>Ga0081538_10000009_pt1 | contig 172017 bp, 178 predicted proteins | sample TabmetS5T2R1_FD_71022 | JGI IMG/M metagenome (GOLD analysis project Ga0081538, IMG submission 71022) | Tabebuia heterophylla rhizosphere microbial communities from the University of Puerto Rico - S5T2R1 | ecosystem: Host-associated > Plants > Roots > Rhizosphere ... | reverse complement strand
ATCCACGCAGCCGATGCAGCGCGTTGATCATGGGCGTCCCCCGAGGAAGGTGTTTCTGGGGGCACTTGTATCACCGGCCGGGCCCGGCGTCAATCACGCAATCACCCGATAAACAGGGCGTCTTCCTCTTCGACGGCCGCCGGCCGCCGGCGTCCCGCTTCGCGCAGGTCGCGGAAAGCGCCCAGCGCTGCGCGGATGCCGGCGAGGACGGCAAACCCCTCCCGTGCCGGCGCGACTACCCGGTTCTGCAGCGTCACCAGGGTCTGGTCGACGCGCTCCGACAACTCGCTGAACACCCTGTCGGCGCGCTCGACCTGCATCGCGGCGAGCGCCGCTGCGCGCGTCGCTTCGGCGGTGAGCGCCTGCAGGTTCTGGAACACGGGCCTGATGTCCTGCTCGAACTGCGTGGCCAGCCGGTCGACACGCCTGGCCAGGCGTGCCGCCGCGACAATCGCCGCGACCTGGACTGCGGCCATTACGGTGACCGCCAGGGCAATGACGCCCAGGAACAGGTCGTTCACGCGTCCTGCTCCTTCTTGCGCGCGGCCTCGAACGCCTCGCGCCCTTTTTCGAACGCGCTCGCGAGCTGCTCGCGCTGCTTGTTCATCGCCTCGCGTCCCTGTCGCGCCGCTTCGGCGGCCCGATCCCGTCCCTCGCGCGCGCGCTCGCTGAGATACTCGCGCGTCTCCTCGCCGGAGGCCGGCGCAAGCAGCAGCGCGACCGCAGCGCCCGTCATCGCGCCGGCGATGAAGGCCATCAGCAGACTTCCCGCGCCAATTCCGGTGTCGTTGTTCGCCATGAAGTCCTCACAGTAGGCACAAGCTATCTCAGAACAAACTGACTCGCACGTTCAGGTACTTCTTGGGATCGGCGCGGATGTCCTGCACCAGTTGCCGCAGCTCGGCCACCGCGCCGTTCATGTTCTCATACAACTGCTTGTCGTGCAGCAGCTGACCCGCCGTGCCCTGGCCCTGCTGCAGGTTTGCCGCGACCTTGTCGAGTCGATCCGCCATCGAATTGAGACGGTTGTACAACGCCTCGTCGGTCAGCAGCCTCCCCGCCGTGCCTTCACCGCGGTTCAGGCGTCCCGTGACGCCATCGAGGTTCGATGTCGTCGACGACAGCGATTTCGCGAACGCATCGTCGTTGACGAGCCGCCCGAGACTTCCCTCTCCCGCACGAATCCGGGCAGTGACCGCCTCGAGATTCTGCAGCGACCCTTCGAGCGCCCTGGCCGCGGCCGGATCCTTCGCGAGGCGGCCGATCGTGCCGCGTCCTTCGCTCAGGTTGCGGGCGACGCGCTCGGCGGCTGCGACGAAATCGTTGATCTCGCGATAGAGCTGTTCGTCGGTGAACAGCCGTCCGATGGTGCCGCGTCCCTCGCGAATGCTGGCAATGAGCTTGGTCGCCTCCTCGAGGCTGCGGGTCGCATTCGTCGCGACGTCGCTGAGCGATCCCACGGCGCGGCCCGACGGGACGTATCCCCACTCGGGAATCGGAGTGCCCCGGCTCGACGCCGTGATATCCACGGCCGCCTCGCCCAGCAGCGACACCGAGCCGAGCGACGCCGTCGACGTGTTCGTGATCCGCGGCTGGTGCTCCTTCGACAGCTCCATGGTGACTTCGACCCGGTCGCCGATGAACTCGAGAGCCGACACCGATCCCACTTCGACCCCTGCCACGCGCACCGGCGCGCCCTCCTTCAAGCCGGGAATCTCGGTGAACACCGTCTTCAGGCTGTACCGCTGCCAGAACATGCCTCCCTCGCCGCTGACGAGGAAGATCATCACGATGGCCAGGGTGATGGCGACGATGGCGACGATCCCGATCTTCAACTGGGCCCAGGCCAATGAACGCGTACGTGGCATAACTCTGATCCCCGATTCCTCTACGACAGGAACGTGCGCAGGTACGGGTCCTTGGTCGCGCGCAACTCGGCGGCGTGCCCCTCGAAGTGAATGCGGCCGTCCTTGAGCATGATGAACTCGGCCTCCTCGCTTTTCACGGCGTCGGCAGGGATGATGTGAATCTGCCCGTCCGTGCGTGTGGCCTCGTGCGTCGCCACGCGGAACGCATCGCGCAGCTGATGCGTGACGACAATCGAGCTGACGTTCTCGAGGTCCCGCAACTTGATGATCTCATCGTCGATCGTATCCGACGTGATGGGGTCGAGACCGGTCGTCGGCTCGTCGTACAACAGGATGCGCGGCTTGAACGCCATGGCGCGCGCGATGGCCACGCGCCGGCGCTGGCCGCCCGAGAGCTCCGACGGCATCTTGTCGATGTGCTCGGCGAGGCCGACGAATCCCAGGACTTCCTCGACGCGGTGGCGCACGTCCTCGAGCGGCATGTCGCTCTCTTCGTACAGCTTGTACCCGACGTTCTCGGCGACGGTCAGCGAATCGAAGAGGGCGCCTTCCTGGAACACCATGCCGAGATCGGTGCGCACCTTCATCAGCTCGCGCTCGGTCATCGTGTCCACGCGCTCCCCGTTGACCCAGATCACGCCGTCGTCCGGCTTGAGGAGTCCGAGGATCAACTTGAGGATGGTGGACTTCCCGGCGCCGCTGGCGCCGAGGAAGATCTTCGTGTGGCCGGTGATCAGCGTGAAGCTGACCTCGCGGAGGATCACCTTGTCGTCGAACGCGAGCGACACCTTGTCGAAGATGACTATCGGCGAACCCGGTCCGAGCAGCTCCTCGAGCTCGGGTGAACGCCTGGTCCGAAGCACCATGATCCTGAACGGCCCGCCTAATACATCAGCGTAATCAGCAATCGCGTGACGAAGAAGTCCACGGCGATCACCGCCACCGACGCTGCTACCACGGCATTGGTCGTCGAGCGTCCCACGCCCTGCGTGCCGCCCGACGTGCGCAAGCCGACATGACACCCGATGGTCACAATCGAGAAGCCGAGAAAGAACGGCTTGATGAGTCCCATCCACACGTCCTGGATGTACAACGCCTCGATGATCGAGGTCCAATACACGCTCGACGCCACGCGCAGCTGAAACACCGCGATGAGCCAGCCGCCGAGAATGCCGACGGCGTCGGCGATGATCGTCAGCACCGGCGCCATGATGAACCCGGCCAGCACGCGCGGTACTACGAGCTTGCGCACCGGATCGGTTCCGAGCGCGCGCAGCGCGTTGATCTGGTCGGTCACCATCATCGAGCCGAGCTCGGCGGCGATACCGGATCCGACGCGTCCGGCCAGCATCAGGCCGGTGAGCACGGGGCCGAGCTCCTTGATCATCGACGCGCTGACGAGCCGCCCCACGAACGGCCGGGCCCCGAACTGGTCCAGCGTCATGCCGCTCTGCAGCGCGAGCACCGCACCGGTGAAGAAGCCCGTCAGCAGCACCACGGTCAGCGAGCCGAGGCCGATGGCTTCGAATTGCTCGACGATGTCGTGCCGGTAGCGCGGCGGGGTGAAGACGCCGCGGAAGGCGGCCGCGCAGAGGCGCACGTACTCCTGCACCTCGAGCACGGCTCCTTTGACCCAGTCGCCGATCAGTCTCAGCACGCGCTCACCGGTTCGCCGGAAGGCCCAGCCCCAGCTCGCGGCTGCGCAGCGCCTTGAGCTTGTCGCGTAGCCCGGCGGCGCGTTCGAAATCCAGGTTGGCAGCGGCCGACTTCATTTCCGTCTCGAGCGCGGCGATGTGCGCGTCGAGCTCGGCCTGCGTGCGGAAGACGTCGCGTTCCTCCCGGAGGGACGGCGTCGGCCCGTAATCGCGCTCGTAGACGCTGGAGAGGACGTCGTCGATCTCGCGGACGACCGACTGCGGGGTGATGCCGTGCTCCTCGTTGTAGGCGGCCTGGCGTCCGCGCCGGCGTTCGGTTTCCGACAACGCCGCGTTCATCGATGCCGTCACGGTCTCCGCGTACATGATGACGCGCCCGTTGACGTTGCGCGCGGCGCGTCCGGACGTCTGGATGAGCGAGCCGCCCGAGCGCAGGAAGCCCTCCTTGTCGGCGTCGAGAATCGCCACCAGCGAGACCTCGGGCAGGTCGAGGCCCTCGCGCAGGAGGTTCACGCCGACGAGGATGTCGAACTCCCCCAGCCGCAGCTCGCGGATGATCTGGATCCGCTCAAGCGTGTCGATCTCGGAGTGGAGGTAGCGGACCCGGAAGCCGTACTCGAGCAGGTAGTCGGTCAGGTCCTCGGCCATCTTCTTCGTCAGCGTCGTGACGAGCGTGCGCTCCTCGGATTCCACGCGTCTGCGGATCTCGTCCATCAGGTCGTCGATCTGGTTTCTGGTCTCGCGCACGTCGACCTCGGGGTCGACGATCCCGGTCGGGCGGACGATCTGCTCGACTATCCGGCTCGAGTGGTTGCGCTCGAACTCGCCCGGCGTGGCCGACACGAAGACGATCTGGGGCGTGTGCTGGAGGTACTCGTCGAACGTCTGCGGCCGGTTGTCGAGCGCGCTCGGCAGGCGGAAGCCGTACTCCACGAGCGTCTGCTTGCGTGAGCGGTCACCCTCATACATGCCACCGATCTGCGGCACCGTCTGGTGCGACTCGTCGACGAAGCAGACGAAGTCGTCGGGGAAGAAGTCGAGCAGGCAGAACGGGCGCTCCCCGGGAGCTCGGCCGTCAAGGAAGCGCGAGTAGTTCTCGATCCCGTTGCAGTAGCCCAGCTCGCGCAGCATCTCCATGTCGAACTGCGTGCGCTGGCGCAGCCGGTGCGACTCGAGCAGCTTGCCCTCCGCCTCGAGCTCCTTGCAGCGCTGCTCGAGCTCGTCGCGGATGCTGTTGATGGTGCCCTCGATCGTGACCCGGTCGGTGGCGTAGTGGGTGGCCGGCCAGATGCCCGCGTGCCCGACCTCCTGGAAGACGTCGCCGGTGAGCGGGTCGAAGTGCTGGATCTGTTCGATCTCGTCGCCGAAGAAGACCGCCCGGTAGGCCGACTCGGCGTAAGCGGGGAAGACCTCGAGCGTCTCGCCTCTCACCCGGAAGGACCCGCGCCCGAGCGAGGCGTCGTTGCGCGTGTACATGTTGTCGACGAGCTTGCGCAGGATGTCGTCGCGGTCGACCATCTCGCCCTTCGTCAGGAGCGTGACCTGCGAGTTGTACTTCTGGGGCGAGCCCAGGCCGTAGATGCAGGAGACGCTCGCGACCACGATCACGTCACGCCGGGCGAACAGCGCGCTGGTGGCGGAGTGCCGCAGCCGGTCGATCTCCTCGTTGATCGAGGAGTCCTTCTCGATGTAGAGGTCCTGCGCCGGGACGTACGCCTCCGGCTGGTAGTAGTCGTAGTAGGAGACGAAGTACTCGACGGCGTTCTCGGGGAAGAACTCGCGGAACTCGTTGCAGAGCTGCGCCGCGAGCGTCTTGTTGTGGGCGATGACGAGCGCGGGGCGCTGCACCTGTTCGAGCGCGAACGCCATCGTGGCGGTCTTGCCAGAGCCGGTGACCCCCAGGAGGGTCTGGAAGCGCTCGCCGGCGTCGATCCCCTCCGCCAGCTGGGCCAGGGCCGTGGGCTGGTCGGCGACGGCTCTGTAGGCGGGGTTGACGCGAAATTCAGGCATGACCGATAAACGTTAGCGGCGGCGTCGGACGGACCATTTGACTGGTGCGTTGTCGACATGTAAATTGCCGACAACCTACTGAGCGAGTGGGTGGTCTCCATTGAGCGTCGATACGTGGCGGCTCAGGAGCATCGAGCGCGCCTCGACCACCGAGCAGGTCCTGACGGAACTGCGCGACGCGATCGTCGACGGTCGCATCCCCCAGGGTGAGCAGCTTCGCGAGGTCCCTCTCTCGCGTGAGCTCGGCACCGGCCGCAGCGCCGTCCGTGAGGCCATACGACAGCTCGTCCAGGAGGGACTCGTCGAGCACCAGATGCATCGCGGGGCGGTCGTCCGAGTGGTGTCGCTCGAGGACCGGCTGGACGTGTACGGGGCGCGTGAGGTGATCGAGGCAGGCGCCGTGCGGCAGATCCTCGACCGCGACCATCCCGTCGACCTGTCCCCGCTGCGTGACGCGCTCCAGGCCCTACGGCGGGCACTCGACAGCCAGGGGGACCTGACCGATGAGGCGATCGCGGCCGACATCCGCTTCCACCGAGAGCTCGTCGACCTCTGCGGCAGCCCGCGCCTGAGTCGGGCGCACGAGACGCTCGCGGCCGAGACGCGGATGCTCCTGCGCCACCACCCGGTCTATCCGGCGGCCGACTACGTGAGCGACCACGAGCGGCTGCTCGACGCGCTCGAGCGGCGCGATCCCGGCACCCAGGAGCTGGTCGTCCAGCACCTACGCCTGTCGGCGCGCCTGATCGGCGAGCAGATCGCTCGCGAAACAGCAGAGGAGGCGAAGGCTCGATGAGCGGCGGCGAGAACCTCTTCGAGCGACGTGCGCTCACCCGCCGCGACGCGCTCCGGGGAGCAGTGGCCGGTGGTGTGCTCCTCGGGGCGGGCGGCGTTCTCGCCGCCTGCGGCAGCGAGGAAGTGGACGTACCAACGAGCAACTTCGGCGCCAGCTCGCTCCAAGGGGTGCGTAACGGAGGCACGCTCCGGGTGGGCGTGGCCGGCGGTGGCGCCGAGGACAGCATCGACGCCCACATTCCCGCGACCGTCCCGGACATCTCTCGGGTGTTCCAGCTTTACGAGCCGCTTGCCGGCCGTGACATCAACTCGGATTTCGAGCTCGTGCTCGCCGAGTCGATCGAGCCCGAGAAGGGCGCGGACACCTGGACGATCCGCCTGCAGCCCGGCATCACCTTCCACAACGGCAAGCCGGTGACGGCCGATGACGTGCTGTTCTCGCTCGGCCGGATCATCGATCCCAAGGACCCGAAGACCGGTGCGGCCTCGATCTCCTATGTGGACCTCAAGCAGTCGCGGAAGCTCGACGACCGCACGGTGCGGATCAAGCTGAAGTTCGCGAACGTCGGCTTCCCCGACGACCTCGGCCAATACTTCAACTCGATCGTCCCCACCGATTACGACCCGGCGAAGCCGCTCGGCACCGGACCGTTCATGTACGACAGCTTCACCCCGGGCGAGCGCAGCGTCTTCAAGAAGTACCCCGACTACTGGCGCGACGCCATGCCGCGCGCGGACGAGGTAGTGATCATCGACTTCCCCGCCGACGAGCCGCGCGTGAACGCACTGCTCAGCGGACAGGTCGACGCGATCACGAACCTGCCGCCGGGTCAGATCGCTCAGGTCAAGTCCAACGACCAGTTCACGGTGCTGATCTCGGAGACGGGCGGCTGGCAGCCGTTCACGATGCGCGTCGACCAGGCGCCCTTCAAGGACGTCCGCGTGCGTCAGGCGATGCGCCTGCTCGTCGACCGGGAGCAGATGATCGAACAGGTGCTCTCTGGCCAGGGTCGCGTGGCCAACGACCTCTACTCGCCGTACGACCCCGCCTACAACAGCGACCTGCCTCAGCGCAAGCAGGATCTCGATCAGGCGAAGTCGCTCCTCCAGCAGGCGGGGCAGAGCGACCTGCGCGTCGAGCTCGTGACCTCACCCGTCTTCCAAGGGATTGTCGAGGCGGCTCAGGTGATCGCCGAGCAGGCCAAGGGCGCCGGCGTGACGATCAACGTTCGCAAGGTCGACACCGGCACGTTCTACGGCGACAACTACCTGTCCTGGACGTTTGCCCAGGACTTCTGGGCCACTCGGTCATACCTCAGCCAGGTGGCGCAGGGCAGCCTGCCGGACTCCCCGTACAACGAGACGCACTGGGCGGACCCCGAGTTCCTCGACCTCATCGCACAGGCGCGTGCGGAGCTCGACGAGGCCAAGCACATCGAGTTGCTCAAGGCGGCGCAGGAGATCGAGTGGGAGCGGGGTGGCCTGATCGTCTGGTCGTTCAGCAACCAGATCGATGCCTACAACACCACGGTCGCCGGCTTCGAGCCCGCGAAGTCGGGCTTCCCGCTGACCAACTACGGCTTCGGAAGGGTGGGTTTCGTTGACTAGGCTCATCTTGCGCCGGCTGGCCCTCGGCGTGCTCACGCTGTTCCTGATCTCGCTCATCGTCTTCGCCGCCGTGCTGGCGCTGCCTGGCGACGCGGCGACCGCGATCCTGGGCAGGGAGGCGACACCCGAGCGGGTCGCCGCGTTGCGCGATCAGCTCAACCTCAACGACTCGGTGGTCACGCAGTACCTCGACTGGATCGGGGGGGTGCTCACCGGCAGCTTCGGCGAGTCCGCCGCGACCCAGCAGCCGGTGAGCGAGCTGCTGTCGGACCGCGTGGCGAACACCGCGTTCCTGGTCTTCGTCGCCGCCGTAGTCGCGATCCCGCTGTCGATCGGGATCGGCGTGTGGACGGCGATGCGCCGTGACCGCCCGGTCGACCACATCGTCTCCACGTCGACGCTCGTGCTCGCGGCGCTGCCGGAGTTCGTGATCGGCATCGGGCTGATCCTGCTGTTCGCGACGAGCGTGTTCACGTGGTTCCCCGCTGTCTCGCTGCTGGCACCGGACCAGCGGGCTTGGACGGAGCCGAGCGTGGTGGTGCTGCCCGCTGCCACGCTGGTGCTCGCGGTCACGCCCTACATCAGCCGCATCATGCGCGGCTCGATGATCGAGGTGCTCGAGTCGGAGTACGTGACGATGGCGCGCCTCAAGGGGCTCCCCGAGCGCACGGTGATCTGGCGCCACGCTGTTCCCAACGCGATCGTGCCCGCCATCCAGGTCACCGCGCTGCAGCTGGCGTGGATGGCCGGCGGCGTCGTGGTCGTGGAGTTCGTCTTCTCCTATCCGGGCATCGGCTCGCTGTTCATCGACGCGGTGGGCAACCGCGACATCCTCGTGGTACAGGCGATCACGCTGCTGGCGGCGGCTATCTACGTGGTGCTCAACCTGCTCGCCGACCTGGCGACGATCGCCGTCACGCCAAGGCTGCGGACGGAGGCGCGATGACCGACCAGACCGTCGAGCAGGCGCTAGACCTGGTGCCCGAGGCGGGGCCGGAGGCTCCTCCGCCGCGGCTCCAGCGCTTCCAATGGCTCGGCATCCTGCGCAACGCCTCCCGGCTGACCCGCACCCGTATTGGGCTGGGGATGGTCGGCGTCATCGTGCTGATCGCGCTGCTCGGACCGCTGTTCGCGCCCCACTCCGAGACCGAGTTCATCGCGGCGCCGAACCACGGGCCGACGAGCGACGCGATCTTCGGCGCCGACGCGCTCGGGCGCGACGTGTTCAGCCGCTTCCTATACGGCGGCCTGTCGGTGCTGTGGATGTCTGCCGCCGCGACCCTGATCGGCGTCGTCATCGGCACCGCGGTGGGGCTGATCGCGGCCTACTCGCGAAACTGGCTCGACGACGTCCTCATGCGGCTCAACGACGTCGTGCTCGCATTCCCGCAGATCATCTTCGTGCTGCTGGCGGTGTCAGCGATCGGCCCGAAGACGTGGCTGATCGTGCTGACCGTCGGAATCACACACGCGCCGCGGGTGGCGCGTGTCATGCGCGGCGCCGCCCAGCAGATCGTCGAGCGTGACTTCGTCAAGGCCGAGGAGGTCGCCGGCGAGAAGCGCTCGCGGATCATCATGGAAGGGCTGCTGCCGAATGTGACCAGTCCGCTCCTCGTCGAGCTCGGGTTGAGGATGACCTTCTCGATCGGCCTGATAGCGGCGGTCAGCTTCCTCGGCTTCGGCCTGCAGCCGCCCGCCGCCGACTGGGGCCTCATGATCAACGAGAACCGGCTGTCGATCGCCGTAATGCCGTGGGGCGTGCTGCTCCCCGTGCTCGCGATCGCCGTCCTCACCGTCGGCACGAACCTGATCACCGACGGCATCGCCCGGGCCGCGATCGGCCTCGAGAGGAGCAACGAGTAATGAGCGCCACCGAGACCGCGCACGAGCCGTCCGTCGACGTCATCGATCTGCGCGTCGCGCTCACGACTTCGGGCGTCGACGTGGTCGACGAGATCACGGTCGAGGTTCGACCCGGAGAGGTACTGGGCCTCGTCGGCGAGTCCGGCTCCGGCAAGACCACCGTCGGGATGGCGCTGCTGGGGCACGTCCGGCGCGGCGGCGAGGTGGCCGGGGGCGTGATCCGCATCGACGGCCGCGACCTGAGCTCGCTCGGCGAGCGTGAGCTGCGCAGCCTGCGCGGCGGCGTCGTCTCCTACATCCCCCAGGATCCCGGCACCTCGCTGAACCCGGCGCTGCGGATCTCGACGCAGCTCGAGGAGATACTCGAGGCGCACGCGCCCGAGGGCGGCGCGGAGCAGCGCAAGGCACGGGTTCGCGAGGCGCTCGAGGAGGTCGCGCTGCCGTCGGACGACGAGTTCCTGAAGAACTATCCGCATCAACTCTCGGGCGGCCAGCAGCAGCGCGTGGCGATCGCGATGGCGTTCGCAAACCGGCCCCACGTGATCGTGTGCGACGAGCCGACCACCGGCCTGGACGTGACCACCCAGGCGCGCGTGCTCGAGACGGTGCGCGACCTGTGCCAAAGCCATCGCGTGGCCGCGCTGTACGTCAGTCACGACCTCGCAGTGGTTGCCGAGCTTGCCGACCACGTGGCGGTGATGTACGGGGGGCGGATCGTGGAGAGCGGCACCCGCGACCAGCTGTTCCTCGAGCCGCGCCATCCCTACACGCGCAGGCTTCTGCGTGCGGTTCCCGATATCGCCGGCAAACGGACGGTTGTGGGCATTCCGGGTCACGCCGCGCTGCCCGGCAGCCGGCCGCAGGGCTGCTACTTCCATCCCCGCTGCGAGTTCGCCCGCGATGACTGCCGCGCGGAGTTCCCGCCGGTCACCGAGCTCGGTGAGGGCCACAAGGTGCGCTGCTATCACGTGGCCGACGCCGTGCAGAAGCCTCCGCCCGAGGGTGCCGGGCAGGCCGAGAAGCCGAGGGTGGGCGACGACGTGGTGCTCGCCATCAAGAACCTGAACGCGCACTACGGCGAGAGCCAGATCCTGTTCGATATCAACCTCGACATCCACCACAACGAGTGCGTGGCGCTCGTCGGCGAGTCCGGCAGCGGCAAGACGACGACCGCGCGCTGCGTGGCCGGGCTGCACAAGCAGTGGACCGGCGAGGTCAGCCTGCACGGCACGGCGCTCGAAGAGTCCGCGCGCAAGCGCTCGAACGAGGAGCGCCGGGAGATCCAATACGTCTTCCAGAACCCGTACGCATCGCTGAACCCGCGCACCACGATCGGCCAGACGATCGCGCGCAGGCTCAAGCTGTTCGGCCGCGGCGGGGGTCGGGAGATCGGCTCGAAGGTCGGCGAGTGCCTCGAGCGGGTGGCGCTGTCCTCGTCCGCCGCCGAGCGCTTCCCCGACCAGCTCTCGGGCGGCGAGCGCCAGCGCGTCGCGATCGCCCGAGCGCTCGCCGCCGAGCCCAGCATGCTGGTCTGCGACGAGGTCACCTCGGCACTCGACGTGTCGGTGCAGGCGGCGATCATCGAGCTGCTGGGCGAGCTGCGAAACGAGATTGGGCTCAGCCTCCTGTTCATCACGCACGACCTCGCCCTCATCCGCACCATCGCCGACCGGGTGGCGGTGGTCACGGGGGGCCACGTCGTGGAGTACGGGCCCACCGAGCAGATCTTCACGAGTCCCAGCGCTGACTACACACGCAAGCTGCTGGCGAACACGCCGAGCATCGAGGTCGCCCTCGGGCACGCGACAACCGGATCCTGAGCACGGGTGAGCGAGGAAGCGCTCGTCGAGGTTCGCGCCCACGGCGCCGCGTCGGTGATCGTGCTGCGGCGCGAGCACAAGCTCAATGCGCTCTCGACGGCGTTGGAGCGAGCGCTGGGGGACGCACTTAGCCGCGAAGATGTGCGGTCCAGCGCCTGCGTCGTGTTCAGCGGCGGCGAGCGGGCATTCTCGGCGGGCGCCGACGTGGGCGAGATGCGCGACCTCGACCCAGCGTCGATACTCGAGTACTACCGCGAGACCGGGGACGTCTACGAGCGTGTGGCGGCCCTACCCCAGCCCACCATCAGCGCGATCGCGGGCTATTGCCTCGGCGGGGGCTTCGAGCTCGCGCTCGCCACCGACTTCCGCGTCGCGGACCGCTCGGCGGTGTTCGGCCTGCCCGAGGTGGGGATCGGCATCGTTCCGAGCTCGGGTGGCACCCATCGCCTCGTGCGGCTGCTGGGCGCGGCGCGCGCCAAGGAGCTGGTGCTGCTCGGGGACCGCTTAGGGCCTGACGACGCCAGCGCGCTCGGCCTGGTCACCGAGGTCGTGCCGGAGGGCGCGGCCCTCGAGCGGGCTCTCGCGCTCGCCGAGCGCCTCGGCGCTCTGCCGCAGCTCTCGCTGGCGCTCGCGAAGCAGACCATCGACCTGATGCCCGAGGCGTCGCGCGAGGCCGGGCTGGCACTCGAGCGGCTCGCCTACGGGGTCCTGGCCCAGACGGGCGAGGCCCGCGAGGCGGCCGACGCCTTCGCCGAGAAGCGGCGGCGGTGACCCGCCCGAACCTGCTGCTGATCCTGGTGGACCAGCTGGCGGCCGCGTGGCTGCCCGTGTACGGGCACCCCGTCGTCCAGTCGCCCGCGATCTCGGCGCTCGCTCGCGAGGGCGTCGTGTTCGAGAGCGCCTACTGCGCCTCCCCCCTGTGTGCGCCGTCGCGCGCCTCGGTGTTCACCGGCCGGCTTCCCTCGCGGACCGGCGTCTACGACAACGGGGCGGAGCTCCCGGCGGCGACGGCGACCGTCGCGCACCATCTGCGCGCGCAGGGCTATGCCACGTCAGTGGCCGGCAAGATGCACTTCGTCGGCCCGGACCAGCTGCACGGTTTCGAGGAGCGGCTCACGCCCGAGATCTATCCGGCCGGCTTCGACTGGACCCCCGACTGGTCCAGTCCACCCGGCGAGCAGCTCGCCTGGTACCACACGATGGAGAGCGTGCTCCGGCCGGGACGGTGCGAGGCGAGCCTCCAGCAGGACTACGACGACGAGGTCGCTTTCGCCGCGCGGCGGAAGGTCTTCGACCTCGCGCGCGGGCGTGCGCCGGGGCCGTTCTTCCTCGTCGTCTCGTTCACCCATCCGCACGACCCCTGGGAGGTGCGCGGCCGCTACTGGGACCGCTACGCGGCGGACGCGATCGACCTACCTGCCGTGCCGGGGCCGGCCCTGGCCGAGGCGGACCCGCACAGCCGGCGCCTCCGGAAGATGATCGGCATCGACGACGCCGCGCTCACCGACCAGCAGATCCGGAACGCGCGGCACGCCTACTACGCCGCGATCAGCTACGTCGACGAGCGCATCGGCGAGCTGCTCGGGACCCTCCGTGACACCGGCCTCGACGAGCGCACCGTCGTCGCATTCACCGCCGACCACGGCGAGCTGCTGGGCGAGCGGGGGCTCTGGTACAAGATGTCGTTCTTCGAGCCGTCGGTGCGGGTGCCGCTGATCGTGTCCGCCCCTGGTCGTCTCGTCGCGCGCCGGGTTGCCGAGCCGGTGTCGCTGCTCGACCTCGCCCCCACCCTGCTGGACCTCGCCGGCCATCCCGATGCCCGCGAGCTCAGCGCCGACATGGACGGGTCAAGCCTCGTGGCGCTGCACGAGGGGCGTGCCCCTGCGGGCTCCGCCGTGGTCGCGTCCGAGTACCTCGCCGAGGGCCTGACCGCGCCGGCGGTCATGCTCCGCCGCGGCTCGCACAAGCTGATCCGCTGCGAGCCCGATCCCGACCAGCTGTTCGATCTCGCCGAGGACCCGCGCGAGCTCGTCAACCTCGCGGAGCGACCGGGGCACGCCGAGGTGCACCGCGCGCTCGGCGAGGAGGTTGCGGCCCGCTGGGATCTCCGCGACCTCGAGCGGCGGGTGATCGAGAGCCAGCGCGAGCGGCGCGTGGTCGCCGAGGCACTGGCGGCCGGCCGGCCCACGTCCTGGGACTTTCGGCCGCGGGTCGACGAGTCCGGCCGCTACGTCCGCACTCACGTCGATCTGTACGAGCAGCAACGCCGCGCGCGCCTGGACGCCGGCCGGGACTGAGGCTCACTCGTACACGACCAGCTCGGGCGGCGGCCGCAGGCCCAGGACGTGACGCGGCTGCATCAGGTTCGTGTCCTCGCTGTAGAAGAGCTTCAAGCCGTGGTGCCGGTCCCGGCGCCCGCGCGTGAACTCGCGGTACTTCGAGCGCTTGTTCGGACGATCGCCGAAGCCGTCCACGTTGACGGTCAGAGCCACACCCGGATGTCTCCGAAGCGCGTCCTCGTCCGCGATCATGTCCCCGGTGAAGCGGTGGACCACGAGCAGCTTCTCGGGCAGCCTGTGCTCGCGGACGATCCGGGACACGTACGCCGACACCTCATTCACGACCGACGCGCTGGTCGAGCCGATCTGCTGGCCGGGCAGGACCGGCGGGCTCAGGCTCCATTCGGGGTCGAGCGCGAGCGAGACGTCCGGCTCCTCGAGGTAGCGCCGCAGCGCCCTGACCTCGCGCATGAACGGTGCGTAGCCGGGCTGGATGTCGAGGATGAGCAGCATGTCCCGCCGGCGCGCGGCGCGCAGGTAACGCCGAATCGTCGGGTCCGGCTGGCGGACCGAGTGGTCGCCGTCCTCGCCGGGATCGGACTGGACGATCGTCGCGATCAGCTCGAAGGCCGGCAGCACCGGCCGCCCGGGGCGGGCGTAGGGTCGTGCCTGACGCTCGAGCCGCCGGGCGGCCTGCGCCGGGCTGCCGATCCCGAGTGCTCCCAGCTCGCGCGCTTGAGGTGCGCCGTAGAACGCCACCACCCGCCGTTCCGGGAGGATGCTGCGCCCTCCGCGCGGGAGCTCGGCCGGCTCCCGCTCGCGCACGCTGTGCGCCTCCGGACCGTCGCCGCCGCTCCCGCCGAGCAGTAGGGCACCGCCGAGCACTGCGCCGGCGAGCAGCGGAACCGACGCGATCGCCACCCGCCGCTGCCGGCGCGTGCGCCGCCTCGCCTCCTCGCGCCGCCGGCGCCTCTGATCGAGGTCCACGCTCCTATTTACCCCACTGGAGCCGAGCAGAAGCACCGCCGCATCGTCCCGGTTACCGGACGGCAACGTGTGTGACCATGTTCGACCGATGGCCGTCGTGATCGGATCGGCGCTGGACAAGGACATCGCGGGCTCCCCGCTGTTCCGGGGCGTGTCCTTCAAGCTCGAGCGCGGCGACCGCATGACGCTTGCCGGGCGCAACGGAGCCGGCAAGACGACGCTCCTGCGGATGGTCGCCGGCGAGACCGGCGTCGACGGCGGCGAGCTCGCCTTCGACAAGGGCGCGCGGGTGGCGCTCCACGACCAGCGTCCGCCGCGCGAGCGCGGCCTCTCGCTGCGCGACTACGTGCTCGCCGGCTGCCGCGACCTGGTGGCGCTCGAGGACGAGCTGCGCCGGCTGGAGGGCGAGATGGCGGAGCGCCCGGAGGACCGCGACCTGCTTGACCGCTACTCGCGCGCGCAGGGGCGGCTCGAGCACGCCGGTGGCTGGAACTGGCGTGAGCGCGCGATTGCACCCTTGCACGGCCTTGGATTCGTGGACGCCCAGCTCGACCGGAGCCTCAACACCTTCTCGGGCGGCGAGCTCACCCGTGCGTCGCTCGCGCGCGTGCTCGCCGCCGACCCCGACCTGCTGCTCCTGGACGAGCCGACCAATCACCTCGACATCTCGTCGCTCGAGTGGCTCGAGGGCTATCTCGTCGAGCTCGACGCCGCCGTGGTCCTCGTCGCGCACGACCGCTGGTTCCTCGAGGCGGTTGGGACGTCGGTGCTCGAGCTCGAGGCCGGTCGTTCGCGCTTCTTCCCCGGCAGCTGGCACGGCTGGCGCATGGAGGCGGCCGCTCGGGAGATCCAACTCGGCAAGCAGATCGAGAAGCAGCAGGCCGAGATCGCCCGCATGGAGCGCTTCATCGAGCGCTTCCGCTACAAAGCGACCAAGGCGCGCCAGGCCCAATCGCGCGTCAAGCGGCTCGAGAAGATGGAGCGCATCGAGCGTGATCCGCGTGACAACCGCTCACTCGGCTTCTCGTTCGGGACCGCCGAGCGCACCGGCCGGGTGGTGCTCGAGCTCGAGGGCGGGCGGCTCGAGGTGCCGGGCCGCAAGCTGGTCGCGGACGCCGAGCTGTGGCTCGAACGCGGCGAGCATGTCTCGCTCGTCGGCCCAAACGGATCGGGCAAGACCACGCTGATCGAGGCGCTCGTGGGCCGCCGGGAGCTCGATGCCGGGCGCCTGCGGACAGGGCACAACGTCGTCTTCGGATACCTCACCCAGCACGCCGAGGAGCTCGGCTCGAGCGGGACGGTGCTCGATGCGGCGGTGCGCGCGACCGGTCTTACCCCGAACAAGGCACGCGGGTTGCTCGGCCGCTTCCTGTTCAGCGGCGACGAGGCGGAGAAGCCGCTCGACGGGCTGTCGGGCGGCGAGCGGCGGCGGCTCTCGCTGGCGATCCTGGTGAGCTCGGGAGCAAACGTGCTGATCCTCGACGAGCCCACGAACCATCTCGACCTCGACGCGCGCGAGGCTCTCGAGGACGCGCTCTCAGGGTTCGACGGCGCGGTGCTGCTGGTGTCACACGATCGGGCCCTGCTCGACGCCGTTGGCACCCGCACGATCGCAATCGAGGACGGGCGCCTGCGCACCTACGAGGGCGGCTGGGCGGAGTACTCACGCGTGCGCGAGGAGCGCCGCGCGGCGGAGGAGAGCGCCCGCGAGCGGGCGCGCAGCGAGCGAGCCGCGCGCCGGCGCTCGGGGCGAGACGGCGCGCGCCGAAGGCGCGAGAAGCCCGCGGGCCCGTCCAAGAACCAGCTCCGGCGGCTCGCCGACCTCGAGCGCGACGTGGAGCGCGCCGAGCAGGCGCTGGCCGCGATCGAGGACGAGCTCGCGGACCCGTCGCACTGGGCGAGCCCCACGAGCAGCGAGCGCGCGTCCGCCCGTCACGCCGAGGCCAAGCGAGCGGTCGAGCGCGCGTACGCGGCCTGGGACGAAGCCACCCGCTGAGGCCCCGCCCCGGCCCTGCTCAGTAGCCGAGCTCGTCCGCGTAGTGCTCTCGGTACTCGCCGCGGCGCTCCTGCACATTCTCCACGTACGCGCGCGTCTCCGGATACGGGATGTGGCTGTCGGCGTCGAACTCACCGGGCCCGCCGGCCTCGGCGACCCACGCGTCGACGTTGGTGATGCCCGCGTTGTAGGCCGCCAGCGCGGCCTCCTCGTCGCCGTCGTAGTGGTCGAGGAGGTAGCGCAGGAAGAAAGAGCCGTAAGCAATGTTGATCTGCGGGGTCGCGAGGTCCGACTGCTCGAAGCGGATCCCGCCCGAGTGCCTGGCGATGAAGTCGGCGGTGTCGGGCGTGATCTGCATCAGGCCGCGCGCGCCTGCGTGCGAGGTCTGGTCGCGGAAGCGCGACTCCTCGTAGATGACGCCTGCGATTAGAGCGGCGTCGAGATCCTTGTCCGCTGCCTGCTGGCGGATGATGTCGTCGTGGCGCAGCGGGAGCGTGATCTCGCGAACGGCGTCGCCGAGCGGGCCGAGCCCCGCAACGAATGCCGCCACTACGGCCGCGAGGACGACCGCGGTGGCGAGCATGCCCCGCCTCGTGCGCCTGCTGGGGCGCGCGCGGCGACGTGCGATGCGGGCGGTTTGAGAGCTCAACGGACGGTGGTCGAGTTTTGCAAGTACACGGGACGGCGACTGCAGGAACTCGGAGAAAGCGCGAGGTTGCGGACGATCACTCCGCAATTTGCGCAGTTCGGGTCCCCACGACCGTCCCTATGAGAATAGTCAGGGCGTGTCGTCGAGCTTCGCGAGCACGTCCGCGAGAGCCGCCTGCAGGTCTTCGAGACTGCCGTCGTTGCGGACGGTGAAGTTCGCGCGCGCCGCCTTCTCCTCCTGGGAGAGCTGGCGCCCAGAACGCTCGGCCAAGCTCGCGTGCCCGCGCGCAGCCGCGCGCTCCTTCCGCAGCGACTCGGGCGCGATCACGGCGATTGTGGCGTCGAAGACGGCGTCCATGCCGGATTCGAACAGCAGCGGCACCTCGACCACCGCCGCCCGCGGCGGCGGATCGGTGCTCTCGAGCTCCGCGCGCCAGCGGGCCACGCGCTCGCCGACCAGCGGCCAAAGCATGCCCTCAAGCCACGTGCGCGCGGCATCGTCTCCGAAGACGCGCTCGGCGACGAGCGTACGGTCGAGAGCACCGCCCGGGGCAACCTCCGCGCCGAGTCGCTCGACCACGAGGTCGCGCAGCTCTTCCGCCGCAAGCAGCTCGTGCACGACGCCGTCCGTGGACAGCGTGGCCGCGCCCAGGTCCGCCAGGGCGCGCAGCGCCTCGGACTTGCCGGCGCCCAGGCCTCCCGTCAGTCCGACGAAGGGGATGCTCACGACGTGCGTCCGGCTATGGCGAGTCCCAAGGCGGGACCGCTGGACAAGGGGCTACTCGGCAGGCCGCTCGTCGCCGGAGGAGTCGGTCTCCTCGGCGGCAGGCTCGGCCTCGGGCACCGGCTCGGCCTCAGGCGCTGCCTCGGCCTCAGGCGCTGCCTCGGCCTCCGGTGCGGCAGGCTCGGGCGCGTCAGGCGCCGGCTCCGCCGGCGGGGCGTCGGTCTGCACGCTCGAGAGCGCGGCGCGCAGGTCATCGGCGCCGCTCACCTGGGGGCCGGCGAACACGTCTTCGGAGAGCCCAAGGTCCGGCACGTCGCCGATTTCCTCGGAGGCACCGGCTGCTGCAGCGCCCGCCGCGGCGGCGGACTTGATGTGCGCAAGCTGCTCCTCAACCCGCTTGACCGACAGCGACAGCCGGCGGCGCTCCGAGTCGATCTCGAGGATCTTCACGCGCACGTCCTGGCCCGGCTCGACGATCTCGCGCGGGTTCTCGACGTGGTGGTGGGCCAGCTCCGAGATGTGCACGAGGCCTTCGACCCCGTCCATGATCTCGACGAAGGCGCCGAAGGTCACGACCTTGGTGACCTTGCCCTCGAGCTCGTCCCCGATCCGGTAGGTGTCGATCACCCGCTGCCACGGGTCCTCCTGGGTCTGCTTGAGACCCAGCGAAATGCGCTGGCGGTCGCGGTCGATGTCTAGGACCTTGACCGGGACGACATCGCCGATCGAGAGGATCTCGGAGGGGTGGTTGACGTGCGACCACGAGAGCTCCGAGATGTGAATCAGGCCGTCGATGCCGTCGAGGTCCACGAAGGCGCCGAAGTCGACGATGTTGGAGATCGCGCCCTCCACGACCATGCCCGGCTGCAGGCGGTCGAGGATCTGCTGGCGAACCTCCTTGCGCTCCTCCTCGAGCACCGCGCGGCGAGAGAGCACGACGTTGTTGCGGGAGCGGTTCAGCTCGATGACCTTGCACTCGATCTTGGTTCCGAGGAACTCGTCGAGGTTCTGCACACGCCGGATGTCGACGAGCGAGGCGGGCAGGAAGCCGCGCACCCCGAGGTCGATGATGAGGCCGCCCTTGACGACCTCGATGACGGTCCCCTCGACGGGCTCGCCGGACTCGGCCGCGGCCTCGATCTTGCGCCAGGCCTTCTCGAAGCGGGCGCGCTTCTTCGAGAGCAGGAGACGGCCGTCCTGGTCCTCCTTGGTGAGGACGAGCGCGTCGACCTCCTCGCCGAGCTCGACCTCGTCGTGCGGGTCGATCGACTTTCGGATCGAGAGCTCGTTGAGCGGGATGACGCCCTCGCTCTTGTAACCGATGTCGACCAGGACCTCGTCCTGATCGATCCGGACCACCTTGCCCGACACGACATCGCCCTCCTCGAAGGGGATGATCGTCGCGTCGTAGTTGGGGACTATCTCTCCGTCGATCTCGAGCAGGAGCCCGCCCGAACCCTCGACGGTTCTGGGTGAAGTAATCGTCTGCGTATCCGGCACTGAGGCGACAAGCCTAGCGACATTCCGGCCCCCAGTACCCTCCTCAACCTAATGCCAACACGACGCACCTTGCGCGGCGCCGAGCGCACAGCGCTCACGGGGGACCACGACGTCCTCGTCTGTGGAGCAAGTTTCGCGGGCCTTGCGGTAGCCCGTGAACTCGCCGGCAGCGGCGCGCGCGTGCTCGTGATCGACCGCTATGAGATCGGCGAGCGGCAGACCTCGGCGTGCGGCATTCCCACCGAATGGCTGCGGGTAATGGGGCTGATGGGCGCCCACCGCCAGACCTTCGGGCGGCTTGTGATCCACACCCCGCACGGCACCTCGACGCTCGAGCTGCCGTGGACGTTCTCCACCTTCGACTACCCCGAGCTCTGCGGGCTTCTGTGGGAGCAGTCGGACGCGACCTTCGAGACCGCGAAGGTCGACGGCCGCAGCGGCAACACGGTCCACACCGACCGCGGCGACCTTTCGGCGCCGATCGTCGTCGACGCGCTCGGGTGGCGCCGCGTTTTGGGCGCGGGGTATCAGCCGCCTGACGCACCGCTCTCCCGTGGGCTCGAGGTGCACCCCTGGGGCGCCGGCGACGAGATGGAGATCTGGATCGACCGCCGCTACGTGCCCGCCGGCTACGGCTGGAGCTTTCCGGCCGCCGACGAGCTCCGGATCGGCGTCGGCTCGTTCGATCCGCGCTTCCATGTCAAGGACACGACGGTCCTGCTGGCGGAGGACACAGGTCGCGACGCGGTGCGCTACCAGGGCAACTGGATCCCGCACAAGCTGCGTGCGGCCACCGACGACGGGGTCTTCTTCGTCGGCGACTCCGCCGGCCACTGTCTCCCACTGACCGCCGAGGGCATTCGAACGGCCTTCTACTTCGGGATCGCGTGCGGGCGCGAGCTGCGCGCCGTCGTCGAGGGGCGGCAGTCGATCGCCTCGGCGCTGGTCCGCTACGGCGACTTCTCGGCCAGGCACGAGTGGAAGTTCCGCTGGATGCTGTACGCGCAGCGGCTCGTGCCGCGCGTGCCGCCGCGCCTCCTGAGCGGGGCGCTCCGCGCGATGCAGTCGCGCCGCTTCGTCGACTGGTCGTTCGGGCACTACCTGGCGATCGCGCCGCCCGAGTTCGCCGGAGCGGGACGGCCGCCAGCGCTACGGCATCGGCCAGCCGCGCGCGCCGCTGCCTGAGGGCGCACTACCTGTGTACAACCTGTGGATCGCCGGCGAGCGCCCATAATGAACCGTCGCCCGCCGGCCGGCGATCCAGGCGTCCCTCGCCGGTGGCCGCGATGAGCTCCGCCTCGACGGCCACCGGGTCGGGCACGCCGAGGTGCTCGGTCATCACGGCTGCGACTTCGGCCGTCGCAAGCGGGTAGGGAAAGGCGCGCAGCACGTCGAGCGGGTCGTCGGCGGGAGGGCGGCGCTCGAGGGTCGGCTCGAGGTTGGCGATTGCGACGTCGTACGCCTCGATCGGTTGAAAGCCGCCGGCTTCCAGCTTCCGTCCGTCAGGGCCCTCGAAGACCAGAGATGGCGCGGTGTACCGCACCGCGCCGTCCGTGTTGGCCGCCCGGCCCTGGAACTCGGTCGGCGATCCCGCGGCCGTGCGCGCCTGAGACCGGTCGGTCTCGTAGGCGGCCACGACCTCTGGATCTTCGATCCGCCCCACGATGAAGTCGGCGTCGACGCCCTCGACACCGGCGAGGGCGGAGCGCAACGTGTCTGGGTCATCCAGGGTGCCGGTCGTGGTGAATTGTGCGAACTGCAGCGCCCGCAGCGCCGCATCCTCGAGTTCCGGCGCGGCCAGTCGTGTGGCAACGATCGCGCGGCATGCGGGAGAGGTGGCGCTGAGCCGAGCCTTCGGCGTGATCTGAAAGGGCATGCCAAAGCGGTGAAAGCGCCGGTAGCCGAGCGCCGATCGAGTCGGCGAGTATCCGCGGGCGGCGTACTGACCGGCGTCCTCGGTGAGACCGATCATCACGAGTGTCCAGCGCAACTGCCCGCCGTAGCGCCACCGCAAGGTCGTGTGTGCCGGCCACGCAGAGTAGGCCCACGGACAGCCCGGGTCGGTGAAGTGGGTGACGCGGATCACCGCTGGATGGTTGCATCATCGCCCCGCGGGCAATCGAGCTCGCGGCGCCGTTCGGTGGGGCCGCGCTGAGGGGCGCCGTCGCGGCTGGCACGATCCGCTCATCATGCCGCGCGTCCGGCCGCCCCGTCGTGACGAGCTCGAGGCGCTGCGCTCGCTCGAGCGCGAGGCCGCCCGCGCCTTCGACGCCGTCGGCATGCCGGAGATCGCCGAGGACGAGCCGCTGCCGATCGCCGAGCTCGAGGCATTCCGGGCCCAGGACCGCGCCTGGGTGGCCGTCGACGAACGCGACCGCCCGGTCGCGTACCTCCTGAGCGCGGTCGTCGACGACTGCCTCCACGTCGTGCAGGTCACCGTCTCGCCGTCGCACGCCCGGCGACGCCTCGGCGCCGCGCTCATCGAGCACCTCGGGACGATCGCGCTCGCCGAGGGCAGGCCGGCGCTCACACTCACCACCTTCCGCGAGGTGCCGTGGAACGCACCCTATTACGAGCGACTGGGATTCGCCGTCGTGGAGCCCGCCGATCAGGGCCCCGAGCTCGCCGCTCTCGTCGCCCACGAGGCCGCCACGATTCCGGGCAACGCCGCACGCGTGGCGATGCGGCGCCCGCTCGGCCCCGGCTAGTTCAGGCCCCCGGTCGCTTTTCGTCGGGTGGTGGCGCCGGGTCGGGCTCACGTAGGGCTGGGGAGGGGATGTTGCTCGTCGGCCGCGGCCGACCGGACGTGACCGAAGATCGATCGGCCCCTGTGCCGGCGGAGACCAAAGCCGGGGCAGATTGCCCACGGGAAGCGACGGGCCGTTGAGGCTAGCGCCCGCGGCGCTCGTCGCGCCAGAGCCCGGCCCACTCGTGGGCGAGCCAGAGCGCCGCCAGCACCACAGCCGCGACGGTCACGGGCAGCACGTCGCCCGGCTCGAATGCGCCCAGCGCCGCGAAGAAGATGAATAGCAGGACGAGGGCCGCGCAGGCCGCCCAGAGGACCTGTGCTCCGGACGTGTGATGGTGATCGTGGCTAGTGCGGAGCAACACGAGCATCGTAGCTCAGTCGGAGCATCTTCTACGCGCGCGCGGGGCCGCCCTATGACGCGGCGGCGACGCCCAGCCGCTCACGCACGGCGGCCGCGATCTCGGCGCCCCCTGGCAGCCACGCGTCCTCGAGCGTCGGGCTGTAGGGCGCCGGCGTGTCGTCCGTCGCGACGATCCAGGCGTCGTCGAGGTCGTGCAGCCCCTCCGCGGCGAGGATGCCGAGCAGATTCCCGGCCCAGCCCCCCACGCGAGTGCCCTCCTCCACGAGCATCACACGGTTCGTCTGGGCAACCGACTCCAGTACCGCCTCGTGGTCGAGCGGCCGCAGCGAACGTATGTCGACCACCTCCGCGTCGATGCCGTCGCCCGCGAGCAGCTCGGCGGCCTCGAGCGACTCGAGCACGCCCCTCATGGCCGAGACGATCGTGATGTCACTTCCCTCGCGCACCACGGCCGCCGTGCCCAGGGGAACGGTCTCCTCCGTCGGCTCGGGGCCCTTCACCGAGTACAGGCGCTTGTGCTCGAGGAAGATGACCGGGTTGTCGTCGCGGATGGCCGACTTGAGAAGGCCCTTTGCATCGGCCGGGCTCGAGGGAGCGGCGATCTTGATGCCCGGGATCCCCTGGAACCACGTGCCGTGGATCTGCGAGTGCATGGCGCCAAAGCGGCCGCCCGCGCCGACCGCCGAGCGTACGACGAGCGGAACGCTCGCCTGCTCATTCGAGACGTACCAGAACTTGGCGGACTGGTTGACCAGGCTGTCCATCGGCAGCGCCATGAAGTCGCCGAACATGATCTCGATCACCGGCCGCAGCCCCGTCACGGCGGCGCCGAACGCCGCCCCGGCCATCGCGAGCTCCGAGATCGGCGTGTCGAAGACACGGTCCTGGCCGTGCCGTTCGTGCAGCTCGGGTGTCGTCATGAACACGCCGCCCGCGGCCGCCACGTCTTCGCCGAAGAAAACCACCGCCGGATCGCGCTCAATCTCCTCGTGGAGGGCGTCGCGGATCGCTTTGCGGAACTCGAGCTCGCTCATTCCTTGAACTCCGTGCCGGAGTCGCGCTCCGGATCCGGATAGGGCGCCGCGAGCGCGTTCTCGACCGCGCGGTCGATCTGGGCGTCGATCTCGTCCTCCTTCGCCGCCAGGTCGCCGTCGCTCAGCCCCATGTCGAGGAGCCGCGCGCGGGCCAGGTCGAGCGGGTCGCGGCCGAGCCAGCTCTCGACCTCGTCCGGAGGCCGGTACTTCCCCGGATCGGACTTCGAGTGGCCGTAGTGGCGGTAGGTCTGGCACTCGAGCAGGGTCGGCCCCTCGCCGCCGCGCGCCCGGCCGACCGCCTCGAGCGACGCCTCGCGCACCGCCCAGAGGTCGTTGCCGTCCACCACCTGGGACTGCATGCCGAACGAGGCAGCGCGGATGCCGATCTCGCCGCCGGCCGTGACGCTCGCCATCGGGGTGAACTCGCCGTAGAAGTTGTTCTCGCACACGTAAACGACCGGCAGCCCGAACACCTGCGCCCAGTTGAGGCACTCGTGGAAGTAGGCCTGATTCGACGCGCCGTCGCCGAAGAACGCGACCGCCACCCTGCCCTGGCGCTGCGCCGAGATCGCGGCCCCGGTCGCGGCGGCGATGCTGCCCCCCACGATCCCGAAGCAGCCCACGAGTCCGTGCTCGAGGTCGATCACGTTCATCGACCCGGCGCGGCCGCCGCAGACCCCGGTCCGGCGTCCGAGCATCTCGGCGGCGAGCGCCTCGGGGTCCGTGCCCTTCGCCAGGGCGTGCCCGTGGCCCCGGTAGGTTCCGGCCACGTAGTCGTCCGGCTCGAGCGTCGAGCAGACCCCCACCGGGACGGCCTCCTGCCCGGCGGAGAGGTGCGTCGTGCCATGCACCTCGCCCTTGAGGAACAGGCGGTGGATCTCCTGTTCGAAGCGGCGGATGAGGCGCATCCGGCCATAACGATCGAGGTATTCGGCGGGCGATTCGCCGGGATGGTCCCGGCGCTCGTGGGCGCGCTCCGTCTGTGTCCCCGCCATCCCGCGCCACTGTATCGCAATCGTTTGCATACACTCGCGGGTAGATGGCGGTCGGCAGCCCGACATCGGCCAAGGCGCTGGCGCGCGAGAAGGTCAGGGGCCTCTGGATCGCGATCCCGACGCCGTTCACGGACAACGGCCTGCACGTGGACGAGGACAGGCTCGCCGCCTCGGTCGAGCATTACATCGCGGGGCTGCGGGTGGACGGCATCTTCTGCGGCGGCGTCATGGGTGAGTTCTGGGCACTGTCACTCGACGAACGCAAGCGGGTGCACGAGCTCGTGGTAGCCCAGGCGGCGGGGCGCGTGCCGGTGATGGCGCATGTGGGCCACCACGTCTTCTCCGAAACGGTCGAGCTCTGCGAGCACGCGATCGCGAACGGCATCGACTTCGGCATCGCGATCAACCCGTACTACCCGCCGAGCCCGCCAGCGGAGTCGGTGCGGGCCTGGTACGAAGCGCTCGCCGGCGCCTCGCCGCTCCCGATGTTCCTCTTCAACACGACCTACGCGGGCTACGCGCTCTCCCCCGAGCTGATCGCCGAGCTCGCCGACCTCGACAACATCTGCGGCATCAAGAACCCGCAGGGGACGCAGCATCTGCTGCGCGTGCAGGCGCTGGCAGGCGACCGGATCGTGGTCACGGACGCCTCCGAGCGCCACTGGCTCGAGCTGCATACGGAGCACGGCTTCCAGGCGCTGATGTCGACGCCGGCCCTCGCGCTCTACCAGCGCCCCGGCGACCTCCCGATCGTCGAGTACACACGCCTGGCGGATTCGGGCGACCTCGACGGGGCGCGGGCGCTGAGCGAGCGCCTCGGCCCCGCGCGCGACGCCTTCGACCGCTGGATGCGGCGGCCCTGGCTCGACCGTGGCGTGATCCCGATCGCGCAACTCAAGGCCTGGCTCGGACTGCTCGGCCTGCCGCAGGGACCCGTGCGGGCGCCGCTCGTGTCGCTGGCGCGGGACGAGGAGCTCACGCTGCGCCGGGGGCTCGGGGCCGCCGGGCTGCTTTAGCCGCTCGTCCGCGCGGAGGCCAGGCCGACCTTTCCGTCGCCCAGGCCGTCGCTGACCGGCACGTTCTCCGGCTCCAGCTCGAGGGACGAGCCGCGCGCCTCGAGCTCGAGCAGCGCCATGAAGTCGACGTTTTCGTAGCCGAAGCCCATCAGCGCCTGCACGACCTGCTGGGCGGCCGCCGCAACCGGCATCGGCACGCCATGCTCCTCGGCGGCCTCGAACCCCAGGTGGAAGTCCTTGTAGAGCAGCGCCGGGGTGAACGTCGGCTTGAAATCGAGGTTCACGATCGCCGGCGTCTTGTAGCGCGTGAACATCGAGCCCATGACGCTCTTGTTGAGGAACTCAAGGAACGCCGCCCGCGAGACCCCGCCCTTCTCGGCGAGCACCGTGACCTCCGCGAGCGATTGCGCCACGACGCCGAGCATCAGGTTGTGGCAGATCTTGACGAGCCGGGCGACATCGCCCTCGCCCACGTAGGTGGCCCCCGCGCCAAGGAGCTCGAGATAGGGGCGGGCCGCCTCCCAGGCGTCCTCCGGGCCCGACACGACGAAGGTCAGCCTGCCGGCGTCCACGACTGAGGGATTGCCGCTCACCGGCGCGGCGAGCAGGGCGACGCCGCGCGAGTCGGTCTCGGCTCTGACCTGTGCCGACGCGTCGGGCGAGACCGTGGACGAGTCGACGATCACGGACGGAGCGCCATCGGACCTCGACAGCAGCCCGTTCTCGCCGAGAACAACCGCCTTGAAGTCCTCGGGGCCGGCGACCATCGTGAAGACGATGTCGCGGCCGGCCAGCTCGGCCGGAGCGTCCACGACCGCCGCGCCGAGCTCGGCCAGCGGCTCGGCCTTCGCCCTCGTGCGGTTGTACACGGCAACGTCGCAGCCGGCCTCGAGCAGGCGCGTCGCAAGCGCGTACCCCATTCGGCCGGTGCCCACCCAGCCCAGTGTCCTGTCCCTGAAATCGACGTCCGGCATCGGTCTCCCTGCAAACGTTTGCACGAAACGGTACGGGAGACTCCGCCGACCTGTCAAGAGCGCCGAGCGAGGCGAGGTTGACCTCTGGGCGCTTGCCGTGCAATCGTTTGCAGATCCGATCGGCGAGGTGACGAGAAATGGCGCTGCACACCTACGGAACGATGGGGGTCGACTGGGAGGAGCGCGTCCGCTTCGACCGCCTCCGCAAGGAACGGCTGGCGCGGATCTCGTCCCTCCTCGCCGAGTCGGAGCTGGGCGCGCTGCTCTGCTTCGACATGACGAACATCCGCTACATCACGGCCACGCACATCGGCACGTGGGCGCAGGACAAGCTCAACCGCTTCTGCCTCCTCCCCCAGCGCGACGAGCCGATCATGTGGGACTTCGGCTCGGCGGCCCGCCACCACCAGCTCTACAACCCGTGGCTCGGTGACGGGCGCTCGCGGGCCGGCATCTCGACGCTGCGCGGCGCGATGTCCCCGGAGTCGGGCCGGGCGGAGAACGTGGCTGAGAAGATCCGCGTCGAGCTCGAGCAGCGCGGACTGCTCGGCGAGCCGGTCGGGGTCGACGCCGTGGAGCCCGCGGTGCTGTTCGCGCTTCAGCACGCCGGGGTGCAGGTGGTGGACGGCCAGCAGCTGATGCAGCAGGCGCGCGTGATCAAGACCCAGGACGAGATCACGCTGCTGAATACCGCCTGCATGATGGTCGACGCTGCCTACGAGGAGCTCTACCGCGCGATGAGGCCGGGCATGCGCGAGAACGAGTGCGTCGGACTCGTGAACAAGGTGCTCTACGACATGGGATCCGAGTTCGTGGAGGGAGTCAACGCGATCTCCGGTGAACGCTGTAGCCCTCACCCGCACGTCTACACGGACAGGGCGCTCCGCCCCGGCGATCCCGCCTACTTCGACATCCTGCACAGCTTCATGGGCTACCGCACTTGCTACTACCGCACGTTTGCGGTGGCGAGCGCGTCGAAGGCGCTCGTGGACGCCTACAAGCGCTGTCGCTACTACCTCGACGCGGCGATCGACCTGATCCGGCCGGGCGTCACGACCGGCGAGGTGGCGGCCGTATGGCCGAAGGCGGAGGAGTTCGGCTTCGCCGACGAGGAGGCCGCCTTCGCGCTCCAGTTCGGCCACGGCGTCGGCCTCGCGATCTGGGAGAAGCCGATCTTCTCCCGGCTGGTCTCGCTCGACCACCCGGAGGAGATCAAGGAGGGGATGGTCTTCGCGCTCGAGACCTTCTGGCCGTCGAGCGACGGCTGGTCCGCCGCGCGCATCGAGGAGCAGCTCGTGGTCACCGCCGACGGCTGTGAGGTGATCACGCGCTTCCCGTCCGAGGACCTCGTCATCGCCGGCAAGCCGTACTACACGGTCGGCGGCACGCTGCCGCTCGAGCGCGACCACCAGTCGAACCGCAACACGTCGCTCGATGCCGACGCTCGCGAGGCGGTGCCCGGCAACGGCCGGATGCCCGCGGGCGATCCGGTGCGCCTCTAGCTCGCGTGCGCGCCGCGGTCGTCGAGGCCATGGGCCGGCCGCCGGCGCCCGCGGAGGTGCCCGCGCCGCGGCGGCGGCCCGGCGAGGCGCTCGTGCGGATCCGGGCGGCCGCGCTCAATCCGGTCGAGGTGCACATCTGGAACGGCCACTTCTTCGACGGCCCGCCGCGGTTGCCGTACGTGATCGGGCTCGAGGGCGTCGGCGTCGTCGAGGAGGGCGAGCGGCTGGCGCCCGGCACGCGCGTGCGCGTGGAGTTCGTCCACCCGGGCTACGGGCGCGACGGCGCCGTCGCCGAGTTCGCCGTCGCGCCGGAGGAGCCCGACGCGGCGGACCGCGCCTCCCAGGCGTCCGTGGCGCCGATCGGCGAGGGGCTCGACGACACTGCGGCCGCCGCGCTCGGCGTGCCGGTGTTCACGGCGCTCATGTGCCTGGAACGCGCGCAGCGGGCCGGTGCTTCGCTGGACGGCGCGCACGTGCTCGTGACGGGCGCCACCGGCTCCGTGGGCCTGGTCGCGATCCAGCTCGCGAAGCTGCTGGGCGCCGCTCGCGTGGTGGCGGCGGGGCGCAACCGCGAACGCCTAGAGCGGGCGCGGTTGCTGGGTGCGGACGCGACCGTGGAGCTCGGCGACGGCCTCGCGGGCGGGGAGCTGCGCGAGCGCTTCACGGAGGCCGCCGCCGGGCGTCTCGACGTTGCGCTCGACCCGCTCTGGGGCGAGCCCGCCCGCGCGGCGATCGAGGCGCTGACCAGCGATGGGGTCTACGTGAGCTTCGGCCAGGCGGCGTCGCCGCTGGCCGAGCTGTCGGGCATCCCGATGCGCAACCGGCGGGTCACGGTCGTGGGCCACTCGGGGGCCTGGGCCACGCCGCGGGAGCGCCAGGCCGCGCTGGCTCGCGGGCATCAGCTCGCGGAGCGGGCCGGCAGCAGGCTCACGCTGGACACCGAGGAGCTCGCGCTGGAGGGGATCGGCGACGCCTGGGAGCGGCTGTCGCGGTCCGCCGGGCGAAGGCTGGTGGTCAAGCCCTGAGCTATCCCCGTTTCAGCGACGCGGAGATGGCACGCCGCCGCGAAGCGCTCGCCGCCGAGCTCGATGCGGCGGAGGCCGCCCACGCGCTCCTCTACGGGGCGAACAGAGCGGGGCCGGCGGTGGGCTGGCTCACCCGCTGGCCGGTGACCCGCGAGGCGCTGTGCGTGTTCACGCCCGGGGAGCGCGACCTGCTGCTCGTCAACTTCTACAACCACGTCCCCAACGCGGAGCGGATCGCCACCGAAGCCGAGGTGCGCTGGGCCGGGCCGAAGCCGATGGCCACGGCGATCCGCGAGCTTGAGCGCCGGGGCGGGCGCGGCAAGCGCGTCGCGGTGATCGGGCCGCTCGGCTACCGGCCGTTCGCGGCGCTCGCGGAGTTCGCGTCGCCGGTGTCGCTCGACGACGCCTACACGCGCCTGCGCCTGCACAAGTCGGCCGAGGAGCTCGACTGGCTGCGGGTGGGCTGCGGCTTCACCGACGACGCCGTGCGCGCGGTCCACGAGCAGGCCGGGCCGGGCACCGACGAGCGCGAGCTCGGCAACCTCGCAGAGCGTGCCTACGTGGGGCGCGGCGGCACGACCCATATCCACTACTTCGGGACGGGCGTCCCAGCTCAGTGGCCGGCGGCGCGAACGCTCAAGCCCGGCGACGTGCTCAGCTGCGAGATCAGCGCCTCGTACTGGGACTACACCGGCCAGCTGCTGCGCACGTTCGCGGTCGCGGACGACCCGGCGCCGCTGTACCGCGAGCTGCACGACGTGGCGGATGCGGCGTTCGACGCGATCCGCGAGAGCGTCCGCGCAGGCGCGACGGCGGCCGACCTGGTCGAGGCCTCGGCGGTGATCGGGGAGGCCGGCTTCACCACGCGCGACGACCTGGTCCACGGCTTCGTGGGCGGCTATCTGCCACCCGTCCTCGGCGACAAGACCCGGATGCTCGAGGAGGTGCCCGACTTCAGCCTCGAGGACGGCATGACGATCGTGATCCAGCCGAACGTCGTCACGGTCGACGAAGGCGCCGGCGTGCAGACCGGCGAGCTGATCGCGGTCACGGCCGACGGCGCCGAGCGACTACACGACTACGAGCGCGGCCTGCTGAGGCTCGGCTGACGTGCAGATCGACTGGGACGTGCCCATCGAGATGGACGACGGCGTGGTCCTGCGTGCGGACGTCTTCCGGCCGGAGGGCGACGGGCGCCACCCGGTGATCCTCTCCTACGGGCCCTACGCGAAGGGGCTCGCCTTCCAGGAGGGCTATCCGAACCAGTGGGAGCGGATGGTCTCGCAGCACCCCGATGTCGCGGCCGGCTCCTCGAACCGCTACCAGAACTGGGAGGTCGTCGATCCGGAGAAGTGGGTCCCGGACGGATACGTCTGCGTGCGCGTGGACTCGCGCGGCGCCGGGCGCTCTCCGGGCTGCCTCGACCCCTTCTCGCCGCAGGAGACGAGCGACCTCGCCGCGTGCATCGAGTGGGCGGCACGGCAGCCGTGGTCGAGCGGCAAGGTCGGCCTGAATGGCATCTCGTACTACGCGATGAACCAGTGGCACGTTGCCGGGCGGAAGCCGCGCGGGCTCACGGCGATGTGTGCGTGGGAGGGCGCCTCGGACTGGTACCGCGACGCCGCGCGTCATGGCGGGATCCTCTGCACGTTCTTCGGCAACTGGTACGAGATGCAGGTGACGACGGTGCAGAACGGCCTGGGTTCACGCGGCCCAGTGAACCCCAACACCGGCGAGCCCGCGTGCGGCCCGGACACGCTTGCCGACGAGGAGCTGGCGGCCCGCCGGGCCGACTTCGCCGCCGACGTGGCCGCCCATCCGCTCGACGACGACTACCACCGTGCGCGCTCGGGCGACTGGGCCCGGATCGACGTACCGCTCCTGTCCGCCGGCAACTGGGGCGGGCACGGGCTTCACCTTCGCGGGAACGTGGAGGGCTACGTGCGCTCGGCGTCCCGCCGGAAGTGGCTCGAGCTGCATGGCCTCGAGCACTGGACCCACTTCTACACGGACTACGGAGTGAGGCTCCAGAAGCGCTTCTTCGGGCACTTCCTGAAGGGCGAGGACACCGGCTGGGACGAGCAGCCGCCGGTGCTGCTGCAGGTCAGACACGTCGACGGCACGTTCACCGAGCGCGGGGAGCGCGAATGGCCCATCGCCCGGACCGAGTGGAGGCGGTGGGAGCTCGGCACCGGTTCGTACGACCCGCTCGGCGACGGGCTCACGTTCACTGACGAGCCGCTCGAGCGCGAGACCGAGATCACCGGCCCCTCGGCGGCGAAGCTGTTCGTCTCGTCCAGCACTGAGGACGCCGACCTGTTCGTGGTATTGCGGGCGTTCGACCCTGACGGGGAGGAAGTCGTCTTCCAGGGCGCCATCGATCCGCACACGCCCCTGGCGCAGGGCTGGCTGCGCGTGTCGCACCGCCAGCTCGATCCCGAGCTGAGCGAGCCGTATCGGCCGTACCACACCCACGACGAGCGGCAGCCGCTTACACCGGGCGAGGTCTACGAGCTCGACGTAGAGATCTGGCCCACGTCGATCGTCCTCCCCGCCGGCTACCGGCTCGCGCTCACCGTGCAGGGCCGCGACTATGAGTACCCCAAGGCCGGCGGTGACCGGCTCACCACGTTCCGGAACGAGCTGCGGGGCTCGGGTCCGTTCCTGCACGACGATCCGGACGATCGGCCGGCCGAGGTCTTCGGCGGGACCGTGACCGTTCACGCCGGGTCGTACCTGCTGCTGCCGTTCGTGCCGGCGGACTCCTGAGCTGTGCGCTGGGACGTGCACAACCACACCGTGCCTCGCGAGGCTGTCGAGCTGCTGCGACGCGGTGACGGCTACCCGATCAAGGTCGAGGGCAACTTCATGGAGGCCGACCGTGTGCGCGCGGAGCTGACGCCGGTGTTCCTCGACCCGGAGGCGAAGCTCGAGCAGCTCACGCAGGCGGGGCTCGACGCCGCGGTGGTGTCGGGCTCGCCCGCTCTGTTCGCCTACGAGGCCGATGCGAGCCGTGGGGCGTCGCTGTGCCGGGTGGTCAACAGCGGCCTGGCGGACCTCTGCGGGTTCGAGCCGTCGCGGCTGCGCTGGCTCGCGCACGTGCCGCTGCAGGCGCCTGACGCCGCGGCAGCCCTGCTCGCCGAGGCGGCTCGCGCCGGCGCGGTCGGCGCCCACATCGGCACCTCGGTCGCGGGCACGCCGCTGGCGGATGCCGGCCTCGACCCCTTCTGGACGGCCGCCGAGGAGCACGAAATGCCGCTCATGCTGCACCCCGCCTACAACAACCCCCACCCCGGCCTCGACGGGTATCACCTCCAGAACGCGATCGGGAACCAGCTCGAGACGACGATCGCGGCGGAGCGCCTGATGGTGACGGGCGTGCTCGATCGCCACCCAGGCCTGCGCCTCCTGCTCGTGCACGCGGGCGGTTACATGCCGTGGCAGGCCGGGCGCCTGCGCCATGCCGCCGCGGTGCGCCCCGAGCTGGCCGGCTCGCCGTCCGACCCGTACGCCTACCTCGGCCGCATACTCGTGGACACGATCACCCATGACACGGCCGCGCTGCGCTTCCTCGTGGAGCGCGTGGGCGCTGACAACGTCGCCATGGGCACGGACCTGCCTTTCGACATGGCGACGCCTGATCCGGTGGCGGCGTTGGAGAGGGCGGTGGACGCCGAGACCGCCCGGCGGATCATGGAGGAAACGCCGCGCCGGCTGTTCCGCCTGTAGCCGAGTACTCGGCCTATCCGTCCTGCCTTGGTGGTCTCCTGGCCCACCAATCCAGGATGGATCGCGCGTCTCCGAGCGCCGCGGGCCGACGAGTTCGCTGACGGGGGCGGCCGCGCATATGGCAGGCTCTGTGCGGTGGACCTGATCGAGCGGCTGCTGGAGATCGACGTCTCGGCGCTATCGGACGCCGACAAGTCGCTGCCGGTGGTGGACCCCGCGGTTCGGGCAATGCTTCCCGACGTTCGGATGGCGGGGCCGGCGTTCACGGTCGTCGCCGAGGACGACCACCTGCCGGTGATGAGCGCGCTGGCCGAGGCTGGGCCGGGCGACGTGCTGGTGATCGCCACGAACGGGGGAACGTGCGCCGTCTTCGGCGAGCTGTTTGCCACCGAGGCCCGCCGGCGGGGATTGGCCGGCATCGTCGCCGACGGCCTGTGCCGCGACCTGCGGAGCCTGCGCCAGATCGGACTGCCGGTGTTTGCGCGCGCCACGACGCCGCGCTCCGGCACGGCGGTGTCGCGGGCCGGGCTTGGCGCGACGATCGTCTGCGGCGGCGTCGAGCTGTCCCCGGGCGACATCGTGTTCGGCGACGACGACGGCATCCTGATCGCGACCGCGGAGCGGATAGCGGCTGCTCTCGACACCGCGGAGCTGATCGGGCGAGGTGAGCGCGCGATCCTCGCGGCACAGGCCCGGGGCGAGGCGCTTCACGGCCTGACGAACTACGACGAGCACGTCACAACGCTCGACCGCGGCGAGGCCAGCGTGCTTGCCTTCCAAGTCGATGACTGATTACGGCCATGCCTTCGCACGCCGCACCCGCCTTCGCGGCAGCGGCGAGCTCACCGCGATCCTCGCCGGCAGCCCGCCCGGCGTGCTCTCCATGACGGGCGGCTTCCCGAACCCGGAGACCTTCCCGACCGACGAGCTGGACGAGCTCAGCGCGCAGCTCGTGCGCGAGGACGCGGCGGTGGCGCTCCAGTACACGCCCTGCGAGGGGCTCGCGAGCGTGCGCGAGTACCTGATCGAGCGCCAGGAGAGTCTGCAGGGCCGGCGTCCCGAGCTCGCCGAGCTGATCGTGACGAGCGGCGGGATGGAGTGCATCGCGCTGATGTGCCAGACGCTGATCGATCCCGGCGACGCCATCGTCGTCGAGGCGCCGAGTTACCTCGGCGCCATGATGGCCTTTGGCGGCGCCGAGGCCGACGTGGTCGCGATCGCGATGGACGACGACGGCCTGCGTGTCGATCTGCTTGCAGAGCGCCTGGCGACGGGCCTACGCCCGAAGTTCGTCTACACGATCCCGGAGTTTCAGAACCCCACCGGCCGGACGCTGTCGCTCGACCGGCGCCGCGACCTGGTCGAGCTGTGCCGGCGGCACGGCGTGCTGATCTTCGAGGACATCGCGTACCGAGAGCTGTCCTTCGACGGTACGTCGCTGCCGACCCTGTGGTCGCTGGCGCCGGACGTCGTGCTGCAGGCGGGAACGTTCTCGAAGAGCTTCTTCCCGGGCGTCCGGCTCGGCTGGGCCGTCGGCCCGTCCGACGTGGTCGCCGAGCTCGCCGTCGCCAAGCAGAACACGGACCAGTGCGCCGGCGGCCTCGGGCAGCGCCTGGTCGAGGAGTACGGCCGCGCCGGCGGATTCGAGCGCCACCTGCCGGCCGCGCGGGCGCTTTACGCGTCGCACTGGGCGGCTCTGTCGGCCGCGTTGACGCGCCACATGCCCGAGGGGGTCGAATGGACCGAGCCGACGGGCGGCTTTATGACCTGGCTCACAATTCCCGAGGGCCTCGACACGGTGGAGATGCGCCCGGCCGCCACGGCGGCCGGTGTGGCCTACGTCCCCGGCCTGCCGTTCCACATCGGGGACAACGGCCGGAACACGCTGCGGCTGTCCTTCAGTCACCTGACCGAGACCGAGCTCGAAACGGCCGCCGAGCGCCTGGCCGCAGTCGTCCGCGCGGCGCTCGGGAAGGCGGACGCACCGCGGCCCGTGGGGCGCCTCTAAGCTGTTGCGCAGTCTCGAGGAAGGAGCAAGCCATGCCCGGACCACAGCGCATCAGCTACGTGCCGCTGGAGGAAATGACCCCGGAGATGCAGGCCGAAATGGAGCGCTGCGCGCGCGAGGGGACGCCACGCCCGGAGAGCACCGCGGTTCGGGCGCACGTGCCGGCCGCGTTCTGGTTCTTCGCGAACTCCTGGAACGACCTCTTCCGCAACGGCATCGTCGACCACTCGGTCAAGGAGCTCTGCCGTGTCTACGTCTCGCACAGCGTCAAGTGCGAGTACTGCGGCAACCAACGCTCCGAGCGCAGCCGGAGCGAGGGGCTCGTCGAGGGCAAGTACGACGAGCTGCTCAACTTCGAGTCCTCCGAGACCTACACCGAGCGCGAGAAGGCCGCGCTCGCGTACGCGGAGGCGATCGTCTGGACCGGTGACGCCGACGACGCGCTCTGGGAGCGCCTCTACGCGGATTTCAGTGAACCCGAGCTCGTCGAGCTGGGTTGTTTCATCGGGCTCACGCTCGGCCAGCAGTCGTGGCTGCGGCTCCTCAACATCGACCACCACCAGGTGATGCCGGGAACCAGCGCCTCGATGGCCCCTGGCTTCGAGACGGCCGACGCGCTCGCTCAGACCAAGGCCTCCGAGCGCTACTGGGCTCATACCTGAGCGGGCGCGGCGGGGGCCCAGATGCAGATCTTCGGCGGCGACATCCGCTTCGGCGTCCACTCCGGACCCCAGGACACGAGCTTCGAGGACTATCGGGACCTCTGGGTCCGCTGCGAGGAGCTCGGTTACGACTGGGTCTCGGACTTCGATCACTTCCTGCCGATCCACAGCAATCCGTCCGGTCCTCAATTCGAGGGGCTGACGCTGCTTTCGGCCATGGCCGCGCACACGAGCCGCGTCCGCTGCGGGATGCTGGTGCTCGGCGTGACCTACCGGCATCCGGCGGTGGTGGCGAACATGGCCGCGACCATCGATCACGTCTCGGGCGGCCGGTTGGAGCTCGGGATGGGAGCGGCCTGGTTCGAGCTCGAGCACGACCAGTACGGCATTCCGTTCCCGCGCATTGGTGTGCGCATGGACATGCTCGATGAGGCGTGCCGGATCATGCGCAGCCTCTGGACGCAGGAGACGACGACGTTCGAGGGCAGGCACTTCCAGCTCAAGGACGCGCGCCTCGAGCCAAAGCCGTTGCAGGAGCACCTGCCGCTGGTGATCGGCGGCTCCGGCGAGCGCCGGACCCTGCGGATCGTCGCCGAGCACGGCGACATCTGGCACACGTTCTACGGCGACCCGGCGGAGTACCGGCACAAGCTGGACGTGCTCGCCGGGCACTGCGCGGACGTGGGCCGCGACCCGGCCGACGTGCGCAAGTCGCTGGCCTTCCGCGCCGTCCTCGACGAGGACGAGCAGGCGGCGCAGGACCGAGCCCGCGCGCTCCACGGCGACCCGCCGCCCGAGCGGCTGAGGAAGATGATGATCGTCGGCACCCCGGAGCAGTGCGTCGAGCGGCTGCGCCCCTACGCCGATCTCGGCGTCGGCGATTTCCTGCTCAGCGCGCTCGTCCCCATCGATCGGCAGACGATCGACCTCGTGGCGCAGTCGGTGGCGCCGGCCCTGAAGGCCGCGGTCGCGGCCTGACGGTCCTACCCGCGGACGCGCACGACCACGTGGGTCGGGCGGGTCGGCTCTCCCAGCGAGAGGAAGTCGCGGAGTGCTCCGACGTGATTGCAGAAGCCGCACGACGTCGGATCGGGCGGTGACATTGCGCCGGGACCCGGGAGCACGGGCGCGTCGCACGACGGGCAGGCAAGCGTGCCGGTGGCGAGCTGCCAGGTCGTCTCGGCCCGTCGCGGCAGGTGACGCCCGGCCACCCGCTCGGCCGGCTGAGCGCGGCCGGGCTGTCCCCCCTCGATGTCGTGATGCAGCGCCACCCCGATGAGTCTAGGGCCAGGGGTGCTCGGCGGTCGCGGCTGCGCCGGGCAGTGATCGAAGATCGTTCGGGCAAGACGCTTGGGAACACGCGAGCTTTGCCGGATTCCCTACACATAGTGTGGGCAAGTCAGGAACGTGGTGGGCTACGGCACCACCAGCGCGCCGCGCGGCGGCTTCGCCCAGCGCGTCTCCGCCATCAGCTCGACGAAAGCGCCGCCCAGCGGGCCCCAGCGCTCGCGGGCATAGACGGTGAGTTCACGGCCGAGGGGCGGGTCGATCCTTAGGAGGGCGCCGTCCAGGCCGTCGGGGATCACGTTCTCGGGCACGAGCGTGGGGCCGACTCCTGCGGCGGCAAGCCGCGCCGCGGTCTCGACCTGTGACGTGAGCACCGCGTGGCGCGGTGTGAAGCCCGCCGATGCGCAGGCGCTCACTATCAGGTCGTGCAGGCCGTTGCCGGGCTCGAACATCACCCAGTCGAGGTCCTTCAGCTCGACCAGGCGGAGCTTGCGCCGGGAGGCGAGCGGATCCTCGGGCGAGAGCACCACGAGGAACTCCTCCCAGCCGAGGCGGCGGACCGGACCGGCCCAGTCGATCGGCGGGGGGCCGATGCCCAGATCGCCGACCCCGCCACGCACGGAGTCCTCCGCCAGTGAGCGGTGCGTGAACTCATGCAGGCGGACGAACGTGCCGGGGTGGCGCTGGCGCCATGACTGCACAAGGTCGGGCAGTATGCCCGCCGCGATCGAGCGAACCGTGCTGATCTCGAGCTCGCCTGTCTCGAGCTCCAGTGCCGAGCGGGCGGCCTGCATGGCCCGCTCGGCTGCGCGCACCGCGATCTGCGCCTGCGGCAGGAAGGCCTTGCCCGCCGCAGTCAAACGCACCGAGCGCGGCAGCCGCTCGAGCAGCTCACCGCCGACCTCCTTTTCGAGCGCCCGGACCTGCTGCGAGAGCGACGGCTGCGAGACGTGCATGCGGAGCGCCGCGCGGGTGAAGGAGCCTTCCTCCACCACCGCCAGCCAATACGCGAGACGGCGATAGCTCGTCACGAATCGCAAGATTAGCTTCCATAGGAATTTCCTATGGGAACGGCGTGTAGAACGACTTGCTCGCCGGTCGCGCACCAGCGAGGCTTCGAGCCGATGCGCTTCGCGCACTTGACGGGTGCCGCGCGCCCACTCGCGGTCGTCGAGGGGGACCGGGTTGCGACGCTCGCTGTGGACGGTGCGGCGACCGTCGACGAACTGATCGGCGCCGGCCCACCCGCCTGGGAGGCCGCGCGTGAACTCGCTCGCGCGGCGATCGAGAACTGCGAGGCGCTTGAGCCCGGCATCCTCGACGCGCCCCTGAAATCACCGTCCAAGATCGCCTGCGTCGGCCTCAACTACCACGACCATTGCCGCGAGACCGGCATGGCCGTCCCCGAGCGCCCGCTCATATTCGCCAAGTTCCCGTCGTCGCTGGTCGGCCCCGGCGCCGCGATCGAGTGGCCGGAGGGCCTGACCGAGCAGGTCGACTGGGAGGTCGAGCTCGCCGTGGTGATCGGGCGCCGCACCAGGCATGCGAGCGAGCGCGAGGCGCTCGACGCGATCTTCGGCTACACCGCCGCCAACGACGTGAGCGCGCGCGACCTCCAGTTCGCCGACCAGCAGTGGGTGCGGGCGAAGAGCATCGACAGCTTCTGCCCGCTCGGGCCCGTGATCGTCACTCCCGACGAGTTCGGCGATCCGCAGCACAAGCGCCTCTTGACGCGCGTGAACGGCGAGACCATGCAGGACTCGACCACAGCCGAGATGATCTTCGGCGTCGCCGAGGTCGTGAGCTTCCTGTCGCGCGCCAGCACGCTCGAACCCGGTGACCTGATCCTGACCGGAACCCCGTGGGGCGTGGGCGGCTTCCGTGACCCGCCCGTCTTCCTGAAGCCCGGTGACACGGTCGAGGTCGAGGTCGAGGACATCGGGGTGCTTGCAAACGACGTAGGGAGGGACACGAGATGAGCATCAGTGACCGCGCCGAGCGCGCGGCTCCGCTGGACTACGACCTGGACACCTCGTTCATCCAGCGGCCGCACCACACTGATCCCCGCCGGCTCTACAGCCAGACCTCGACGGACTGGCAGCAGCGGGTGGACCACGACCGGCTCCGCCGCGATCGCCTCGCACGCGCACGGGCGGCGATGGAGGAGCACGACCTGGGCGGGTTGATCATGTTCGTGGGCGAGAACATCCGTTACGTCACCGGCACCTTCCAGGGCAACTGGAAGCACAACATCTTCATCCGCTACGCCGTCCTCCCCCGCGACGGCGACCCCGTCCTGTTCGAGACGGTCGGTTCGGACTTCGAGTGCGCGAAGCTCGACGCGCCGTGGCTGAAGGGCAACATCCGGCCCGCCTTCACCTGGCGCTGGGCCGAAGGAGCGGAAGAGATGATGGTCGGCCGGATGGCCGACTCGGTGGTCGACGTGCTGCGCGAGGCCGGCGTCGAGAACGAGCGCATCGGGATCGACACGGCCGACATGAGCTCGATGGCCGCCTTCGGTCAGCGCGGGCTGAACCTGGTGAACGCGTGGCCCGCGATGTCGCACGCCCGCCGTGTCAAGACGCCAGACGAGATCGAGCTGCTGAAGATCAGCTCCTCGCTCGGCGACGCCGCGATGTGGAAGATCCAGAACGAGTGGCTGAAGCCGGGCATCCGCGAGGCGGACATCACGGCGAAGGTCAACGAGTTCTTCTACGCCGAGGGGGCCGACTTCGTCTACGACATCATCTGCGCGTCGGGTGGCAACACGAGCCCGTACCGCCGTTGGCACTCCGACAAGCTGATCCGCCAGGGCGACCTCGTGATCGTGGACATCAACGCGGTCGGCCCCGGCGGCTACTTCATCGACTTCGTGCGCTGCTTCCTCGTGGACTCGGAGCCGACCGATGAGATGAAGCGCCTGTACCAGGAGTGCCACGGATCGCTCTACGAGGCGCTCGCCGAACTTAAGCCCGGCAACACGACCGCGGACGTGGCGTCGAAGTTCCCCGAGTACGACGACGACCGGTACGGCAGCGTCAGCCTCCAGCAGTTCGCGCACTCGATCGGCCTCTCGCTGTACGAGGGGATGTGGGTCTCGCGCGCGTACTCGCTCGACTATCCGGCCGAGATCGAGGAGAACATGTACTTCGCGATCGAGACCTTCGCCGGGCACCCCGGCCTACAGCAGACGGTCCGGCTCGAGGAGAACGTGCTCGTCGGCCCCGACGGGCCCGTCATCTTCACGCTGCATCCGATGGACCAGCGGATGCTCGCGTGAGCGTGAGCATCCCCACATACCCGGACCTGGCGGGGAAGGTCGCGGTGGTCACGGGCGGCTCGAAGGGCATCGGGGCCGCCACGGCCGTCCTCCTCGGGCACAACCGGGCGCGAGTGGCGGTCTGCGGGCGCGATCCGGAGACGATCGAGCGGGTCACCTCGGAGACGCGTGAGGCGGGGGCCGCCGAGGCGGTTGGCCTGGCGGCCGACCTCTCAAGCGAGGACGGCGTGGTTGGCCTGCGCGCCGAGGTGGAGGACAAGCTCGGCCCGACGGAGGTCCTGTTGGCGTTCGCTGGAGGCTTCGGCGCGCGCACGCCGCTGCTCGAGACCAAGGTCGAGGAATGGAACCACGTGGTCGAGTCGAACCTGACCAGCACGTTCCTCACCTTGCGGGAGTTCGCGCCGGGGATGGTCGAGCGCGGCTCGGGCTCGATCGTGACCATGGCGTCGAACGCGGCGCGCTTCCTCGACATCAAGCTCACCGCCTCTTATGCGGCCGCGAAGGCCGGGATTGCGATGTTGAGCCGGCACGCAGCGCTCGAGCTGGGCCCGCACGGGGTGCGCGTGAACGTCCTCGCACCGGCCACCATCCTGAGCGAACGGGTGAAGGGCGCGATGGACGAGGAGCGGCTGGCAGGCATCGCGGAGATGTCGCCACTTGGGACGATCGGCGTGCCAGAGGACCCCGCGCTTGCCGCGCTCTTCCTCGCGTCCGACTCCGCCCGCTGGATCACGGGCGCGACGCTGGACGTGGCCGGCGGCCGGATCATGGTGTGAGCTCATACCCGGCTGCCTCCAGTGAGCCGGCGCCCTCCCACCCCCAGATCAGCAAGACGTCCTCGTCGGACGTGTTGTTGAACCCGTGCCAGTGCCCGGCAGGCGTGAAGATCACGTCGCCTGCCTGCGAAGGCTCTGGGCCGGCGTCGGTGTAGACCTCGCCGCGACCGCTCATCACGACGAGGAACTCGTTGCAGTTCGGATGGCGGTGGCGCTCGTGGCGTGCCCCGGGAGGCAGCACGGTGCGCCCGACCACGAGGCGGCTCGACCCGGCCGAGCGCTCGTCGATCAGGAACTGGACCTGCATATCGACCCAGCCCTCGTCCTCGCGGAGGTCCTGCTCGAGCGGGACGTCCTGGATGGTTGTGCGGTACGGGGCGGGCATCACTGCATCCCTCCCATGCGGCGGTATGCCTCGTGGACGCTCACGATGAAGTCGCGGTCGGCATGGCCCGAGCTGCGCGCGGCGTTCAGCATCTCGCTGGTGGCGGCGCACGTGGGCACCGCCATCCCGAGCTGCCGTGCGAGGTCCTGCGCGAGCACGAGGTCCTTCTGCTGGAGCTCGACGTCCGCGAAGACGTCGGTGTCCTCGAGAAGGAGCGGCGCGCGGTACCCGACGACCGGCGACGCGATGACGCTCTTGAGCACGGCGTCGACGGCCGCCCTCCGGTCGACGCCCGCCTTCTCGACCAGCGCGAGACCCTCGGCGAGGGCCGTCACCGAGACGACCAGCGCCAGGTTGATCGCGACCTTCGTGAGGATCGCCTGGCCGTTGGGCCCGATGTAGGTGACCTTCGGTCCGATCGCCCGCAGCAGGTCCTCAATGTGCTCGAAGGCCGCGCGCTCACCGCCCACCATCACCGACATCTCGCCCGCGGCGAGTGTCGCGGGGCTACCCGACACGGGACAGTCGAGGAAGGACGCGCCCGTCGCACGCACCCGCCCGGCGAGCGCGACGCTTGCGTCCGGAGCGATCGTGCTGATATCCGCCCAGACGGCGCCCTCGCGCAGGCCGGCGAGGATCCCGTCCGCGCCGCCGGCGGTCGCCTCAATCGCCGGGGTGTTCGTCAACATCGTGAACAGCACGTCCACGGATGCCGCCAGGTCGCGTGGTGTGTCCGCCCAGCCCATGCCGGACTCGAGCAGCGGCTGGGCCTTCTCCTTGGTGCGGTTCCAGCCCACGACCTCGTACCCGGCGTCGAGCAGCCGCTGCGCGATGCCCGCGCCCATCGCGCCGAGACCGGCAAAGCCGACGCGCTCAACCTCCCTGAACATCTGCCCCCCTCATCTCCCGTGCGGCGCGCTCAACCGCCTCGATGATCCCGAGGTAGCCCGTGCAGCGGCAGAGGTTGCCTGCGAGCGCTTCGCGCACGTCCTCCCGGCGGGGTTCCGGGTGCTCGCGTAGGAAGGCCTCCATCGACATCAGGAAGCCCGGGGTGCAGAAGCCGCACTGGAGCGCGTGCGCCTCGTGGAAGGCGCGCTGAAGCGGATGGAGCTCGCCGTTCGGCGCGAGGCCCTCGACTGTCCGGATTGCCCGTCCGCTCGCTTGCACGGCGAGCATGAGGCAGGAGCGGATGGGCTCGCCGTCGAGCTGGACGGTGCAGGCGCCGCAGACTCCCTGCTCGCAGCCGACCTTCGTCCCGGTCAGTCCTGCGCGATGGCGGATGAAGTCCGAGAGCAGAAGCCGGGGCTCCACCTCCTCCTCGAACCGCTGTCCGTTGACCTCGACGGAAATCCTCACCCGAGCGCCTCCTCGATAGCTCTTCGGGCGAGCTCCCCGCAGAGCGCGCGCCGGTGCTCGCCCTCCACGTCCCGGACCGCCAGATCCGCCGCCTCACGCGCCGATGCTCCACCCACCAGCGCCTCCTCGGCCGCCTCGGCGCGCGCCGGCACCGGCCCCGCGCCCAGCAGCGCGATCCCGGCGTGGCTGCCGGGCACGACGACGGCCGCGGCGCCGGCGGTGGCGAAGTCACCGTGGGTGCGGGCGTGCTCACTGAACCCCGCGCCCGCTCCGGCGGGATGCTCCGGCACCTCGATCTCGAAGAGGAGCTCGTCGGGCTCGCGCGACGTGGAGAGCGGTCCGACGAACAGCTCGGCGGCGCCGACCACGCGCTCCCCCCGCGGCGAGCGAAGCAGAAAGCGAGCACGGAGAGCCGCGAGCGCGACCGGCAGCTCGGCCGCCGGGTCGGCATGCGCAACCGAGCCCCCGACCGTGCCGCGGGTGCGGATCTGCGCGTGCCCCACGAAGCGAACCGCCTTGTGGAGCAGCGGCCAGCGCTCGCGGACGAGCTCCGAGCGCTCGAGCGCCACCTGGCGCGTCATCGCACCGATCCGCAGCACGCCGTCATCGGCGTGGATGTAGTCGAGCTCCGCGATGCCGTTCAGGTCGACCACGAGCTCCGGCCGTGCGAGCCGCAGGTTGAGCAGCGGCACGAGGCTCTGGCCGCCGGCGAGCACTGCGCTGTCGGGGCCGAGCAGCGGCAGCGCCTCCTCCACAGAGGCCGGAGCCTGGTACTCGAACGGCGGCGGCTTCACCGGCCCGACTTCCGCAGCGCGCCCCAGAGCTTCTCCTCGCTGAAGGGCGGATCGACCCGGATGCCGCCGAGGGCGTCGGCCACGGCGTTCGCCATCGCGGCCGGCGTCCCGATCGAGCCGCCTTCACCGATCCCCTTCGCGCCGATCGGGTTCAGCGGCGTGGGCGACTCCACAAAGGCGGCCGTGACGGGCGGCATCTCGGCGGCGGTCAGCAGGCTGTAGCCGACGAATGAGGCAAACGTGGGGTTGCCCTCCTCGTCGTACACCGCCTCCTCGACGAGGCACTGACCGAGCCCCTGCGCGATGCCGCCGATCACCTGTCCCTCGGCAAGCAGCGGGTTGACGATGTTGCCCGCGTCGTCGACCGCCACCAGGCGCTGCACCCGCAGGCTTCCGGTGGCGCGCTCGATCTCGACAACGGCTCCGTATGCACCGGACGAGAACGAAAGGTCCGAGCTGAAGCGGGCGTCCGCGTGGATGCCCGGCTCGGCCGCGGCCAGCTCACGTAGCGACATGGTCCGTCCGTCCGCCGCCGAGATGCTGCCGCCCTCGCCCCACGCGGGCTCGTCCTCGCCGACCTCGAGCACCCGCGCGGCCACGGCCGCGCACTTCTCCTTCAGCGCGTCGACCGCCTCCACCACCGCCGAGCCGCCCATCGCGACGGAGCGGCTGGCGAACGTGCCGACGCCGCGCGGCACCTCCTCCGAGTCGCCGAAGCGGAGCTCTACGTCCTCGAGCCCGACCCCCAGCCGCTCGGCTGCGAGCTGGGCGAAGGTCGTGTCATGGCCCTGCCCGTGCGGCGACGAGCCGCTGCGCACGAGGAGCCGGCCGTCCGGCAGCAGCTCCGCCCGTGCGCTCTCGAACTGGCCGCCGGCTCGCTCGACGTACATCCCGAAGCCCGTGCCGACCACCCGCTCTTCGTCCGAGCGCCGCTCCGGCCCGACGAGCTCGGCGGCGAGCTCGAGACAGCGCTCGTAGTCGCCGGAGTCGTAGGTCCAGCCGAGCGCCGTCTTGTACGGGAACTCCCGGACCAGGTTGCGACGACGGAGCTCGAGCGGATCCATGCCGAGCTCGCGGGCCGCCACGTCCACGGTGCACTCCAGGAAGTAGGCGGCCTCGGGACGCCCCGCGCCGCGATACGGACCGGTCGGGACCTTGTTCGTCCGGGCGCCGACGACCTCGACGTCGGCCGCCTGGATGTCGTATACGCCGCACATCAGCATCGCCGTCGTGTGTGCGGGGATCGCCGTGGTGGGCATGAGGTAGGCGCCCAGGTCGGCCCGGATGCGCGCGCGGAGCCCGAGCATCTTCCCGTCGGCGTCGAGCGCGAGCTCGACGTCGGCCTCCACGCCGCGTCCCTGGTACGAGGCGACGAGGTTCTCCTCCCGGTCCTCAGCCCACTTGACCGTGCGTCCGGTGGTCAGCGCCGCCAGCGCGACCAGCACGGTCTCGGGGGCCGGCACGCCCTTGCTGCCGAACGCGCCGCCCACGTCCGGCACGATCACGTGGATCGACTCCTCCGGCCGGTCGAGCACCTTGGCGAGGCCGGCAAGCTGGCGATGGCTGTCCTGCGCCGAGACCCAGACCGTCAGTATGTCCTCGGCCTCGTCATAGGAGGCGATCGCACCGCGGGGCTCCATCGGGACCGGCGCGAGCCGCGGCAGCGAGTGGCTCGCGCGCACGACGTGCGCGGCCGACCGAAAGGCGCCCTCGACGTCGCCGCTCAGCTTGTGCCAGCGGCTCATCGTCACGTCCGAGGCGCGGGTGTCGAGCACGGGTTCCAGCGGCTCGTAGTCGACCTCGACCAGCTCGGCGGCGTCCTCGGCGAGCGCGCGGGACTCCGCGAGCACCGCCGCCACGGGCTGGCCGGAGTAGAGCGCCTCCTCGCTTGCGAGCACGGGGTGGCCCTGCTCCGCGACCCAGCCGCCCTGGATGCCCTGTACCGGCAGGTCGCCAACCCGGCCCTCCAGGTCGGCAGCGGTGATCGCCGCGAAGGTGCCTTCGAGAGCGTCAGGGACCTCGACCCCGCCGATGCGGGCGTGCGCGAACGGGCTGCGCACGAACGCCACGTGGGCCGCCCCGGGCGGGTCGATGTCGTCGAGGTAGCGCGTCTTGCCGCGCAGAATGCGCTCGTCCTCCCGGCGGCGGACCGGGCGGCCGACCAGGCGGCCTGCGCTCAGGCCGGCTTCCGTTCCCACTTCACGGAGAAGTCCGGGACGACCGGCCGCATCAGTGTGTCGACAGGGCAGTAGCGAGCGACGAGATCGGCGAGCCGCTCCACGCGGTTGTCAGGCTCCTCGGTGGCGATGATGACGCGCAATCGCACGGCTCGGTAGTGGACCGGGACGTCCGCGAGGCCACGTCGGCCACGAGTGTCCAGCTCGCCCTCGGCGTGCATCTCGAGCCCTCTGTACTCGAAGCGAATCTTCTCGGCCATCCGGCTTGTGGTGACATTCGTGCATGCACAGAGCGACGCGAGCAACAGCTCGAGCGGACTCTGGCCACGGTTGTCGCCGCCCCGCGAAGGCGGTTCGTCACTGATGAGCGGGGGGAAGTCGCGTACATGGATCGCGCTGGCCTTGCCGTCCAGCATCTCCGCGTGTGCGCGGTTTGTGACGACGTACTCCTCCTGCTCGCGCAGCTTCGGCATCTCAGTCTTCCTCTCCGATCGAGATCACGAGCTTCCTGCCCGGGGAGGCGGCCTGCCGCTGCCAGGCGGCCGCCACGTCGTCGAGCGGCACGACGTCGCGGTCCACGGTGAGGCGCCCCGCGGCGGCGTGCTCCAGCAGGGTGCGGTACGCGGCGGCTTTCCGCCTGAGGCCGATCCACCCGGACGAGATCGCGTGGATCGCTCCCTGGCGGTTGCGCACGGTGTCGAGCGGCAGGCTGACATCCGTGCCCGCGGACTGGCCCACGTTGACGAGCCGTCCCTCGGTGGCGATAGCCCGCAGGGCCGCCATCGCCGGCTCGCCCCACAGCGGATCGATCACGATGTCGAGCCCGCCGCCGGCGGCGTGCTCAAATGCGTTCACGAGATCGCCGTCGCCCAGCTCGACGACCTCGTCGGCGCCCAGCTCGCGAACGCGCTCGAGACCCTCGGGGTTGCGCCCGGCGCCCACAACCCGACCCACCCCCATAAGCTTCGACAGCTGGACTGCCATCTGTCCGACGGCGCCCGTCGCGCCGAGGACGAGCACGCGCTCGCCGCCGGCCGGCGCCGCGCGCTCTAGCGCGAGCAGCGCGGTGATGCCCACCACCCCGAGCGCGGCGGCAAGGTCGTCGGAGATCTCGTCCCGCAGCTCCACCAGCGATTCCTCGGGGACGGCGGCTCGCTCGGCGAGCGTCCCATGCGTCCCGAAGCCCGGCAGGGCGCCGCTTTCGAAGCGCACCCGTGTCCCCGGCGCCACCCGGGCCGATTCGACGACCGTTCCCGCGCCTTCGACGCCGGGGACGTACGGCGGTTGGGGCTGCCTCCCGAGCCTGCCGGCGGCGACTCGGACCTCGACCGGGTTGAGGGGCGCCGCCGCGACGGCGACTAACGCGGTCGCGTCCTCCCGCACGGGCTCATCGATCGCGGAAGGCCCAGGCGAGGAGCCGACGACCTCGACTACGGCCGCCCGCATCAGCGCACGGCCTCCGCGTCCGTTTCGAGCGCTTGGAGCACGGCGGCGAGGGCGGCGATGCCCTCGTCCGCGCCGGTCTCCGGCTCGGCCTCGCCGCGGATGCAGCGGCCGAACTCGGCGAGCTCCTCCGCCAGCATGTCGCGCTCATCGAATTCGACGGGCTCGCCGGCGAGCCTGAGCTTCGTTACGCCGTCGAGCGCCTGGGCGTCCGGCCACACCGAGAAGTCGACCTGGTAGTCGAGCACGGCCTCTGTCCCGAGGAGCCGCAGCGAGAGCGTCTTCGGCGAGACGTAGCTGCCGGTCAGGGATCCCAGCGTGCCGGACTCGAACTCGAGCGTCACGACGCCCACGTCGTCGACGTCCGCCTCGCTATGGACATGGTCGAAGCGGCCCGACGCTCGCCGCACCGGCCCGAGCCAGTAGGCCAGGGTGTCCACGTGGTGGATCCCCAGCTGCATGATCGGGCCGCCCGGGTTGCGCTCGCGCCGAGCCCGCCAGGCTCCGGGCCTGAATGACCCCGTGAGTGACATGTTCGCCTCCGCGAGGACGACGCGCCCGAGCGCGCCGTCGTCCAGCAGCCGCTTGACACGGCGGGCGGCGCCCAGCCGCCGGAACGCGTGGCCGACCATCAGCGTCACGCCGGTCTCCGCGCATGCGCTGCGCATCCGCTCGCCGGCCTCGGTGCTCTCGGCGATCGGCTTCTCCACGAACACGTGGCGGCCGCGCTCCGCGCACGCGAGCGTCTGCTCCTCGTGCACGTCGTTGGGCGTGGCGAGCACGACCCCCTCGACACGGGGATGCGCGATCGCCTCGTCGATGCTCGCGGCCGGCTCGCAGCCGTGGCGTTCGGCGAACTCGCGGCGCTTCCCTTCGTCCCTTCTGAAGCACGTCACGAGCTCGAGCCCGGCGCGCTCCGCGGCGTCCGCCAAGCGTGGCCCCCACATGCCCGTCCCGACGATCGCGATGCCGGTCATACGAGCTGCTCGCGAAGCCAGTCCGCCGCCAGCGGCCGCGTCTTGTACGGCACGTTTGCGCAGCCGTGGTTGCCGTCCTCGTGCATAAGGAACGTCCCGTTCGGGGCCTCGTTGGCGGCCCGCTCGGTCTGCTCCCAGGGGATCAGGCGATCGAGCTTGCCGGTGATCGCCAGATATGGCTGCCGGATGCGCTCGGCGACCCCGCTCAGGTCGAGCCTGGCGGCCTTGGCCCGGCCCTCCTCGTCGTCCTTCGAGAACGACTTGGCCACGAACGTCTCGCGCGTCTGCGGCGGGACGTGGTCCCATATGTCGCTGAACCGGTACGGACCGCTCAGGCCGACACCTGCCTTGACGCGCGGCTCGAAGGCGAGCACGCGCGGCGCGTAGTAGCCGCCGAGGCTCACGCCGAAGAGACCCAACCGGTCGAGGTCGACGTCGGTGCGCCCGGCCATTGCGTCCAGGACGGCGCTCACGGCCACGTCGTAATCGGCCCGGATCGGCAGCTCGTAGCCCGACTCGCCCTGGCCGGGACCGTCCATCGACAGCGTGGCCATGCCGCGCTCGAGGAAGACGTTCTCGAGTCTGAAGAACTCCTCCTTCGTCGAGTCGAGCCCGGGCACCAGCAGCACGAGCGGCGGCCGCGTCTCGCCGGCCGGGCGGCGCAGGTTGCCCACGACGCGGCCGCCGTCGAGCGGGACCTCGATGCGCTCTGAGTCGGGGTCGAGGTACTCGTGGGTCTTGGCCATCGCAGCGACGGCCTTGTCGGCGGCGGCGCGGCTGCGCCCGGGATCGACCATCCAGACGAACTTGGCGAAGTGGTAGCCCACGGTCGCCCGTGCCCATGCCTCGCCCGCCGTGAGGCGCCGCCCCTTGCCGGCGGCCTCCTCCGCGAGCGCCGCGTGCACATCCGCGTTGCGGCACCAGGCATCGTGCCACTCGCCCCAGTGCTCGACTCCGGCGGTGGTTGCGACGAAGTCGTTGTAGTCGACCCCCGCCTGCACGAAGCGCGGCGCCCAGTGGTCAATGGCTGCCTGCACCCGCGCGTCCGGCACCGGCCATCACCTCCTCCGGGTCGTGACCGAGGTCGCTCAGCATCACCATCGCGGCGCTGCGGCCGGGCACGCCCGTGACGGAGCCGCCCACGCTCGTCGTGCCGCCCGTCTGGTACAGACCGGGGATCGGCATGCGGTGATCCGCCCAGCCGGGAACCGGCCGGTTCCTGCCGCTGAACGCATAGCTCCGATCGCCGCCGTGGAACGCCCCGCGGATCATGTGCTGGTTCGAGCGCTCGATGTCCGCCGGGCTCTTCACGTAGGACGTGAGGATGTGCTCGTCCGCCAGCGCCGGAACGAAGCGCCGCACGTGCTCGAGCTGGCGCCGGAAGACCGTCTGCTTGTGCTCGTCCCAGCTCGCGGCGCCGTCAGGGAGGTCCCAGGTCTGTGGGCTGAGCAGCTTGACGGTGTGATGGCCCGCCGGCGCGCGGTCCGGGTCGACGAGCGTGGGCGTGGCCACGAGCAACCACGGCACACCCTCGTCGTGGGGACGCCCGTCTCGCACCGCCCGTCCGAACTCGAGCACCTCCTCAGGCCAGCCCACAGTCCCTGCCGAGACGGCGGCCCGGGGGCCGTGCGGGGTCTCGAACTCGGGAGCGGCGTCGGTCGCGAGATAGCAGGCCATGCCGGACATGCCGACGTCGTAGGTGTCGACCCCGTAGACGAACTCCTCGCCCCACACGTCGCGCGGCGCCATGTCCACCAGGTGCTTTACGTGGATCGTCGAGAGCACCGCTCGCCTCGCCATGTAGCGCTCGCCGTCGTCGGTCTCGACGCCGGCGCAGCGTCCCTCCTCGAGCACGAGCCGGGACACCTGCCGGTCCGTGAGTACGGTGGAGCCGTGGTCCTCGAGGAAGCGCGTGAGCGCCTCGGTCAGCGCGCCCGAGCCGCCGCGCGGGATCGACCAGCTTCGCCCCTGGCGGCCGAAGATGATCGAGTAGGCGTTGACGCCGGAGCCCGCGGCGTCAACCGGAACGAGCGTCTGGAAGGCCTGCCAGATCATGAAGGCCCGCACGTGGCGGTCCTCGAACTCGCGCCTGATCACGTCCCAGGCCGTGATCGCGTTGCGCCGCAGCCAGATGCGCCCGCGCGGGTGCTCGAGCAGCATCTCCTCGAGCGACGGACCGAAGCCGGGCGGGGTCACGCGCGCGCGACCGAAGATCGCCTTGACCTCGTCGTACTCGCCGATCAGCCCCCGGTAGGCATCGGCGTCCCTGCTCGAGAAGCGCGCGATCTCGTCGCAGGTGCGCTCCAGGTCGAGCCACATCGTCAGCTGCTCCCCGTCCGGGAACGCGACGTGGCCGACCGGGTCGGGCTCGAAATACTCGAGCCCGTAGTCTGCATGCAGCCCGAGCTCGTCACCCGTCAGGAGCGGGTTGACCCGGATGATCGTGTGCCCGGTCGAGCAGGAGTCGATCCTGTAGTCGGGGCCGAGCAGGTGCTCGGTCGCAGCGCCCCCACCTGGTATGGCGCGCGCTTCGAGGACGAGGCACTCGTAGCCGGCCTTCGCCAGATACGCCGCCGTGATCAGGCTGTTGTGGCCGCCCCCGGCGACCACGACGTCGGCGGTGTGAGTCATGTGACGGTCTCCCTCTCTGCGAGCAGGCGTTCGGCGTTCCCGCCGAGAACCGCCTGCTCCACGTCTGGCGCGAGCCCCAGCGCCCGCACGGTGTCGACATGGCGAGCGTCGCCCATGTCGAACGGATAGTCGGAGCCGAGGAGAACGTGGTCGGCCCCGGCGTAGGCGATCAGCGCGCGCAGCAACTCCTCGTCGTGCGTCAGCGTGTCGAAGTAGAAGCGGCGGATTGACTCGTCGGGCGACTCGTCCAGTCGTGACCGCGCTTGCGGCTGGAACCCGTGCGCGCGGCGCAGGCGACCGCGCAGGGCCAGCAGTGCGCCGCCGCCGTGCGCCAACAGAACGCGTAGCCGCGGATGGCGCTCCATGACGCCCGCCATGACCATGTGCGCCGCTGTGATCGCGGTCTCGAGCGGGTTCCCGACGGTGTTCCACAGATAGTGGTCCTGGAATACCGGTGAGTCGAGCCCGCGCGTGGTGGGATGCACGAATACAAGCGCTCCGCTCGCCTCGGCCGCCGCCCAGAACGGCTCGAACCGGTCGTCCCCGAGGAACACGCCGCGGACGCTGGCCGCAACCTCCACGCCGCTCAGCTGGTCCATGACGCCGTCCAGCTCGCCCGCCGCCAGCTCCGGATCCTGCAGGGGCAGCGCGCCGAGAGCGGCCACCCGATCGGGGTGCTCCTCCACGAGCCGGACCAGCGCCTCGTTCTGGATGCGCGCCCTGCGAAGCCCCTCGTGCGGTTCGGCCTCGTAGTAGAGCAGCGGCACCCACGGGCACAGCAGCACGCGATCGACGCCCGCCTCGTCCTGGGCCGCGAGGATCCCATCGATGTCGACGAACTCGGCGATGGCGGCGCGGATCTCCCTGCCCCCCAGCTCCACCACCTGGCCTCCCGCGTCGTCTCGGTAGACGCGCGGGCGCCAGGGCTCGTCGCCGATGATCTCCGGAACGATCACATGCGCGTGCACGTCGAGGGTCACGGGATCACGTCTCGATCGCGATCAACGCCAGGATGCCCGCGACCACGAGCAGCCCGCCGAGCCACACCCGGGCATTCGCCTGCTCCAGGTGCCGGCCCACCATCATTGGCGCGAGCACGAGCGTGAGCGGCACGCCTATCAGGTTGGTGGCCAGCACCACGGCGACGTCGGTCTCGCCGAGCGCCAGCAGCCGGAACCAGGTGGCGAACGCGACCAGCACCGCCGCGAACAGCTTGAGCGCAAGCGTGTTGCGCGCGATCGAGCGGATCGCGCCCAGCGAGCCGCGCGCGGCCAGCGCGCCGCCGAGCGCGGCCGTTGCCGCGAGCAGCCCCAGCGTCACACCGAGCAGCGGCGAGTCGAGTCCCTCCAGGGCCTCGACGGTCAGGACCGCGCTGAGCGCCCACATGAACGCGGTGCCGAAGGCGAAGATCGAGTCGCGCTCGATCGCGACCTGTCCGCTGCCGCGGCTCGCCAGAAGCCAGGCACCGACCATGATCGGCACGATGGCGGCGAGCGCGGCGGCGCTCGGCAGCTCCCCGAGCGTCAGCGCCGCGAGCACCACCCCGAACAGCGGGGTGAGCGTGATCAACGGGGCGGTACGCGAGGCGCCGATGCGCGCCTGGCTCACGTTGAGGAGCAGCCAGCCGATGACGAAGTGGATGATCCCGGCGAGCGCGAAGAGCGCGATCGCCTCGCCGCTCGCGTCCCCCAGCTGACTCAGGTCCTCCGAGGCGAGACTCGCCGCCACCAGGATCGCGGTGGCCACGGCCAGCTGCAGGAACGTCGACACGTAGGGGTCGTCGATGCCCCGGATCGCGCGCCGGTTGAGGCTCTGGAAGAGGCCGAACCCTATTCCCGATGCCGTCGCCCACAGGACGCCGCTCACGCCCGCGCCACGGGCTTCTTCTGGTCCTTTGCCTGCTCGACGGTCCCGCCGAAGTAGAGCGCGGCCATCTCGGGGTTCTTGAGGACCGCGTCGGCCGCCCCGGTGAGCAGCACACGCCCGCTCTCCATGACCACCCCCTGCTTCGCGAGCCGCAGCCCGAAGCGCACGTTCTGCTCAACGAGCAGGACCGTCTTGCCGGCCTCGACCATGACCTTGATCGACTCCCAGACGTGCTTGAGCGCCTTCGGGTCGAGCCCGAGCGACGGCTCGTCCAGCAGGACCAGCTTCGGTTCCAGCATCAGCGAGCGGCCGAACTCCACCATCCTGCGCTGGCCGCCCGAGAGGTTGCCGGCGCGGTCGTCCGCGCGTTCCCGGATGACCGGGAAGAGCTCCGCGACGGAGTCGTAGCGCTTCTGGAGCAGCTTCTTGTCGCGGCGCTGGATGTACGCCCCCATCAGCACGTTCTCCTTGACGGTCAGCCCCGGGAACAGCGCGTTCGACTGCGGCACCTGCGAGATCCCCAGGGCGAGGATGCGCGCTGGATGCAGACCCGCGATCGACTGACCGTCGAGCTGAACGTCCCCCTTGCGCGGCTGGAGCAGGCCGCTGACCGCGCGTAGCACGGTCGACTTTCCGGCGCCGTTCGGTCCCACGATGCAGCACACCGATCCCTCGGGCACGTCGAGCTCCACCCCCTGGAGCACGTCGCCGCCGCCGTAGCCGGCGTACACATCGGTCAGCTTCAGCACCTCATGCCCCCACCGGCTGCTCGAGACGGAAGTCCTCGCCAAGATATGCGTCGAGGACCTCGGGGTCGTTCTGGACCTCATCGGGGGAGCCGCTCGCGATCGTCCGCCCGCGCGCGAGCACCAGGACCGGGTTGCACAGGCCGAGCACGAAGGGCATGTTGTGCTCGACGATCAGGAACGTCTTGCCGCGCGAGTTCAGCTCGCGGATCGTCTCGCCGATTCGCTCGATCAGCGTCGGATTGATCCCACCCGCCGGCTCGTCGAGCATGATCAGCTTCGGGTCCAGCATCAGGATCTGAGCCAGCTCGAGGAGCTTTTGCTGGCCGTAGGAGAGCGCGGACGCCCGCACGTCGCGGTACTTGCGCATGCCGACGAAGTCGAGCAGCTCCTCGGCGCGCCGCGCCTCGCGGCCCGAGACGGCGTCGGCGCCCAGCAGCCCGAGGTGGAATTCGCGCAGCGGCGCCACGACGTTCTCGAGCACGGTCATGTCCCCGAACAGCCGGGTGATCTGGAAGGTCCGGCCGATGCCGAGGTGTGCGCGCTTCCACGGTGGCTTGCGGTCGATCCGCCGCCCTTCGAACCAGACCTCCCCGGCGTCGGGCGCCATCGTGCCGCCGATCAGGTTGAAGACGGTCGTCTTTCCCGAGCCGTTCGGACCGATCAGCGCCGTGATCGACCCCTCCGGCACGGCGAACGAGGCGTCCTCGACGGCGCGCACGCCGCCGAAGCTCTTCGCGAGGCCCTTGACCTCGAGCAGCGGTCTGGCCGAGTCCGAAGGCGCCGCTGGCACCGGCGCCGCCCGCTCGCGCAGATCGATCCCGGTCAGCCGCTCCCCCGCCAGCCCGGCCTTGCCGCGCGTCCGCCAGCGCTCGATCCAGGCGCTCGCCGTGGGAATGATCCCGTTGGGCAGGAACAGCACCACGAGCGCCAGCAGGCCCCCGAAGATCAGCAGCCGCGCGTTGCCGCCGCCGAACTCGTTGTTGCTGGTCTCGTTCAGCCACTCGATGATGAACGCGCCGAGCACCGGCCCCCAGAGCGTCGCTCGCCCGCCGAGCAGCAGCGACAGGATGATCTGGACGCTGAGCAGGATGTTGAACATCCCCAGCGGGTCGATGAAGCTGATGTAGTAGCCGTAGACGCCGCCCGCCATTCCGACGAACACGGCGCTCGCGGCGAACGCAAGGATCTTGTAGGTCGGGGTGCTTACACCGACCGTGGCGGCCTTGTCCTCGTCCTCGCGGATCGCGATCAGGCCCATGCCGAACTTGTTGCGCCTGATCCACCACGACGCGAGTAGCGACACGGCCAGCAGGCCCATCAGCGCGTAGTAGAAGGGCCAGTACTGGTACTCGACGCTCCAGGTCGGGATCGGCAGCGTGATGCCGCCGGTGCCGTTCGTCAGCTCGTCCCAATTGGTCGCGAGCAGCTGGACGAGGAACAGGAACGCGATCGTCAGGATCACGAACGCGTGGCCGCGGGCGCGCATCGCGACCACGCCCAGCAGCGCCGCCACCGCAGCTGAGAGCAGGCCGGCGACCGGGACCCAGACCCAGGGCGAGCCGCCGATGTCGGTGACGCAGATGCCGACCGTGTACGCGCCCAGGCCGATGAACGCACCCTGGCCGAGCGAGACGTAGCCGGCGTAGCCGGTGATGATGTTCAGCCCCACCGCCCCGATGGCGAAGACCATCGAGAGGATGATCATGTTCTGGTAGTAGAGGTCGTCGGAGAGGACCGGGAAGACGGCGACGAGCAGGATCGCCACGGCGATCAGCGCCGTCCAGGGCGAGCGCAGCGCCTTCGACGGCGCGCGCGCGGGTGGGCCGCCCCCGCCCTTGAGCGTCCCCTCCGCGACCGCCGTGGTCCCCACGTCCGTCATGTGGTGGCCACGTCCTGGCGCAGCCGGGTGCCCATGAGGCCCTGCGGCCTCAGTAGCAGCACGATGAACACGAACACGTAGGGCACGCCGGTTGCCCACTCCGGACCGATGTAGGTGACCGTCATGAGCTCGGCCACTCCCAGGCAGAGCGCTCCGATCACCGCGCCCGGCAGGCTCCCCATCCCTCCCAGGACGATGATGCCGAGCAGCCGCGCGATCCACTGGTAGTGGGAGCCCGGCAGGAACGGGTAGAGCACGCTTGCGATGGCCCCGCCGGCCCCGGCGCTGGCAACGCCGATCGCGAAGGTGAGCGCGGCCACCGAGCCCACGTTCACGCCGACGAGCTCGGCTCCCTGCGGGTTAACCGCGCTCGCGCGTATCGCGCGGCCGAGCCAGCTGCGTGTGAGCACGAGGTAGAGCGAGGTCAGCACCAAGATCGCGACGAGCCCGCCGTACACCTGCGCCTTCGGGAGGAAGAGCTCGCCGATCTGGAAGCTCTCGGTGAAGTAGCCCGGCCGGACCGAGTGGGACGTATTGCCCCAGATCACGCCCATAATGCCCTCGAGGAACAGCGCCAGCCCGAATGTGAGCAGCACCGAGGCGGCGGGCGGCGCCCTTCTTATCGGCCGGATCGTGGCGTTGTAGAGGAGCCAGCCGAAGGCGAACATGAGCGGCGTCAGCACGACGATCGCCGCCAGCGGGTCGAGCCCGATCGCGCGCCAGAGCGACCAGGTGACGAAGGCGGCGAGTATGAGAAACGCCCCCTGGGCGATGTTGATCACGTTCATCACGCCGAAGATCAGCGTGAGGCCGGACGCGAGCAGCGCGTACACGCCGCCGATGAGGAGGCCGAGGATGAGCGCCTGGAGGAACTCGGTCACTGGTCGCGTCTGTCTGGTCGGCTCCGCGCGGAGCCAGAACGAAGGCTCCGCGCGGTTTGCCTACCCCCGTCCTGTTACCCGGCGCCTGCCGGCTGCCACCCCGGGATGATCTTGTCCGAGGTGGCGGCTTCCTCGGGCAGGATGATCTCCGGGACCCCGCTCTGCCACTGGCCCACGAGGAACTCGCCCTCTGGGCGGCCCTGCTCGTCCCAGCTCAGCGGGCCCAGGATCGTGTCGACTGTGTTCTCGCGCAGCCAGTCGGCGAGCTCGAGCTGACGCTCGCGCTCGATCGTGCCAACCCCGTCCACCGCCGCCTGAAGCACCTGGGCGGTCGCGTACGCGTCCGCGGCATCCTCCGGTACCTCCTCGCCGCCGAACATCTCGCGGTACTTCGCGACGAACTCCTCGTTGCCCGGCGTCTGGGCCTCCTTCGAGTGGCTCACGCCGTAGAAGATGCCCTCGGTCGTCTCCTTTCCGATCGCACCGGAGTACTGGTCACCGAGCGACGGGGCGGTCGTCTGGTAGAGGATCTTCGGAGTGAAGTCGGCCTTCCGAAGCGCGCGAACCATGCCCACCCCGTCCTCGAAGGTCGCGCCGTGCACGACGAGGTCCGGGTTTCTCGACTTGAGGGCGTTCGCGATTCCGTCGAGGTTGGGGTTGTCGATCGTGTAGGTCTCGCGATAGACCGTTTCGATGCCGGCCGGCTTGAGGATCGCCTCGATTCCCTCGGACGTCGGCTGCGCGAACGGGTCGTCGAGCGTCGGGTAAGCGGCCGTCTTCGGGCGCTCGCCTTCGGGCAGGTCCGCGATGTAGTTCGCCCAGACCTCACCCTGCTTGTCCGCCGTCGCCTGCTGCGCGAAGAAGAGGTACTTGAAGCCGCGATCGAACAGCTCCGGCGCCCCGCCGGCCGGTTCGACGTAGAGCATTCGGTTGCGTTCGGCCACCGCCGACGCCGGCAGGTTCAACAGCGAGGAGAAGGTCCCGAGCAGAAGGTCCACCTGGTCGCGGCTGATCAGGGCGTTGTAGTCGGCGACGATCGTGTTCTGGTTGCTCTGGTCGTCCTTGATGACCATCTCGACCGGGCGCCCGTCGATGAGGCCGCCCTGCTCGTTGACCATCGCCTCCCAGACCTCGTAGCCCTGCTTTGCCGCCTTGCCCGGCTCCGCGAACTCTCCGGTCAGCGGCAGCGAGGCGCCTACTTTGATCGGCTCTCCACTGGCTTCTCCGCCTCCACCGCCGCCGCCCCCGCCGTCGTCGTCATCGTCACCGCAGCCGGCCGCTACGAGAACCGCCGCGGCCAGCAGTACGAGACCGAGCCAACGAAGCTTCTGCATGTGCCCTCCTCCGCCTGTTGGGCAGCCCTGCAAACGTTTGCTGCAATCGTGTGCAGCCTATCGCCGCGCCGAGACGGTTGTCAAGCCTCGGCGGCGGCCGCGGTCCCGGGCGTGGTTGGTCTCCGCCGGCGGGGCCAGGGCTGGGCAAGGGGTTTGGACGGCGACCGCCGCGACCCTGCACGGGAACAATCTTCGGCTGATTCCGGGCCCGCCGAATCTTCATCGCGCGCGGTGACGTTCCAACCCCGGGCTTGTGCAATCGTCCTGCCCTGCCCACCCACTGGGTGGGCAAAGCAGGACTGATCGGCCTTCCCGGGCACAGGCGCCCGAAAGATCTTCGATCACGGCGGGGCCCGCGGCGGGCCGGAGAGCCAACAGCCGCCTTCCCCAGCCCATGCGCGAGACCGACGCGGCGCCACGCCGCCTGCCGCCGGGCAGGGAGCCCGGCCGTCGCCGGCCGGGCTCCCGCTGCCGGCCGCCTCCCCCTACGACCCCCCGGCGTACTCCTCCGCAGCCGCCTCGACCTCAGCCCGGTCCCAATCGTTGATCTCGGTGATCAGCTCGTCGTTGAGGGCCTCCTGAACGTCGATCGTGTCGCCCTTCTCGAGGACGCCCGCGCGCAGGAGCACATCCTGGCCGGTCTCCCACACGTCCGGGCGCAGGTCGCCGATCCGCTCCGGATCGTCCGGCTTCATCAGCTCGATCGCCAGATCGAGCGCGGCCTCGCCGCTCGCCTCGTTGCGCCACTCGGCCGGCACCTTCTCGCGCGCGATCTGCTCGACGACCTCGCGATTCACCTGGCCCACGTGCTGACCCTTCGCCCACGCACGCAGGAAGCCGACGATCGCGTCGCGCTTTTCGTCCAGCGTGCCGGGAAGGGTCGCCAGCGGGTTGCCGTCGATCTGGCCGACTTCCTCAGGCGTGATGTTCCGCAGCGCCACGCCGTTCGCGGACAGCGCCGTGAAGTCCGAGGCATTGCCCACGTAGGCCTGGATCTCCCCGTCCTCGAACGTCTTTGCGACCAGCGCGCCGCTCGTCCCGACGACCGCGGTCTCCACGTCCTCCTTCGGAATGCCGGCGGAGTCGAGCATCGCATCGAGGAAACGGGTGCTCTCCTCCGACTCGAGCCCGACCTTCTGGCCGGCGACGCCCGAGATGTCCTGGATGTCGCTGTCCTCGGGCACGACGATCCCGGCGGTGTTCGTGTGCTGTGGGCTGAAGATCGCCTCGTGCTCGCCGCCCTGTGAGCGGGCGAGGATGATCTCGTCCACATCCGCGAACGAGACGTCCGCGTCGCCGTTGTCCAGGAAGGCCGTGGCGGAGATCTCCTCGGCCGCCGGCGCCAGATCCGGACTCACCCCCTCCTCCTCGAAGAAGCCGAGCTCCTCGGCGACGAGGGCGGGGTAGAACAGTGCCGAGGGCGGTGTGGGCAGGTTGTAGACGATCTCCTGGGTCCCGCCGCCGCCGCCGTCGCCGCCGCCTCCACCGCCGCCGTCGTCATCGTCGTCGCCGCAGCCCGCGCCGACCGCCAGCGCGGCGGCGGCCAGTACGGCCGGTACAGCCTTGAAGTTGAACACTCCCGTCACCCTCCTCGTTCTGAGCCCATGCAGTTGCTGCCGCTTCAACGTCGCCCCACCAGCGTCGGATGCGGCCCCGAAGGCACGCGTCCCTCACGCGCCAACTTCTTCTCGGCTCGCGCGGCGCGGCGTCGCGAGCGCGCCGCCAGCCGGCCATCGTGGAGCCAGAAGACCGTGGTTCGCTCGAGCCATTCCATCGCGCCGTACAGCAGCAGCCCGAGGAACATCAGCATCAGGATCACGGCGAAGGCATCGGCATACGCCAGCTGGCTCGAGAACTGCTGGACGAGCACGCCGAGACCACGTTCAGCCGAGATGAACTCGCCCACCACCGCGCCGACCAGTGACAGCCCCGCCGCTGTCTTCAGTCCCGCGAACATGACCGGCAGCGAGCCGGGGACCATCAGGTGCAAGAAGGTCTGCCACCTGCTGGCGCCGAGCGAGCGGAACATCTCGCGCGCGTCCTCGTCGACGGTGATGATGCCGGTCAGCGCATTCACATAGACGGGGAAGAACGCGATGATCGCCGCGATCCAGATCTTCGAGCTGTATCCGAAGCCGGCCCACGCGATGATCAGCGGCGCAATCGCGATCCGCGGCGTCACCTGCAGCGCCACCGCGTACGGACCGAGCATCTGACGCATCGTGGGCGAGAGGCCCGAGGGAATCGCGAGCGCCAGGCCGAGCGCGGAGCCGAGGAAGAAGCCGGCCACCGCTTCCCACAGCGTCGCCCCGATGTCGTCCCAGACGAAGTCGCTCGTGATGAGCTCCCAGAACGACACCACGATGTCCTTCGGGTGCGGCAGGATGCTCTCGGACACGTAGTCCACCGCAAGCGCGAGCTCCCAGAGCCCGACCAGGATCGCCAGGAACAGAAGCGGTGGCCACAGCCGGCGAGCGAGCCGGGCGGGCGAGAGCGCGTGCAGGACCTTACGCGTCACTGACCGCCCTCACGTCCTCGGCCTCCCCCGCCCTCAGGTCCTCGGCCTCGTGCGAGACCGGAACCTGCAACCCGCGGTAGGCCCTCAGCACGAGCTCCTGGAAACCAGGCTCCGCGACCGTCTCCTGTGCGCGCGGCCGCTCGAACGGGACCTTGATGACGTCGGCGACCCGACCCGGCCTCGGCGTCATCACGATCACCCGGTCGGCAAGGAGGATGGCCTCCTGGATGTTGTGGGTCACGAGCAGCGCGGTGGCCGACGTCCGCTCGTGAACGCGCAGGAGCTCCAGATTCAAGCGCTCGCGGGTCAGCTGGTCGACGGCCGCGAAGGGCTCGTCGAGCAGGAGCACGTCGACGCCGACCATGAGCAGCCGGGCAAGCGCCACGCGCTGCTGCATACCGCCGGAGAGGTGGCGCGGGTAGGTGTGCTCGAAGCCAGTGAGGCCGACCAGATCGAGCAGCTCGTACGCTTGCCGCTCGGCCGCCTCGTCGAGCCTGTGTCCCAGTTTTGGCGGGAGCAGTGCGTTCTGAAGCGCGGTGCGCCACGGCAGCAGCGTCGGGCGCTGGAACATGAGCGCCACGTCCTGCCTGGGTTCCGTGACCTCGAGGCCGTTCACCGAGATGGTGCCGGCGCTCAGCGGGATGAGGCCCGCGATGAGGCGCAGCAGCGTGGACTTGCCGCAGCCACTCGGCCCCACGATCGAGACGAACTCACCGGGGGCCGCCCGGAAGCTGACGTGGTCGACCGCAAGGACGCCGCCCTCGAACTGCTTGACGGCGTCGGTGACCGAGATCGTCCCGCGCTCGCCGCCGGCCCGATCCGCCCCTTGCTGCTCCTCGCTCAGAGCTGCTCCTCCCTCAGCGGGCGTCCCCGCGCCGGCTTCCTGCAATCGTTTGCGGTGCAATCGTTTGCGATCGTACCCGGGGGTCGTCGCCACCGTCAAGGCAGGGGCTGTTAAGACTCATTTACGCCCCGCCGTCACCGGAGCGGCGGTCGAGTCGCGCACGATCAGGCTCGTCTCGAGGCGGATCTCGCGCGGCTCGGAGTCGCCGTCCTGCAGGCGCTCGAGCATGAGCTGAGCCGCGGCCTTGCCGATTTCGTAGTGCGGGATGTGGATCGTCGTGAGCGGCGGGTTGAAGCGCGCCGCGAAGGGCATGTCGTTGAAGCCGACGACGGAGATCTCCTCCGGGCAGCGCACGCCGCGCTCGGCAAACACGTCGTAACAGCCGAGTGCGAGGAGGTCGTTCGCGGCGGCGACCGCGGTGAACTCGTGTCCGCCCGCGATGAGCTGCTCGCAGAGCCGGGCGCCCTCCGATTCCGTGAACGCCTCGGCCACCAGGACGAGCTCAGGATCCGGCTCGAGCCCGGCGCCGCGCATCGCCTCGTGGAAGCTCTCGTGGCGATCCAGGCCGGTCGAGTAGTCGAGCGGCCCGGCCAGATGCGCGATACGGGTGTGCCCGAGGGACAGCAGGTGTTCGACGGACAGCCGCATGCCCATCCGGTCGTCCGCCGTGGCCGAGCTCACCGGGAGCTCGACTTGGCGCCTGTTCACGAGCACGAGCTCGATTCCGGCTTCGATCAGCGCGTCGTGGAGGCGGTGGTCCCGGCGCGCGGTCGCAGCGATGATTCCGTCGACCTGCCGGGCCCGCATCGTCTGCGAGTCGAGCAGCTCGCGCTCGGGATCGTTGTCTGTGTTGGCCGTCAGGGGCGTGTAGCCCGCCGTCTCGAGCCGGTCCTCGATGCCGCGCAGGATCGGCGGGAAGAGCGGGTTCGTCAGGTCCGGGATCAGCACGCCGATCGTGTACGAGCGGTTGGTCTTCAACCCGCGGGCGATCGGATTGGGCTGGTATCCGAGCTCCTCGGCCGCCTTGAGCACTCGCCGCGCAGTCTCCTCGTTCACCAGCGAGCGCGTCTCCTCGTTGAGCGCCCGGGAGACAGTGGCCGGATGGACGCCCGCCACGCGAGCCACGTCTCGCAGCGTCACCGCTGCGCCGGCTCTCACGTTCGAAGTGGCCATCGACGAGCATTATGCATACGTTTGCAGCCTGAATGACATCGCTCCGGCGCGGGCCGAGCCCGCGCCCTCGCGCACGACGACATCGCTCCGGCGCGGGCCGAAGGCACACCGCTGCTCCTTTGACAGACACCGCCCTACCCACCAGGCAGGCCGCAGCGGCCGAGGAATCGGCGCTGGCGCCGCTGCGCCGGCCCGGCTTCCGTGCCGCCTGGACGGCGCTCGCGGGCTCACAGCTCGTGATCTGGATGAACACCGTCGGGGCGGTCACGGTCATCGCCGCGCTGTCGGACTCCCCCACGCTGATCGCCCTCGTCCAAACCGCCAACAGCGTGCCTGCTGTGCTGCTGGCGCTCGTCATGGGGTCCGTGGCCGACATCGTCGACCGAAGGCGCTTTGCCGTCGCCTCTCAGGGCTGGATGCTCATCTCGGTTGCGGCGCTCGCGGCGCTGACGCTCGCCGACCTGGTCACGCCGGGGCTCGCCCTCGGGCTCACGTTCGCGTTGGGCGCAGGCATGGCGAGCACCTTCGTGATCTACCAGGCCCTGACCCAGGATTTCGTGCCGCGCGCCGAGCTGCCGGCGGCCGTGGCGCTCAACGGCGTGGCAATCAATCTCGCGCGCGCAATCGGCCCCGCACTGGCAGGCCTGATCATCGCGGCGTTGAGCGCGGGGGCGCTGTTCGCGGTCGAGGCCGGCCTGCTTGTCGCGATCGTCGGGCTCGTGCTGCTGCGTGTGCGGCCGCCGGGGCCGGCGCGCGCCTCCGGCGAGCGCTTCGCCCCCGCCGTCAGAGCCGGCGTCCGGTTCGTCCGCTTCTCGCCTCCGGTGCGCACCGTGCTGCTGCGCGGCGCGGCCTTCTCGGTGTCGGCCAGCGCACTGTGGGCGCTCCTCCCGGTGGCGGCGCTCGGGCGGCTAGGGCTGTCGGACAGCAGCTTCGGCCTGCTGATGGGATGCGTCGGCACCGGGGCGATCCTCGGCGCGACCATGCTCCCGCGCCTGCGGCGGCGCTTTGCCTTCGACCGCATGATCGCGCTGGCGAGCCTGGGCCTGGCGGGCGGCCTCGTCGCGCTCGCATTCATCCCGTGGGCGGAGCTCGTGGCGGTGACCCTGCTGCTGACGGGCGCCTGCTGGCTGACGGTCCTGTCCTCGCTCAACACCGCCGCTCAGCGCGTGGCTCCGGGCTGGGTCCGCGCGCGCACGCTCGCGGCGTTCCAGCTCGTCATGCAGGGCGGACTGGCGATCGGCAGCCTCGTCTGGGGTCTGGTGACCGCCGCCGCGGATGTCGAGACCGCGCTCACGATCGCGGCGGCTGGGCTGGTGGTGGGCGTGGCGCTCGCGCGCCGCTGGCCGCTCGCCGGGGCCGAGGGCAGCGACCTGACGCCGGCCGGTGCGTGGTCCGACCCGAACGTGGACATCGAACCACAGCCCGAAGACGGGCCCGTGCTGGTGACCATCGAGTACGAGATCGACCCGGAAGATGCCGAGCGGTTCGTCGCGGCGATGGAGGAGCTCAGCCGCATCCGCCGCCGCGACGGCGCCTACCGCTGGGACCTCTACGCGGACCTCGAGCGCCCCGGTTGCTACCAGGAGGCGTTCGTTGTCGACTCGTGGTCTGAGCACCTGCGCCAGCACGGCCGACTGACCGTCGCCGACCTCGAGCTGACCGAGCTGACGAGGTCATTCCACCGCGGCGAGCGGCCGCCGGTGGTGCGGCACATGCTCTGGGCGCGCGCGGCGCTCGAGAGGGCGCGCGACGAGCGCACCGACTCTACTCGCGCACGATGAGAAGCGTCCCCAGCGCCAGCAGGCCCACCCCAAGCAGCTTCTCCCAGGTGATCGCGCGCTCGTCGAGGCCGAGCACTCCCATACGGTCGATTACCACGGACAGGGCTAGCTGCCCGGCGATGGTCGCCGCCGTGACCCCGCCCGCCCCTAACTCGCGGACGGCGATCAGCGAGACGGTCACGATCACGACACCGCCGATTCCGCCGAGGACCCAGTAGTACCAGGGAGGCGCGGCGCCCTCCGCAGTGATCCCGCCCGCGAATACGAACGTCACCACGAGGATGCACGCCATCCCGACGGCGAAGCTCACGACGGCGGCGCCGAAGTTGCCGAGGTGGTCGGCGAGCACGTTGTTGGCCGGCGCCTGCAGCGCGACGACGCCGCCCGCCGCGACCGTCGCCAGGAGCGCGACCTCCTTGCTCACTTGGCGTCGAGCCAGTTCTCGCCGGAGCCGACGTCCACCTCGAGAGGCGGGTCCATATCGAAGGCCACGGCCATCTCGCGGCGCACGATCTCCGCCGCCCGCTCCACCTCCGCCTCGGGCCCCTCGAAGAGGAGCTCGTCGTGGATCTGGAGCACCAGACGCGTCTCGAGCCCGGCGGCGCGGAGCTCGTCGCGGCAGCGCACCATCGCCACCTTGATGATGTCCGCGGCCGTGCCCTGGATGACCATGTTCACCGCCAGTCGCTCGCCGAGACTGCGCGTCTGGAACTGGCCCGAGCGCAACTCGGGGACGCGCCGGATGCGGCCGAAGAGCGTGCTCACGTAGCCGTCGGTGGTTGCCTCGGCGATCGTCCTGTCGATGAACTCCTTGACCTTCGGGAAGCGCTCCAGATAGGCGTCGATGAACTGCTGCGCCTCCTCCTGTGCGATCTGCAGCCGGTCGGCGAGGCCGTACGCGGACAGCCCGTAGACGATCCCGTAGTTGACCATCTTGGCCTTCGAGCGCGTGCCGGGATCCGTCTTACCGCCGAGGATCGCTTCGGCCGTGGCGGTGTGGACGTCCTCGCCGCGCCGGAAGATCTCCTTCAGCACCGCTTCGTCGGCGATGTGGGCGAGCAGTCGCAGCTCTACCTGCGAGTAGTCGGCGGATAGCAGGCGACACCCCCGCTCGGCGACGAAGCAGGCGCGGATCTCGCGGCCCTGCTCGCTGCGGATCGGGATGTTCTGGAGGTTCGGGTTCGTGCTCGAGAGCCGCCCCGTCGTGGTGGCCGTCTGATTGAAGGTGGTATGCAACCGCCCGTCCGGGCCGATCAGGTCCGGGAAGGCGTCCAGGTAGGTCGACTTGAGCTTCGTGACCTCGCGCCACTCCTCGATCGCCGGGATGATCTCGTGCTCGTGGCGAATCGCCTGGAGGACGCGGGCGTCGGTTGAGAAGCCGGTCTTGCCGCGCCGCTTCTTCGACAGCTTGAGCTTGTCGAAGAGCACGTGGGCGAGCTGCTGCGGAGAGCCGATCGTGAATTCCTCGCCGGCCAGCTTCCAGACCCGCCGCTCGAGCTCGTCGGCGCGGGCGCCGAAGCGGCGGTTGATCTCCTGGAGCCGCCCGACATCGATCCTGACGCCCGCCCGCTCGAGCTCCACGAGCACGTCGACGAGCGGCAGCTCGATCTCGCGAAACAGGCGGGTCAGCCCGTCCTCCTCGAGCCGCGCGAGCTGGCGCTCCGCGAGCACGCGGGTGAGCACCGCCCGCTCGGCCACGCCGTCCGCCCCCTCGACCGCCGCTCCCACGCCGGACTCGGTGGCGAGCTCGTCGAGGGGATAGCCGCGCCGCGCCGGGTCGATCAGGTAGGCGGCGACCATGGTGTCGTGCTCGAGCGGCGGGGCGACGGAAGGATCGTCGGCCATCGCGATCGTCTTCCAGTCGTGCGCGACGAGCGGGCGCTCGCCGCGGGCGAGCGTGAACGCGGCCAGCGTCTCGGTCTCGGCCACGAGCACCTCGTCCCCGGCCCAGGCAGCCACCGTCAGCGGGCCGCGCGCGGCGGCCTCGAGGTCGAACGAGCCCTGGGCGGGACCGCCCGCGGGGGTGGCCGGCTCGGCCGTCGCCACGACCGCCTGCTCGCCGACGGCCGCCGCCAGCGCGGCCTCCTCCTCGGCCTCGAGCTCGGCGTCAGGATCGTCGGGCTCGGCCGGTGAAACCGCTGCATCGGCGGGCTGCTCACCCGGACGCAGCGCCGCCACCGCCACGAGCTCGCCGTCGAGGGCACCCAGGTCGGCCACCGGCACCTCGCGCGCCGCCACTCGAATCAGCTCCTCGACGCGCTCCGCGGGAGCGGCACCGCTCTCGCCGAGCGCCTCCTCGAGCCGTTCGAGCGGAGCCCGCAGCTCGAACTCGCGGAACGTCTCGCGCAGCCGCGAGCGGTCCGGCTCGCGCGCGACCAGGTGATCGAGGTCGACGTCGACGTCGATCTCCCGGTTGGCGGTGGCGAGCACCTTGGAGACCCGCGCATCCTCGGCGTGCTCGGTCAGATTCTGCTTGCGCTTGGCGCCCGAGATGCTGTCGATGCTCGTGAGCACGCCCTCGAGGTCGCCGTACTCCTGAAGCAGCTGCGACGCCGTCTTGTCGCCGATCCCGGGCACGCCCGGGATGTTGTCCGAGGTATCGCCCTTGAGGCCGACGAAATCGGGGATCAGTTCCGGGGGGATCCCGTAGCGGTCGACCACGGCGTCGCGGTCGTAGACCTTGGTGTCGGTGATTCCCCTGCTCGTGGCCATCACCTGCACGCCGGGCTCGATGAGCTGGAAGAGGTCGCGGTCGCCCGTGACGATCATCACCTCGATGCCCTTCTCGTGCGCGCGGCCGGCGAGCGTGGCGATCACGTCGTCGGCCTCGTAGCCGGGAACCTTCAGGTTCTGGTAGCCGAAGGCGTCGACCAGCGGCTGCAGGTGAGGCCATTGCTCCGCGAGCAGGTCGGGGCGTTCGCGGCGCCCCGCCTTGTACTCCTCGTAGACCTCGTCGCGCCCGGACATGCCGGCGTCCCAGACCACGATCGTCGGCTTGGCGCCGTAGTCCGTGATGATCTTCACGAGCATCGAGGCGAACCCGAAGATCGCGTTGGTGGGCTGCCCTTTGGAGGTGGAGATCGACTCGGGCAGGGCGAAGAACGCCCGAAAGACGAGGCTGTTGCCGTCGATCAGGAACAGCTCGCGGGGTGTTTCGTCGGCCACGGCTCCACCCTATCGCCGCGATACCTCGTCCACCGGCCAGGGGCCACCGGCAGGCGCTCGGGGGGCACGAGCCCCCCGATATCTATCATCGGCTCCCTTGCCCGCTCCGTCCGCACAGTTCTCGCTCACGCTGAGGGTCGCGCTGCCGCACAGGGCCGCCGGGGCTCTGAGTCGCGTGACGAGCGCAATCTCGCGTGCCGGGGGCTCGATCGTCGCGGTGGACACGGTCGACACGGGCGGTGATCGCACGCTACGCGAGATCACGGTCGAGTGCTCGGGCGTCGACCACCGGGGCGAGGTGATCAGTGCTGTCCAGGCGGTGCGCGGCGCCGAGCTCGTCGAGATCACCGATCGCACCTTCGAGGTGCACCGGCGGGGAAAGATCCACACGGGCCTGAACATCCCGGTCAAGTCGCGCGACGACCTGTCGATGGCGTACACACCCGGTGTCGCGCGTGTGTGTGCGGCGATCTCCGAAAACCGCAAGAAGGCTTTCAAGTACACGATCAAGGCCAACACGGTCGCGGTGGTATCGGATGGGACCGCCGTCCTCGGGCTAGGCGACATCGGCCCGGAGGCGGCCATGCCCGTGATGGAGGGCAAGGCGATGCTCTTCAAGGAGTTCGCCGACGTCGATGCCTTTCCGATCTGCCTCTCCACCACGGACGTCGACGAGATCGTCGAGACGGTCATCCGCATCTCGCCGACGTTCGGCGGGATCAATCTGGAGGACATCTCCTCGCCGCGCTGCTTCGAGATCGAGCAGCGTCTGCAGCAGGCGCTCGACATCCCGGTCTTTCACGACGACCAGCACGGAACCGCGATCGTGACCCTGGCGGCGCTGATAAACGCCTGCCGGCTGACCGGACGGCGGATGGAGGACCTCGAGGTGCTGATGGTCGGAGCCGGCGCCGCCGGGGTTGCTGTGGCGAAGATCCTCATCGACGCCGGCGTGAGCTCGATCGTCGCCTGCGACCGCTTCGGCGCCATCCACGCCGGGCGCGACGACTACGCGGCCGGCTCGATGAACTCGCCCAAGCGCTGGCTTGCGGAGAACACGAACTCCGGCCGGCGGGACGGCCAGCCCCGCGAGGTGATCGAGGGCACCGACCTGTTCGTCGGACTGTCCGGTCCGGGCATCATCCAGGCCTCCGACCTCGAGAAGATGAACGACGATCCGTTCGTGTTCGCGATGGCGAACCCGAACCCTGAGGTGCGCCCCGAGGAGGCGGCGGCCCACGTGCGCGTCATGGCCACGGGCCGCTCCGACTACCCGAATCAGATCAACAACGTTCTCGCCTTCCCGGGCGTCTTCCGGGGGGCGCTCGACGCGCGCGCGATCGCGATCACCGAGGAGATGAAGCTGGCCGCCGCCCAGGGCATCGCGAGCGTCATCGACGACGACGAGCTCGAGGAGGACTACATAGTCCCGAGCGTGTTCAACCGGGACGTCGGCACGGCGGTGGCGCGGGCAGTGGCGGATGTCGCGGCGCGCTCGGGCGACGTCCTCGTCGATCCCGACGACGCGACGATAGAGCGCGCCGCCCTCGGCTGATGCGGGTAGCGCTGACCGGCGCGACCGGGATGATCGGCAGCGCCCTGGTCCGCGAGCTCCGCGCCCGAGGCGACGAACCGACCGCATTGTCCCGCAACGCGGCGCGAGCCTCCGGCTCACTGGGCGTCGAGGCCGCGGAATGGCGGGCGCCGAAGGACGAGCCGCCGCCGCTCGACGCGCTGCGCGGCCGCGACGCCGTCGTCAACCTGATCGGCGAGAACCTGGCGCAGCGCTGGAGCGACGAGTCGAAGCGCGAGATCCGGGACTCCCGCATCCTCACGACCCGTAACCTGGTCGCGGCCCTGGCCGCGCTGCCCGAGGCCGAGCGGCCGCGGGTGCTGATCTCGCAGTCCGCCAGCGGCTGGTACGGGGCCCAGGGGGAAGAGCGCCTCGAGGAGTCCGAACCGTCCGGCAGCGATTTCCTCGCGCGGCTGACGGCCGACTGGGAGGCGGAGGCGCGCACGGCCGACGAGCTCGGCATGCGCGTGGTCCTGACCCGCACCGGCGTCGTCCTGGCCGAGTCCGGCGGGGCGCTCGAGAAAATGCTGCCGTTCTTCAAGCTCGGCATCGGCGGCCCGGTGGCCGGCGGTCGGCAGTTCGTGCCCTGGGTCCATATCGACGACGTGGTGGGAGCGCTCCTGTTTGCCCTCGACACCCCCGAGGCGCTCGGCCCGCTCAACGTGAGCGCGCCGGAGCCGGTGACCAACAAGGAGCTCTCGCAGGCGCTCGGACGCGTGCTGCACCGGCCCGCGTTCGCGCCCGTTCCCGCCCTCGCCGTCAAGACCCTCTACGGCGAGATGGCTTGGGTCGTGACCACGGGACAGCGGGCGGTACCTGCGCGGCTACAGGAGCTCGGCTACGAGTTCAGGCGGCCGGAGCTCGAAGCTGCGCTGCGCGACGCGACAGGCCGCGCCTAGCGCGGTCCTAGCCGTCGCCCTCCCCGCGCACCGCCTGCTGCTCCGCGCGCAGCTCGGCCACGGTCTTGCCACCCGTCCCGAAGGGACCTTGGAGCTTCCAGCGCGAGTCAGGCTTCGCCGGCCACACCAGCCAGATGACCACGCCGATCACCGACAGCAGCAGCCCGAACGCCAGACCGAGCTTCTCGCCGTAGCCCTTGCGGGCGGAGAGGTACGAGGCGACGATCGCCGCGGCCAGCCACAGGTACGTGAGCCATAGAGCCCTGGCGCCGATGACCGCGAGCAGTTCCATCACGCTCCGAGGTACGCCTTCTGGACCTCAGGGTTGGTTCGCAGCTCGCTCGACTTGTCCTCGAGCGCTACCTGCCCGGTCTCGAGCACGTAGCCGCGCTTGGAGACGTCGAGCGCGTAGTTCGCGTTCTGCTCGACAAGCAGGATCGTGGTTCCCTGGCGGTTGATCTCCGCGATCGTCTCGTAGATCCGCTCAACGAGGATCGGTGCGATCCCCATCGAGGGCTCGTCGAGCAGGAGCAGCTTGGGATTCGCCATCAGCGCCCGGCCGATCGCGAGCATCTGCTGCTCACCGCCGGACATCGTGCCCCCCTTCTGCCTCTCGCGCTCCTTGAGGCGCGGGAACAGGTTGTAGACGCGCTCGAGATCGCTGCCGATGCCGTCCCTGTCCCTGCGCAGGTAGGCGCCCAGCTCGAGGTTCTCGCGCACGGTCATGCGCGGGAACACGTGCCGCCCCTCGGGCGACAGCGAGATCCCCATCTGCACGATCTCCTGCGGGGGCACCTCGCCGATCTCCTGGTCGTCGAACCTGATCGTCCCCTGGCGCGGAGGCGTGAGCCCGGAGATCGAGCGCAGCGTCGTCGACTTGCCGGCGCCGTTCGAGCCGATGAGCGTCACGACCTCGCCCTCCTCGACGGTCACCGAGATGCCCTTGAGCGCCTCGATATTGCCGTAGTAGGTGTGGAGGTCGGTGACCTCGAGCAGGGCCATCAGGTCTCCCCGTCCGATCCCTGGCCGGGCTGACCGGGCTGCGCGCGCTTTGCGGCGCCCGCCTCGGCCTCGGCAGCCCCCTGCTTGCCGAGGTAGGCCTCGATCACGCGCGGGTTCTCGCGCACCTGCTCGGGGGTCCCCTCGGCAATCTTCAGGCCGTGGTCGAGCACGGTGATCCGCTCTGATACCCCCATCACGACCTGCATGTCGTGCTCGATGAGCAGGATCGTGAGCCCTCGCTCGTCACGCACCTTGTGCATGAAGTCGGTCAGCTCGGCCGACTCCTGCGGATTCATGCCGGCCGTGGGCTCGTCGAGCAGGAGCAGCTTCGGATCCGACGCCAGGGCACGGGCGATCTCGAGCCGGCGCTGCTCCCCGTAGGAGAGGTTCACGGAGAGGGTGTCGTGGTGTTCCTCGCGGATGCCGACGTAGCTCAGGACCTCGTGCGCCTTCTCCGTGACCGCGCGCTCCTCCCTACCGACGCGCGGGACGCGGAGGATCGAGCCAAACAGACCGGCTCCCATGCGGGAGTGCTGGCCGACCATGACGTTCTCGACCGCTGACATGGTTCCGAACAGGCGGATGTTCTGGAACGTGCGCGCCATCCCGTCCTTCATGATCCGGTCGGGCCGGCGACCGGTGATGTTGCGCCCGGCGAACGAAATGCTGCCGTAGCTCGGCTTGTAGAGGCCTGTGAGCATGTTGAAGAAGGTCGTTTTGCCGGCGCCGTTGGGGCCGATGATCGACACGATCGAGCGCTCGGGAATCTCGAACGTCACGTCCTCGACGGCAACCAGGCCGCCGAAGATCTTCGACACGTTGCGCGCGCTCAGGAGCGCACCGTCCTGGCCGTCGCCAACGGGCGGAGCGGTGCCGGCGCCGGTGTCCGTCATGCCTTCGCCTCGAACATGGTCTCGGTGGTGCCGAGCTCGGTGTCGCCCACGCCGATGCCCTCCTTGAGCTCGAGCTTGCGCCTTCGCTCGGGTATCAGGCCCTCCGGGCGCAGGACCATCATGATCACGAGCAGGAAGCCGAAGATCCCGAACGACAGCTCGGTCAGATCGAAGTCGAGCCCGATCTTCGACGGATAGTCGTTGAAGACGTCCGGGATGAAGTTGAAGTTGATGAACGTCAGCACAACGGCGCCAAGCATCACGCCCTCGATCGATCCGAGCCCGCCGAGGATGACCATGGCCAGGACGAAGATCGAGAACGAGAACTGGAACTGGTCGGCGTTGACGGTGTTCAGGTAGGACCCGAGGAAGACACCCGAGAGGCCGCCGAAGGCGGCGCCCGTGCCGTACGCCAGCAGCTTTGTTTTGACGAGCGGGACACCCATCGACGCCGCGGCCACCTCGTCCTCGCGCAGCGCGATCCATGCCCGGCCGAGACGCGAGTCGCGCAGCCGGTAGTTCACGAACAGCACGAGCACGACCAGCCCGAGTGCCACGAAGTACCAGGGTCTGAGGTCGAGTGACTTGAAGGGCTCCAGGAAGGGCAGGTCGATCTTGTCGATGGGCGTGATCCCCTGACGTCCGTTCGTTAGCTTCTCACCGCCGATTATGATCTGGTCGCCGTTGATGACGATGCGCCCCACGATCTCACCGAACGCGAGCGTCACGATCGCGATGTAGTCCCCTCGCAATCGGAGCGTGGGTAATCCGATCAGCATGCCGGCGATCGTGGTCACGCAGACGGCGATGATCAGGACGATCAGGAAGTTGAAGTGGATGCCGGGCAGGGTCGAGGCCGGCTCGCCCACGAACAGCGAGACGCCCTCGCCCCCACCGGCGTTCACGAAAAAGCCCGACATGAACCAGCCCGCCGTGAGGGCGCCGAGGGCGTAGAACGCCACGTAGCCGAGATCGAGCAGGCCGGCGAAACCGACGATGATGTTCAACCCGAGCGCCATCACGGCATAGGCCAGCGCGAGCGTCGCGTCCTCGATGAAGCCAGCGCCCTCGTCGTGGAAGAACGGCAGCGCGATCGCCCAGACGACGAACGCGACTACGGTCAGCCGGTTGACGAGCTCATTCTCGTGGAAGATCGTGCGCACGGCGATGATCGCCCAGAGGACGATCGCCATGAAGATGCTCATCTCGATCTCGCTGGCCATCCACAGCGTGACCACGAGGGCGACTGCGAGCGCAGCGAGCGTGCGCGGGTCGGTCTTCAGTTTCCCCTCGGGGCGCTGCTCAACCGCGACTGCCATCATCCCGCCTCCCGCGTTTCCTCGCCCAGCAGTCCCTGCGGGCGGAAGACCATGATCAGCACGAGGTAGGCGAACACGATCGCCGGCGTCCACTCGCCGCCGATCCGGTTGTCGGAGATCTGCTGGATGATGCCGATGATGAAGCCGCCTAGCACGGCACCCCAGAGGTTGCCGATGCCGCCCATCACCGCGGCCGTGAAGGCGATCAACCCCGCCTGGAAGCCCTGGAAGAACCAGATCGTGGTTTGGTAGAGCGCGTAGATGAGTCCAGCCGCGCCGGCCATGAGGCCGCCGAGCAGGAAGGTGGCCGAGATAGTGGTGTCCACGTTGATGCCCATCAGCCGGGCGGCCTCGGGATCCTGGGCCGTCGCGCGCATCGCCTTGCCGAGCCGGCTCTGGCTAATGAAGCCGACGAGCAGGAAGACCAGCGGGATCGTGGCCGCGATGGCGAGCACGTCGCCCTGCGAGACCGACACGCCGCCGATGCTGAAGAGCTCCTTCTGGGCGTTGATCAGGTCCGGGATGCCCTCGGGTGAGCCGCCGATCCAGAGCACTCCGACGTTCTGGAGGATGAAGCTGAAGCCGACCGCCGTGATCAGCGGCGCCAGCTTGGGCGCCGATCTCAACGGCCGGTAGGCCACCCGCTCGATCATCACGTTCAGCGAGCCGCTGGCGAGCATCGCCAGGACCAGCGTGAGCAGCAACCCGAGGACGAGGCCACCGGTGCCCGTCGCGGTCGTGAGGCCGATGGTCCCGAAGAACCCCGCCGAGACCAGCGAGCCGATCATGAACACCTCGCCGTGTGCGAAGTTGATCAACTCGATGATTCCGTAGACGAGGGTGTAGCCGAGCGCGACGAGCGCCCAGATTGCGCCGTTGGAGAGCCCGTCCACGAAGTTGTTGCCGAGGCGGGCGAGGCTGCCGTCGTCGGAGATGTCCTGAATCCCGTAGACGACCGGCATCACGAGCAGCAGGGCGATCAGCCCGTAATCGCCGATGTACTTCCTGACCCGGTCCCAGGTGTTGGTCCGGACGGGCACGCGTGCGGCTTCGGTACTGGCCTCCAAGGCATCCCCCCTCGAGTGGGGTCCATCCAATCAGAAACGGGGGGTCCGCGACAAGGTCGCGAACCCCCCGAATCGAATCATGCGACGGATCAGCCGGCCGCCTGGATGGTCTGGTCGAACGTCAGCTCGCCGCTCTTGATCTGGTAGATGCCGTAGTCGGTGAGCGTGGTGTCACCGTTCTCGTCGATGTCGTATGTGCCGAGCACCGACTCACGGCCCTTCGTCTGGAACAGCGCGTCGATCATCGCCTGCCTGTCGGTGCAGTCGGCACCGAGCTTCTTGCAGGTGTCGATGACGAGGCTCATCGCCTCGTAGCCGTAGATGGAATACGGATCCGGGTTCGGCTCGCCGTACTCCGCCTCGAAGTCCTGGAAGAACTTCTTCCCTGCCGGCGGGTACTCGTCCGGGTTCAGCGTCGCCACGCTGACCTTGATCCGGTTCCCGACGTCGACCGGGACGCCTCCCTCCTTCGGATCGGCGAAGCCGGACTCCGCCACGCCGTCCGGCCCGTAGAGCTTCGCATCGGGCAGCGCCGCTGCGACGTCCTTGTACAGCTGAACCGAGCCGTTGGCGGTGATGCCGCTGAACACGAAGCACTCGGCGCCCTCCGACTTCATCGTAGCCGCCTGCGAGCGGAAGTTCGGCGCCTTCGGGTCGATGCCCTCGTTCGCGAGGACCTCGAGCCCCTGCTGCTCCGCCGACATCTCGATGTTGCGCGCGAGGCCCGCTCCGTAGACCTCCTTGTCGTTCAGGATGTAGACGTTCCCGCAGCCCTCCTCCTTCATGAGGGTGGCGAGCGCCGCGCCCTGGATCGTGTCCTTCGGGACGATCCGCAGGTAGTTGCGGCTGCCCGTCGGGTAGTACTTCTCGGGCTCGCCCTCGTCCGCGCCCGGCTCGTCCGTGGTCAGGCCCACGGCGGTGTTCGCCGGACTGAGCTGGGCGATTGGCACCTCGTTCAGGATCGGAATCGAGATCGCGCTCGCCCCCGAGTTGAACTCGCCGATGTAGACGATCGCGCTGTCGTCCTGCGCCACCTTGCGCGCGTTCGCGGACGTGGCCTCGGGGGTCCACGTGCCGGCCTGAGCCGTCGAGTCGTCGAGCGACGTGTACTTGATCGTTATGTCACCCGCCTTGTTGCCGGCCTGCTTGAGCGCGAGCTTGATGCCGTCGACCATCGCGGTCGTCTGAGGCCGCGACGCTCCCTGAAGCGGGAGCGACGAATAGACATTCGCCGTGTCGCCCCCCCCGCCGCCGCCGCCGTCACCGCCGTCGTCGTCGTCATCGCCGCACGCGGTCATGCCTACGGCGAAGGCTCCGAGCAGGCAGGCGAAAATTGCCAGCCAACGTACCTTCAAGATGTCCCTCCTATGGAGATAGCTCCCAACCTGCCGGGGGGCATCCTAGGCCTCGTTCCGACTATCTGCCACGCGGCCGGCTGCGCCTTAACGCGGAGAAAATCTGCCCGCAACGCGGCCTTGACACCGCTCAATCCTCCATTCGCACGTACTCGAAGCGCCCGCGGTGGAGCGCGTAGAGCGCGAAGCGCTCGCCGTCCACGTCTCCGGTGCCCCGCAGCCGGTAGCGCCCCAGAGTGGAGCGGCGCTCGCCCATCCCGAGCGCGGCGGCCGCGACGCGGGCGCGATCGCGCCCGCCGACCTCGATCGCGTCCAGGATCAGCCGCATGGCCTCATAGCCGTACACCGCCTCTGGGCGCGTCGCCGCCGCGCCGCTCTGCCGGCCGGTCCGCCTCATGATCTTCCGGCCCTGTGGCGGGAGCTCCTGCCGCGGCAGGACCGGCGTGAGCGCCTCCACGCTGATCGGGGCATTCGGAATTGGCGTCCTGCGGTCGCGCTCGAGCAAGCCGCTCGAGCCGTAGACCGGAACGCCCGGGAGGCGGGAGTCGACCGCGGCGAGGAGCCGGCCGGTGCCCGGACCGGCGACACCGGCGAGGACGATTGCCTCGGGGCGGCCCTCAGCCACCTTGTCCACGATGTCCGGGATCTCCTCGACCTTGCCGCGGTACTCCTCGCTGTTCAGCGGCTCCGGGCCGTCCCGTCGGGCGCGCGCCACGACCTGCGCGGCGAGCTCGCGCCCGTAGACCTCCTGGTCGAAGATCACGGCGAGCCGCTCCGTTCCGCGCTCGCGCATCAACTCGAGCAGGACCTCCACCTGCAGCAGGTCGTTCGGCACGAGGCGCGCGAAATTGCGCTCCTCCTCGGGCCGCAGACGCACCGGGTCCGAGCGCGGCCGGCCGGGCGGCGTCCGGGTCAGGCTTGTCAGCCCGTCGGTGGGCGACACCTGCAGCAGGCGGGCCGCGTTCGTGACCGGCAGCGACACCACCGAGGCGCCGTAGCCGAGCTCGCCGAGGTAGGCGATCGCGCGCGGGTCCTCGACCGCCTCCTCGGCGTTCGAGTTGACGAGGTCAGGCTCCCAGGGCTCCGCGTCGGGCTCGGTCGAGGACACGGGCCGGATCCGGATCGCGAGGCCGCCGGCACGGCCGCCGGCGTCGGCCAGCGCGAGCCGCGCGCCTGCCGCCACGGCGCGACCCGCTGGCGCCCCCGGGCCGTGGCGGGCCGTGCTTACGTACACCGTCGCCGCGCCTCCCTCCACGCGCGCGGGCTCGTTGCTCGCGTCGCCGAGACAGCCCGCGAAGGCGAGCAGGAGGAGAAGCGGTGTGAGCTTACGGAGCAAGACGAAGATTCTGACGCGCCCTGTTTAACTTCCCCGCCGTGCGGATCGGCGTGCTCACGGGCGGAGGCGACTGTCCCGGCCTCAACGCCGTCATCCGAGCGATCGTCCGCCGCGGCATCGACGGCCACGGGCACGCGATCGTGGGTTTTCGGGACGGGTGGCGCGGGCCGCTCGAGAACGCGTACGAGGAGCTGACGATCGAATCGACGCGCGGGATCCTGCCGCGCGGCGGCACGATCCTGCGCTCGTCCCGGACCAACCCCTTCAAGCGCGACGACGGTCCCGCGCGAGTGCGCGAGCACATGGAGACCCTCAACCTGAACGGCCTGATCGCCATCGGCGGCGAGGACACCCTCGGCGCGGCCGCCCGCCTGTTCTATGAGCACGACCTGTCGGTGCTGGGCGTACCGAAGACGATCGACAACGACCTCGGCGGCACCGACATGACCTTCGGCTACGACACCGCCGTGCAGATCGCGACCGACGCCATCGACAGGCTCCACACGACAGCCGAGTCGCACAACCGCGTGATGATCGTCGAGGTCATGGGCCGCCACGCGGGCTGGATCGCGCTCCACTCCGGCCTGGCCGGAGGCGCCGACGTGATCCTGATCCCGGAGCGCCCGTTCGACATCGACGAGGTCTGCCGGCTGATCCGTCGCCGTCATTCGCGCGGCCGCTACTTCTCGATCGTCGTGGTGGCGGAGGGCGCCGTGCCCAAGGAGGGCACGATGGAGACGATCAAAGGCGAGGAGGACGAGTTCGGCCACGTGCGCCTGGGCGGGATCGGGCAACGCCTCGAGCATGAGATCGAGACGCGAACCGGCTTCGAGTCCCGCGCCACAGTGCTCGGCCACATCCAGCGCGGGGGCACCCCGACGGCCTTCGACCGGGTGCTCGCCACACGACTCGGCGTGGCTGCGATCGACGCCGCGAACGACGGGAGCTGGGGCCAGATGCCGGCACTCCGTGGCACGCGCGTCGAGCTGGTGCCGCTCTCAGAGGCCGTGGCGAAGCTGCGCACGGTCCCCCCGGAGGACTACGAGGCCGCCGAGACGTTCTTCGGCTAGGGCCCTAGTGCTGCCGCGCCGCGCCGCGGTCTTCGAGCGGCTCCGGCTCGCGGCCCAAAATCCGGTCGACGAACGGCTTGACGATCACGAACGTGGCCGCGGTGATCGTCATCAGCACGGTGAGCAGGAAGGCATCAAACGCCTTGATGCCGAACGCCCAGGCGCAGACCCACCAGACGAGGCCCACCGTGAAGGTCACCAGGACCGCCATCAGGCGCCGGCGCCCTCGGGGCCTCCCGTTCGGTCGGCGATGGCCTTGCGCGCCTTGGTGATCGCGTTGAACGCTCCCTTCATCGCGCGCTCGGCGCCGGAATCCTGCGGCGGCAGCATCCCGACCTGGCGGGCGAAGGCCATGCCGTCGTAGTAGGCCGTGTTGCTGACGATCTCGCCGTCCTTGATTTCGAGCATGTCAATCCCGCGGACTTCGATGGGCTTGCCGGTGGGGTCGATGCCCTGGAACTGGGCGCCGCTGAACGTGCCCGACAGGCGCCACTCGACCGCCGCGAGCTGGTCGCCGGCAACGATGCGCACCAGCGTCGTCTCGGCATCGGGCATGGCACCGAAGACCGAGCTGAAGAAGTCCTTGATCTCCTGGCGGCCGCGCAGCATGCCGATCGGGACGAGGTCCTCGACCCCGTCCTCGCGCCAGTGCTCGCCCACCGCATCGACATCGCGGCGGCCGAGGGCGTCGAGATAGGAGCGCGCATGCTCCTCGACCGCCTTGCGCTTGGTAACGCGCTTCGGCTTTGCCGGAGCGTCGCTCTCGACCGCGTCGTTCTCTGTGCTCGTCTCGGCCATGTCGCCACCCTACCAGCGGGATATCACTCAGCGCAGCGCGTCGGCGAGCTCGCCGACGAGGCTGCCCACCGCCTCGGACCCGCCCTCCCCGGCCGCCCTCACGAGCCGGCTTCCGACGACCACGCCATCGGCGATCTCGGCGACTGCGCGCGCCTGCTCGGGGGTCGAGATCCCGAAGCCCACGGCCACCGGCGTGCTGGTGGCCGAGCGCACGCGCGCGATCGTGTCCTCGAGCCCCCGAGCCAGCTCGCTGCGCTCGCCGGTCGTGCCCCTGAGCGAAACGGTGTAGACGAAGCCGCGGGCCACGCCACCGATCTCCGCTATCCGCTCTGGGGTGGTGGTCGGTGCGACCAGCGGGATGAGCGCCAAGCCCTCGGCGTCACAGGCGGCGCGGACCTCGCCGGCCTCGTCGTGGGGCAGGTCCGGCACGATCAGGCCCGACGCCCCCGCGGACGCGGCGCGCAGCGCGAAGCGCTCGGGGCCGGCCGTCAGGACGACGTTCGCGTACACGAGCAGCACCACGGGCAGCCGCCCTGCCAGGCGCTCGCAGACTCCCAACACCCCATGCAGGGTGACTCCCGCCGCGAGCGCCTCGGTGCCGGCCGCGTGGATCACTGGACCGTCCGCGAGCGGATCGGAGAACGGAACGCCGAGCTCGATCAGGTCGGCGCCCGCGTCGGCCGCCGCCAGCCCGGCGTCGGTCGACGCGTCGAGGCTGGGATAGCCGCCCATCAGGTACGGCATGAGCGCCGCGTTCTTGCCGTGGCCGGCGAACGCGCCTGCAATGCGGTCGACCCCCGTGGCCGCGACGCTCACGAACTGCCCTCGATGCCGAGCACCTCGGCGAGGTCCTTGTCGCCGCGCCCAGACAGGGTCACGAGGTCCACGCCCGGCCCCGGGTTCGCGAGCGCCCAGGCGACCGCGTGCGAGGACTCGAGCGCCGGCAGGATCCCCTCGAGCTCTGCCACCCGGCGGAACGCGGCCAGCGCCTCGCCGTCGTCGACGGCCTCGTAGCGCACGCGCCCCGTGTCGCGCAGCCAGGCGTGCTCCGGCCCGACGCCGGGGTAGTCGAGCCCGGCCGAGACGGAGTGCGCCTCCAGGATCTGCCCCTCCTCGTCCTGCAACACCGCCGACATCGCCCCGTGAAGCACCCCGCGTGCTCCCGTCGTAAGGGGCGCCGAGTGCCGTCGCGTGGCGAGTCCCTCCCCGCCCGCCTCCACGCCGATCAGCTCGACGTCGTCGTCGACGAACGGGATGAAGGTGCCGATCGCGTTCGACCCTCCGCCCACGCACGCGATCGCGCGGTCTGGCAGCCGCCCTGCGTGCTCCAGCAGTTGGGCCCGAGCCTCGTCCCCGATCCGGCGCTGGAGGTCGCGCACCAGCGCCGGGTACGGCGCCGGCCCCACGCACGAGCCGATCACGTAGTGGGTGGTCTCGACGTTCGTGACCCAGTCGCGGATCGCCTCCGACACGGCCTCCTTGAGCGTGCGGGCGCCTGCCGCCACGGACACCACCTCGGCGCCGAGCAGCCGCATGCGCTGCACGTTCGGCTGCTGGCGACGCATGTCCTCGGTGCCCATGTAGACGATGCACTCGAGCCCGAGCAGCGCGCAGGCGGTGGCGGCCGCCACGCCGTGCTGTCCCGCCCCCGTCTCGGCTATCACGCGCGGCTTCCCCATCCGGCGCGCCAGCAGCGCCTGGCCGAGCGCGTTGTTGATCTTGTGCGAGCCGGTATGCGCGAGATCCTCGCGCTTGAGCCACACCTCGCCGCCCATGACCTCCGAGAGCCGCCGCGCGAGGTAGATCGGCGTCGGGCGCCCGACGTAGTCGCGCAGCAGGAGTTCGAGCTCGTCCGTGAAGGCAGGGTCAGAGCGCGCCGCCAGCCACTCGCGCTCGAGCTCGTCGAGTGCGGGAATCAGAGTCTCCGGCACATAGCGGCCGCCGTAGGGGCCGAAGCGTCGCTCGACGACCGGGACGCTCATGCGGCGGACGCCAGACGCGCGTCAGCGGCCTCGACCGCCCGGAAGAAGGCCTCGAGCTTCGCGGGGTCCTTGCGGCCCGGCTCGGACTCGGTCCCACTCGCCGTGTCGACCGCGAACGGACGCGCCTGCTCGATCGCCTGCCCCACGTTGTCGGGAGTGAGCCCGCCCGAGAGCACCACCGGCGGGGTGCGCGGGTGCAGGGTGGCGAGCTCCCAGTCGAAGCTCTCGCCGGTGCCGCCGGGAGCGCGGGGCGAGTACGCGTCGAGGAGATGGAAGTCGGTCGCGTACCTCCTGAGCGCCTGCACCTGCGCGGCGTCGTGCACGCGCGCGGCCTTCATCACCTTGCAGCCCGTCCGGCGGGCGGCCTCGCGGCAGTAGGCCGGCCCCTCGTCGCCGTGCAGCTGGAGCATCCCCAGCCGGCAGCGGTCGGCCTTCTCGGCGACTTCGTCGAGCGTCGCGTTCACGAACACACCGGTCAGCTCGGCCTTACGGTGCAGCTCCGCGCCGATCAGCTCCGCGTCCTCGAGCCCGCAGCGGCGCGGACTCCCGGGCCAGAAGATCATGCCGAGCGCCCAAGCGCCCAGGGAAACGGCCCGGAGGGCGTCCTCCGGGCCGGTGATTCCACAGATCTTGACGCGGGTCATCGCCCGCCTATGGTCGCAGGCCGGCGCCTGCGCGGGACTCAGGGCAACGGGAAGAGCCCGCCCCCGTCGTCCTCCTCGGGCTGGGCTGGCTCGGGCTGCTCGTCGAGCGACGAGGGGCGCTCGCCGAGCTCCACCTCGACCGTCTCCTTGTCGTCACCGCGGTAGTACTCGACCTCGACCTTGTCGCCGGGCTGCTTGCCCGCGATGGCAGCCGCGAGCTCGTCGCCCGTCTCGACCTCCTGGCCGTCGATCGCGACGATCAGGTCGCCGCCCTCCCCCGTCTGGGGGTCGCCGCCGCGCAGGCCGGCGTCGTCTGCCGGGCCGCCCTCGGTGGCCTCGACCACGAGCGCGCCCTTGTCGGCGGGGAGGCCCTGCTCCTGGGCGATGTCCTCGCTCACGTCGATCATCTGAACGCCGAACCAGGCGCGCTCGATCTCGCCGCCCTCGCGCAGCTGCGGCAGCAGCTGCTTGGCAGTGTTGACCGGCACGGCGAAGCCGATGCCGACGGAGCCCTGGCCGCCGCCCGTCGCGATCTGGGAGTTGATCCCGATCACGCGCCCCTCGGCGTCGAGCAGCGGGCCGCCCGAGTTGCCGGGGTTGATCGACGCGTCCGTCTGGATCACGTTCGAGATCTGGAAGCCGTCCGGGGCGGTGATCTCGCGCTGAAGCGCGGAGACGATCCCCGTGGTCACCGTGCGGCTGAGGCCGAACGGGTTTCCGATGGCGACCACTGGATCGCCGACCTCGGCCTTCGAGGAGTCGCCGAGCGGGAGCACCTGAAGCTTCTCCACCTCGGAGGGATCGATCTTGAGCGCCGCGAGGTCCGTCGAGGTGTCGACGCCCTTGACCTCGGCGGGGATCTCCTCGCCGCCCTCCTCGAAGCTCACCGTCACCTCGTCCGCGCTTTCCACCACGTGGGCGTTGGTGAGGATCGTGCCGTCCTTGTCGACCACGAAGCCGGAGCCGGTGGCCTCACCCTCCTGCGGGGTGCCGAACGGGCTCGACCCGTCCGAGCTCACGCCCTGAGCCGAGATGAAGACCACGCCCCGGCCCTCCTCGGCATAGATGTCGCGAACGGTCCGGCCGCCGCTGCCGTCCTCGGAGGTGGGCTGGGTGATCGGTGACTGGCGCTGGACGACCGTCTGCGAGTCGCCCGTGTCGATGACGTCGGTGGAGATAAGGACCGCGCCCAGAACGAGCACGATCAGCCCGCCGAGCAGGCCGGAAAAGATGTTCGCGTTCATGGAGACGAGTGTGGAAGGGCAACCTTAGAGTCGTCTAAAAGCCTCTCCGGGCCGGCGTTGCCTAGGGGCGTGGGGCGCCGGGCGGCATGGCCAGCAGGCCGCGGAGGCGCTCGCGAATGCTGCCGCGGCTCAGCTCGCGGCGGACCGCGCGGCGCTCGCCCAAGCCCGGGCCGGCGGGCTCGCGCGGGTCATAGCGGTTGGCGCGCAGCGCGCCGGCGTAGGCTGCCGAGGCGGGCCCCGCGGAGCGGCCCAGGCGCCTCTCCAGCGTGAGCAGCGTCGTGGCCACGGGCACGTCCCAGCCGAGCCGCGCGAGCGCCCCGCGCAGCTCGCTCAACTGCAGCTCCGCGCGCTCCGCCGGGCCGAGCGCATGGACTCGCCGCACACGTCGGGCCACGAGGAAGCCGGCGCCGCCGAGGAGCCCGAACGCGAGCAAGGGCAGCGCGAGGACGATCCAACCGGAGCCGCCGTCCCCGCCGGTGTTGACAGCGCTCGGGCCGTCGACACGCTCGGCGGCGACCCCCGCGCGACGCGCGTTGATCTCGCCCGCGTTGGCGGCCGCCGCGCTGGCGGCGGCCGCGGTCGACTGCGACTCGGCCGGCGAGATCGCCGGGGTCGGATCGAAGGGCACCCAGCCGATTCCCGTAAACCACACCTCCACCCACGAGTGGGCGTCGAGATCGCGCACCCGGTACTCGCGCGAGTCCTTGTTGAAGGAGCCGGGCGAGAAGCCGGCCGCCACACGCGCGGGGATACCCGACATCCGCAGCATCAGGGCCATCGCGCCCGAGAACTGCTGGCAGTAGCCGCGGCGGTCCTCGAACAGGAAGCCCATCAGCGGCAGCGGCCGCGTGGGGACGCGCTCGCTGTACACGTAATTCTCCTGCAGGTGGCTTTCGATCGCCTTGACGGCGTCGTAGCCCGTGGGCGCGTCCGCCGTGAGCTCCTGGGTAAGCGCATACATGTCGGCGTAGCGGGAGCTCTCGAGCGCCTCGAGCGCCGCCGGCCCGGAGCCGGAGATCGGATCGCCGCGAAGCGGGACGAACACACGCCTGCGCCCGTCCAGGGCCGCGTCTCGCGCGGCGTCCCCCTGTAGGCCGACCCCCTCTGTGGCGCTCTCGCCGCGATTCGGCAGGGAGATCGACGTGTATGGGATGAGGCCGCCGGCATAACCGGCGGGCGCCCCCCGCATCTGCTCGGCGGTGGGGTCGGGCGCGTACGTGTCGACCGTGTACGAATCGCCCTTCCGGAGCACCTCGCCCGGCATCATGCGCGTGGTGCCGTCGGCGCTTGGAGGCAGCGTGCGAGTCCCGTCGACCGCGTAGGTCACGCCGGCTCCGACGACGAGGTCGCTCGACAGCGAGCGCACGCTGAAGTCGATTGTCTCGTCCCAGGCGCCGTTGTACTCGCCGTAGTTCCAGCTCTCGCCTTCCTCCTCGAAGCGGTCGAAGGGCAGCTCGGCGCCGGTCCTCCCCCGGTCATTGGCGTCCGAGCGATACCAGCGGAAGCCGTCGAACCCGTCGAGTGCCTCGGCCTTCCAGTAGTGCGGGCGGTCAGCGCTCACGTTCATGAGCGTCGTGCCCTGTCTGGGCCATTCGAGGGGGCCGTACTCGTGCGTCCAGTTGAAGGTCACGACCTTGCCCTCGCCGAACCAGCTCCAGGCGCGGTAGTCCCACCACGGGCGGTCGCCGTCGAGCGCGGCCGCCAGCGGCAGCGACAGCACGCCGACGACGGCCACGACCGCGGCGCCCAGCGCCGCCTCGCGCGCCGGGAGTCGCGGCAGGCACAGGTAGGCGGCCACCAGCAGCAGGAGCACGAGGCCGCGCCCGAGCGGCTCGCCCGGGTCGTACTCCGTGACCGCCGCGCCGTAGAGCAGCAGCAGGGTCACGAGTCCCGCCACCCGCAGGACCGGCGCGGCGCGGTGCGCGGGCCAGAAGGCAAGCGTGGCGGCAATCGCCAGCAGGAGCGGCGCCCCCAGCAGTATCGTCAGCCGGATCCACGGGTCGGGCCCGTCATAGGGCCACTCGACGCCTTGGACACCGGCGAGGCCGCGGTCGAGGCCATCGGCAAACTCGCTCCAGTGCTCGGGAAGCAGGAGCCGTCCCGGCAGGCCGGCCGCCATCATGCCGAGCAGCAGGGTCGCGACGCCCACGAGCGCGGCGAGCCCCCAAACGGCGGGCCGCGGGAGCACCGCCGGCAGCCGCCCGAGCAACGCAAGCGCCCCGGCACCGCCGAGCGCGGTGAGGACCACGAGCAGCGTCCGCCCGAAGGGCGCGTCCTGGACGAGCAGCGCCCAGTGCGCGGCGCCGAAGGCCGCGAGCGCAGTGAATGCCGTGAGCCGCAGCACCAGCGAGTCGCGCGGCGTGGCGGCTGCCCGTGCCGGGGTCGCGGTCGAGGGCGGCGCTCCGGCTCCCGAGGTGGCGGGCGCGGGGCGCGGACCGAACGCGCCGCTCATGCCGCCACGCTCCCGCGCACCCTCTCCAGGAGGCAGCCCGTGCACCCCGCGACCTCGAAAGCCGGCCGCGCACCGGGGAGCGGCCCGGGTGTGACCACGTAGCGGGCACCGGCGGGGACGCGCTCGAGCGCGCGCGGCGCCGCCTTCAGGTCGGCGCCGGTCACCCACACGACGGCGCCGGCGCGGGGTCCGAGCGCCGACGCCGGCGGGGCGGGCCCCTCCTCCACGAGCGCGAGGCGCATGTGCACCGCATGCCACCCGCCGAGCTCGTGACGGACCTCGATCGGTCGCCGCTCGCCGGGGAGCAGAATCGAGCAGCCGCCGTCGTGCGCGTGCCACACGCAGAGCGAGGCGGCGGCGCGCACGGCCTTGTCGAGCGCCTCCTCACTCTCCGGCGACGACGGGTCCAGCACGATGAGGGGCGCGGAGTCGAGCTCCGCGACGAGCCTGCGCTCGAGCATCTCCCCGGTGCGCGCCACCGTCGGCCAATGGATGCGCGACGCGGGCGCCCCTTCCCTGTAGGGCCGCAGGCCGTCGATCTCGAGCTCCGCGATGGAGGCGTCGAGGCGCCGGCCGGACAGCCCGGGAGCAGCCCCGAGCCCGCCCCTGGCGCCCGCGCCCGCCCCGCCGCTGCTCGGTGCCAGAACGGGCTCGACGCGCGGCAGGATCAGCACCTCCTCGCCGCCCGGGGCGGTCAGCTCGCGGCTGAATAGCCGCAGAGGATCGCGGATGACGAGGACGGCCGGCTCCAGCGCCCGGCGCCCGCGGCGTGAGAAACGGACGTTGATCCGCAGCCGCCGCGACCAGCGGCCCGCGATCGGGACCGGCCAGCCGAGCAGCGGCTCGATCAGCTCCCCTCCGGGAGGCGGGGCGAGCCCGCTGCGGACCTCGATGCGCAGCGGGTAGGGCTCCTCTTCGACAACGGTGTGCGGGCCGGGCGTACGGGTGATGGTGGCGCCCTGCGCGGCGAGCAGCACCCAGCCCACGGCTAGGACGGCCAGCGCCAGGAGGCCGACGCCGGGGACGTACAGCGACGCGGAATCGAACGTCGCCCCGGCCAGGCACAGCGCCACTCCGAGCAGCGCCGTGACGACCGGTCGGAGCATCGTGATCAGAGCGCCGGTACCCGCTCCAGGGCGTCGCGGACCACGGCCGCCCGCTCGTCGCCCCTCGACCCGGGAGAGAGCAGCAAGCGGTGGGTCAGGACAGCGCCCGCAAGCTTCTGGACGTCGTCGGGCAACGCATGGTCACGCCCGTCGAGCGCCGCGTAGGCCTTGGCCGCGCGGAACAGCATCAGACCGGCGCGCGGACTCGCGCCCAGCTCCACGCGCGGGTCCGCGCGGGTGGCGTCGAGAATCGAGACCACGTAGCGCCGCAGCGCGTCGCTGCCGTGCACGGCGCCGGCCGCGGCCTGCCCGGCGAGCACGTCCCCGACGTCCGCGACCGGGCCGAGGTCGAGCACGCGATCGCTCTCGGCGTGGTCGAGCAGCATCGCCGACTCCTGGTCCGCGGATGGATAGCCCAGCGACACTCGCACCATAAAGCGGTCGAGCTGCGCCTCGGGCAGCGGGTAGGTGCCCTCGTACTCGATCGGGTTCTGGGTGGCCACGACGATGAAGGGCCGCGCGAGCTCGTGCGTGTGCTTGTCGACCGTCACGTGGCGCTCCTGCATGCACTCCAGCAGGCCGGACTGAGTCTTGGGCGAGGCGCGGTTTACCTCGTCCACGAGCACGACGTTCGCGAACACCGGGCCGGGCCGGAACTCGAAGCGGTTCTCGCGCTGGTTGTAGACGTTCGTGCCGACCACGTCCGCCGGCAGCAGGTCGGCCGTGCACTGGACGCGGGCATACTCGGCGTCGACCGAGCGGGCGAGCGCCCGCGCGAGAGCGGTCTTGCCGACTCCGGGGTAGTCCTCGATCAGTACGTGGCCCTCGGCGAACAGCGCCACGAGTACGTCCCTCAGAACGCGCTCGGGGGCCTTCACGGCACGCGCGATGTTGTCGCGCAGCCGTGCGCCGAGCTCCGCTACCTGAGGCGGATCGAGGTCAGGCACAGTCGCCATTCAGCACCATGGTAGGGGTACGGCTCATCGTGCCCATTACGTTCCCGCGCCAGGGTGGCCCTAAGCCTGAGTCGGTTCCTCCGAACGCGTGAGCTCGCGCACCGCCGCCTCCGGGTCCGGGGCGCGCATCAGCGCCTCCCCGATCAGCACCGCATCCACCCCCACCTGCTCCAGCTCCTCGATCTGCCAGCGCTCGTAGATTCCGGATTCCGATACCACGACCTTGCCGGCGGGCACGTCAGACAGCAGGTCGAAGGTGCGGTCGATGTCGACACTGAAATCCTCGAGATTGCGGTTGTTGATCCCGATCACGTCGCAGTCGACCGCGAGCGCGCGCTCGAGCTCCTCGTCGTCGTGGATCTCGACAATCGCGTCGAGGTCGATCTCGTTGGCGAGCGACCAGAGCTCGGCCAGCTCGCGATCGTCCAGGGAGCCCACGACCAACAGCACGGCGTCGGCGCCCGCCGCCTTTGCCTCGTAGAGCTGGTACGGGTCGATCGTGAAGTCCTTCCGCAGGATCGGAAGGTCGCAGGCCGCGCGCGCCTCGCGCAGGTCCGCGAGCGAGCCGCCGAAGTGAGCCTCCTCGGTTAGCACCGAGAGCGCCGCGGCGCCACCGCGCTCGTAGGCGCGCACGATGTCAGTGCAGCTCGCCCCCTCGCGGATCGTGCCGGCCGAGGGCGAGCGGCGCTTGTGCTCGGCGACCAGTGAGGTGCCGGGCCGGATTAGCGCCTCGGCGAACGGGCGCCCCTCGCGACCGACGTCGATCTGGCCCTCGAGCTGTGACAGCGGCTGCTCGCGCTTGCGCACGGCGAGCGCGTGGCGGGTGGCATCGACCAGCTCGTCGAGCCGCGGGGTCATGCCCGCGTGGCCTCCACCCAGCGGCCGAGCACATCCGCCGCCGCGCCGGAGTCGATCGCCTGCTCGGCCCTGGTCACACCCTCCGCCAGCGACTCCGCCCGGCCGGCCACCTGAATAGCGGCGGCGGCGTTCAGCACCGCGAGCGCACGTTCCGGCCCCGGCTCTCCGTCAAGCACGCCGCGCAGCACGCGGGCGTTCTCGTCCGGGTTGCCGGCGCGCACGGAGCCGTCCGGCACCGGGTCAAGTCCAACCGCGGCCGGAGTCACGTCGTATGTCTCGAGCCGGCCTTCCCTCAACTCGACAACGCGGGTCGCGCCGGAGACCGAGAACTCGTCGAGACCATCGGCGCTCGACACTACCAGGGCCCTTTCCGTGCCGAGCTCACCGAGCGCGGCGGCCATCGTCTCGAGCTTGCCCGGGTCCGAGACGCCGATCACCTGGCGCTTCGCGCCCGCCGGATTCGTCAGCGGCCCGAGCAGGTTGAAGATCGTCCGGACCCCCAGCTCCTTGCGCACGGGCACCACATGCCTCATCGCCGAGTGGTGCCTCGGCGCGAACATGAAGCCGAACCCGACGGCGTCGATGCAGGCCGCCACGCCCTCGGGCTCGAGGTCGATACGGGCGCCGAGAGCCTCGAGCACGTCGGCCGACCCGCACTGGCTCGTCGCCGAGCGGTTGCCGTGCTTGGCCACGCGGCAGCCGCCGCCCGCCGCGATGAAGGCCGCCGTCGTCGAGACGTTGAAGGTGGGGCGTCCGCCGCCGGTGCCGGCGGTGTCGACGAGGTCGTCGCCGGCGTCGACGCGCAGCGCGAATGAGCGCATGGCGCTGGCGAGCCCGGCGATCTCCTGGACCGTCTCGCCCTTGGTGCGCAGGGCGATGAGGAAGGCGGCCGTCTGCGCCTCCGAGGCGTTGCCCTCCATCACCTCGGCGAGCACGCGCTCGGCCTCGCCCGCGGACAGATCATCGCCCCCGGCCAGCCGGTCGATGGCGTCTGTGAGGACGGGATTGGGCACCTGAATTAGGACGGCGAGCACGCGGTGCGTGCGAGCCCTTTAGATCTCAGGAAGTTGCGGAGCAGCTCTTTGCCGTGCGGGGTGAGCACGGACTCGGGATGGAACTGGACACCTTCGAGCGGCAGCTCTCGGTGGCGCAGCCCCATGATCACGTCGCCCGCCCGGGCGGAGACCTCGAGCTCGCCCGGGAGGGCGTCAGGGTGCACGACCAGCGAGTGGTAGCGACCGACCACGAGCGGGGATTCGAGGCCCTCGTAGATGGTCCTGCCGTCGTGCTCGGCTTCGGCAGTCTTGCCGTGCACGGGCTCGCCACGCACGACCGTGCCGCCGAACTCGGCGGCCAGAGCCTGGTGGCCGAGGCATACGCCCAGCACCGGAATCCCCGACTCCGCGTAGTGGCGCGTCGCGCGTTTGGACAGGCCGGCCTCCTCCGGCGTGCACGGTCCCGGCGAGACGATCACCCGGTCCGGCTCCCTCTCGAGCAGCTCGGGGACGTCGTTGCGCACGACGTCGACCTCGGCGCCGAGCTCCCCGAGGTACTGGACGAGGTTGTAGGTGAACGAGTCGTAGTTGTCGACCACGAGGATTCTCAAGCCCAGTCCCCCTGCGCGCACGCCAGCCGGATCGCGTCCATCACCGCTCCCGCTTTCGCCTCGATCTCGCGCACCTCGTAGTCGGGCTCCGAGTCGGCCACGATCCCGCCGCCCGCCTGCACGTGCACTTGTCCGTCCTTGACGAGCGCGGAGCGGATGTAGATGCAGGTGTCGAGCTCGCCGGTATAGGACAGATAGCCCACCGCACCGCCGTACGGCCCGCGCTTCGTCGGCTCGAGCTCGTCGATGATCTGCATCGCCCGGATCTTCGGCGCGCCCGACAGCGTGCCCGCCGGCAGCGAGGCGCGCAGCGCGTCCATCGGCGAGACCCCCTCGCGCAGCCTGCCCGAGACGGCGGAGACGATGTGCATCAGGTGCGAGTAGGTCTCGATCGCCATCAGCTCGTCGACCTGGACGCTGCCGTACTCGCAGACCCGGCCGAGGTCGTTGCGGCCGAGGTCGACGAGCATCACGTGCTCCGCCCGCTCCTTGGCGTCCGCGAGCAGCTCGCGCGCGCGGCGGACGTCCTCCTCGGTCGAGCCCGCGCGCGGCCGCGTCCCGGCGATCGGGCGCTGCTCCACGTGCCTGCCGGTGACCTTGACGAGCGACTCCGGCGAGGCACCGGCGATCTCGAAGTCCTCGAGGTCGAGGAAGTACATGTAGGGGCTGGGGTTGATCGCTCTCAGGCCCCGATAGATCGAGAACGCGTCCACGGGGCAGTTCGCGGTCCAACGCTGGCTCGGGACCACCTGATAGACGTCGCCCGCGCGGATGTACTCCTTCGCCTTCTCGACCGCCGAGGCGTAGCCACCCGGTCCCAGGTTCGCGAAGAACTCGGGCGGCTCGTGGCGGCCTCTCGCGGTCACCGGCACCGGCTCGCGCAGCCGCTCGCGCACCTCGGAGATCGTCGCGGCGGCCTCCTCGTAGGCCTGCTCGACATCGCCCTCGGTCGCCACGTTCGCCAGCACGGTCAGCTCGTGACGCAGGTGGTCGAACGCGAGCAGCACGTCGGTGACCATCACCGCCAGCTCCGGCACGCCGGTCTCGTCGCGGTTCGGCGCGCCCACGGTGGGCTCGAAGGTCCGCACCAGGTCATAGCCGAACATGCCCACCGCGCCGCCCGCGAAGGGCGGCAGCCCCTCGAGCTGCGCGATCCGGTCACGTTCGAGCGCCTCCGTCACGAGCGAGTAGGGATCCTCGTGCTCTCCGCGCGCCATTCGGATGACCGTACGCGGGCGGAATCCCAGGAACGACCAACGCCCCACTCGCTGCCCCTGCTCGGCCGATTCGAGCAGGAACGACGGCCCGTCGCCGCGCAGCTTGAGATACGCCGAGACCGGCGTCTCGCAGTCGGCGATGAAGGTGTGCCGAAGCGGCACCAGCGTGTGCCCGCGGGCCAGCCGGCGCACCTCGTCAAGCGACGGGGTCAGCTCGAGATCAACGGCGACGGTCACCCAGCACCTCGTAGGCGTCGGCCAGCGAGAGGCCGCGCGACGCCAGCAGGACGGTCAGGTGGTAGAGCACGTCCGCCGCCTCCTCGGCCACGCGCTCGTCCGGCTCATCGCGGGCGGCGCGGGCCACCTCCTCGGCCTCCTCCTCCACCTTTGCGCGCAGCAGCTCGGGGTCCGCGAGCAGCTTGGCGGTATAGCTCCGCTCGGGGTCCGCGGCGCGTCGCTCGGCGATCGTGCGCTCGAGGGTGGGCAGCGCCTCGGCGGGCTGCAGCTCCATCTCGCCGCGGTGGAAGCAGGTGCGCTCGCCGGTGTGGCAAGCCGGGCCGGCCGGGTCGACGAGGGCGATCCACGCGTCCGCATCGCAGTCGTAGCGAAGCGCCCGGAGCTTCTGGACGTTGCCGGAGGTCGCGCCCTTGTGCCAGAGCTCGTCGCGCGACCGCGACCAGAACCACATCTCGCCCGTCTCGCGCGTGCGCGCGAGCGACTCCTCGTTCACGTAAGCGAGCGTCAGGACCTCGCCGGTGCGCGAGTCCTGGACTATGCAGGGAAACAGGTCCACCGCCTGATTATGGCCGCGCGCCACCGGATGTCATCGCTGCGCACCCAGCCGAGCCGGGTGCTCCGCGCCCAGCGGCAGCTTCAGGAATTCGTGCACCGACCCGATCGCGTCGAACCCGAGCCTCCGGTAGAGCTGCTGAGGCCAGTCGTTCGCATCCGTGAGCAGGAAGATGGGCCGCCGGCCGGCCGCGGCGGCGTGGCCGCTTGCGGCCAGCACGGCCGCGCTCGCATGACCCCGGCGGCGGCGCGCCTCGACCGTGCCGACCTCGTCGATCTGCGCAAGCTCGCCGTCGGAGTAGAGGCGACAGGAGCAGGCGGGCTCACCAGGCGGCGAGCCGAAATCGTGCGCCTCGAGCGCGCGCCCGTAGCGCTCGTCCATCGCGCCGAGCTGGCGCACGGCCTCCTCCTGCCAGCCGAACGGCTGCTCGCGGCGGAACGCGGCGAGCGCGGCGGCCCCCTCCGCCCGGGAGATCTCGCCCCCGGCGCCGGACGGAACCCGCCGCTCCGCCGGCCGCCGCTGCACCATCACGAGCAGGCGGAACACGTTCCAGCCCATCGCCTCGAGCCGCGGCGCCAACCGGGCTCCGAGCGCCTCGTCGTGAACGACGAGCTTGCGATGGGAGAGCGTGCCCTGTAGCTCCTCCGCCTCGCGGACGAGGGCCTCGACGCGAGCGTTCTCGTCGTCCACGTGGATCGAATTGAGCTGCCAGACGAGTGGGAGGCTCGGAGTCAGCATCGCGGCGCCGTGTGCTGTCGGCTGCACGCGATCGCAGACGGCCTCCTCGGTGGCCCTCAGGAAGCGCAGTATCTGGGCCAGCTCGGCGGAGGCCGGCGCGGGCGGCGGCTGGGCAGCCGAGGCGCTCACTCGATTCCCAGCCGGTCGAGAAGTCCCTCGTCGCGACGCCAGCCCTTGCGCACGCGGACGTTCAGGTCGAGGTGGACCCGGCGGCCGAGCATGCGCTCGATCTCCTTGCGCGCAGCCGTCCCGACCGCCCTGACCATCCGGCCTCCGCTGCCTACCAGGATGCCCTTCTGGGACTCGGTCTCCGCCCACACGCGGGCGCGCACCACGAGCAACCCGTCCTCGCGCTCCTCGAGCTCGTCGACCTCGACCTCGACCGAGTGCGGCACCTCCTCGCGCGTGCGCAGCAGCACCTGTTCGCGCACCAGCTCGGCGATCCGGACCTCGACCGAGAGGTCGCTCTTCTCCTCCGGCGGATAGAGGAATGGGCCCTCCGGGAGGAGCTCGACGAGATGGGCAACGAGCTCCTCCACGCCGGCCCCGCCGAGCGCGCTCACCGGGAACAGCTCGCCCTGCACGTCCAGGCGAGCGGCCGCCTCGAGCGCGGCCGCCGTCCGCGCCCGGTCGAGCCGGTCGACCTTGTTGAGCGCGGTCACGCAGGGCAGGCCCACGCTCCGGATCGCCCGGGCGATGAAACGGTCACCGGGACCGATCTCCTGCTCGCCGTTCAGCATGAAGACGACGGCGTCGGCCTCCGCCAGCGAGCGCTCGACCCGTCGCTGCATGCGCTCGGTGAGGGCGTCGCGCGGGCGCTGTACGCCCGGAAGGTCGACGAGCACGATCTGCCAGTCGTCGGCGCTGGCGATGCCGCGGATCTCGCGGCGCGTGGTCTGCGGCTTGTCGGAGACGATCGCGACCTTGCCCCCGACGATCCGGTTGACGAGCGTGGACTTCCCGACGTTGGGCCGGCCCGCCAGCGCGACGAAACCGGAGCGGGTCACAGGCTCTCCATCACACGGTCCTGCAGGGCGAGCATCTCGTCGTCATCGGTCTTGTGGTCGTATCCGCAGAGGTGGAGCACCCCATGCACGACCGCCTCGGCGAGGTCGCGAGTGTGATCGGGGCAGATCACGACGTCGCCGAGCTCGCGCGGCCCGGAGGAGAGCCCGCTCTCGTCGACCGGAAACGACAGCACGTCCGTGGGCCGGTCGATCCCGCGGTGCTCGCGGTTGAGCGCGCGAATCCGATCGTCGTCGACGAGCGCGACGGCGAGATGCCCCTCCTCGACCCCGGCCGCGGCCAGCGCGGCGAGGGCGGGCCGGCGAAGCAGCTCCGGGGCATCGATCAGCTCTAGCTCGATCAGCCCTGCTGCCGCCTGGCCTCGCGCAGCGCGGGCGCCTGCTGCTCGGCGTACTCGTTGTACGCGGCCACGATCCGCTGGACGAGCTTGTGGCGCACCACGTCCTCGCCGCCGAAGCGGACGAACTCGATTCCCTCGACCCGCTCGAGGATCTCGCCTATCACGACGAGCCCCGAGCGCTGGTCCTTCGGCAGGTCGATCTGGGTGATGTCGCCCGTCACGACCATCTTCGAGTTGAAGCCGAGCCGCGTGAGGAACATCTTGATCTGCTCGGGGCTCGTGTTCTGCGCCTCGTCGAGGATCACGAACGAGTCATTAAGGCTTCTGCCGCGCATGAAGGCCAGCGGCGCCACCTCGATCACGCCGCGCTCGAGGTGCTGGTTGACCCGCTCGGGCTCGAGCATCGTGTAGAGCGCGTCGAAGAGCGGCCGCAGATAGGGATCGACCTTGGCGGCGATGTCGCCGGGCAGGAAGCCGAGCCGCTCGCCCGCCTCTACCGCGGGCCGGGTCAGGACGATGCGGTTGACCTCGCGGCGCGAGAGCGCGGCCACGGCCATCGCCACGGCGAGGAACGACTTGCCGGTCCCGGCCGGCCCGATGCCTACCGTGATCGTCGAATTCCGGATGGCGTCCACGTAGCGCTTCTGGTTGACCGTCTTCGGCGCCACCTTCAGGCCGCGGTGGCGCCACACCACGTCCTCCAGGATCCGGCTCGGCGACTCGTGTCGGTCGAGCGCGCCTGCGATCGCCTCGATCGTCCCCGGGGCGATCTCGTGCCCCTGGCGCACCAGGTCGGACAGTTCGCGCACGACCGTGCGGCCCATGGTCACGTCGTCGTGGTCGCCGTCGAGGGTGAGCACGTTGCCGCGCAGGAACACCTCGCAGTCGAGATGCTCCTCGAGCGTCTTCATAACCAGGTCGCCCGGGCCGGCAAGCTCGGCGGCCACCTCGTTGGGGAGCTCGAGCTGGGTGCGCACTACGGGGTTAGCTTCTCCTTCACCGCGGCGCTCACCCGCTTGCCGTCCGCGCGTCCCTTGACCTTCGGCATCACGAGTGCCATCACCTTGCCCATCTCCCGGGGCGAGGAGGCGCCGGACTCGGCCACGGCGTCGCCGACGATGGCGCCTAGCTCGTCGTCCGAGAGCTGCGCGGGCATGTACGACGCGATGATCTCGGCCTCGCGCTCCTCGGCCTCCGCGAGGTCCGTGCGCCCGCCGTCGCGATAGGCCTCGGCCGCCTCGAGCCGGCGCTTGCGCTCGCGCTGTAGCACCTCGACGTCGTCGGCGCCGTTCTCCTTGGCGGCCTTCTGGAGCTCGTTGGCGATCAGGCGGAGCGCGTGCACGCGGTCCTTCTCGCCCGCCTTGAGGGCGCTCTGAACGTCGTCCTTGACCTGCTCGAGCAGGGACACCCTCAGAGAGTGTAAGAGGGCCCGCCGCGAAATTGCTCGAATGAGCTACGGCAAGAGGGCGACCACGCGCGCGGGCGCGGCGCTCGCACCCTCGATCCGCAGCGGGAAGCAGGCAACCTCGAAGCTGGTGGGCGGCAGCTCGCCGAGGTTGGCGAGGCGCTCGATCTGGACGTAGGGAAGATCGGCCTGGTGCGCCGCCCAGAAGATCCCGGGCTCGTCGCGCTCGAGCGCGTCGCGGGCCTGCAGGTGAAGCGGGCCGTCCCAGCCCCAGGCGTCGATGCCCATGACACGCACCCCGCGGTCGTAGAGCCAGCGCGTCGCGGCCTGGGTCATGCTCGGCCCCAATGCGATGTACGACGGGTCGTCGAGGCTGGCGTCGCGGCCGGTCCGCACGAGGATGATGTCGCGCTCGCCGAGCACGTGGCCGATGCGCTCGAGCTCGGCCTCCACGTCGGCGACGTCGATCTGCTCGCCGTCCTGCTTGGCGGTCATGTCGAGCACCACGCCCGGCGCGAAGAACCACTCGAGCGGAAGCTCGTCGATCGTCTGCGCCCGAGCGCCGCCAATGCGCGAGTTGTAGTGCCAGGGCGCGTCGAGGTGCGTCGAGTTGTGGGTACCGAACCGGGTGAAGGTCTCGGTGGCCCAACCCTCGCCGTCGCGAAGGAGCCGCGCCGGCACGCCCACGAGCACCTCGATCTGGGCGGCGCCCGCGGCGTGATCCGAGAACTCGATGTCCGTCCGCAGCGGCTCCGGCGTCTCGGGCGGGCTCTGGCGGATGGGCGCCGAGAGATCGACGAGGCGCATGGCGGCAGCGTAGCTCGACAGATGTTCTACGCAGCGCGGGAGCGGCGCGGCCGATACAGCTCCTGACTGCGAAGGCGGGAGTACACCCGGCGGGTCCTGAAGCTGGGGGCAGTCTCAGGGCCGTTTCAACAGCAGGGCGCTCCACCCCTGTAGTCGCAGGCGACGGTGTTCGCGCAGTGGCGCGAACGCCGCCGCCACCTGATCCTCCTCACCATCGAGCAGCCCGGAGACGACCATCGTCTCCGGGCTCTCGAATGCCCGCTCGGCGAGCAGGAGCAGAAGGGGGCGGACGAGGTTGGCGGTGACGGTCGGGGCGGCCGGCACGGGTGCGTCGCGCAGGTCGACACGTTCGACGCGTGCGAGCTCCACCCCGTTGGCCCGCGCGTTCGCGCGGGTCGCCTCGAGCGCGGCGGGATCGTTGTCGACGGCCACGACCGGCCCGAAGCCGAGCAGGGCGGCGGCGATCGCGAGCACGCCGGAGCCGCACCCGAGATCCGCGAGCGGACCGCCTGGCTGCAGGCCGAGCAGCAACTCGAGGCTCAGCCGTGTCGTCGGATGGGCGCCGGTGCCGAATGCCTGGGCCGGGTCGATAACCAGGTCGGTCGCGCCCGGCCGTGGCTCCGCCCAGGGCGGGCGGACCCAGACGCGGCCGCCCACGAGCACCGGCTCGTGGAACTCGCGCCAGCGCTCCGCCCAGTCGTCGGCCAGCTCGATGCCGGCCACGTTCACGCGCACGCCGGCCAGCTCCGCGGGCCCGCGCGGGAACGCGGGCAGCTCCCCCGGTGCGCCGTAGAGCGCGAACTCGACCCAACCGTCTCCGTCCACCTGCTCGAAGCCCGCCGGCGCCAGCTCGATCAGGGCCGCCAGCACCCGCTCGGTCTCAGCAGCGGGAGCGCGGATCGCGAGGCGGATCAGCGGAAGGCCCGCCTCACCTTCGAGAGCAGGGACTCATCGGCCTCTTCGAGGTTGTGCTCGGTGATCGACGAGCGCAGCTCCTCGAGCAGCTCGCGTTGACGGGGGGTCAGGTTGCGCGGGATCAGCACGTTCAGGACGATCCGTTGATTGCCGCGGCGGCCCCGGCCGATGGTGGGCATGCCGCGCCCGCGCAGGGTCACGACGGTGCCCGGCTGCGTGCCCGCCGGCACCTCGACCTCCTCTTCCCCGTCGAGCGTCGGCACGCTCACGGTCGTGCCGAGCGCAGCCGCGGGCGCCGGTACGTCGACCACCGTCACGAGATCGCTGCCGTCGCGCAGGAAGCGCTCGTCCTCGGCCACGCGCACGAGTACATATAGATCGCCCGGCGGGCCCCCGCGCTCGCCCGCGTGGCCGCGGCCGCTCAGCCGGATGCGCTGCTCGTCCGCGATTCCCGCCGGCACGTCGACCTTGAGCGTCTTGCGGATCGCCCGGCGCCCCTGGCCCTGACAATGCGCGCAGGGCTCGGACGGCACCTTGCCATCGCCTCCGCAGACGTCGCAAGCTTGCTCGCGGACGAGTTGCCCGAAGGCCGTGCGCGTTACGGCCCGCAGCCTCCCCGCCCCGCCACAGCGTTCGCAGGTCTCGATCGGGGTGCCCGGCTCCGCCCCGTTGCCGCGGCAGTGCTCGCACACGTCCACGAGGTCGTAGGCCACATCGACCTGCACACCGCGCGCGGCCTCGGCGAGCGAGATCTCGACCTCCACCGCCAGGTCTCCCCCCTGGACGCGCCCCGCCCCGCGGCCGAACGAGCCGCCGAAGGGGTCGCCGCCGAAGAACGCGTCGAAGATGTCCGCGAACGAGCCGAAGCCATGCGCCTGCGAGGCGAAGCCGCGCGAGTCGAGGCCCTCGTAGCCGTAGCGGTCGTAGGTCGCCCGGCGCTCGCCGTCCGAAAGGATCTCGTATGCCTCCGCCGCCTCCTTGAACTTCTCCTCGGCCGCCGGGTCGTGGCGATTGACGTCCGGGTGCAGCTCGCGTGCCAAGCGCCGGAACGTCCTCTTGATCTCCGAGTCGCCGGCGTCGCGGGCCACACCGAGGACCTCGTACGGATCCCGCCTCACTCGTCGTACACCTCCGCCACGAAGCGGGACAGCTCACGCGCGGCTTGGCGCACCGAGATGATCGCCTGCCGGTAGTCCATCCGCATCGGGCCGATGACCGACACCGCGCCCAGGTTGCGCCGGGCCAGCCCGTAGTTCGCCGCGACGAGGCTGAGCGAGCGCATCTCCGGAGTCGGGTTCTCGCTGCCGATCCGCAGGTAGACGCTCGGCTCGGCGAGCGAGTCGCGAAGGACGCCGAGCAGCGCACGGCGGTGCTCGAGCACCTCCATGAGCGCGCCGAGCTGGGAGACCTCCTGGAAGCGGTGCTCGCTGAGCAGCCTCGCCGCCCCGTCCATGTAGACGGCGTTGCCGGCGCTGTCGTCCAGCTCCGTGAAGGCGGAGGAGAGCGTGCTCAGGAAGCCCCGCTCGCGCGGGCCGAGCTCCGGCTCGCTCAGACGCATCTGGAGCATCCGCGATCCCACGTCGAGACCCCCCACCGCCTCGTTCAGATAGCTGACAGCCCAATCCACGAGGCCGGGGTCGACCGGCTCGTCGTAGGAAATCACGCGCTTGGTCACACCCCCCGTCGAGGTGATCACAACAACCATCGCCACCTGCGGCTGCAGCAGCAGCACCTCGACGCGGCGGATCGTGGCGGCCTCAGGGCGCGGCGCGGTCACGAGCGCGAGCAGGTTCGTTACCTGGGAGAGCTGCTCGGAGGTGGCGCGCATCGCCTCGTCCAGCTCGCGGCGCATGGTCGTGAGCTCGAGCCGCTTGCGCGGAAGCGGCAGTCCGCCCTTGCTGATCATCTCGTCGACGTAGATGCGGTAGCCGCGGTCGGTGGGCACCCGTCCCGCCGAGGTGTGTGGATGCTCCAGCAGCCCTGCCTCCTCGAGCCGCGCCAGCTCCGCGCGCACCGTCGACGGTCCCCACGGCACGTCGTCGAGCTCGGCGAGCCACTTCGATCCCACAGGCTGGTCGAGCTCGACGTGCGATTCGACCACCTTGCGCAGGATGAAGCTCTGGCGGGGCGAAATGTCCACGCCGAAAATATGGCAGCCGCTCAATGCGGAACCCTGCGCAGCCGGCCGAGCCGGCTGCTTCGGGCCCCTACCGAGGTGTCTCCAGCTCGGCCTCCGCGTTCCGGATGATGCGCTTGTCTCCCTGAACGGCCTCGGCCGCGACGACCATGCGCCCGTCACCCTCTTCCTTGACGGAGCCCGTGACCACGATCTCCTGCTCGGGCAGGCCCATGCCGCGGAACTGCACCGAAAGGCGCCGCAGGCTGCGCGGGTCACCCCCGGCGGCGTTCGTGCAGGCACGCGCCACTTGAGCCATCGAATACAGCCCGTGCAGGATGTTCTGCGGCAGGCCGACCGACTTGGCGAACTCGACGTCGATGTGGATCGGGTTGAAGTCTCCGCTCGCGCCCGCGTAGCGGTGCGGCAGGTACTTGTCGGGCGTGACCCTCAGCTCGACGTTCACGAGTCCCCCCTGACGATGTTCGTCCAGGTCCCGCGCACTACCTCCCGGCCCTCCTGGTTGCGAGACACGGACTCGAACACGTAGAACCCCATCCCGCCCTTCTCCGAGATGTCCTTGACGCTCGTCTCGGTGGTGATCAGATCGCCGGCGCATACGGGCTCGCCCCAGACGAACTCCTGGCTGCCGTGCACCATCATCGCGAAGTTGATCCCGACCTCCGGGTCGAAGATGGCCGGAGCCACCGATCCGGACGAGTAGACGACGGCGAACATGGGCGGCGCCGGGACGTCGCGAAAACCGGCGGCCCTTGCCTGCTCGCGGTCGAAGTAGACCGGGTTGTCCTCGCCCACCGCCCGGGCGTACTCGGCGATCTTCTCCTTGCCCACCTCGTACTCGAAGGGCGGGAACCGCTTTCCGATCGCCGCCTGGTTGACCGCCACGGCGCGTGAGAATAGGGGCTGGCCCTAAGCCGCGTCGCGGAGCGCCTGTGCCTCGGCCAGCGTCGAGAGCTTGCGCAGGGCCGCCTCCTCGATCTGGCGGGTGCGCTCGCGGGTGAGCTTGAAGAGCCGGGCGACCTTGTCGAGCGTCTGGGCCGGCTCGCCGTTTAGTCCGTAGCGCAGCTCGAGGATGCGACGGTCGCGGTAGGGCAGGTTTTCGAGGACGCTGTAGAGGCGCTCGTCGCGCATGCGCTCGACAGCCTCCTCGAAGGGCGATGCCGTCGACTCGTCCGGGATCAGGTCGCCGAACAGGGCGGCGTCGCCGTCGTCACCGACCGGCTTGTCGAGCGACACCAGCTGCTGGGCCGCGCGCATGATCACGTCGGCCTCCTCGACGTCGACGCCGGCGAGCTCCGCGATCTCCTCGATCGTGGCGTCGCGGTCGCCGTTCGCCTCGAGCTTGCGCTGGGCGCCGTCGAGCTTCTTGAGGATGTTGTCGATGTGGATCGGAATGCGGATCGTGCGGGCCTTGTCGGCGATGGCGCGCGAGATTGCCTGCCGGATCCACCAGGTGGCATAGGTCGAGAACTTGAAGCCCTTGCGGTGGTCGAACTTCTCGACCGCGCGAATGAGCCCGACGGTGCCCTCCTGGATGAGATCGAGGAAGGGCAGTCCCTGGTTGCGGTAGCGCTTGGCGATCGAGACCACGAGCCGGAGGTTCGCGCGCGTCATGTGGTCCTTCGCCTCGAGGTCGCCGCGCTCGATGCGCTTGGCCAGCGCGATCTCTTCCTCGGCCGTCAGCAGCGGCGTCGTAGCGATCCCGTCCAGGAACTGCTGGAGCGCGTCGACGGTCGGATCAGGCGCGGTCGGGTTGAGGGCCTCCATGCTCACGGCGTCCAACCTACGACCGCTGCTTAAGACTTCCCTAAATCCTGCAATCCGGCTTGTGGAGCGGGTTAGCGGGCGAGGAACTCGCGCACGAGCCGCGCGGTCTCGTCCGGGCGCTCGAGCGAGGGCAGGTGCGTCACGCTCTCCATCACCACGAGCTCGGCGTCCGCGATCTCGGCGGCGAGCCGCTCGGCGATCGCGCGGAAGTCCGCCTTGTCGAGCTCGCCCACGACCACGAGCGTCCGCGCCGAGATCGCCGCGAGGTCGATGCGCTCGGGCTGAACGCCCTCTGCCGCCGAGCCGATCATCAGCTCGAAGGAGCGCCGCTGCATTGGCCGCACGCGCTCCGCCACCGCGGGTGCCCAGATGCGCACGTTCAGCTCCGTCGCGGCGTCGAGGTCGCCCTCCTCGATCAGGCGCTCCTCCTCCTGCTCGAAGGCCACGATCTCCTCCGACCACCGGTGATCCGGCAATCGGGCGTCGAGCAGGACAAGCTCCCTGACAAGGTCCGGCCTCCGCGCCGCCACCTCCAGGCAAACCTGGCCGCCGAACGAGGCGCCGACCAGCGTGGAGGGCTCCGCGCCGAGACGCGTCTCGAGGTCGTCGGCGTCCGAGTACACGCCGGACTCCGGCAGGGGTGTGCCGCCGAAGCCGCGCAACTCGTGGCGTACCGCGCCCGGCAGGTCGAAGCCGTCCCACATCGACGCATCGCAGATGCCGGCGTGGACGAGGACTATCAACGCTTGCCGTCGCCGTCGCCCGACAGCTCGAGCACGGCCAGGAAGGCCTCCTGCGGCACCTCCACTCGGCCCACCTGCTTCATGCGCTTCTTGCCCGACTTCTGCTTCTCGAGCAGCTTGCGCTTGCGGGTGATGTCGCCGCCGTAGCACTTGGCGATCACGTCCTTGCGCACGGGCGCGACCGACTCGCGCGCGATGATCTTCGAGCCGATCGCCGCCTGGATCGCCACCTCGAACTGCTGGCGCGGGATCTGCTTGCGCAGGCGCTCGGCGAGGCCGCGACCGGCCGGATACGCCTTGTCGCGGTGGACGATCATGGAGAGCGCGTCCACCTTGTCGCCCGCCAGCAGGATGTCGAGCTTCACGAGGTCCCCCTCGCGCATGCCGAGCACCTCGTAGTCCAGCGAGGCGTAGCCCTTGGTGCGGGACTTCAGCTGGTCGAAGAAGTCGAGGACGATCTCGGCGAGTGGCAGGTCGTAATGCAGCTGGACCCGCTCCTGCGAGAGGAAGGTCATGTCCACGTGCGTCCCGCGGCGCTCCTGGCAGAGCTCCATGACCGCGCCGACGAACTCCTTGGGGCAGAGGATCGTCGCGCGGATGTAGGGCTCCTCGATCGACGCGACGATGGCCCGGTCCGGCATGTCCGCAGGCGAGTGCACCAGCACGTCGGCGCCGTCCGTCAGGTGCACCTCGTACTCGACGTTCGGCGCGGTCGCCAGGAGCTCGAGGTCGTACTCGCGCTCGAGCCGCTCGCGCACGATGTCCATGTGCAGGAGGCCGAGGAAGCCGCAGCGAAAGCCGAAGCCGAGCGCCTCGCTCGTCTCCGGCTCCCATGTGAGCGCGGCATCGTTCAGCGAGAGCTTCTCGAGCGCGTCGCGCAGCTCCGGGAACTGATTGGTCTCGACGGGGAACAGGCCGCAGAAGACCATTGGCTTGATCTCGCGGTAGCCAGGCAGCGGCTCCGTCGCGGCGCCCGCGCGGGCGGTGAGCGTGTCGCCGACGCGCAGCTGCGAGACGTCCTTGATCCCGGTGATCACGTAACCGACCTCTCCCGCCCGCAGCTGCTCGACCGGCGTCATGGCCGGCCCGAAGAAGCCGATCTCGTCGATCTCCGCAAGCGTGCCTGCCTGCATCGCGAGGATGGCGTCGTTCTTGCGCAGGGTCCCGTCGACCACGCGCACGTAGGCCACGACCCCCCGATACTGGTCGAACTCGGAGTCGAAGATAAGCGCACGGGGAGGCGCCTCGAGGTCGCCCTCGGGCGGCGGGATGCGCTCGACCAGCGCGTCGAGCAGCTCGGTCACGCCCTCCCCGGTCTTCGCCGAGAGCCGGATCACCGAGTCCGGATCTTCGCCGAGCAGCTCGCCGATCTCGCCAGCGACGCGCTCGGGCTCGGCGCCCGGTAGGTCGATCTTGTTCATCGCCGGGATCAGCTCGAGGCCGGAGTCGACCGCCAGGTACGTGTTCGCGACGGTCTGCGCCTCGACCCCCTGGGAGGCGTCGACGAGCAGCAGCGCCCCATCGCACGCGGCGAGTGAGCGCGACACCTCGTAGGTGAAGTCCACGTGACCCGGCGTGTCGATCAGATGCAGCCGGTAGAGCTGACCGTCGCTCGCGGTGTACTCGACCCGCACCGCCTGCGCCTTGATGGTGATGCCGCGCTCGCGCTCGAGATCCATCGAGTCGAGCAGCTGTGGCCGATGGTCGCGCGAGTCGACGGCGCCGGTGATCTCGAGGATGCGGTCGGCAAGCGTCGACTTCCCATGGTCGATATGGGCGATGATCGAGAAGTTGCGGATGTTCGCGGCGGGAGCGCGCACGACCGTCTGAGTATGCCCATAACACCCGTCGTGCAGAAATTGCAGCCATCGTGCAGAATCCCCACCGGGGGGACCTGTGGGAAGGACGGATATCGACGTGGTGCGGGAGGTCTTCGTGGCCTTTGCCGCTCGTGACATCGAGGGCGTGCTCGCCCTCGTCGACTCGGACGTGGTCTTCACGGCCGTGACCGGCGGGGTCGTCGGGAGGACGGAGCCATACCGGGGGCACGAGGGACTGCGCGAGTACTTCCGTGACGTCGCCGACGTCTGGGACGATCTCGTCCTGACCCCGGGGGAGTTCCGTCAGGTCGGCGCCGCCGTCCTCGTGACGGGCAAGGTCAACGCCCGCTCGCCCGCGCGGGTTGTAAGCGGCTCGACCGGCTGGATTTGGCGGGTCCGCGACGGCCGGGTGGTCTACGGCCACGTCTACCCCTCGGCGGCCGACGCGACCGCGGCGGTCGAGGAGGAGAACGGCTAGGGGCGTCGCTGCGCGCGGAGCAGGTAGTCGACCTGCTCCTGCTTTCGCATGATCATGTGCTCGAGCCGGTGCTCGACCGCTTCCGAGGCCGCCTCGCGACCAGTCGGCTCGATCGCGGCCTGCAGCGCCTCGAGCGTCTCGCCCTCGTCGCTGATGAGCTGTTCAAGCGCGCCTCCGGGCTCGGGGTTGAACCGGAGTGGGGCGACGTCGGTCGTCGGTTCGCCGCCCAGCGCCGTGATCTTCTCCACCAGCCGCATGGTGTCCTCGAGCTCGGCGAGCGCGTGCTCCTTCATCTTGTCGGCGTGCGCCTGGTACTCGAGGCCGATGACACTGCCCGACACGAGCGAGTACTGGAGCACCGAGCGGTGCTGCAGGCGCAGGGCGCGGTTGAGGCACTCGATCTGCTCCTCGACGTCCATCCTCTCCTCTGGCGGCATGGGCGGCTCTTACCCCTCACGGCGCCGGCGCGTAACGAGGAGACGGCGAATCTGGTGTGCCTCGGGCACGCGGAGCGCCCAGACGACCGCGGCGTAGACCGCGAAACCCGCCGTGACCGCCGCCAGCACCGAGACGATCTGAGCCGGCAGCTCGCGGCCGAGCGCCTCGTCGAGCCCATACCAGACCCCGTAGGACACCGCCCCAAGCAGCGCTGCCGCCGCGAGCATGCGGAGACCTGCCGAGACCAGCTTCGTTCCCTCGACTCCGCCCAGGTCCGTGCGCAGCATCGCGCCCTGCGCCACGCACATCACGACGGTGCCGGCCACCGTGCCCAGCACAATGCCGGCGATCTCGAAGGGCCCGTACAGGAGGGCTGCAAGCGTAGCGTTGACCACGAGGTTGAGCCCGGCGAGCGCCGTGGTTGCCCAGGGTCGCTGGAGCGAGAAGAAGGTCCGCGAGAACAGCAGGCTCACCCCCTGGAAGGGCAGCGCCAGCGACCACCAGAACATCGCCGTCGAGGTGAGGTCCGTCGCCTCGCTGCCGAAGGCCCCGCGCTCGTACACGAGCCGGGTTATCGGCTCCGCCAACACCGCCATCAGCACGGCGCTCGGTATCAGCAGCAGGCAGATCTGGCGCACGCCGTTCCCCATCGTGCGGCGCAGGTCGTCGCGCGCTCCGCGCGCCGCGAAGCGCGCCAGCGTCGGGAAGAGGATCGTGGCGATCGAGATCGAGAACAGGCCCTGCGGGAGCTGATAGATGCGAAATGCCTTGTCGATCGCGGCGGGCGCCTGGTCGGACACGAGCGTGCCGAACAGCGAGTTGATCAGCAGGCTCAGGTTGATCAGGCCGAGCGCGATCGTCACCGGCAGCATGAGCGTCAGCACGCGCCGGACGCGCTCGTTGCGCCAGTCGAGCCTCAGCGTGAAGTGTCCGCCGCGCCCCCGCAGCCAGGGCAGCGGGAGCAGGAACTGGACGATCGTGCCGGCGAGCACGCCGATCGCGTACGCGTAGATCTCGTCGTCCTCGGGCAGCACCGGGACGAGCCCGACGAGCGCAAGGATGATCACCGCGTTCCAGGCCACGGGCGCGAGCGCGGGCACGGCGAAGTGCTCGAAGGAGTTGAGCATCCCGACCACGAGCCCTGACAGCGCCAGCAGAACGACGATCGGGAACATGAGCCGCGCGAGGTTGACGGTCAGGTCCTTGAGGGCCGGCTGGTCGTCGAAGCCCGGCGCGAACAGGCTCATCAGCGGCTCGGCCAACAGCACGAACAGGGCCGTGAGCGCGCCAAGGACCAGGCAGATGAGGAAGAAGAGCGACGAGGCGACGCGGAACGCCTCCTTACGCTCCCCCTTCTCGAGCAGTTCCGTGAAGACCGGGACGAACGCTCCCTGAAGCGCAGAGTCCGCGAACAGCGCCCGCAGCAGGTTCGGCACCTGGAAGGCGATCGTGAACGCGGACATCGCGCCGGTCACGCCGAAATAGCTCGCCGCCACGACCTCCCGGGCGAGACCGAGGACGCGCGAAAGCCCGGTGGCGAAAGAGAAGAACGCGGTGTTCCGTGCGAGCCGGCTTCCGTGCTCGGACCGCTCGGGGGCGTCCGTGCTCACGGGGCGCGCGCTACACTGGGCCTTCGCCGCGCCGGAACTGCCGGTCGCGGCGTCGGTTCGTCTATGGCCAACATCCCCTCACAAGAAAAGCGGATCCACCGGGCGGAGCGCGAGCGGCTCGAGAATCGCCGGCGCACGTCGCAGGTCAAGACCTGGTTCCGGCGGCTCGAGAACGCCGTCCGCGACGGCGACTCCGGACGCGCGGACGACGAGTTTGGCAGCCTGACCTCGCGGATCGACAAGGCCGTGAAGTCCGGGGCGCTTCATCGCAACAGCGGGGCTCGCAAGAAGTCCCGCGCCGCGCGCATCCGCAGCGGTCTCTCCTAGGCCGCCTCGCCCACCGGTTCCCGCCTGATTAGGGTCTCCGCCATGGAGACCCGGCTGCTCATCAACGGCGAGCAGGTGGCCGGCGACGGCGAAACCCTCGCCGTCGAGAACCCAGCCACCGAGGAGACGATCGCGGAGGTGGGCGCACCCTCATCCGAGCAGGTCGACGCCGCCATCCGGTCCGCCGGCGAGGCCGGGCGGGACTGGTCGCTCATGCCCGCCGTCGAGCGCGCCGAGCTGCTGCATGAGGTGGCCGCGCGGATGCGGGCCCGGACCGCCGAGTTGTCGCGGGTGATGACGCTCGAGGGCGGCAAGCCGCTCATCGAGAACTCGGACGAGGTCGGCTGGACCGCCGCCGCGTTCGACTACTACGCCGAGATGGGCCGCAATTTCGCCGGGCGGGTGATCCCCTCGATCGAATCGACCCAGCTGGCATTGGTCGTGAAGGAACCGATCGGGGTGTGGGCTTGCATCGTCCCCTGGAACTACCCGCTGCTCCTGCTCGCCTGGAAGCTCGCCCCGGCGCTCGCGGCGGGCAACAGCGTCGTGGCGAAGCCGTCCGAGCTGACCCCGATCTCGACGCTGATGCTGGCCGAGTGCTTCGACCATCTCCCGCCCGGCACGTTCAACGCGGTGGCCGGCGACGGCCGCGTCGGCGAGGCGATCGTCCGCGACGAGCGCGTGGCAGGAGTGGCGTTCACGGGCTCGGTGGAGACGGGCAAGCGGGTGGCGGCCCTGTGCTCGGAGCGGGTCGCCCACATGAATCTCGAGATGGGCGGCAAGGACCCGTTCATCGTCTGTGCCGACGTTGCCGGCGACGTGGAGGTGGCGGCCAAGGGCGGCGCCTGGGCGGCGTACCTGAACGCCGGCCAGGTCTGCACCTCTGCCGAGCGCTTGTACGTCGCGCGTGAGGTTTATGACGACTTCGTCGCTGCATTCGTCGACCACACACGCACGCTGCAGGTCGGGGACCCCCTCGAAGAGGCCACCGACGTCGGGCCGATGGTGTCGGCCCGCCAGCGCTCGAAGGTGGAGGAGCAGGTCGAGGGCGCCGTCGCAGCCGGCGCCCAGCTCGTGGTGGGTGGTGACCGGGCGAGCCGGGAGCGCGGCTACTTCTTTTCGCCGGCGGTCGTGACCGGCGCGCCCCGGGAGACAGACCTGCTGCGCGAGGAGACCTTCGGCCCGGTGGCGCCGATCGTGCCGGTCGACTCCCTCGACGAGTCCATCGAGCTCGCCAACTCGACCCGCTTCGGCCTCGGAGCGAACGTGTACACGCGCGACCTCGAGACCGCTGTGCGATGCATGCGCGAGATCAAGGCCGGGACGGTGTGGATCAACGATCCGCTCACCGACAACGACGCGGGCCCGTTCGGGGGCATGAAGCAGTCCGGCCTCGGTCGCGAGCTTGGGCAGGAGGGGCTCGAGGCGTTCCAGGACACAAAGCACGTCCACATCGAGACGAAGATCGCCCCGAAGGAGTGGTGGTATCCCTACGGCGGCGGCTCGACGTCGCCACACGGCGCCTGATCGCCGCGCGGCGCCTGATCGCTGCGCTTCAGCCGGCCGCGCGGGCGAGCGCCAGCGAGAAGGCGGCGTCCTCGTCGAGCTGGAGCTCCGCCCCGCCGCGCATCTCGATCTCGAGATCCGCGAATACACACAGCGCGCGCTCCAGCATCTGGCGGTCCGCTTTCTTCGCGCGCGCGACGGTTTTCTTTGCAAGCCAGGGCGGCGCCTTGAGCGATTCGCCCACCTGCTGCTCCGGCATCCCGGTCTCGAGCAGGGCGGCGGCCCGGTGGACCTCGCGCAGCCGGCGGACGATCGGGAACACCAGGCGTCCGGGGCGCTCCCCGTAGGAGTCGAGCTCGGCGGCGAGGGAGAACGTCGCGCGCAGGTCGCCCGCGACCAGAGCGTCCGCGAGCTCGTAGGCCTGCGGCGCGCTGTCCGAGGCCGCCAGCTCATGCACCGCCGCCGCGCTGACGACCGTGTCGGGGTGGAGCGCGAGGGCAATCTTCTCGAGCTCGCGCGACAGGCGCTGCTGACTCTGACCGACCATTCCGACCAGCTCCTTCGCGGCATCCTGATCGAGCTGCAGTCCGAGCTCGCGAGCCCGCTCCACGCACCACTTCGGCAGCTGCCAGGCCTTGGGCGCGGTGTACTCGCGCACCTCACCGCCCGCATCCTCGACGGCCTTGGCGAGCTGCTTCGGCGCCTTTCCGCGGACGATCAGCACGAGCACGGTCTCGGGCGGCAGCGTCGCCAGGGCCGCCTCGACCGTGCCGTGCGCGCCGGCCTTCCAGGCGCCCACCTGGTCGACCAGCAGGTAGCGCGTGCCGCTCTCGAAGCTGAGCATCGACAGCGCGGCGACCACCTCGTCCGGATCGCTCTGACGCGCGTCGAAGGTCTCGAGTCCGCCGGGGCCACGCTCGTCTTCTGCGCGCCTGCGCACGCGGCTCCGCCAGGCGTCGATCTTGGCATCGTCGTCGCCGCAGACGAGGTAGGCGGGCTTGAGGTCGGCCACGCTCGCAGTCTACGAACGCCCGGGGCGGAGCCCGGTTAGTCCTCGGTCTCAACCCGCATCTCCTCCCCCGCGACGGTCAGGGTCACGGTTCCGTCGCGGTCTGTCCGGTAGACGCGCGTGCCGGCCCCATCGAGCGCGCCGAGGGTCTCTGGCGCCGGATGGCCGTACGTGTTCGGGCCGACCTCGATCGCGGCCAACTGCGGCCGCGCGCGCTCGAGCAGCTCCGGCAGGCCCGGGTCCGAGCTGCCGTGATGCGGGACCTTCATCGCCTCGACCTCCGGCAGCTCGAGCGGCAGCAGCGTGGGGCTCTCGGCGTCCGCCGAGAGAAGCAGATCGAAGCTGCCGGCGCTGACGATGGCCACCACCGCGCGCGGGTTGGGGTCCTCGGGCGGGGGGCCGGGCCCGCGCGGCGGTGGCGAGAGGATGCGGATCTCGAGGCCGCCCGCGTGCAGGGTCATGGGTGCCGTGGCGCTCAGCGCTGGCACGCGCTCCCGGGCGGCTCTGGCGAGCAGCGCGCGGAAGCCTGGGTCCGTGGTGCGGTCGCCGCCGTCGAGCAGCGTGCCGACCTCAAAGCGGTCGAGCACCTCGAGCAGGCCGCCGTGATGGTCGCGCGAGGCGTGCGTGGCGACCACGAGCGTGAGCCGCCGCACGCCGGCCTTCCGGAGCAGGCGCGCCACGCCTCCCTCGGGAGGCCCGCCGTCGAACAGGACGGCGCTGCCGTCCGGATGCTGGATGAGCGTGGCGTCGCCCTGTCCGACGTCGAGGAAGCGCACCGTCAGGGCCTCCGGCGGGGCTGCGGGGCCGAACCAGGCCGCGACCAGGAGGACGATTGCGGCCAGCACCGCACTCGCTGCGGCGGTTCGCTGCGCGTGCGGCCGGCGGCGCCAGGCGGCGGCGAGCTCGGGGCCGCGCGGGGCCAGCCTGTGGGCCGCCCGCCGAACCGCGAGGGCGCCGAGCCCTACGAGCGCGTAGGCAGCCGCCACCCCGGCGGACGAGCCCAGCGGGAGGGATGCCTGTCCATTCGGAAGGTCGGCGAAGACCTCCGCGAGCCGTCCGATATACGCCACGGGCAGCCGGGTGGGCAGTCCGAGCGCCGCGGCCGCCCAGTCGGCGGCAGGCAGCGCCGGAGCGATCAGGCCAAACGCGGCCTTGACCATCCCGAGCCACATCGCAGGCGCCACGGCCGGCAAGGCGAGGAGGTTCGCCGGCAGCCCAGCGAGCGGCACCGAGCCGAAGTGGTGGGCGAGCAGCGGCGCCGTCGCAAGCGTGGCGGCGAGCGTGATCGCCGCGCCCTCGGCGACGCCGCGAGCCAGCGCGGCGGGGAGCGCGCCGGAGACGAGACCCTCGCCCGCGCGCACCAACACGCGGGCGAGCGGGACGCCCACGGTCAGGATCCCGATCACGGCAGCGAACGAGAGCTGCCAGCCGGGCTCTTCCCAGGCGCGCGGGTTGAGGGCGAGCGTCGCGGCGGCGGCAAGCAGCAGCGCGTACCAGCGCGACGATGGTCGCGACAGCGTCATGGCGGCGATCCCGGCCGCGCCCATCACGCCCGCGCGCTGAAGCGAGGGTCCGGCCCCCGCCAGCGGGACGTAGACGGCGACCAGCCCGAGGAGCGCGACTCCACGAGCGCGTGGGCCGAGGCCGGCGAGAGCGAGCAGCGGCATCGCCAGCGCCACCAGGAGCATCACGTTCTGCCCGCTCACGGCCAACAGATGAGCAAGCCCGCTGTCGCGGAAGTCCTCGCGCACCGCCGCGGCGATCGCCTCGTCCTGCCCCAGCACCATCCCGCGTTCGAGCGCGGCCTGGCGAGGCGGGAGCCCCGCCGCCACGGCCTGCTGCGCGCGTCCTCGCATGCCGTCGAGCAGGCCCGCGACTCCGCCGCGGCGGCGGCCGGTCGCTCGGGCCCCGTCGAGCAAGAGCTCGCCCGCGACCCCCCGGCGCCGAAGGTGGGCGGCGAAATCGAACGAGCCGTCGGGCGGCGAGCGCGGCCGTCGGAGCCGGCCGCGGAGGACCAGCTCGGCGCCCACGCCCGCGCCGGCTGGGAGCCGCTCCCAGCGCGGCACCCGGACGAGGAGGCGGCCTCCTCGCAGGCGCCCGCCGGACACCTCGATCTCCGCCGACGAGCCGAACGCCGAGGGCCTCGGGGGCGTGAGCAGGTGGGCCCGAAGCTCGACCGTCCGGCCGTCTGAGACGAGTGTCGCCGCACGGTCGAGCGCAGCCAACCGGACTTCGCCGAGCGCGGCGCCGGAGAGCACAAGCACCGCACACAGCACGCCGAGGGAGAGGGCGCGACAGGAGGCGAGGAGCGTGAAAGCCACAGCAGCCGCGCCCAGCGACCAGGCGGGCGCGGCGCCCGCCAGCGCTAGCCCGATAGCGACGCTTCCGACGGCGACATGCCACGGCCGGGCCGCGGGGAGGGCGGCGAGGCGGGCAAGCCGCGATGGCTCGGTTGCGCCGCTGCTCATCACGGCTGGACGGCCTCGCGCAGTGACGCGAAGCGCTTCTCGCCGATCCCGTCGACCTCACGCAGCTCCTCGACGCTTCGAAAGCCGCCGTGCGCGTCCCGGTACTCGAGGATCCGTCCGGCCAGTGTCGGGCCGATCCCGTCGAGCTCCTCCAGCTGCTCCACGGTCGCCGCGGCGAGACTCAGCTTGACGCCGGCGCTGCCTGGAACGGCGCCCGCAGCGCCTGGACTCGCGCGCGCTGCTCCGGCGGCGGCGGCCGGAACCGCGCCCGCCGCCGGCACGACCACCTGTTGGCCGTCCTCCATGCGCGCGGCCAGATTCACCGCCGTGAGCTCGGCGCGACGAAGCGGCCCACCCGCCCGCGCGAGCGCCTCAGCCACGCGCGCTGCCGCGGGAACTCGATAGAGGCCGGGCCGGCGCACGGCGCCGGCAATGTGCACGTAGATCTCACGCCCGTCGGCACCGCCGGCACCGCCGGCCCCTCCGGCGTCCAGTCCCGACCGGCCCGCTCCCGACGGTCCCCTCGTCCCGCCCGCCTCGCCGTCGATCCTCAGCGGCGGCGGGTCGGGCCCGCCGCCGAGCAGGCGCACGGCAGCGAGGGTCGCCAGCACGGCGGCGACCACCCAGGTGAGCACTGTTCCGCGGGATGCGTCGAGCACGCGGCGACCGTACGAGCGCCCGTGTTACGCGTGGGTATCGAGCGTAAAAAGAGGGCTACGATGCCGTCCGTGGAGAGCTTCAAGGCCGTGCTCGGCGGCGCGGAGGGCGAGCGGCCGCTCGTCGAGCTTCCGTTCGACGGCAAGGAGCGCTTCGGCAAGGCGCGCGCGCCGGTCCGCGGCACGGTGAACGGCGCCGAGTTCCGAACGACGGTGGCCGTCTACGGGGGCGTCTACCTGATCGGCTTCAACAAGGAGGTACGCGAGCGGGCCGGGATCGCGGTCGGCGACGAGGTCGACGTTGAGCTCGAACTCGACGACGAGCCCCGCACCGTGGAGGTCCCGCCCGCGCTCGCGGCGGCGCTGGAGAAGGACGACGAGGCGCGCGCGGCTTTCGAGGGCCTTTCCTACACCCATCGGCGCGAGTACGCCGAGTGGATAGCCGAGGCAAAGCGCGAGGAGACCCGCGAGCGCCGGCTCGTCAAGGCCGTGGCGATGCTCCGCGAGGGCGTCCGCTCGCCCTGAGCGAGGTCAGCGCACCTCGAACCGGTTGAGCCCCTCCGGCTCCTCCTCGTGCACGTCCACCCGCGAGACGTCGGCGCCGCGCGGCCCGTGGCGGCACCAGTCGACGAGCGTGGCAACCGAGTCGGGGTCGCCCTCGAACACGGCCTCGACTGTGCCGTCGGGACAGTTGCGCACCGACCCGGTGACGCCGAGCCCGGCCGCCTTGCGGCGGGCGGTGTCCCGGAAGAACACTCCCTGCACGTGGCCGTGGACGACCACGCGCCGCCGGACGGTCTCCGGGGCGTTCACCGATCCTCCCGCGCCACCCGAAGCGTCCGGAGCTCCCGGTCGCTCGCCCCGCGGAGGCTTCCGCCGTGCGCGAGCGTCTGAGCGATGTAGTCAAGCGTCTCGGCCGTGAGGCGCTCGCCGGGAAGCACGTTCGGGATCCCGGGCGGATAGGCGGCGAGCGACTCGGCGGCGACGCGGCCCACGGCCTCGGCGGTCGGCACGACCTCCTGCGGCCCGAGGAATGCCTCGCGCGGCGTCATCACCAACTCGCCCCAGGGCGGCGGCGGCGCGAACTCGGCATGCACGACGGCGCCGGGCTGCTCACTGACCGTGTCGACCGCTTCGCGCAGGGAATGCACGAGGCGCTCGGCGGCAGCGCCCGCGTCATCGCCCATGCCGAGGACGGCCACCATCACGTTCTCTCCGGCCAGCTCGAGGAGCACATCGTTCTGCTCGCGCACGAGCCGCGCAAGCTCGAACCCGCTGACGCTCGTCCCGCGCACGTCGATGGCGAGCCGCAGCGGGTCGTAGTCGAAGACGCCGGGCGCGCCGGCGAGCCGCTCGTCGAGGACGTCGAGCCCGGGTATCTCGCGTATGGCCTCGCGGGCGCGCTCGAGTGCCCCCAGCGTCTCCCCCAGGAGTCCGCGTCCGCGCACGGCCGCGCTGCGGCGCGCCGCGTCGAGCGAGCCGAAGAGGAGCGAGTTGGGGCTGGTCGACTCGATCAGCCTGATGCAGCGGGCCACGACGCTCTCCTCGATGAGGTCGCCGTGGCCGAGGTGGATCATCGCCGACTGCGTGAGGCTCCCCACGATCTTGTGGATGCTCGAGATCACGAGGTCGGCCCCGAGCGCGAGCGCGTGCGTGGGCAGATCGGGGTGGAAGGGCAAGTGCGCGCCCCAGGCCTCGTCGACGACGAGCGGCACCCCGTGGCGGTGGGCCACCTCGGTGAGCCCGGCGATGTCGGCGACAGCGCCGAAGTAGGTGGGCGAGACGACCGTGGCACCCACGGCGCCGGGTGTGTCGGCGAGCGCGCGCTCGAGCGCCTCCGGCGTCATGCAGTGGGCGATGTGCAGCTCGGGGTCGAGCTCGGGCGCCACGAACGTGGGCCGCAGCCCGGACACCACCAGCGCGTCGATGGTGCTCGAGTGCGCGTTGCGCTGCGTCACCACCTGGTTCCCGCGGTGGGCGAGCGTGAGCAGCGCCGCGTGGTTTCCCTGGGACGCCCCGTTCACGAGCCACCAGGTCCGGCGTGCTCCCCACGCCTCGGCGGCGAGGCGCTGGGCGTCGTCGAAGGGCGTGGGCTCCTCTCCTACGTCGATCCCCCAGGTGAGCGCCGGGATGTCGAGCGCGAGCGCGGCCGGTCCGATCGCCTCCGCCAGGCCCGGATCGGCGCCCGGCCCGCCCTTGTGGCCGGGGACGTGCAGGCGCCCGGGCGCGCGCTCCGCGAACGCAAGGAGCGCGTCGAGATAGGGGGTGTCGGCCTGGCGCGCGGCCACGAGCGCGCCGAGTCTAGGGCTCGGCGAGCGCGGCGAGCGCAGCCGCCACCGCCTCTTCGGGCGTTCCCGCCGTCGTCATTCCGTCGATCTCCCACGACCCGAGTCCCACCACGGGCTTGCCGGCCCTGAGGCCGAGGGCGATCTCCGACAGCGTGCCGTAGCCACCGCCCACCGCCACGACGGCGTCCGCGGTCCGGACCACGAGCGCGTTGCGCGCCTCGCCCAGCCCGGTCGGGATGGCGATGTCCACGTAGCGGTTCGCCGCCGAGCGGTCGCTACCGGGAAGGATCCCGACGGTGGCGCCGCCCGTTTCGCTCGCCCCTCGGCACGCCGCCTCCATCGCCCCGCCGAGCCCGCCGCAAACGAGAACCGCGCCTCGGCGCCCCAGCTCGCGACCGACCGCCTCGGCCGCGGTCAGCTCGTCCGCGCCCGCGTCACCCGGACCGACGACCGCCACGTGGTGCCGCACGGTCAGGGCTTCTGGGGCGCGCCCGGCTCGTCGGCCGCCGAGCCTGCCGGACGAGCGGGCTCCCTGACGGTCTCCGCCTCGTGATCGACGCGCGCCGCGCCCGGCGCCGCTCCCCCCGGCGCCGCGGTGCGCTCGCGCGGCTCGATCGCGAGCGAGATGTGAGCGGTCGCGAGGAACGCTCCTGCCGCCATAAGCAGGGCGCCCGCCACCCCGAGCCAGATGCCGATGTCGCGATCGGGCCCGGCGCGGCCGGCGACGGCGGGGGGATCGTTGACCAGCTGGGTGAGCACCACGCTCAGCGCGAACAGCGCCACGATCAGCGCGATCGGGGGCGAGACGGGCGGCTTGATCAGGCCCATGCCGCCGGCAAGCTGCACCACGATCAGGAGCGTGCAGACGACCAGCACGATGTCGACCAACTCGAACACGGTGAAGGCGGTGAGGCCCTCGTACCAGTCGAGGAAGAGGCTCACCAGCAGCATCACGGCGCCGATGGCCGCCACCAGCGGACCCACCGGCACGCGCGTACCCCCGGGCGCAGAGCTCATTGGGCCACGAAGTTGACGAGCTTGCCGGGCACCACGATTGCCTTCACGATCTCCCTCCCGTTGAGTCGCGAAGCGAGCTTCTCGGACCCGCGCGCGATCTCCTCGAGCTGATCTCGTGAGGCCTGCGCGGGCGCGGGCAGGCGATCGATCAGCTTGCCGTTCAGCTGAACCACCAGCTGAATCTCGTCGCCGACGAGCAGCGCGGGGTCGGCCTGCGGCCAGGGCTCCTCCCAGACACGTCGCCCGGTCATGCGCTCGTAGACCTCGCTGCCCAGGTGGGGCGCGAAGGGGAAGATCAGCGAGCCGGCGGTGGCCACGGCGAAGCGCACATGCGACGTCGGCACGGAGTCGCGCCGGCGATAGATCTCGTTGACGAGCTCCATGACCGCGGCGATCGCGGTATTGAACGCGAAGCGGTCCTGCATGTCGGAGGTGACCTTGTGGATCGCCCAGTGCGCCTTGCGCACCAGGTCCGAAGGCTCGCCCTCCGGCTCGGAGTCCCCGTCCGGCGCTTCGACGGCCGCGGTCCAGAGTCGCGAGAGGAAGCGATAGACACCGCCGACGCCCTCGTCCTGCCAGTCGGCGTCGTCGCGTGGCGCGGCCAGGAAGAGGATGTAGCAGCGGGCCGAGTCCGCCCCGTAGCGCCCCACGATCTCGCGCGGCGAGACGACGTTGCCCTTCGACTTCGACATCTTGTCGCCGTCGCGCAGGATCATCCCCTGGGTGAAGAGCCGCGCGAACGGCTCCTGCACATCGAGCAGGTCCATGTCGGCGAGCGCCTTGACGAAGAAGCGCGCGTACATCAGGTGGAGGATCGCGTGCTCGACGCCGCCGATGTACTGGTCGACCGGCATCCAGCGCCGCAGGATCTCGCGGTCCCAGGCCGCCTCGTCGTTGTCCGGATCGCAGTAGCGGAGGAAGTACCAGGAGGAGTCGACGAACGTGTCCATCGTGTCCGTCTCGCGGCGCGCGGGACCACCGCAGCGCGGGCACGTGGTGTTGACCCAGTTCTCGGCGGCGGCGAGCGGAGACTTTCCCTTGGGCGCGTAGTCCTCGACGTCTGGGAGCTCGACCGGCAGCTGATCGTCCGGGACCGGAACGAGCCCGCACTCGCCGCAGTGCACGATCGGGATCGGGCAACCCCAGTAGCGCTGGCGCGACAGCAGCCAGTCGCGCAGGCGGTAGTTGACGGCCGGCCTGCCGAGGCCGCGCTCCTCGAGCCAGGCGACGATCGCCGTGGCTCCCTCCGGCGCGGGCATGCCGGTGAACTGCTCGCTGTTCACGAGCCGCTCGCCCTCGGTGTGCGCCACGAACGCTTCGCCCTCGGGCGCCGGCTCGTCGCCCTCCACGACCTGCCGGATCTCGAGCCCGAACTTGGTCGCGAACTCGTAGTCGCGCTGGTCGTGCGCGGGCACGCCCATCACGGCGCCGGTGCCGTACTCCATCAGCACGTAGTCGGCCACGAACATCGGGATCTGCTCGCCCGTGGCGGGGTTGGTGACCGTGCGCCCAAGCGGCACGCCCGTCTTCTCGCGCGCCTCGTCGCCGCGCTCCTCGGGCGTCTCGTTCAGCGCCCTGTTGACGTACTCGTGCACCTCGGGCGAGTCCTTGAGCCTGAAGACATCAGGGTGCTCGGGGGCGAGCACGAAAAAGGTGGCGCCGAAGAGCGTGTCGGGGCGCGTTGTGAACACCGGGTAGTCGAAGCCGAGCTCCTCGCAGCGGAAGACGACCTCCGCTCCCTCGGAGCGGCCGATCCAGTTCTCCTGCATCGTCACGACGTGCGGGGGCCACTCGATCGTCTTCATGTCCTCGAGCAGCCGGTCGGCGTAGTCGGTGATGCGGAAGAACCACTGCTCGAGCTGCCTCACCTCGACCACGTACCCGCAGCGCTCGCAGCGGCCGTCGATCACCTGCTCGTTGGCGAGCACGGTCTGGTCGTTGGGGCACCACTTGACGGCCGCCTCCTTGCGGTAGGCGAGGCCGCGCTCGTAGAGCCGCAGGAAGATCCACTGCGTCCAGCGGTAGATGCGCGGCTCATGCGTGCCGAATTCGCGCGTCCAGTCGATCGAGATGCCCCAGTCCCGGAAGTCGCGCTGGAACTCGGCGATCGATGCCTCGGTCGACTCGCGCGGGTGCTGGCCGGTCTTGATCGCATGGTTCTCGGCCGGGAGGCCGAAGGCGTCGTAGCCCATGGGATGCATCACCCGATAGCCGTGGCGGCGCCGGAAGTGCGCGATCGCGTCGCCGAGGGCGTAGTTCTTCAGGTGTCCGATGTGCGGCTCGCCGCTCGCATACGGAAGCATCTCGAGCACATAGGCCTTGGGCCGGTCGGTGGCCTCGTCGTTTGAGACCTCCCAGGTCCGCTCGTCGGCCCACACGCGCTGCCACTTGGGCTCGATTGTCTGAGGGTCGTAACGCTCGGCCATCGGACCGGAGAGATTAATGGGGTACGAGGCGCGTGGCGGCTGCCTTCCAGCTCGCCGTCACGCGCGCGCCGGCGCGTAGCGCGAGCCGCTCGGCGGAGGCGGCCGTGATCTCGGCGGCGAGCGGCTGCGGTCCCGCCAGGCCGAGCCGGACGCGGTTTCCGACCGTCGTGATCGAGACGACCTCGGCGTGGATGTGGTTCTGGGCCGAGCCGTGCGGACGCTCGTCCGCGGGCTCGATCGCGATCTCCCAGGGGTAGACGCTCACGGCGACTGCGCCCTCGCCGCCGTCGGTGCTCGTGACGACCCCGCCGCCGTCGAGCTGGACGTGGGTCAGCCCGTCCGCCCCGGTGTGGGCGATCCCGGTGAGGACCACGGCGCCGGTGAAGTCGGCCACGAAGGCCGAGCGCGGGGCGGCCGCGAGCTCGCTCGGCGTGCCCTCCTGCACGATCCGACCGGCGTCGATCACGCCGACGCGGTCGCCCAGTTGCGCGGCCTCGCCGAAATCGTGCGTCACGAGGAGCGCCGGTGTGTCGACTTCGCGCAACACCGCGGCGAGCTCCCGTGCCGCGCCCGCGCGAGTGCGGGCGTCGAGCGCGGAGAGCGGTTCGTCGAGAAGCAGCACACTGGGCTCACGGGCCAGCACCCGGGCGAGAGCGACACGCTGGCGCTCGCCGCCGGAGAGCGTGCGCGGGCGAGCGTCCGCCAGCTCACCGAGCCCGAAGCGCTCGAGCAGCTCCTGTGCGCGAGCGCGCCGCTGCCCGCGCGGGAGGCCACGCAGCGGGTAGGCCACGTTCTGCCACGCGCTCAGGTGCGGGAAGAGCGCGTACTCCTGGAACATGTAGCCGCAGCTGCGCTCCTCGGGTGGAACGTCGACGCCGCGCTCGGTGTCCAGCCACGTCTCGCCGTTCGCTTGGACGACGCCGAGCACGGGGCGCACGAGGCCGGCCGCCACGCGCAGCACACTCGTCTTGCCCGCGCCGGAGAGCCCGGCGAGCGCGAGGCACTCGCCGGCCGCGACCTCGAGCGCCACGTCGAGCTCGAGCGTCCCGAGGCGCGTCCGAGCCTCAACGGCCAGCACGCGCGGGTCCCTCGCCCCAGCCGCCGAGCGAGTCGTCCCGCTGGACCAGCTTTACGGCGAGCAGTATCGCGGCGGACACGGCGACCAGGATCGCGGACAGCGCAAGGGCGGAGTCGAAGTCGGTGGCGAAGCGGTCGTAGATCGCGAGGGGGACGGTCTGCGTGATGCCCTCGAACGAGCCGGCGAACATCAGCGTCGCCCCGAACTCGCCAAGCGCCCGGCCGAGTGCAAGCGCGCCGCCCGCGGCCAGGCCCGGCAGGGCCGCCGGGATCATCACGCGCACGAACCCGCGCGCCTCGGAGTCGCCGAGCGTGCGCGAGGCGTCGAGCAGTGTTCGGTCGACTGCCGCGAACGCCGCCATCCCCTGGCGCACGTAGAACGGCGACGCCACGAAGGTCAGCGCCACCACCACCCCCGCCGTCTCGAGCGCCAGCTCGATTCCCACGGCCTCGATCGTGCCGCCGAGGATGCCCGCCGGGCCGACGGCCGCCAGTAGGGCGATCCCGGCCACCGCGGGCGGGAGGACCAAGGGCAGCTCGACCAGCGTGACTACCACGGCCTTGCCCCGGAACGACCGCGTGGCCACGAGGTAGGCCGCCGGGGTTCCCACCGCGAGGATGATCGCCATCGAGATCGCGGTGGTGCGCAGGCTGAGCCAGAGCGCGTCGAGAGCGCCTGGCTCGCCCAGGCTCGTTACCAGGTCGGCCGGGCTCTGGTCGACGAAGATCGCGAGGATCGGGAGCGTCAGGAAGGTGAGCGCGACCGCCAGCGCGAGCCCGAGCAGAGCCGGGAACCAGGCGCGACGCAGCGTCACGGGGCCGCGCCGAAGCCCGCCGCCTGCAGCGCGTCCGCGCACGGGCCATCGGTCAGTCCGTCCACGAATGCCCGACCCTTCATAGGCTCCTTCGCGCCCTTGACGACAGCGGCGCCGTAGGTCACGTCGGGCTCGAGCTCGGCGGGCAACTCGATCGCCCTCAGCTGCTCGCCCGCCGCGTTCACGTCGGTGAGGTACACGAATCCCGCATCCGCCGCCTGCTGGCTCAGCTTCCCGACGATGCCCTTTACGTCCGGCTCGTTCGAGCGGACGTTGGCGAGGATCGCCTGCTCCTGCTCCGGTGGGAGCTTGGCGAGGGTCTCGCGGGTGTAGGACCCGATCGGCACCGACTCCGAGCCGATGGCGATCTTCACGTCCCCCGCGGTCAGGTCGTTGATCGAGTCGATGCCCGAGTCCTTGGGCACGGCCAGCACGAACTCGTTGGTCGCGAACTCCACCGGTTGCTCGAGCAGGCCCTCGTCGTGGAGCTCGCCGGGGATGCGCGTGTTGGCCGCGGCGTACACGTCCGGCTTCACGCCCTCGCGGATCTGGGCGGCAAGCTCGTCCGAGCCCGCGAAGCCGAGCCGCACGTCGGCGTTCTCCTGGTCGCCGAAGTCGGGGGCGCAGGCCTCGAGCGCATCGGTCATCGAAGCGGCCGCCGACACGACCACCCGCGCTCGCTCGCCCGCGGTCGCCGCGCCGCCGTTCTCATCTTCGTCATCCCCGCAGGCCGCACCGAGCGCGACAACTGCCGCGCCCAGCGCCAGCACGCACCTCATCCGTGTCCTCTCTCGACCATCACCGACGTCGCCTTGACCGCCGCGGTGGCCTCCACACCCGGCGCGAGCCCGAGCTCCTCGACCGCATCGCGCGTGACCGCCGCCGTCACGAGGTGAGGCCCCGCCTCTATCTCCACGAGCGCCATCACCCCGTCGACCTCGACCGAGCGGATGACGCCCGGGAAGCGGTTGCGCGCCGAGAGCGCATCGCCCGCGGCGTGGCGCTCGGGGCGGCCACCCAGGCGCTCGATCTCGCGTTGCGCTACTCGTCTCCTGTTCGCGTGGTCGCGCGAGGTGCGCAGCTTGCCGGCGCGCTCCCAGCGCCGGAGCGTGTCGGCGCTGACGCCGAGCGCGCGGGCGGCGTCGCCCAGCAGAAGTCCCTCGTCGCGAGGCACGTGCCTAAGCATTGCATAGGCACGTGCCTTCCACGGGGGAGTTCAGCCGGCTTCGGCGTAGGCCGGCTCGCCGCCGGTCGCCTCGTCCTCGCTCTCCGCGGTCGCCGGCTTGGACTCCAGCACGGTCACCGCGACGACGATCGCGACGGCAACGAGGACCGCTCCGATGAGGAAAGCGAGGTGGTAGCCGCTCGTCAGCGCCGAGGCCTGGGACTCTCCGTCGCCAAGCAAGTTCTCGGTCCTCGTGGACGAGAGCGTGGCCAGCACGGCCAGCCCGAGCGCACCGCCCACCTGGAGCGTGGTGTTGACGAGCCCCGATGCGAGACCCGCGTCGCTCTGGGTGGCGCCCGACATCGCGAGCGTCATCAGTGACGGGAACGACAGGCCGGCGCCGGTGCCGAGCAGCACCATCACCGGGAAGATGTCGATCCAGTACTCGCCGTCGACCGGCGTCCGGGCGAACAGCAGCAGCCCGGCCCCGATCAGCGCGAGGCCCGGGAGCAACGTGGTCTTCGCGCCGAAGCGCATGATGAGCCGCTCCGAGTAGCGCAGCGACAGCGTCCCGATCACGAGTGTGACCGGCAGGAACGCAAGACCGATCTCGAGCGCGCCGTAGCCGAGCACTCGCTCCAGGTAGAGCGCTCCGAGGAAGAACATGCCGAACATGCCGGCCACGAACAGCGCCTGGATCGCGTTCGCGCCTGACACGTTGCGTATCCGGAAGATCCGTAACGGGATGAGCGGATTGCGCGTGCGCGACTCACGCACGATGAACGCCGCCAGCAGCGCGAGTGAGACGGCCCCGAGAAGCAGCGTCTGGCCGTCGCCCCAGCCGCGATCCGCGGCCGGCTCGACGATCGTGTAGACGCCGAGCATCAGCGCTGCGGTGATCAGCACCGCACCAAGCACGTCGGCGCCCCCTCCGAACCCGATGCCCTCGTCCCTGTCGATCAGCCGCATCGCCAGCACGGCTGTGGCGATCCCGATCGGGATGTTCACGAAGAAGATCCAGTGCCAGTTGATCACCTCGGTGATCACTCCGCCGGCCAGCAGCCCGACCGAGCCGCCGGCCGAGGCGACGAAGCTGTAGACGCCAATCGCCTTCGCCTGTTCCCGGGGCTCCGGGAACATCGTGACGATCATGCCGAGGATGACGGCCGAGGTCAGCGCGCCGCCCACCCCCTGGATGAAGCGGGCGCCGATCAGCACCTCCTGGCTCTGCGCGAGTCCGCACAGGAGGGAGGCCACGGTGAAGACACCGAGGCCGACCATGAAGACGCGCCGCCTCGAGATGAGGTCGCCCAGGCGTCCGGACAGCAGCAGCAGGCCGCCGAACGCGATCAGGTACGCGTTTACGACCCAGGCAAGGCTCGACTGGGCGAAGCCCAGGTCATCCTGGATCGACGGCAGCGCCACGTTCACGACCGTCGCGTCCAGGACGATCATCAGCATGCCCACGCAGAGCACGACCAGGGCGATCCAGCGCGACCGGTCGTCGGTGGTTTCCGGGCCTCGGACGGTCACGGCGGAGCTATTAGTCATCTCTCTCCCAGACGGTCGGCAACGGAATAGATTCCGGATAAGACCGTAGCAGATCATCCCGTTCGGGACGATCTGCGACGAGATTGATGCAGCTTGGCCGCGGCTAAGCGCGCGGCTCCCGCCGTCTGACCGACGGGCTGCACTCGACGCCTTCGGAGAGCCGCTCCCGGACGAGTGTCCGCAGCGCCTCCATGAGCACCTCTCGCTGGCGGACGGGCAGCGCGGCCAAGACATCGTCCTGGATCCGGCCGACGATCTCCTCGGCCTCCCGGACCTTGCGCTCGCCCGCCTTGGTCACGGCGACGACGCGGGCGCGACGATCGTGGCTCGCCGGCACGCGCTTCGCCAGGCCGGCCGCCTCGAGCTCGTCCAGCGTGACGACCATGGTCGTCTTGTCCAAGCCGACCATGCGGGCCAGCTCTGTCTGTGTGTACTGCCCGCCTAACGCACTCGACAACACGCAGTGGCCTCGTGGCGAAACTCCGAGCGATGAAAGCCCCGCCGTCAACTCCGTGGCCAGCGCATAGCTCGCCCTGGACAGCAGCCAGGCGAGTTGGTCGGAGAGCGCTTGCTCCGATGCGCCCGGCGCTTCCTTCACGGCTACACCCATAGACCCTGATGCTATCGATACGTCTTGGAAAAAACGATCTGCTACGAGATTATCTCGGGGGCTTCCAGCGGGCGGGCCTGCGCCGGCTCCTTCGCGTGCCATAGTCGAGGGCGCCCGATGAGCGTCGTCGAGGAACGGGACGAGGTCCAGGAGAAGCAGCCGGATGCGGGCGAGAAGCGTGTCGCCCCGCTCGAGCTCTTCTTCGACCTCGTCTTCGTCTTCGCGCTCACCCAGGTCACCCAGCTCATGTCGGACAACCCGACCTGGGAGGGGCTCGGCCAGGGCATGCTCGTGTTGGTCGCGCTCTGGTGGGCGTGGGGCGCATACGCCTGGCTGACGAACTACATCGCCGCGGAAAATGACCGCGAACGCCTGCTCATGTTCGCCGTCATGGGCGCCTTCCTGGTTGCGGCGCTCGCGGTACCGCACGCCTTTGACGAGGACGCGCTGCTGTTCGGGATCGCCTACGCGGCCGCGCGCTGGCTGCACATCTTCATCTTCGCCGAGGCCAACGAGGACGTGGATACGGGGCAGGCGATCGTCAGGCTTGCCCGCACGGCGCTGCCCGCCCCCCTTCTTCTGATCAGCGCGGGTTTGGTCGACGACGGGACGGCGCGCGCGGTGATCTGGATCGTCGCGCTCGGCATCGATCTCGCCGGTCCTCTTGTTTACGGGGTAAGCGGCTTCCGCGTCTCGGCCGGTCACTTTGCGGAGCGCTTCGGGCTGATCGTGATCATTGCCCTCGGCGAGTCGATCGTGGCGATCGGCGCCGGCGTCAGCGGCGACCTCGACGCCGGCATCATCGTCGCGGCGGCGCTCGGCCTGATCGCTTCGTGCGCGCTCTGGTGGGCCTACTTCGACGTGTGGTCCCTGATCTCAGAGACGCGCTTCCGGCGGGCCCGCGGGGAGGACCGGCTCCTGATTGCACGCGACGCGTACAGCTACCTGCACCTGCCGATGGTCGCGGGGATCGTGCTCGTCGCGCTCGGGATCAAGAAGACGATCGGCGACGTTGACGAGCCTCTGAAGACGGCGCCCGCCGTGGCGCTTTTCGGCGGGATCGCGCTCTACTACGCGGGCCACATCGCGGTCCGCCTGCGCATCACCAACACCCTGTTTCGCGGGCGCCTCGTCGCGCTGGTCGTGTGCCTCGGGCTGATCCCGGTCGCGACGAGGACCGACGCGCTGGTGGACCTGGCGCTGGCCGCCGCCGTCACGGTCGCCGTGATCGTCTACGAGGCGCTCCGCTATTCCGAAGCCCGTCGTCAGATACGCGAGGAGCTCGCCGGCTGACCGGGCCCGCATCACGGTTGTGCGGTGTTTGCGGGGACTTTCACAGTTTTGTTACGAGATCAGGGACCGCTGAGCTGTACGGTCACATCGATGGCAGGATCCGTTCCCGCCCGACCCGGTGCAATCTCGCTCGCGAGCCGGGGTGCCGCGGAGCGGATCGCGAAGATGGTCGGTAGGGCGCCGGACTACGGTGAGCTCTATGACCTGCTCGGCCGTGCAGGCCGCAACGTCGAGCTGTCCACCTCACTGCTTCGCGAGCTGATGCGCAGCTGGCCCGACAGAGCGGAGACCCGGCTCGAGCTCGTCGATGTCGAACACGCCAACGACGGCGTGACACACGACATCTTCCATCACCTCCATGCGCGGCTCGCGGTGCCCTTCGACCGCAGCGACGTCCTCGCGCTCGCCTCGGGGCTGGACGACGTGGTCGACTACGCGGAAGAGGTGGCCGACTACCTCGGCCTCTACCAGGTCGAGGCGCCCATGGACCAGGCGATCGAGCTGGCGGACACGTTCGCCGCCGCCGGCTCCGAGGTGGCGCTCGCGCTCGGAGCGCTGGACCGAGGCGCCGACCTCGACGACGCCTTCCGACACCTCGCCGAGATCGACAGGCTCGAGGACGAGGGCGACCGCATCCTGCGCGCCGGCCTGACGGCGCTCTTCGAAGGCGGCGTCGACCCGATGGCCGTGATCCGCTGGAAGGACATCTTCGAGCGGGTCGAGGACGGCATCGACGCGTGCGACCACGTGGCCCACATCGTGCGCGGGATGGCTGTCAAGCGGGCCTAATCCCTACGCCGCCTCCAACACCCGCTGCCCGCTGCTCCGCCGAACCGATCTGGCACACGGTTCTGCCCTGTCCGTCCGAAGCCCTTGCGAACATGTGTTCGTGCTGAACACGAATCGCAAGGGAGCCATCGCCGAGACGAAAATCGCGGCCGCTGCGACCGAGTTGGGCATCCCCGTGCTGCGCCCGATCGTTGAACACGGGCGCTACGACCTCGCGTTTGAGATCGGGGACCGCATCCTTCGAGTGCAGTGCAAGTGGGGCGCTCTCGACGAAGAAGGATCGGTGATCAAGGTCGCCCTCCAGACGATTACGCTCACGCCCGCTGGCTATGTGCGGTCTCCTTACGGCCCTGCTGAGATTGACCTTGTCGCCGTCTACTGTGCACCGCTAGACCGCTGCTACCTTCTCCCAAGCGCACTGGTCTGCGGCCGTACTGGGATCTATCTCAGATTGGTTCCCGCGCGCAACGGCCAGCGGGCGTGCATTAACCTTGCGTCGGACTTCGAGTTCGCTGGGGCTGTAGCTCAGCTGGAAGAGCGACGCGCTGGCAGCGCGTAGGTCAGGGGTTCGAGTCCCCTCAGCTCCACTTCAGCAGCCGTCGAAGTCGGCTGTCACGTGTTCCGCAATCACTTCGGCTACTACCTCGAGCGCGCCGCCGCCGGCGAGGAGGTAAAGATCAGCCGCCGCGGCCGGGCATACGCGCGGCTCGTTCCCGCCGAGCCCGTCAAGCCGAAGCCGATCGCGGCCTGAATGAGCAGCCGATTTCTTACCCATCCCACCCCTGAGCGACCGGGACCGCCGGGGGCGGCGGATCGTCAGCCCACGCTTCGGGCCGGCGCCTCTCCCCAGAGGTTCTCGAGCCGGTAGTACTCGCGCGCGTCGGGCGTGAAGATGTGGACGATCACGTCCCAGTAGTCGAGGAGGATCCAGCGGGCGTCGCGCTCGCCCTCGGTGCGGCGGGGGAGCAGCCGGTCGCGGTCGTGCTTCAGGTCCTCGTAGATGGCGTCGTGGATCGCCTTCGTCTGGCGCTCGGTGTTACCGGAGCAGATCACGAAGTAGTCCGTGTAGGACACGATCCCGCGCAGGTCGATCACCCGGATGTCCGCCGCCTTTCGGTCCGAGGCCACCGAGGCGATCCGCTCGGCGAGCGCGGCCGAGTCGAACTCCGGGGCGTTCACGCGCTCGCCGCCTTGACCTCGGCGCGGTAGAGGTCGTGGCCGGCGATGTACTCCTCGACGGCGGGGGGCACCAGGTAGCGGATCGGCTTCCCTTCACGCACGCGGCGGCGGACCCCGGTCGAGGAGATCTGGATCAGCGGCATGTCGAGGTAGCGCACGCGGTCGGACCCTCGCAGGCGGGCGAGCTTGATGCCGATCGCGCTACGGCTCCAGCCCACGCGCTCCACCGCCGCGACCGTGGCCAGCTCGAGCACCTTCTCGGGCTCGTGCCAGGTCGGCAGCGACGCCGCCTGGTCGCCGCCGAGGATCAGGAAGCGCTCGTCGTCCGGAGCCTCTGTGCTCAGCTGCTTGAGCGTTAGCGACGTGTACGACGGCCCCTCGCGATCGAGCTCGAGGCGCGAGGCCACGAAGCGCTCGTCGCCTGCGATCGCGAGCTCGACCATCTCGAGCCGGGGCTCACCGCCGGGATCGTCATCGAGCCTGCGGTGCGGAGGCTCGCCCACCGGCACGAACAGCACCCGCTCGAGCTCCAGCTGCAGGAGCATCTCCTGGGCGCAGACCAGGTGGCCCAGATGCGGCGGGTTGAACGCTCCTCCGAAGACTCCTACGCGCAAGCGCTACAGCACCTACTCGCGGACCTGCCCGGAGCCCTCGACCACGAACTTGTAGGTCGTCAGCTCGCGCAGCCCGATCGGCCCGCGGGCGTGCAGCTTCTGGGTCGAGTTGCCGATCTCGGCGCCCATGCCGAACACGCCACCGTCCGTGAAGCGGGTGGAGGCATTGACATAGACCGCCGCGGCGTCGACGCCGCCGGTGAAGGCCTGCGCCGATCGGGTCGAGCCGGTCACGATCGCCTCGGAGTGGCCCGAGCTGTAGCGGTTCACGTGCTCGATCGCCTCGTCCACCGAATCCACGACCTTCACGGCGAGGATGAGCGCGTGGTACTCGGTGGCCCAGTCCTCCTCGGTCGCGTCGGACAGTGAATCGGCGAGGTCGCCGGCGAGCGAGCGCGTGCGCCCGTCCACGCGGAGCTCCACGCCCGACTCGCGCAGCTCGCGCAGGACCCGCGGCAGGAACTCGGCGGCGACGTCCGCGTGCACGAGCAGGGTCTCGGCGGCGTTGCAAGTCGAGGGCCGCTGGACCTTCGCGTTCACGGCGATGGCGACCCCGTCGTCGAGGTCGGCGCTCGCGTCGACGAACACGTGGCCGTTGCCACCCGCCGCGTAGATCACCGGCACCGTGGCATGCTCCTTGAGCGCGGCCTTCAGCCCCTCTCCCCCGCGCGGGATGACGAGATCGACCACGCCGTCCATAGTCGCTATCTGGCGCAGCTCGTCACGGTCGCCGCCCGTGACGATCGAGATTGCCCCCTCCGGCACTCCCGCTCCGCGTGCCGCCTGCGAGACCACCTGGGCGAGAACGGCGTTCGACTGCGCGGCGGTCGACGACCCGCGTAGGACGATCGCGTTGCCCGACTTGAGGCACAGCGCGGAGCAGTCGACGGTCACGTTGGGGCGCGCCTCGTAGACCACGGCGACCACGCCGAGCGGGACGCGCACGCGCCTGACGTCGAGACCGTTCTCGAGCCGGTGGCCCTCGATCGTCTCGCCCACCGGGTCCGGCAGTGCGGCGATTGCGCGCACGTCGCGCGCGATGCCCCCCAGCCGGCCCTCGTCGAGCTTCAGGCGGTCCATCAAGCCCGAGTGGAGCCCGGCCTCCTCGCCCGCCTCCATGTCGCGCGCGTTTGCGTCGAGGATCTCGTCGGAGCGCGCGTCAAGCGCGTCCGCCATCGCCTCCAGCGCTGCGTTTTTCGTGCCCGTGCTCAGCGTGGCGAGCTCGCGCGCGGCGCGCTTCGCCTGCGCGCATACATCCGCTACCGACTGGGCGGTGGTGGCCATGCGGGCAAGGGTACCGGGCCTAGGAAGCGGCGCCGTTCGCGGATCCGATCAGGCAGGTGGTCGTCCCGTGAGCGAGGAGCTTGCCAGTCTTCTCGCTCACCAGCCGTCCCTCGGCGGTGGCCACGCGACCGCCCCGGTGCACGACCGTGCCCTCGCAGAGAACCCGTCCGGTGTCCTCGGTGATCGGTCGCGTGAAGTTGATCTTCAACTCGAGCGTCGTGTACCAAGCTCCCGCCTCGAGCGTCGTGTGGACGGCGCAGCCCATCGCCGAGTCGAGCAGGGTCGCGGCGTAGCCGCCGTGGACCGCCCCCGTCAACCGGGGGTAGGCCGCGACGCGGCCGTAGGGGGCGGAGCCCCCTAAGTGCTGGCGACCCGGCCGCCCGACGAACGTGACCCGCCCCTCCTCGATGTCCACCGGCTCGAAGCCGAGCAGCTCGGCGATCGGAGCCCCGGGCAGCTCGCCGGAGCCGATCGCGAGCATCTGCTCGAGCCCGGTCATGCGGCCGCCTCCGCCGCCGCGGCCGAGGCCGGCGCCCCCGCACGTACGCGGCCGAGCGCCAGCGCGAGCAGCGCCGCGAGCCCGCCCCCGGCCGCCATCAGCGTGTAGGCGTCCGTGAAGCCCGCCACCGGGTCGCCGGGCACGGCGGCCTCGAGCACCGCCACCAGGATCGCGATGCCGAGCACGGCTCCGATCTGCCGAACGCAGGCAAGGACGGCGCTACCGGTGGCGAAGCGCTCGGGCGCGAGCTCGGCGACGGCGGCGCTGCCCCACGCCGCGAAGCTGAGACCGACGCCGGCGCCGGTGAGCATGGTCGGGACGAGGAACTCGGTGGCATAGTCCCGCGAGCCGTCGAGCCCGGTCGCGAACAGGAGGCAGCCGAGCGCGAACAGGAGCGCGCCGGGCAGCGCCACCACCCGCTGGCCGAAGCGGTCCGAGAGCCTGCCTCCGAGGGGCGCGAACGCGGCCGCCATCAGCGGCCCCGGCGTGACCGCGAAGCCTGCCTCGAGGATCGACAGCCCCCAGACCTGCGTGAGGAAGAGGATGTTGCAGAGGAGGAGCGCGTAGAAGGCCGTCGAGAAGGCGAACATGCCTCCGTTGGACACGGCGAAAGAGCGGAGCCGGAACAGCCCGAGCTCGACCACCGGCGCGCGGTGGCGTGCCGAGCGCAGCACAACGGCCGGGATCAGAACCGCGCCGGCCGCAAGGGCGCCGATCACGCGCGCGCTGTCCCAGCCCCACTCCGGACCCTTCACGATGCCGAGTGCAAGCGCCCCCACGGCGGCCACCAGCAGCGCGCTGCCGACGGCGTCCGGCAGAACGCCGGAAGCGTCGCGCCGCTCGCGCAGCAGTCGCCGGGCGGGGAACAAGCCCCGCCAGGCCGATCGGAACGTTCAGGAAGAACACCCAACGCCAGCCCGCCTCGTCGACGAGCACGCCGCCGAGCGAGGGGCCGAGCGCCGCGGCGACCGCCCCGGTGGCGCTCCAGATCGCCACCGCGGTGGCACGCCTCTCGACCGGGAACTCGGGTAGCAGGAGAGCGAGCGACGTAGGCACCAGGATCGCGCCCGCGGCGGCCTGCAGGACGCGCGCCGCCACGAGCAACTCGGGTGACGGGGCGACCCCGCACAGCACCGACGCGACTATGAAGCCGACGACGCCGGTCAGGAACATCCGCCGGCGCCCCAGCAGGTCTGCCAGGCGTCCGGCCGGCACCAGCAGGGCGGCGAAGACGATGTTGTAGGCGTTGAGGACCCAGGACAGGTCCGCGCGCGAGGCGCCCGAGAAGCTCCGCTCGATGTCGGGGAAGGCGACGTTGACGATCGTCACGTCGAGGAAGCTCATGAACACGGCGGCGGCGGTGACGATCAGGACCTTCCAGTGGCGTTCCATCGGCTGGGACGGCCTCTCCCCAAGTAAGTTGCGTGAAGCAACGCACCCTACCAGGGTGAGTTGCTTCACGCAACGCACGATGCTAGGCTCGCCGCCGAGTGCTCCCTCGCACCTACGACAACCAGGTCTGCTCGGTTGCCCGCGCGCTCGAGGCGATCGGCGACCGCTGGACGCTGCTCGTGGTCCGCGACCTGTTCCTCGGGCTGCGCCGGTTCGACGACCTGCAGCGCGACCTCGGCGTGGCGCGGAACGTGCTCACCGACAGGCTCACGCGCCTGGTCGACGAGGAGATCGTTGAGCGCCGCCTCTATCAGGAGCGCCCCGAACGCTACGAGTACAGGCTGACCGCCAAGGGGCTGGACCTCTGGCCGGTCATGACCTCGCTGATGAAGTGGGGCGACCGCCACGCGCTCGACGAGGGCGGCCCCCCCACCCGCGTGGTCCACAAGGGCTGTGGTGGGGAGATCGACGAGCGCTTCAACTGCCGGCGCTGCGGCGAGCCGGTCGATGTACGGTCCTCGAAGGTCCTGCGGCGACCGGACCTCATGCCGGCACGCGCGTCGTAGCCCCCGTTACTACCCAGCGCCGGCCGGCGAAACGCCACCCACAGGTCGCGAGCCGCGCAGCGATCAGACCCACGAGGCCGCACCAGACGCCGACGATTCCCCAGTCGAACGCCAGCGAGGCGACGGTCACTGGAACGAACACGCCGAACGTGGCGAACAGCATTCCCCACATGAGGAAGCGCGTGTCGCCGGCGCCGATCAGGATCCCGTCGAGCGCGAACACAGCCCCGTTCGCGGGCTGCATGAGGGCGAAGAGCACCCAGATCTCCTGCGCGCGCTCGACCACGTCCGGGTCGTCCGTGAACGCGTGTGGCACGACGTCGATCAGAGCCAGCATGATCGCCCCGAACAGGGCGCCTGCAACCACCGCCCACTCGATCATCCGGAGCGCGGCCCGGTAGGCCTCCTCTGAGTCGCCCGCGCCGAGCGAGCGCCCCACGATCACCTGGCCGGCGATCGCGATCGCATCGAGCACGAGGGCCAGGAAGACGAACAGTTGAAAGGCGATCTGGTGCGCGCCGAGCGAGGCGTCGCCCACCCTCGCGAGCACCGCGCTCGCCACCACGAAGGACGCATAGAGAGAGGCGGTGCGCACGAAGATCTGGCCCCCGATCCGCGCCAGCGGGCGCATCGCGGCGAGCGACGGCCGGCGCGAGTCGGCGGGGTGGCGGAGCAGCACCGCCACGAACGCCGCGCCCATGCCGAGCTGTGCCACCACGGTCGCCCAGGCGGAGCCCGCCAGGCCCCAGCCGAAGCCGTAGATGAACAACACGTTCAGGGCGACGTTGGCCGCGTTCGCCGCGACGACGATGATGAGCGGCGTGCGCAGGTCCGCGACGCCGCGCAGGAAGCCCTGCCCGGCCAGTGCGATCAATGCGAAAGGCAGCCCGAGCGAGCCGATCCGGAGATAGGTCACGGCGAGCTCACCGACCCTCCCGTCGCCTCCCATGAGCTCCACGAGCGGAACCGCGAGCGCCGCGATCGCGGCGGTAAGGACGACCCCGATCCCGGACGCCAGCCAGAGCGCCTGGGCGGCGAGCCGCCCCGCCTGGGCGTGCTCGGCAGCCCCCGACAGGCGGGCCACCTGCGCCGTGGTGCCGTAGGTGAGGAAGTTGAAGAGCGTGAAGGCGCCCGCGAGCAGCGTGGCCGCGATCGCCAGGGCCGCGAGCTCCTCGGTGCCGAGGTGCCCGACCATGGCCGTGTCCGCGAGGAGGTAGAGCGGCTCCGCCGCCAGCGCGCCGAGCGCGGGCACGGCAAGCTTGATGATCTCCCGGTCATATGGCGAGCGAAGCCGCACCCCGGCGAGTCAAGCAGGCCGACCGGGAGTGGCTACTCCAACACGAAGTAGTCCCGGTGCACGGCCTCCTCGGTCGCCCGCGGCAGAACCTCGCGCACCTCGTCCGTCTTCATGCCCTTGATCCGGCGCAGCTCGGCCGCGGAGTAGCCGACAATGCCCTTCCCTACGGCGCGGCCGTCGCAGCGGACCTCGACGGCGTCTCCGGCCTCGAACTCGCCCTCGACCTCGACGACTCCCACCGGCAGCAGGCTGGTGCCGCGCTCGCGCAGTGCGTGCTCCGCGCCCTCGTCGATCACGAGCCGCCCCTGCGTTGGCTTCGCGTACTTCAGCCAGAGCTTGAAGCTCGAGACGCGGCCGGCCTGGGGGTGGAAGCGCGTGCCGCCCGCCTCGCCGGCGAGCGCCGCCGCGACCGCCGGGCGATCGACCCCGCTCGTGATGGTGACCGGGATGCCGGCGGCCGTCGCCATCTCCGCGGCCACGACCTTGGAGCGCATGCCGCCCGACCCGAGCGGCGAGGTCGAGAGGCCGATCTCGTAGCCCTCGAGCTCGTCGAGCCTTCGCACATCAGTGATCAGCTCCGCCGCTGCGTCGTGCCGCGGGTCGGCGCTATAGAGCCCGCCCGTGTCGGTGAGCAGCACAAGCAGGTCGGCCCCGAGGAGGATCGCGACCTGGGCCGCGAGAAAGTCGTTGTCACCGAACGAGATCTCGTCGGTCGTCGTCGTGTCGTTCTCGTTTATCACCGGCACGACCCGCCAGCGCAGCAACGTCTGCAGCGTGTGCCGCGCGTTCAGGTAGTGAGTGCGCGCCGACATGTCGAAGAAGGTCAGCAGCACCTGTGCCGAGCGCACCCCGGCCACCTGCAGCAGCTCGTCGTAGCTGCGGTAGAGCTTGCCCTGGCCGACCGCTGAGGCCGCCTGGAGCCCTTCCATCGCCGTGGGCCGCATCGGCAGCTCCATCAGCCGCATGCCGCGTGCGATCGCGCCGGATGTGACCACCACCACGTCGTCGCCGGCGAGGTGACGGGCCGCCACCTCCCCGCAGACCTCCTCGAGCACGGCCGAGCGCAGCTCGCCGGCGTCGTCGGCGACGATGCTCGATCCGAGCTTGACCACGACGGTCGCCATCGCAGGGGTAGGTTAAGCCGCCGCTACCCGCCGCCGCCGGCCAGCTTCCACTTGCCGTCCTCCTTCTCCAGGCGAAGGGTCTGTGGCCGCGCGGGGCCCTGCGTCTCGATCACCGCGCGGACGGTCGCGGCGTCTCCGTCGATCTCCGTCCTCCCGATCTCGACCAGCTCGACCTCGAGCCCCTTGATCGCCTCGAGCTGACGCCTGCACTCGTCCTCCGCCTCGTCGCCGGTGGCGCCGGTCGACTGCTCGAGGAATTCCGGGGTCACGATCTCGCCGCAGAACGCGTCGGCATCGCGGTCGTTGGTGGCGCTGACGAAGTCGCGCACGGTCTGCTCGATGTCCTCCTTGTCGTCGCCGCCTCCGCAGGCGGACACGGCGAGCGCCGGGACGGCGAACAGGGCGAGCGCCGGAACCGCGAGCAGTAGAGGGACCCGGCGAGACACGGGCGAGCTTTGTATCACCCGAAGGGGGCGCCCGGGTCGAGCTCGAAAACGACACCGCCGATCTCGACGTCGTCGCCCGGCTCGAAGCCTTCTACCTCGAGCGCCTTGATCACTCCCAGCGTCCGCAGGCGCTCCTCGACGTAGCGAAGGGCTTCGTCGTTGTCCAGGTCGTGGCGGGCGATCAGCCGCTCGATGCCCTCGCCGGCCACTCGGAACGCGCCCGACGAGCTCCGCTCGATTCGGAAGGCATCGCCGCGGCCGGGCCTGTAGACGCGGTGGGTCGCGGGAGTCTCGGCCGCCGCGTCGTGGGCTGGGGCCGCCTCGGGGACGTGTCCGAAGATCGCGGCGGCCAGCTCGTCGAGGCCCTCGCCGGTGGCCGCGGACGTCGCAACCACGTCGAGTACGGAATCCTCCAGCCGCGCTTTCCACCCGTCCACGGCGGCGCGCGCCTCCTCCCCGGGGACGAGGTCGGCCTTGGAGAGGCACAGGAGCCGCGGCAGGTCGGCGAGCCCGTGGCCGTGGCGCCCGAGCTCGGCCTCGACGGTCGCGTGGTTCTCGACCGGGTCGGAGCCGTCGAGCGGAGCGAGGTCGAGCACGTGCACGAGCAGGCGGCAGCGCTCGACGTGCGCGAGGAACTCATGCCCGAGCCCGGCCCCGGCGCTCGCCCCTTCGATCAGGCCGGGGATGTCGGCCAGCACGATCTGGCGGTCGTCGCGCTCGAGCGTCCCGAGCACCGGCTCGACGGTCGTGAACGGATAGTCGGCGACCTTGGGCTGCGCCCTGGTCAGGCGGGCGAGGAGCGAGGACTTGCCGGCGTTCGGGAGGCCGACGAGACCGGCGTCCGCGAGGAGCCTGAGGTGGAGCTCGAGGCGGCGCTCCTCCCCCGCAAGCCCGCGCTCGGCGAAGCGCGGCGACTGGCGCGTGGCGGTCGCGAACTGCCGGTTGCCGCGGCCGCCCGGGCCGCCGCGCGCGACGATGGCGCGCTGGCCGGCTTGCGTCAGGTCCCAGCGGTCGCCCGAGCCCCGATCCGCGGCGATCGTGCCGGGCGGGACACGGACCTCGAGCGGGTCGGGCGTCGCGCCGTGCTTGTTCGCGCCCTGGCCGTGCCCGCCGCGCTTGGCCTTGAACCGGGCTCCGCGGCGAAACGAAGAGAGGTCTCGAAGCGAGGGGTCGCAGACGAGGACGACGTCTCCCCCGCGGCCGCCGTCGCCCCCGTCCGGTCCGCCCTTCGGCACGTGTGCCTCACGCCGGAAGGACACGACACCGTTGCCGCCGTCACCGCCTTTGACCTGGATGCGGGCCCGGTCGTGGAACACGCCGGGGTTAGGGCCGGCCCGGCTCCCGCGGCAACTCGGCGGCGCCTCGCGACGGCTCGGGCGGCGCCGGCGGCAGTCCCGCGGGCGCCGACTCTGCCCGCGTGCCCACGAGCCGCGCGATCAGCTGGCCGTCGTCCGGGAAGAGGCCGGCTGCCGGCAGCCGTTCCAGCAGCTCTGCGAAGCCCGGACCGGCCGCGAATACCCTGCGCAGGATCGGAATCGCCTCCTGCTCACTGCCGTTCGCGGCGAGCGCAGCCCCGTGCCAGAAGGCAAGCTCGAGATTGTCCGGCTGCGAGGCGTGCGCCCCCGCGTACTCGCGCAGCGCTCCGGGCATGTCCCCGGCGGCGGCGAGCTGGTCACCGGCATCGGCGCGCGCGTACGCGCGCTGGAGCCCGAGCAGCCGGCGGAGCTCGCCGAGCGGCTCGCCGTGATCCTCCACGCGCAGGTCCACGAGCCGGTCCTCGGTGGGTTGGCCGCTCGCGCGGGCGGCCACCACCACGAGCGCGGCCGACTGGCGGCCGCGCAGGTCGCCGCCCTCGCCCTCCGCGGCGTCGAGCGCCGCGAGCAGCCGTTCGGGGAGCTCGCCCGGCGCCGCGTCGTACGCGCGCACCATGGCGCGCGGGACTGTTTCGCTCCTCATGATGTTCGCCTGAGCGCTCACCTGGTTGCCGACAGCGTGCCCGGCGTGCTCGATGCAACCCGGCCCGCTGTGCACAGCCACGCGGCCCGCCCTGTCGACCATCGCGACCTGGCGGACCCTCTCCTGCGGGTCCGCCGACAACAGCTCGTGCAGCACCTGGGGGGCACTCTTTCCGGCCCGCATCAGCTCCAGCCCGCGCGGTCCGTAAGCCGGGTCGACGGTGGATTGGGTGGCCACAGCTCCCACGCCCGCCTCGGCCCAGCTCACGAGAGAGCCGACCCCGAAGTAGTGCGATTGGACTGCCACGCCGAGCGCCCCGCTCGACGGGTCACGTGCGACGATCGAGTAGGTCAGGGCTGGGAGGCTACTCGGCCGGCTCGACCGAGATGACCCGGCCGCGTCGCCCGGCGGAGAACTGCACCGTGCCCGCGCGGGTCGCGAAGATCGTGTCGTCGCGGCCGAGGCCCACGCCCTCGCCCGGCTTGAAGCGCGTGCCGCGCTGGCGCACGATGATCTCGCCGCCGTTGACCGCCTGGCCCGCGAACACCTTCACGCCGAGGCGCTTGGCGTTCGAGTCGCGGCCGTTGCGGCTGGAGCCGAGGCCCTTCTTATGAGCCATCGTCGTCCTCCTTCTTCTTGGCCGGGGCCTTGCGCGTGCCGGCGCTCGCCTTGATCGAGCTGATCTCGAGGCGCGTCAGGTGCGCGCGGGCGCCGTAGCGGCGCTTGTAGCCGCGCTTGGGCTTGAACTTGAGCCCGTGGATCTTACGACCGCGCTCGTGGCCCGTGACGGTGGCCTGGACCTTGACCTTGGCAAGCTCGTCCCCGCCGAGCAGGGACTTGCCGCCGTCGGCGAAGAGCAGCGGCTCGAGGTCGACCTTGTCGCCCTCGCTCGCGGACAGGCGATCGACGACGATCGAATCGCCCTCTTCCACGCGGTACTGCTTACCGCCGACCTTTACGACTGCGTAGCTCATGACATGGAAACGGCGGCCACTGGGGTGTGGACGCCGAGTAGGCGAGTGTAGCGAGTCGAGGGCGTTTCTACGCGGCGCTGCGGGGCCCCGATCCGGCCGTCGCGAGGACCGGCTCGCACTCGGCATGCGCCTCCTGCTCCACCGGGGCCGGACGGCCGGTCTGGGCGATGAGGAGGCCCGCCGCCACCAGCGCCGCGCCGGCGAGCGCGCGCCAGGTGATCGCCTCGTCGTAGAGGGCCGCGCCGAAGATGAGGGCGCCGAAAGGCAGCAACATCGCCAGGAACGACAACGCCTGGGCGGTCAGATACCGCAGCAGGACCGTCAAGCCCACGAACGTGATCGCCGAGCCGATGATCGCGAGGTACGCGATCGACCCAAGCGACTCCGGGGTCCACGCAAAATCGCCCCAGCTCTCGCCGGCGGCCGACGCGAGCAGGAGCAGGATTCCGCCGCCGAGCATTCCCCAGCCGTTCAGCACCACCGCATCGAGCTCGGCGGCCCTGAGCTTCTGCGCGATGCTCCCAACCGACGCTCCCAGCGGCGACAGCGCGAGCGCCGCCGCGCCCGCGAGAGCGAGCTCGTCGTCGCCCAGCTCGAGGCTCTCCGCGAACGCCAGCGCCAGCCCGCCGATCGCCACCAGCACGCCGAGCAGGAGCCGCGCGCGCAGGGGCTCCTCGGGCAGGAAGATTCCGGCCAGCACGGCGGTGTAGAGCGGCAGCACGCCGAACAACACCGCCGCGAGCCCGGACGGGATGTGCTGCTCGCCCCAGTAGACGAGGCCGTATGCGAACGCGAACGGCATCAGCGCGAGGATGCCGGCCAGCAGCCAGTCGGTGCGGAGCGAGCGCCGCGAGATCGCCGCGAACGCCAGCAGCACGAGCCCGGCGAGCGCGAACCGCGCCCCGGCGCCGAGCAGCGGCGGCGAGTCCTCGAGGCCGAACTTGATCGCGACCCAGGTGCTCGACCAGATGAGGACCAGCAGGGCGTAGAGCGCGTAGACCGCCGAGCGCGACACGCCCTCCGACACTAGAGGTGCTGTGCCTAGCTCGCTGCAGCGGGCACGGTCACGGGCGCCGTGCCCTTGGACGCGCCCAGGCCGTCCAGTACCGCCTCCACGACGGTCACGCAGTCGGCGCGTGGATCGGGCCCGAGCAGGCCGAGGTTCTCGAACTCCGCGAGCCCGTGGACGGCCGCCCGCAGCTGGCGGGCCACGGCCTCTACCTCTTGCCCGGGGAACATGCCGGCTTCCTGGCAGCGCCTGATCATCCGGTCCAGCACCTCGAGCGCCGCACGCGCCGCCTCGATGCCCTCCGCCGAGCGCTGCCCGGAGCCGGAACCCAAGAAGCGATGGACGGCGATCGCGTAGCGCTGTGGGCGCTCGGTGGCCCAACGCCGGTACGCGAGTGCCAGCTCGATCAGGTCGGCACGCGGATCCTCGCTCGGCGCCTGGCCCTCGAGAAGGTCGCGCAGGCGTAGGAACATGGCCTCGTGCAATGCCTGCTCGAGTCCCTCCTTCGAGCCGAAGAGCGCGTACACGGCGCGCGTGCTCGTACCCGCCTCCTCGGCCACCCGACGCACCGTCACCGCCTCCCAGCCCTCCGTGCCGGAGATGCGCTCAGCCGCTTCCAGCAGCCGCTCGCGCGTGAACTCGTCGTGCTCCTTTGGGCGCCCCATTGCTTGACACCGTATCAGAACGCTGTTACGTTTCGCCGTACCGAAACGCTGTCCCGAAACTTCAGGAGCATTTGGTGACGAGGCTCGCACCCATCATTCACCGCAGTCCGCAGGCCCTCGGCCCGGTCGACACCGTGCCCGCTGTCGCCCTCCGGCGCGCCGCCGACGAACCCACTGCGGTCGCGATCGTCGACGGGACAACGGGAGCCACGCTCACACGTGGCGAGCTCGCGGCCCGCTCAGCCGCGCTGGCCGCCGGCCTGCGCGCGCGTGGCATCGGACACGGGGATCTCGTGGCGCTGGCTATGCCGAACCTGCCCTGGTGGCCAATTGCGGCGCTCGGTGTGTGGCGCGCAGGCGCGGCGATCGTCCCGTTGAGCCCTCTCTGGACGGCTCCCGAGGCCGCGCGAGTGCTCGACCGGGTCCGGCCGCGGCTCGGTATCGCCTTCGGGCCGCTCGCACCGGTCGTGCGCGGCGCCTTTGACGGAGCCGGAATCGAGGCGGAGCTCTTCGTCCTGGGAGACGGCGACGGGGCGCCTCTGGCAGAGCTGCTGTCCGAGCCGGGCGGCGACCCCTTTGCCGCGCCCGAGATCGAGCCCGGGGACCTGGCGACCGTCCCGTTCTCGAGTGGGACCGGAGGCCTTCCCAAGGGCGTTCGCCTCACGCACGGCAACGTCGGCGCATCGGCGACCACGGCCATCGCCGCCCTGAGCAGCGGCGGCGCGCTTGACGAGCGCGCGGTCGTGCTCGCCTGCGCACCGTTCTTCCATGCGCTCGGCATGACGCTCAACCTGAGCGGCCCGCTTGCCGCTGGCGCGCGCGTGGTGACGCTGCCGGTCCCGAACCTCGATTCGCTGCTGGCCCTGGTGGCCGAGCATCGCGTGACCCACGTGGCCGTGCCACCCCCGATGATCGACGCGCTCGCGTACGACCCGCGCATCGACCGGCACGATCTCTCCAGCCTGTGTCTGGTGGCCACGGGTGGCGCCCACGTTCCGGCGGAGTCAGCACTCCAGGCGAGCGCCCGGCTCGGGGCCCTGGTGCGCGAGGGGTACGGGATCACGGAGGCCGCCTGCACCGTGAGCGCACCGCTGAGCGAGCCCAGCACGCCGGGCACCGCCGGTTGGCTGGTGCCCGGCATGGAGGCGCGGCTGGTGGATCCGGAAACCGGCGAGGACCTCGGCGGCGGCGAGCCTGGCGAGCTGCTGATCCGCGGCCCGCAGGTCATGGAGGGCTACCACGGCCTCCCTGGGGAGACCGCCGCGGCCATCGACGAGGAGGGCTGGATGCGCACCGGCGACCTGGTGGCCATCCGTCCCGACGGCCAGCTCGAGATCCGCGACCGCCTGAAGGAGCTCATCAAGGTGGGCGGCGCGTCCGTCGCGCCCGCTGAGCTCGAGCTCGTTCTCCGCCAGCATCCGGCGGTGCGCGACGCCGGCGTGATCGGCCGGCCAGACCCGCAGCGCGGCGAGGTCCCGGTCGCGTTCGTGTGGCTGGCCGCGGAGGCGGAGCCGGACGAGCTCCGGGCGTTCGTCGCCGATCGCGTGGCCGCCTACAAGCAGCTGAGCGAGGTGCACCTGGTCGAGGAGCTGCCGCGGCTGCCGACCGGGAAGCTGCTGCGGCGGGCGCTGCGCGAGCGCTTGAAGTCGACCGCGCCCGTCTAGCCCTCGTCCGCCGTCGCTTCCGGGTGGGAGTCTTCCGGCCGGTGTCACGTCGCCCCGGTGTTGGTCTCCGCCCACGGGCTAGGGCTGGGGAAGGAAGTGTGGGCCAGCGGCCGCTGCAACTCTCTCGGCATACGCGCGTCGGCCGCTGCCGGGTTTTGCCGAATCTTCATCGGAGCCGCCAAACAGAGCAGCGGGGCTCTAACCCTCGTCGCGGTGCACCGTGTCCGGCGCGAAGGCCGGGAGGCAGACCGACACGTACTCGGCGTCCCCGTTGGGCGTCGAATACCGCACCCACTCGCCGGCGCGGACGACCACGGCCTGCCCCGCGAGCACCTCGAGGCTTCCGTCCCCGCTCTCGACGGTCAGGGCGCCCGCGAGCACCAGCGTGTACTCGTCGAACTCGGGCCGTTGCCCGGGCTCGCTCCAGCCGGCCGGCGAGCGCATCCGCGCCACGCTCAGCCGCTCCTCGCCGTTGCTCGCGCGCCCGGCGAACTCCTCGATCAGTTTGGGCGGCGTGCCCGCCGCCTCCACGCGGGCGGGCGACTCGATCAGCTCCGGCATGAGGACCAGCCTATGCCACTACGCGCAGGTGCCGGAAGGGCCGCCCGCGCAGGTCGCGTATGACCGCGTCGACGAGGCGCTCCTCGTCGCCCACCTGGCCGTCGGTCACGGCGTCGATGAGGCTGCGCTTGCGCTCGAGTACCTGCGCCATCGTCTCGTCGATCGTGGCCGGCGCCAGCAGGTACCAGGCCGTGACGGCGCTCTCCTGGCCGATCCGGTGCAGCCGGTCCTCGGCCTGGTCGTGGCGCGCGGGCGTCCAGTCGAGCTCCAGGAACGCGACGTTCGAGGCCCGCGTGAGCGTTATGCCCTGCGACGCGGCGCGCATCGAGCACACGATCAGCTGCGGCCCGTCGTCGCGCTGGAACGCATCGACCGCGCGCTGGCGATCGGAGGTGGCGTCCGCCCCGAGGATGTGCACCGCACCGGGGAAGCGCTCGAGAACGGCTCGCTGGGTCGCCACATGCTCGGCAAACACCACCAGCGGCTCGCCGGACTCGAGGAAATCACCGATCCAGGCGAGAGCGGTGGGCAGCTTCCCGCGCGCGGCGAGCTGGCGCAGGTTGTTGAGGCGCACGAGCTGCTCGGCCCGCAGGGCCGCCGCGACCTTCGCGTCGATCGTGCCCAGGTCGAGCGGCAGGGTCTGGAGCCAGGCGATCACGTCGTTCTCGGCGAGCCGGTACTCCTCCTCGTTCGAGAGCAGGATCGGCACGGTGTCGTGGCGCTTCGAGGGGAGCTGGGGCAGCACCTGCTGCTTGGTCCGGCGCACGTAGCAGCGCGCGCGCAGGTTCCAGTGGAGGCGGTCGTCGCTTCCGGCCGATCTGAAGCGGCGGGTGAGCCTTGCGCCGCTGCCGAACTCGGACAGCCGCCCCAGCACCCGCAGCTGGGAGACGAGCTCCTCCGGCCGGTTGAGGATCGGCGTGCCGGTGAGGGCGAGCCGCAGGGCGCCGTCGGGCAGCCGCTCGGACAGCTCGAGCGCCGTCTTCGTCCGCTGAGCCCCGGGGTTCTTCACGTAGTGCGACTCGTCGAGCACGAATGCGCGCGGGGCGCGCGCGGCGATCCGCTCCGAGTGCGCCTCGAGGATGTCGTAGTTGAGGACGGTGATCTCGGCCGCCTCGGTCTCCGGTGTCCAGGTGGCGTCCGTGCGCCCGTCGAGCACCGCCACGCTGCGCCGCGGGAGCCAGTGGCGGCTCTCGCGCTCCCAGGTGAGCTTCATGCTCGCGGGACATACGACCACGGCGGGGAAGGCGCCGTCGGCCTCGAGCGTCGCCAGCGCCTGCACCGTCTTGCCGAGGCCCTGCTCGTCCGCGATGAAGGTGCGCCGCTGCTCCAGGGCGTAGCGAACGCCGGCGCGCTGGAACGGATGGAGCTCGCCGCCGAGGACGAGCCCGTCGAGATCGGCGTCCTCGGCGTTCGACAGCGCGACCGTGGCGGCAGCGCGATCGTGCTCGACGGTCAGCTCCGCCAGCAGCTCGCGAACCCGGCCCTCAACGCGAACCTCGGGATGGGTCTCGGCAAAGCCCGCGAGCTCCCTGGCGAGCGCGGGGTCGGCCGGCACGCCCACCCCCCACGTCGCGTCGCGGCGGAAGAAGCGCCCGGGACGGAACACTGGGCGCGCCTCGGGGAGCAGCTTGAAGGCGCGCGCGGGCGCGGGGTCCCAGACGCTGAAGAGGCAGAGCTCCGGCTCCCCGGTGTCGCCGATCTCGAGCGTCAGCTCGGCCGCTGCGGGCATGCGGCCGGCCTCGAGCTCGCGGGCGCAGGGCGCCGCGAGGTCGTCGAGCTCCGCGCCCTCGAGCCGCCTAAGCCGCGCCGCCGTCTCGGCGTCGAAGGGGAGCACGAGCCTCCCCTCGCCCAGACTCGTGTCCCCGTCAAGATCGGCCGGAGGGTCGCCTGAGACCGTTCGCAGCACGAAGGCACCCTTCCCGGCCTGCGCCACCACGGTCACGAGCGCACGCCAGCGGCCGGAGTCGCTCAACCAGGCCAGCACCTCGGGCGCCGGGACGAGCTCCGGAAAGCGCGCGAGCAGCACCTCGACCGTCTTGGCGAGCCGCGCGTCGGCGGGGACACGCCAATTGCGCCTGCGCCAGTCGAACCAGCGCCGCGGCAGCTGCTTGACCGCCTCGTTCAGCTCCTCGTTGAAGGGAAAGTCGAATACGAGCTCGGGCTCGCGCGGTTCGGCGAGCAGCCAGACCCGGCCGTGGGCGGGGGTGGAATCGGTCCGGGTCGGCTCGCTCATCAACCGAACGAGACTAGCCGCCCGCTCGGCCTTCAACCACCTTTCGAGACCAGACTCACGCCGCGGCCTCGACGACGTCGAGCAGGTCGGACACCCGAACATGGTCGGCCTCCAAGCGGTCTACGACCGGGCCGATCGCGGGATCGGCCGCACGGAGCGCGGGGAAACCAGGGCGTCCTCGACCGCCTCGCCCGCCAGGCCGTCGCCCACATCGGCCGCTAGCTGTTCGACGATTTCGAGGTCACTGCGGATGATGGAATGGACCCAGAGAAGCTCCTGGAAGAGCGCTCTGTTTCGAGGCGGTCGTCTGCATGCCCGTCGGAGGTCGCGCGAGATTGGAGGACGGGCAGTCGCTCGTCCCGCCCTGGGCCGAGTAGCCGCGGGGCCGGCTCAGACCTCGATGCGGTCGGTCGGGGCCCCCGCCGGATACGACTCGTCGCGGATCCCTGCGCGACCGGCAGCCGTGGCTCTCCGCCCCGCGGCGGGAACCAGGCTGGTAGCCATACCGAGACCGATGGGCGGCATGTTGTTGTAAATGCAGTCGTAACGGCCGGCGGGCACGAGGTAGGTCTCGTGCCAGATACCGACGTCGCCGTCCGATCCGATCCGCTTGTTGAAGGCCACCCACGCCGGCCAATGGGCAGCGTCCCGGCTGCGTGCATACGTTTCGAGGTGCTCGAACGAACGCCAGTACTGGACGAGCATCCCTCGCCTGGGGCTGCCGAAGTACTGCTCGGCGCCGAGGAACCCGGAGTCCGCGTTCCGCTCGAGTTCGCGGAGCATCCTCGGCATCGCCACAAAGGTGGGCAGCCACTTCCAGACCTTCCACACCTTGTTGATCCGCATGCCGATGAGGAAGACGACGAAGTCGCCCTCAATCGCCGCCGTTACCCGCTCGGGGATTACCTGTGACATCGCGATGCACACTCTCGCGCACCGAGCACGCAGGCGCTAGAGGCCGAGGAGCTCGGGCGCTTCGTTGGCCAGGTCGTGGACGATCATTGCTGCGGCACTCGACCCCGATGCGACGGCGTTGGCCACGGACGGCATCTGCCCGCTCAGGTCGCCCGCGGCGGAGAGCCCGGGGACGCTGGCGTGGAACGCCGGGTCGAGCTCGAGGGCGTCTACCACCACGGGACCCGGCTCGGCGGCGACGGCACCGAGCTGCTCAGCGAGTGTCGAGCGCTGGTGCAGGGTCACCGGCACGAGCAGCCCGGAACACGGGCGTTCCTCGCCTTCGGCGAAGGCGACGGCTGTCAGGGTGGTGCCGGGGCCACGCAGGTCGGTGACGCGACGCTCGTCGATCATCACCCCCGCCGCGCTCAGCCGCGCAGCTTCCTCGGCGTCCAATTCGGCGGGCCCGTCGGCGAGCAGGGTCACGTCGTCGCTCCAGACGCGCAGGAGGAGTGCGCGCTGTACACCCGAGGGGCCGCGGTCGAGCACTCCGAGCGGCTGGTCGCGGACCTCCCAGCCGTGGCAGAACGGGCAGTGGAACACCGAGCGTCCCCATCGCTCGGCGATCCCCGGCAAATCGGGGAAGCGGTACTCCATGCCCGTGGCGAGCAGTACCCGGCGCGCCGGCTCGCGCGAGCCGTCGGCGAGCTCGAGCACGAAGCCCCCGTCGCGGCGTTCACCGCCCAGGACCTCACCCGACCGTAGCTCGACGCTGGAGTAGGCCTGCAGCTCCTCGCGCCCGGCGGCGTAGAACGCGGCCGGTGGCCGGCCATCGTGGCCGAGCAGCCCGCCGATGCCATCGGCGACGCCGTTGCTCTGGTGTCCCGAGTCAACGACGAGCGTCCGCTGCCGCGCTCGGCCGAGCACCAGCGCGGCGCTGAGGCCGGCGGCACCGGCACCCACGACGATGCAATCCCATTCCTCTTCCATGCCGAGACCGTGACACGCCTCGACAGATCTGCCAACCTAGTTTGCCATGGAGGCAAACGAGCCGCGCCACGAGTCCGTTGACGTCCGTGCCCGGCGGCGCCTCAGGGAGCTTCGCAAGGAACGGGGGCTGACGCTCCAAGAGGTCGGGGAGCGGGCGAGCATCGACGTTTCTACGCTCAGCCGCCTCGAGTCCGGCAAGCGCCGCCTGGCCCTCGACCACATCCCGGGGCTCGCGGCCGCGCTCGGCGTAAGCACCGACGAACTGCTCGGCTCCTCGGCTCCGGAGGACCCACGCGTGCGGAGCGTTCCGCGGAGCCACGACGGGCTCACCCTCTGGCCGCTCACCCGCCGCGGATCCGCCGGCGGCCTCCACGCCTACAAGATCCACATCAGCGCTGAACGCCGAACACCGCCAGACGAGCTCGCCGTGCACGACGGGCACGACTGGCTCTACGTCCTCAGCGGCCGGCTGCGGCTGCTGCTCGGCGAGGAGGACCTCACCATCGACCCCGGCGACGCCGTGGAATTCACGACCTGGACGCCGCACTGGTTCGGCGCGGTCGACGGCCCCGTGGAGCTGATCATGATCGTGGGGCCTCAGGGTGAACGCATGCACCTCTACCCGCGAGGGGCCGACGCGGAATGATGTGGGTATGGACGTCACCATCATCGGCACAGGCAACATGGCACGCGGCATCGGCAGCCGATTGCTCGCCGGCGGGCACAACCTCACAGTCGTCGGCAAGGACTCGGGACGCGCGGAGGCGGTCGCCGCCGACCTCGGCGCAGGCGACGCGGTCAAGATCGCCATCACGGGCGATCCCGTCGAAGACGACGTCGTCGTGCTTGCGGTCTACTACCCCGACGCGCGCGCCGCGGTCGAGCAGTACGGCGAAGCGCTCGCAGACAAGGTCGTGGTGGACATCACCAATCCGGTGAACGAGACATTCGACGGCCTCGTCGTCCCGCCCGACGGATCGGCGACGCAGGAGCTCGCAAACGTCGGCACCGGTGCGCGCTTCGTGAAGGCGTTCAACACGACCTTCGCGAACACGCTGACGGCCGGCGAAGTCGCGGGTCAGGAGCTCGACGTCCTGATCGCCGGCGACGACGAGGAGGCGAAGGCCACGGTCGCCGCGCTGGCGCGCGACGGCGGCCTCAACCCGATCGACGCCGGCCCGCAGAAGCGCGCGCGGGAGCTCGAGGCCCTGGGCCTGCTCCACATGGGGCTGCAGAACACGCTGGGCACCGGGTTCGCAAGCGCGGTCAAGGTCATCGCCTGATCCAGCCGCCATGCGAATCGCAACCTGGAACGTCAACTCTGTCAAGCAGCGCGTACCACGGCTGCTGCCGTGGTTGGACGAGCGGCGACCGGACGTGGTCTGCCTGCAGGAGACCAAGCTCGCGGACGACGCGTTCCTCGCCCTGCTCGGCACGGAGCTCGAGGCCCGCGACTACGCGGTCGCGCTTCACGGGGAGGCCGCCTGGAACGGGGTCGCCATCCTCTCGCGGGTCGGGCTGGATGACGTGGTCGCGGGAGTGGCCGGCTCGCCCGGCTTCCCGCATCCCGAGGCGCGGGCGGTGTCCGCCACCTGTGGCGGGATCCGGATGGTCTCGGTGTACGTGCCGAACGGCCGCGTGCCGGACTCTGAGCACTACCAATACAAGCTCGCCTGGCTCGCCTCGCTGCGCGAGATGGTCGCCACCGGCCCTGACGCGACGATCGTGTGCGGCGACATGAACATCGCCCCGACCGACGACGACGTGTTCGATCCCGACGCCTACATCGGGCAGACCCACGTGACCCAACCCGAGCGCGCGGCCCTTAAGGAGCTGCAGTCACTCGGCCTGCGCGACGTCGTGCGCGACCGCTGGCCGAACGAGCGGGTGTTCACGTACTGGGACTACCGGGCGGGGATGTTCCATCAGGACCTCGGCATGCGGATCGACCTGGTGCTGGCGAGCCCGGCCGTCGCCGACCGCGTCGAGGCCGCGTGGGTGGACCGGAAGGCTCGCAAGGGCAAGGGACCGAGCGATCACGCGCCGGTGATCGTGGACCTGGACGAGGCGCCGGACGGCAACATCGGCCCGGTCGTCCCGCCACCCTCCGCGCCGGTCACCAAGCGCGGTGTGGCAAAGCTGCCGCAGTCGCCGTAGGGCCCGGGCCCGAAGACGGTCAGTCCTCCCACTGCCGCCCCGGGGCCCGGTCCTTGACCTCCTGGAGCAGCCATGAGTTGCCATCCGGATCGCTGAACGATGCATAGGTGAGATAGGAGCGACGTTCCGGGTCCGGGCCCGGAAGCAGCTCTCCTCCGTCGCGGTGGAACAGCTCGCTGACTTCGACGCCGCGCCTGATCAGGTCCTCACGGGCCGCGTCGATGTCGTTGACGACCAACTCCATGCGCTGAGCGGAGCCAGGCTCGGCTGTGGTGAGGCCCTTCCCGAATGAGATCGAGCACCCCGAGTGGGTGGGCGTCAGCTGGACCGCCCGGATGTCGTCGCCAAAGGCGAGGTCGGCGTCCAGCCTCCATCCGAGGCCCTCGTAGAAGCCCTTCGCCTGATCGACGTCGGAGACGGGCAACGTAACGACCTCGAGCTTCATGTCGATCGTCCCGACCTCCGGGACGTCCGTCGAACGATCGGTGCTGCTCATGTTGACCTCCGTCGGTCGTGTGGCGTCGTGCTGGTCAAGCATCTTCTGGGGCTCAGTGGGGAGCATCACCCGATACGGGTGATGTGCGGCCCAGATGGGCTGCCGCCGCGTCCTCCCAGCTCGGCTGCGTCAGGGAGAGACGAGCTGTTGCCCGCCGTCGATGTCATAGGTTGCGCCGGTAAGCGCGGTGTTAGCCATCAGGTGGACGGCGAGCCGGGCAACGTCAGCGGGGCTCACGACGCGACCGATGGGCAGCGTGGCCCGGAGTTGATCGCGGCGCTCGTCGAGCTGATCCCCAAGCAGCGACGCCGAGAGCGGCGTGTCGACGAAGCCGGCGGCGATCAGATTGACCCGGACCGGCGCGATCTCGATCGCCAGGTTGGCGACGAGGGCTGGGAGCGCCGCGGTGCCCGCCGAGATGAGCCCGAGGCCCACGCCGGGGCGGCGGGCGCCGGTGCCGCCCATGAACAACAGCGTCCCACCGGGCCGCACCTTCCCGGCCGCCTCACGGGCAACATGGAGGGGCAGCAGGAAATGCTCGTCGAGGTTCCGGCGCGCCTGCGCGAAATCGATCTCCGCGAGCGGGGCGTAGTACGGCCGCCCTGCCGTGACCATCACGTGGTCGACCGGGTGCGGGAGCTCCTCGAAGAAGCGCGCCACGCTCTCGAAGTCGGTGGCGTCAAAGGCGGCCGTGCTCAGTGCGCCGAGGTCGCCCCCGGCGCGCTCGAGGCGCTCAGGAGTGCGCGCGGTGAGGATGACGTCGGCTCCCTCGGCGCGTGCGGCCCGCGCGGTCTCGAGCCCGATGCCGGCACTGCCGCCGATAACGACCACCGTCTGGGCGAGCAGCTCCCCCGCGCGCTGAGCGGCAGCGACTTCGTTCCCGGTCGTCATGACTCCTCGTGCCGCTCCTTTCCGATCGCCGGCGAGAAGCGTACGCCTTCGGTCACGACGGCCCGAACGCTGCCGGGGCGTCGCGGTAGCTGAGGTAGGCGAACAACGAGCTCATGCTGCGCTCCCCGGGGTGTCGTGACCGGAAGGAATGAGGGTCGTGACGCGGGCGGCCTCGGCGGTCGGGTCGCCGGGGAGCGGGATGATGCCGCTCTTTTCGAGGGTGGGGTCCTCGGCGGCGGCTCCGCCGACCGCCACCGGGTGGCGTCGGGCAAGCGCGCGCAGCTTGGACAGGACCGGCCTCACCCGCTCGCGGCTCACGGCGTTCAGCGCCACCAGGTTCGGCTCGACCCGGTCGCTCACATCGGCGACGGTGTCGATGGGCGAGTCGGGGCCCAGGTATACGATCCGCCAGCCTCGCGACCGCAGCGCCAGCCCGAATGCGATCAGGCCGAGGTCGTGCTGCTCGCCCGGCAGGCACGCAAGCACTGCCGCCGGGCCGAGACCGAGGCCCCAGCCGCGAGCCAGGCCGAGCAGCCGTCCGCGCAATACGCCGGAGGCGAAATGCTCCTGGGCCACCGAAGCCTCGCCGCGCTCCCAGCGCTCTCCGAGCTCCTGCAGGTAGGGCACGATCACCTCGCTCAGGAGCGTGTCCACCGTCGCCAGAGCAAGCAGCCGGTCGAGTAGCGCCTGCGCGCGCGGCTCGTCGAATGCATCGAGCGCATCGGCAATTTCGCCGCGGATCGCCTCGGGGCGGAACTCAGTTCGGGCAGCGTCCTCGCCCACCGCTTCCCGCACCGCGAGCGCAGCCGCCTCCGCGGCGGCCAGCCCCCGAGCCAGGTGCCGCTGCATCAGGCCCACGCGTTCGACATCGGCGGGCGAGTACAGCCGAAGGCCACCGGCTGATCGCGCGGGACGTAGCAGCCCGTAGCGGCGCTCCCAGGCTCGCAGCAGCTCGGGACTCACCCCCACGCGCTTGCTGAGCTCGCCGATCCGGAGGGCCTCGCCACTGGCAGCCATCGCACCACTATACAGCTCCTGAACAATTTCTTGACAAAGTCGCTTGACTCGAATAGCGTTGCATTTCTGGACAGTTCTTCTACAGGAGGTGAACAGAAATGCGGAAGCTCGATGTACTCGCCGGGGCCCTCCTGGTCGTGGGCGGCCTCAATTGGGGACTCGTCGCGATCGCGGAATTCGACCTCGTCGCCTGGGTCTTCGCGGAGGACTTCGGCGAGACGAACGCGGCGAGCCGGATCGTCTACGGCCTCGTCGGCCTTGCCGCGATCTACGCCATCGCCGCGTTGGCCGCCCGGCGGTCGGGCGGCGCTCAGGAGACGGCAACCGCCTCGCACTGACGAGGCAGACCATCAGCTAGGAGTCGAGATGCGACAAATTCGAACGATCCTCGCGGTTTCCGCGGTCACCGCCGTGACCGTCTCCGCGCTGACCGCTGCCGCCCCTGCAGACACCAGGCGGGCGCAGAGCAAGAACATCGTCGAGACGGCCGCCGCGGCCGGGAATTTCAAGACGCTCGCCTCGCTGCTCAAGCGAGCCGGGTTGGTTGAGACGCTGGAGGGCAAGGGCCCCTACACCGTCTTTGCGCCCACCGACAAGGCGTTCGCCAAGGTGCCGAAGGCCACGCTCACCCGACTCGGCCGCAACAAGGCGGCGCTCCGCTCGGTACTGCTGCTTCACGTCGCAAAGGGCCGACTGACCGCGGCCAAGGTCACGCAACGCCCCGCCGTCAAGACCCTGAACGGCGAGCGGCTCGCGATTCGTGCGCGCACCAGCAAGGTCTTCGTGGGGCGAGCGCGGGTCGTCATCCCCGACGTGACCGCGTCCAACGGCGTCATCCACGCCATCAACAGGGTTCTGGTCCCCGCCAGCTAGCCCGGCGGCTCCCAGCGTCGTCCGGCGCGGTTCGCTCCGCTCCGGGCGAGGTGCAGGGCCGCGGGCTCGAGGCCCCCGTGTTCTCCTCCCCACCACGCCGCGCGATGAGACTCGGCTTCGCCGTCAAGGTCCTTGGGGGCGGCGGTCTGCCCTCGCACGACACCCGGCGGTGGCAGTCAGGACCGCACCTGAGCGTTTCGCTCGCACGGCTGAGACGCGTGCTCGAATACTGCGACGCACATGACATCCGCATGTACCGGATGGCCACGGCCCTCGCGCCTTACGCAAGCCATCCGGACCTGGACGGCTTTCGTGGGCAGCCGCGCGAGTGCGCGGCCGAGCTCGCGGAGATTGGTCGGCTTTCACATGAGCTCGACATTCGCCTGTCCAGCCATCCCGGCCAGTACACCGTGCTCAACTCCGAGGACGAGCGGACCCGGCAGCTGGCTGTGGACGAGCTCGAAGTGCAGGCCGAGCTGCTGGATGCCATGGGGCTCGGACCCGAAGCGGTGGTGGTCCTGCATGTCGGCGGCGCCGCCCGCGGCGTGGACGCCGCCCTCGAGCGCTTCGAGCGCGGCTTCGAGCTCCTCTCGCCCGCCGCCCGCGCCCGCCTGGCAGTCGAGAACGACGACCGCTCCTTCGGACTCGGCGACGTGCTGCGCTTGAGCGAGCGGATCGGACGCCCGGTCGTATGGGACGCCCTTCACCACCGCTGCCATGACCCGGACGCGATTCCCGACCGGGAGGCGCTGGCCCTTGCTCTTGCGACTTGGCCGTCCGGAGTGGTGCCGAAGGTCCACTACGCGTCGCCGAAGACGGCGGTCGAGGAGCGCCGCAAGCGAGTCGGCCGACGGGTCGAACGCTCGTTGGTGCTGCCGGGGCTACGCGTCCACGCCGATCTGATCGACCCGATCTCGTTCGAGCACTTCATCTACCAGACGGGGCGCGGGATGGACTTCGACGTCATGCTCGAGGCCAAGGCGAAGGACCTCGCGCTGCTGCGGCTGCGCGATCAGCTCGCCGACCGAACCGCCGGAACGGAATCAGTGGGGTCCTGATCGACTTACCCGCCCGTTGCCGGGCGGACATGGCCCGGGTCTCAGTCCCCGGGCATCCTGCGATCTCGCGGGCGGAAGTTCGCTTCGCCCCAGGCCTGCAGCGCGTCGACTGCCGGCTGTAGCGCGCGCCCTCGATCGGTTAGCTCGTAGACGACCGCAGATTGCGGAGAGGGGGCGAGCACGCGACCGACGACGCCCGCAGCTTCCAGGTCGCGAAGGCGATTCACCAACAGGTTCGTTCCGAGTCCGGGGAGTGCCTCGAGGAGCTCTCCGTAGCGCTTCGGCGCGCGAATCAGCTCCCGCACAATCAACAACGTCCAGCGCTCTCCGACGACGTCCAGCGCAGCTGCGAGTCCCGACTGCTCGCGGTAGCGGCGCTTGCGGGGCGGGGCAGGACGGACCGAATGCTTCGGCAGGGTGGTTGCACGGGCCATGCCGTTACTATATCTTTTTAAAGCTGGCTATTTGATATTCAAGGGGAAGCGATGATCACCGGGCTCCAGACGATTGTTCTCTACGTATCTGATGTCGAGCGCGCCGCGCAGTTCTACCGAGACCAACTCGGGCTCGAGCAGTGCTACGAGAACGAGGGCCGTCTGGCCATGCGGTGCGGACCCACCCGGCTGTTCCTGCACCCGACCGAGGAACCAGAGCGCGGGGCTTGGAACGTCGAGCTCTACTTCCAGGTGGAGGATGTGGACGACGTGGTCTCACGTCTGCGGGCGCAGGGAGTCGGGGTGCTCCTCGAGCCCACAGATGAGCCGTGGGGCGAGCGCAACGCGGGCATTCTCGACCCGGACGGATATCCGGTCTACCTCACTCAGTCGCAGGAGAACTCTTGGATCGCGAGGTCGCCTGAGCAGCCCGTCACAAGCGAGCCGAACACATGATCACCGGGGTCCACGGAATCATCTTCACCAAGGACGCTGACGGGGTTCGCGCCTTCTTCCGAGACGTACTCGAGTTCTCGTCGGTTGATGCGGGGCACGGCTGGCTCATTTTCGCCTTGCCGCCGGCCGAACTGGCCGCGCATCCAGCGGGCGAGGACGGCCATCACGAGCTCTATCTCATGTGCGACGACGTCCACGCGACTGTCGACGAGCTCAAGCGCAAGGGAGTCGAGATCAGCCATCCGATCAGCGACGAGGGCTTCGGTCTGATGACAGCGATCAGGCTGCCCGGCGGCGCCGAACTCGGCCTCTATGAGCCGAGGCACCCCATCCCGTCCTCGGATGCCCCCGGCCACGTCCCGTAGGCGGATCGCCCCTCGCGGGCGCAAATCCGACTAACCGCTGCACATCGCGACGGGACCCCTGGCCGGCGTTCTCCCTGCTCTGGGCGGGGGATGAAGCTCATGCGCACCCGGTGGACGCGGCTCGGTTCTGGCATCGCGGGCGGGTGGGGCTGTGTTCCAGCTTTCGGCGGGACCGCTCGGGCTTTGTGACGCTCGGGGACCCGCGCCCTAGGGTTTCGCGCAACCTCGCGGCTTGGGCGGCGATCATCTTCAACGAGGGCCAGCCGGGACGGGAGGAGACGCTGGCCGGCACGTTGGGCGCGGACGACCCGTCCACCATCCCCGTGATCGGCACCAGCTTCGCCATCGGCGCCGAGCTCTACAACCAGGTCACCGCGGGCGACGTGACTGTCCGGGTGGCGACCACCACCGAGATCAGGAGGGACGTGCCGACGGCCAACCTGATCGCCAAGACGAAGACGGGCCGCACCGACCGCCAGGTGGTGGTGGGCGCACACCTCGATTCGGTCCCGGAGGGGCCTGGGATCAACGACAACGGCTCCGGCACCTCCCAGGACCTCGAGATCGCGCTGCAGATGGCAGAGCTCGGCATCCAGCCGAGGAACCAGGTCGTATTCGCCTTCTGGGGCGCCGAGGAAGCGGGGCTGATCGGGTCGCAGTTCTACGTCGACTCGCTGACCGCGCGTCAGGTCAAGGACACCGCCGTCAACCTGAACTTCGACATGGTCGGTTCACCGAACTTCGTCAGGTTCGTCTATGACGGCGACGCCTCGGACACCGAGTCGCTCGCTTCGACAGGCTCGGGCGTGGTGGAGGACGTGTTCCTCGACTACTTCGCCGGCCAGGAGTTGCCGGTGGAGCCGACCGCCTTCGACGGTCGCTCCGATTACGACGCCTTCATCAGCGTCGGGATCCCGGCCGGCGGGCTGTTCACGGGCGCCGAGGGTATTAAGACCGCCGAGCAGGCGGCAATCTACGGTGGCACAGCGGGACTCGCGTACGACCCCTGCTACCACCAGGCCTGCGACACCATCGCCAACCTCTCGAACACCGCGCTGGACCAGATGTCCGACGCGGCGGCCCACGCCACGCTCACGTTCGCGCAGACGACCTCCGCGATCGAGGGCACCGACAAGGGCAAGGCCAAGGGCCACGGCGATTTCCAAGGTTCGAGTCTGCGCCGCTAACCGCGACGCACAGCTACGCCTGACAGGGGGGCGGCCGGGGCCGCCCCCCGCACGACCCCAGGCGGCCTGGGTTATGCGGCTCGTGTCTCGGCGCGTTCGAGCCGCTGGGCAGTCGCGACGAGCCACGCCTTGACCGTCGCGATCTCGTCCGGTGTGAAGTCCCGCTCGATCGTGCGTCGCAGCCCGCGCATCGCGTGATCCGCGGCCTCAAGCCGTCGCCGGCCTTCGTCGGTCATGGTGGCTTGGAGGATGCGGCCATGCGTCGGATGCCTCTGGCGCTCGATCAGGGACTGGCGTTCGAGCGTCGCCAGTACCCCGTTCATCGCCTGCGGCGTGGTCTTGGAGGCCCGTGCGAGATCGGCGCCTGAGGCGCCGGGGTGGTGCCTCAGGACGCTCAGCACCCCGTACTGCGGCCCGGTCAGACCGTGCGGGCGCAGGGCGGTCTCCATGGCGCCGTTCAGCACCTGCCACGCCTGGCGCAGGAGGTAGCTGCTGTGCCCCTCGACGCCGCGGTAGCTCTCCCCGATCGCTGGGACGCTCATGCCAGACAGGATATAAGGCTATTGACAAGATATACGGGTCTTGTCATGATCTCAGGACCTTGATATCTGGACTCGTCATCGAAGAGGAGGCATCAAATGCCTAGCCATCAGGTAGCGGAGCAGCCGATGACCGAACCGACCGGCCTTGAGGGTCGGTGCCAGTTGCTTCGGTCGCTGCACGTGCCCGGCACCCCGCTGGTGCTTCCAAACGCCTGGGACGTCGCCTCGGCGCGGGCCATAGAAGCAGCCGGGTTCCCCGTGGTTGCGACCACGAGCGCCGGCGTGGCCGCCTCGCTCGGCTACGAGGATCACGAGCAGGCGCCCGGCGACGAGATGCTCGCCGCCGCCGCGCGGATCGCCACCGGCGTCAACGTCCCCGTGACAGTCGACGCCGAGGCCGGCTATCGGATGGAGCCCAGCGATCTAGTGACCCGGCTGAAGGAGATGGGGGCGGCCGGCTGCAACCTCGAGGACACGAACCACGCCACCGGCGAGTTGCGAGACGCGGTCGAACAGGCTGAGTGGCTGGGCGCGGTTTGCGCGGCGGCGTCCGACCAAGGATATGGGCTCGTGATCAACGCCCGGATCGACGTCTTCCTCTCCACATACGCTCCCGGAGCCGAGTGGAAGGGACAGGCCGAACTGGTTGGCGAGGCGCTTCGTCGGGCGCACGCCTACCTAGAGGCCGGCGCCGACTGCGTATTCCCGCTTCTCCTCTGGCAGCCGGACGCCCTGGAGAGCTTCATCTCGGAGGCTCGGGGCCCGGTCAATGTCCTCCAGATCCCGCCCGCCCCTTCGCCCGCCGAGCTCGCCGAGCTCGGAGTGGCACGAATCAGCTACGCGGGCATGCTGCACCACGACGCGATGGAACGCTTCGGCCGCCTTCTCGAGTCGCTTCCCGGCGCTCTGGCCGACGAGTAGCCCTCGTAAGACCGGTCGATCGCCCAGGAGGAGGAGCCTGCCTCTGAGGCGATGCTTGTCCCCGGCGCGAGACGGCGCGATACTGGCGCCGCGATGTCGCGCGAGAACGTCGAGGTCGTGCGCGCGATCTATGGCGCGTTCGCGCGCCGCGACAGAGAGGCACTCCTGGCGGATCTCGACCCGTCGATCCGGATCTACGACCGGCCATTTCATCCGGATGCGTCGGTCTATGAGGGGCGGGAGGGCTTCCTGCGGTTTAGCGAGTCCGACTGGGAGGCCTTCGAAGACGTTGTCTACGAGCCCCAGGACTTCCTCGTCAACGGGCCCTACGTCGTCGTCCCGATCAGGCAGAGTGGCAGAGGCAAGAGCAGCGCACTCGGAATCGAGGAGGGCATCGTCAACGTCTGGAAACTGCGGCGCGGGAAGTGCGTCGAGCTGCGCATCTTCTCCACGATCGAGGAGGCTCTCGAAGCCGTGGGACCGCCCGCGTAGCTGGCGGGCGACGCAGATCCGCCCGAGTTAGGGCCGGCGGCCTGCCTCGGCCGCAAGCCTGTCCGGCAGGCCGAATCGCTGGAGCACGTCGGCGGCGAACTGCTCTCGGGCAGGGCCGCGGGTATAGGGCGTGACGAATGAGGTGACCTCGGTCGCCCAAGTGCCGTCCAGTGTGAGCACGTCGAGCGAGAGCCCCGTGTAGCTCTGCTGCTCTGCCTCCCAGGCATAGCACCCAAAGGCCAGCTGTCCATTGGCGCTGGCCGGAAGCAGGCGCCACCGATCCTGGAGGGCGAAACGGGTGAGGAAGGCGGCGATCGCCTCGCGGCCGCGGTACCAGGTCGGCAGCGGCGGCATCGAGAAGGTGGCGTCCTCGGCGAGCATCGCGAGGATGGCGCCGACGTCGCCTCGCTCCCAAGCGTCGATGTAGCGCTCGACGACTTCGCGAATACCGTCGTCGCCGAGCGTCCGCAGCGTGGCCTGCTGGCTTTGGCGGGGCAACCTCTCCGTCACCGCCTGGCGCGCGCGTCGCAGCGCACCGTTGACCGACGCGACCGTCGTGTCGAGGGCCGCGGCGGCCTCGCGGGCCGAGAAGCCGAGCACGTCGCGGAGGAGCAGGGCGGCGCGTTGGCTGCCGGGAAGGTGCTGAAGTGCTGCGATGAAGGCGAGCTCAACGCTCTCCCGGCGCTCGTAGCGCGCTTCGGGAGCGGCGTAGCCGTCCGCGAGGTGATCGTCGGCATAGGGCTCGATCGAGACGGACTCGGCAAGCGGCTCGCCCAGGTCGTCGCCGGGGCCGGCCGCCTGCCCGTGGTCCATGGGAAGCAGTCGCCTCGGCCGCCGAGAGATCACGTCGAGGCAGGCGTTGGTGGCGATCCGGTAGAGCCACGACCGCAGCGAGCTGCGCCCCTCGAACTTTCCCAGCCCCCGCCACGCGCGCAGGAGCGCGTCCTGGAGCGCGTCGTCGGCGTCGTGGGCCGACCCGAGCATCCGGTAGCAGTGCGCGTGGAGCTCTCTGCGGTGGGGCTCCACGAGCTGGCGGAAGGCGTCTTCGTCCCCTGCGCGGGCTCTCTCGAGCAACCTGCGTTCGCGATCGCTTGGGCCTGTGGGGTTCGCGCTCAAGCCCCGACGAGACTAGACCGCCGCTGTCGGGCGCGGTCATTTTCGCCGCACTCCGAAGTCGTTATCTTCGATGACTCCCATCTCGACGTCAGGAGCGCGTTCCTGACCTCGCCCGAGCCGCCAAGGGCGGGGCGCCGTGAGTGGGTCGGCCTTGCCGTGATCGCCCTCCCCTGCGTCGTCTACGCCATGGACCTGACGGTGCTGAACCTGGCGCTGCCCGCCCTGAGCGAGGACCTCCAGCCGAGCAGCTCGCAGCTGCTCTGGATCGTGGACATCTACGGCTTCATGGTCGCCGGGTTGCTGATCACGATGGGGACGTTGGGCGACCGAATCGGCCGCCGCCGTCTGCTCCTTATCGGCGCGGCCGCGTTCGGTGTCGCCTCGCTGTTCGCGGCGCTGTCGACCAGCGCCGAGATGCTGATCGCGGCCCGCGCGCTGCTCGGGGTCGCGGGCGCGACGCTTGCGCCGTCCACGCTCTCGTTGCTCCGGAACATGTTCCACGACCCGCGGCAGCGCACGTTCGCGATCGGGGTGTGGATCACGAGCTTCTCCGCCGGAGCCGCGATCGGGCCGCTGATCGGCGGGCTGCTGCTGGAGCGCTTCTGGTGGGGCTCGGTGTTCCTGCCGGCGCTGCCGGTGATGGGACTGCTGCTCGTGGTTGGGCCGCGGCTACTGCCCGAGTACCGAGCTCCCGATGCGGGCAGGCTCGATCTGACCAGCGCGGCCATGTCGCTGATCGCCGTGCTGGCGGTCATCTACGGACTCAAGGAGATCGCCCAGGACGGGCTGGGCTGGGCGCCGACCGTGTTGATTGTCGCAGGCCTCGCCGTCGGCGCCGCGTTCGTGGGCAGGCAACAAGCGCTGGCCGACCCGCTGATCGACCTGCGCCTGTTCCGCGTGCCCGCCTTCAACGCGGCGCTCGCGGTCAACACGTTCGGCTTCTTCGTCAACTTCGGAATCGCCGTCTTCATCGCGCAGTACCTGCAGCTCGTCCACGGCCTGTCGCCGTTCGAGGCGGGACTGTGGACGTTGCCCTACGCGGGTGCGTTCATCGTCGGGGCGCTGCTGACCCCCCTGTTCGCGCGCGTATTTCCGCCGGGCAGCGTGATTGCGGGCGGTCTCGCGCTCGCGGCCGCCGGCTTCGCGCTGCTCACCCAGGTCGACGGGGACTCCGCGCTCGACACCGTGGTGACTGGGTCCGTCGTCTTTGCCCTCGGCCTCGCTCCGGTGTACACGCTTGCGGCCGACCTGATGGTGGGAGCCGCGCCGCCCGAGCGGGCGGGTGCGGCCGCCGGCATCTCCGAAACGAGCTCCGAGTTCGGCGGTGCGCTCGGTATCGCAGTACTCGGCGCCGTCGGCACGGCCGTCTACCGCGGCGAGATCGACGGCGCGGTACCGGCGGGCGTCCCACCCGAGCCGGCGGAGGCCGCCCGTGAGACGCTCGGCGCCGCGGTGGCCGCCGGCGACGAGCTCCCGTCGCCAGTGGCCCTCGAGCTGGTGGACGCGGCCCGCGAGGCGTTCACCGAGGCGTTCCAGCTGGCCGCCACCCTGAGCGCCGCCGTCGTCATCGGCGCGGCCATCCTCGCCGTGGCGCTGCTGCGGCGCGCGGATTCGGAGCTCGACGAGGAACGCGGCCTCGAGGCGGCGTGCAGGCCGTGTTGAGATCCGGTCACGACTCCCAGACCCGGCCGTGTCGGAGGCGGAGGTGAACGAGGCGCGACGCGGCCGCCTCATCGAGGTGCACGGCGCCGCCCTCTTTTACGAGGAGCACGGCGACGGCGCTGCGCTGATCCTGATCCACGGCGGGCTCGGATCGAGCTCACAATGGAATCCGGTCGCCGCCGAGCTCGCCGAGAGTTTCCGCGTGATCACTCCGGATAGCCGCGGTCACGGCCGCTCCACCAGCCCGGCCGGAGAGCTCTCCTACGCTCGGATCGCCGACGACATCGCGGCACTTATCACCGCGCTGGGCCTCGAGCGCCCGGTGGTGGGCGGCTGGAGCGACGGAGGCCAGGTGACGCTGGAGCTCGCCGCGCGTCACCCCGGCGCCGCACGCGCATTGATCGTCGGCGCCGCCTACCCGGACTTCGAGGCCGGCGGGCTGCGAGAGGCCCACCGGTCGCTGCTCGGGGCCGACGAGACGGGCGTCCCGGATCCGGCGCATCTCGACGCCCAGCTCGGCGGCTCGGCGGCCGAGATCAAGGCCCTGCACCCCGGCGGCCCGGAGCAGTGGCAGAGACTGGTACGCGAGACCGCCCCGATGTGGCTCGACTACATGGGGCTGGGGCCGGACAAGCTGCGGGCGATCGAGGCGCCGGTCCTGGTGCTCGCCGGTGACCGCGACGAGCTCATTCCCCTCGACCACTCTGTCTCGCTCTACCGGGCGCTCCCGAGGGCCGAGCTGGCGATCTGCCCCTCGCTCAGCCACGACGGGCCGGCGCCCGAGCGCGCCCCGGTTTTCGCGAGCCTGATCCGAGACTTCGCCCGGCGGCACGCCCAGGCCTGAGCCATCAAGACAACGAAAGGAATCGTCATGTTTGCGGACACCAAGGCGTACAGCGGTATCGCTGTGAACGACATGCAGCAGGCGCGGGAGTTCTACGGCGAGACGCTGGGGCTGAAGACATCCGAGGAATACGGCCTTATGTGGCTGCACCTCGCCGGCGGTCGCGACACACTCGTCTACCAGCAGTCGGACCCGACGCCGGCGAGCTACACCGTCCTGAACTTCGAGGTGGATGACATCGACGAAGCCGTCGAGGGGCTGGCCGCGCGCGGCGTGCGCTTCGAGCGCTACGACGACTTCGAGCAGGACGACAGCGGCGTGTTCCGCGGCGAAGGGCCGTACATCGCCTGGTTCAAGGACCCGTCCGGCAACGTGCTGTCCGTCCTCCAAGAGAGGTAGCGCCGCAAGCCGAGAGCGCCGACCCGACGGGCCCAGCGCGCGGAGGTGGCGAGCACCCGAGACTGCTACTGGGCGGCAGCCGCCTCGGCGACGAGGTGGATGCCTTTGTCGATGGAGGCTTGGGGCAGGTTGGCGTAGCCGAGCAACAGGCCGGGCGGCCCGCCGGGCCGGGAACGGTGCCACGAGAGGCCCTCCATGCCAACGTCCCGCTCGGCGGCTGAGGCGATGAGGGCGGACTCGTCGACGCCGGACGGCAGCAGGACGAGGGCATACAGTCCGGCGGCGATGCCCTCGACGCGGGCGTCCGGGAGCCGGCGCGCGAGCGCCTCGAGCAGGGTGTCACGGCGGGCTCTGTAGTTCTGGCGCATGCGACGCAGGTGGCGGTCCAGGTCTCCGCGTGTGATGAAGTCGGCCAGGGCGAGCTGGCCGACGACGTTCGAGCCGGCGTCGTCGAGCGCCTTCTCCAGCGTCAGGTCTTGCGCGAGCGAGGGGGGCGTCAGCAGCCAGCCGAGACGCAGCCCCGGTGCCAGCCGTTTGCTCGCCGAGCCGGCGTAGACAACGCGTTCGGGCGCCAGGCCCTGCAGCGCACCGACGGCGTTGACGCCGTAGCGGTACTCAGCATCGAAGTCGTCCTCCACGATCAACGTCTCGTTGCGCTCGGCCCACGCGAGCAGCGCGCCGCGGCGTTCGGGGCCGAGCACCGCGCCGGTCGGGTATTGATGCGCAGGAGTCACGACCACCGCGTCGGCCGTCGCAGTGGCGAGGACATCGACTCGGAGGCCCAGGGCGTCGACGGGGATCGGGACCGGCTCGAGGCCGGCGCGCTCGATGATCAGGCGGTGGAACATCCAGCCCGGGTCCTCCATCGCGACGCGCTGCGCGCCGCGCAGGCGCAGAACTCGGCAGACGAGCGCGAATGAATGCACGAACCCGCTGCAGACCAGCGTGTGCTCCGGATCCGCGGCCGCGCCGCGCACCCGGCCGAGGTAAGCGGCCAGCGCGTCGCGCAGCTCAGGCACCCCGCGAGGGTCGGGGTAGCCAAGGACCCCCAGGGCGCTCTCCCGCAGGGCTCGCCGCACCGAGCTCAGCCAGCGGTCGCGCGGGAAGGCGGCGAGGTCGGGCAGTCCGGGGTGGAAGTGGTAGGCGAACGTCGGGACGAGCGATCGTGCGGGTGTGGTCGGAAGCGGCGTCCGCGCTGCGGCGGTAACGCGGGTTGGGGCCCCGCGACGGCTGGCGAGGTAGCCCTCGGCCACCAGTTGGGTGTATGCGTCCACCACAACCGTCCGCGACACATCAAGCTCTGACGCCAGCGAGCGCGTCGAAGGCAGGCGCATACCGGCCGCGAGGCGCCCCGAGCGAATGCCCACTCGGAGCTCCTGCTCGAGCTGCTCGTGCAGAGGGATGCCGATATTCCGATCGAGCGCGACGAGCAGCTCCGGACCTGAAAGTGGTCTGGTCCGGCGGGCCACGACTGGACCTTAACAAGCGACCAGTCCAGGTCTATCTTCACGCCACGGATAGTCGACTTGGGGAGCGCTGCGGTGGATCGCATAACAATCGTCGGAGGCGGACTTGCTGGGCTGACGGCTGCCATCGCCTGCGCAGAAGGCGGCGCCGAGGTCCTGCTTCTCGAGGCGCACCGGCAGGTCGGCGGTCGCGCCCGCAGTCTCAACGGCTCATACAAGGCCAACCTCGGCCCGCACGCCCTCTACCGCGACGGCCCGCAGTGGGCCTGGCTCGCCGAGCGGAAGCTCATCCCTCCGTACGCCAAGCCGTCACTGGTCGGGGCACGTTTCCGCCTCGAGGGAACCGTACGGCGCACTCCGTCTGTGCGCCCGCTTCGGCGCGTGTTGCGGCTCCGCCGGCTTCCCGCGCCGGTCGACCGCGACTTCCGCACCTGGGCAACCGAGCGGGTCGGCGAGGAAGCCGCGCAAATCCTCTCGAACGCTGCCGGCGTCTACAGCTTCCACCATGATCCCGGCTCACTGGCGGCTGCTTTCGTCTGGGAGCGGAGCGTGCGCGTGCTGCTCACGATGCCGCCCGGCGCCCGCTATCCCCGCGGCGGATGGAACTCCCTCGTCGAGCTACTCGAGGCCAGGGCGCGAGCGCTCGGTGTGACGATCGAGACCGGCGAACGCATTCACGCGCTCCCGGACCCGCCCGTGATCCTTGCGACTGAGCTTGCCTCGGCGCGAGCGCTCCTTGCAGATCCATCGTTGCGCTGGCCAAGCGGTTGCACGGTCTGCCGGGATCTCGGCCTGAAGCGTCGCCGCGGCGACCCGTTCGTGGTCTCCGACCTCGACGAGGCCGGATGGGTTGAGCGCTTCACCGCCTCCGACCCGTCGCTCGCCCCTCCGGGAGAGGAGCTCGTCCAAGCGCAGATGCCGCTGCGCCCCGGCGAGGACGCGGACGAGGCCGGCGCGCGCCTCGAGCGGCTCCTCGACGCATCGCTGCCGCAGTGGCGCACGCGCGAAACCTGGCGTCGCCGGCAGCTCATGGACGGGCGCACGGGCGCGCTCGACCCGCCCGGCGCAACCTGGCGCGACCGCCCGGCAGTGGACCGCGGAGGTGGCGTGTTCGTTGCCGGCGACATGGTCGCCGCCCCCGGACTGCTCTCCGAGGTTGCATGGGCAAGCGCGATCACGGCCAGCAGGGGTGTGCTCGCGGCACTCGCCTCCTCCCGCCGGATCCTGTCCGGCAAATCCAGAGAGATCGCACGGGGGTGATCACGATCACGGCCCAACCGACTGACGCGAGCGAGGCCCTTCGCACCAGAGCCAAGCGAACGACCACCCGCGCAACCGAGAGATACGTGGTGAACCGCCTGATACGCGCCGCTGTCAGGCGGGGCCTCGCACCCTCGGCCTACGCCCTGCTCGAAACCACCGGCCGCAAGACGGGCCGTGTTCGGCGCATCCCGGTCGCGAACGGCGTCGAGGGAGACACGTTCTGGCTGATCTCAGCCCACGGGCGCCACTCCCATTACCTCCACAACATCCAGGCAGATCCCCGTGTACGGATCGGGGTGCGCGCGGGCGGCACCCTGCACTGGCGGGCCGGAACGGCCCACCTCGTACCCGACGACGACTCCCGCGCCCGCCAACGCAAGCTGGGCCGCGGCCGGCTCGCGTACAGGCTCGACGCGCTGCTTCTGCGCGCCGTCGCGACCGACCTCCAGACAATCAGGATCGACCTCGACCCGCGTTGACGTCTGCCATTCGAACCCGTTGACGGTCACATTCTTCGGTTCTCGTCCGTCATCTAGATGAAGGACGAACGGTGAAGGACGAAACGTGGCAAACGTGACCGCCTCGAGAAAGGACTGCCAATGACGCGTGGTCTTACGCGTCTCGCCGATATCGCCTACCGCCGCCGAGGCCGCATGGTGCTGGCATGGATCGTGGCGGCGATCGTGATCATCGGCGTCGGCTCCGCGCTGGCCGGCGAATACAAGGCCGACTACGACACGCCGGGATCGGAGTCCGAGGCGGCGAGCGAGCTCACCGAGCAGCGCTTCCGCGGCTACTCGGGCCAGGAGATCTATGTGGTCTGGAGGGACGAGAGGGGTGCCAAGAGCCCCGCCGCGATGCGGCGGCTCAACACGTTCTTCGCCGAGGCGGACCGGGTCGATCACGTCGCGGCGCACACTCCGATCCGGGTCTCGGAGAACGGCAAGATCGGGTCGACCACGCTGCCGCTGACGGTCCCCGGCTGGGAGGTGCCGAAGGAGGACGGGGAGAGGCTGATCGCCGCCGCCGAAGCAAACGACGGTGGAGGGCTCGAGATCAAGCTCGGCGGCGATCCGATCTACCAGGCTCAAGGGTCGACGCCCCCGGAGGGGATCGGGTTCCTGGCCGCCGCCATCGTGTTGCTGATCGCCTTCGGCTCGATCGTTGCCGCAGGTCTCCCGCTTGCGATCGCGCTAATCGGCCTGGGCATTTCTTCGGGTGGCCTGATCGTCCTGCTCGCCAACGTCATCGAGGTGCCCGATTGGACCACCGCGGTGTCGGGCCTGATCGGGATCGGGGTCGGGATCGACTACTCGCTGCTCGTCCTGACCCGGTTCCGCGCGGCGATGCACGAGGGCAAGGACCGCCACGACGCGGTAGTCGAGGCCGTGAGCACCGCCGGGCGCAGCGTGATCATCGCCGGTGCCACGGTGGTGATCTCCGTACTCGGCCTCTTCCTGACCGGCCTGCCCTACATGTACGGCGTCGCGATCTCGGCCTCGCTCGCGGTCCTGGTCGTGATGCTTGCCGCGGTCACGCTGCTGCCCGCCCTGCTCTCTTACCTTGGCCCGCGAGTCGACCGCCTGCGAATCCCCTTCCTTGGGCGAGCCCTGAAGGCGGAGGGAGACGGCGAGTCGCCTGCCGCCCGCTGGAGCCACGCGGTCCAGCGGCGCCCCTGGACGGCCGCCATCGCCGCCGCCGCCCTGCTGCTGGCGCTAGCCGCCCCCGCGCTCGGCATGCGGCTCGGCTTCCCGGACGCCGGCAACGACCCGCCAGACACGATGACCCGCCAGGCCTACGACCTGCTCAGCGAGGGCTTTGGACCCGGCACCAACGGGCCGCTCGTGATCGCTGCCGAGATGCCCGATCGTGCGGCCACGCCGGAGATCGACTCCTTCGCGAAGCGGCTTCGCGGCGAGCCCGGCGTTGCCTTCGTACCCGACCCCCAGATAAACGAGGCCGGCGACGCGGCGATCATCACCGTGATCCCCACCACCTCGCCGCAGGACCAGGCGACCGAGGATTTGGTCAACCGGCTGCGGGACGACGTCGTCCCCGAGCAGCTCCGCGCCGCCGGCATCACCGCGCAGATCGGCGGCGTGACCGCGGCGCTCGAGGACCAGAGCGAGTACACGAAGGACCGCCTGCCGCTGTTCACGGCCGGCGTGGTCGGCCTCTCCTTCCTGCTGCTGTTGGTCGCCTTCCACTCGCCGCTGATCTCGCTCAAGGCCGCGATCATGAACCTGCTCTCTGTCGGCGCCGCCTACGGCGTGATGACGCTGGTGGCCAAGGGCGGCGCGGTCGGCGGGCTGATCGGCATCGACCACGAGGTCCCGGTCGCCCCGTTTATGCCGGTGATGATGTTCGCGATCCTCTTCGGCCTTTCGATGGACTACGAGGTCTTCCTGATCTCGCGCATCCGCGAGGAGTACCTGAAGGACGGGGACACGCGGCGGGCGGTCGCCGACGGCCTGGCAAAGACCGCCCGCGTGATCACCGCGGCCGCGGCCATTATGGTCGTCGTCTTCCTCGCCTTCATCGCCGCCCCCGACGTGTTCCTGAAGCTGTTCGGGATCGGGCTGGCGGTGGCGATCTTCCTCGACGCAACCGTCGTGCGGATGGTGCTCGTTCCCGCCGTCATGCAGCTACTCGGCGACCGCAACTGGTGGATCCCAAACTGGCTCGAACGGATCCTGCCCCGCCTGGACGCCGAGCGCGTCGCGATCGGTACCGCGCACGCACGGCCCTAGGTTGGGCACGCGCCATAGCCGCGCGACCATGACGCTCGCGTCTCGCCGAGGCGTTGAGACAGCAACGCTCTTTCGATGGTTGACAGGAGACTAACAACATGTTAGCCTCCTGACAAATGCGCACGCCATCCGGAGAAGCCGCGACCGAAGTCATCCTCTCGATCTTCCGTGCCAACGGCCTGCTGATCGCCGGCGGGGATCTGCTGGGCGCAAGCGAGGGCTTGACGAGCGCGCGCTGGCAGGTGATGGGTGCGATCGCGCTCGCGGAGCGCCCGTTGACAGTGCCCCAGATCGCTCGGCGGATGGGGCTGACGCGCCAGAGCGTCCACGCCACCGTCAAGCGCCTGGTCGCCGACGGGCTCCTTGAGCTGGCCCCGAACGCCGATCATCGGCGCTCCCAGCTCGTGCGCCTGACCGAGCTTGGCGAGCGCAGATACGCCGCGCTTGACAGGCGGCAGGCGGAGTGGGTGAACCGGCTAGCACGCGGGATCGGACGGTCGGAGCTCGAGGCTGCCGCGCGGGTGCTCGACGAGCTGTCCTCGAGGCTCGAGGCCGATGGCCAGAACGAGCCGACAAGGAGCGCGGCGTGAGCGCTGCGATGCGGCCGCGCACGCTGCGGCGGGTCCAACGGCGTGCGCACTTGCTCGCCGCGGCGGTGCTCTTCGCGTACGTGTACGCGCCGCTGGGCGCAGACCTTGAGGACGTGGTTCGGTTCGCCGTGTTCCCGGTCCTGGCGCTGACCGGGATCGCAATGTGGCAGGCGGCCCGCATCCGGCGCGCCATGAGGTCGGTGAGTGCGATGCGCCGTTGGCGCCCGACAGATTCAAACGGGAAAGGAAGGTATCGGTATGCAACTCCGCGAGATGGATGAACGGGTCACCTACTTGCAGCAGCTTCAGGAGGACGCCGGCCCAATCGTGCTCGTCAACGTCTTCAACGTCGCCCCCGAGGACGCCGAACGGCTGCTCGAGGTCTGGGCCGACGACGCCGCGTTCATGAAGGAGCAGCCAGGCTTCATCTCCACCCAGATGCATCGCGGCACCGTCGGTAGCAGCACGTTCGTGAACGTGGCCGAGTGGGAGTCAGCGAGGGCGCTCGGGGAGGCGTTTCGCTCGCCCGAGTTTCAGCGCCGCGCCGCCCGCTACCCCGACAGCGCCGTCGCGTCCCCGCATGTCTTCAAGAAGGTCGCGGTCGCGGGGATCTCCGGAACGTAGAGGGACCGATCCCCCTCCGCACGTCCGAGGCTGCACGCGGGCCGGCGCCGATGATCCGAGCGATCGGTCGGACACGGGCGGCCATGCCGGCGAGCCAGAAGGAGGCCGCGATCCCGCCGGCCAGGACGCTGACGAACTTGAGCTCGGCCGGCACCGGTGCCGATTGGACCGCCAGCGCGAGCCCGACGAGCACCGGCGGGTGGACGATGAACGCACCGTATGCCGCCGGCGCCATGCGCCGCGCAAGCGGACGCAGCTGGTTGTGGTTGCGCCTGAAGTAGCCGATCGCCCAGAGCGAGACGCAGGTCGCGAGCACGCCTTCGGTTAGCGACGCGGCGGCGGCCTGCCAGTGCCAGCCGCCCAAGAAGCGGTCCTCGGCAGCCCCGCCCGCGAAGAAGTCGCCCGCCAGCAGGATCGCCGGCATCGCGAGGACCGCGAGCGCCGCGGCGAGTCCGCAGCGTCGCTGCAGGTCCGGCGACAGCGTCTCCAGCCAGCCCCGCCGTCCCGCGGCCGCCCCGAGCGAAAACAGGATCAGGTACTGCGGGAACATCCCGAGCTGGAGGTGGAACTGCTCGCTGCCGATCGGGAAGGCGAGGTGCGCGGCAAACGAGCTGACCGCGATGGCGAGCACGACGCCCGCGACGTGGCGGCCCCGTAGCGGCGACCGTGAGAGGGCCCGAGGCGAGCGCTGCAGGGCCCGCAGCAGCGCATAGCCAAGCGAGAAGACGAGGAGCGCCTCCAGGAACCAGGTCGGGCCTGGACCGAAGTGCCAGATCTGGTCCTCGAAGAACGACCAGAAGCCTCCCGTGCCGCCCTCGTTCTCGCGGTAGTCGAAGTACTCGAGCGCCGGGCTGACGAGCAGCGTATAGGCGAGCACCGGAATCCCGAGCCGAAACAGCCGCTCGCGCGCGAACCGCCCGGGGCCCTTGCGGTCGAGCGACGGGCTGCCCAGCCGGCCCGCGATCAGGAAGAACAACCCGAGTCCGAAGAGCCAGCCGATGACGATCACCACCGTCAGCGCGTCGACGAGCCCGCTCGTCATCTCGTCGTAGGACTCCAGGTACCACGTGCCGTCGAAGCCGTAGGTGACCGCGGCGTGGACTGCGATCACGCCGACGACGAGCAAGACCTTCAGGTTGTCGAGGTAGGCCAGGCGCTGGTTCATCGCGCCACAAAGGATCGGACCCGAGCAGCGCCGCGGAAATACGGCTGACCGGCATCGCGCGGGGGGCTGGCCACACCCACCCGATCGGCGGGCAGCCCGGCTCCGGGGCGGCTACCTCGTCGTTCGCGCCTATCCGTCGGCGTTCTTGAGCTGGAGGAGTCCGATCGAGTTGCGATCGGGATCGACGAACCACGCCGCAAGCGCGAAGCCGATGTCGGCGATGCCGTCGGCCATCTCGAGACCCGGTACCTGCTCGAGTTCAACCCCGCGCGAGCGCAGATCGGCCGCCTCGGCGGCGAGATCATCGACCCGCCACGACGCCTTGGTCGTGTCCTCCGTGCTGCCGGTGGTGCTCTTGGTCACGACCAGCCGGCTATCGCCGCCGCAGGCGAAGGTGACGAAGTCGTCGCTCTCCAGGATGACCTCGAGGCCGATCCTCTCGTTGTAGAAATCCTTGGCGACCTCCAGGTCGGTCGCCAGCAACATCACGTCGACTGGGTGTTCGCCCAGCATCGGTACACCTCCAGAGTGAGATTCATCGGCGCAGCCATGGTCCGAGCCGCTTGGTCAGCGCCGGCATCACGATCCAGGTCATCAGGGGTACGGACAGCCCGATCGTCAACAGCAGGCTGGCCTCGAGCTGCCAATCCTCGGTGAGCGGCCGCAGCCCCCTGACGAGGACCAGGGCGATCGGGTAGAGCGCCGCGAGGGTGATCGCCGCCATCTTCCACTTCCGCGGCGGGGCCGGCGGCGCGTAGCCGGGCTCCACGAACCAGCCCTCCCAGCCCTCGACGCTCCGTACCTCGCCGCCGCCCGGGTCGTCGAGCAGCTCGTCGATACGCGCCACGAGCCGGCGGCGATCGGCGGAGTCGATCCAGGCCGCGTGCTCGGCCGGCCCGCGATACCTGAAGATGATCCGGTATTCCCCACCACCCTCCGGACGCAGCACGTCCACGCCCAGATGTCCCTCGAACTTCCTCGCGGCCGAGATCACGTCGCGCAGCAGCTCCTCGAACCGAGCCGCCTTGTCGGCCGGTACAAAGCGACTGACTTGTGTGGTAACCGGCTCGGACGCGGTGTCGGTCATCGGCGGGCGCGCCGTCACCGGCCCAGGGCCTCGATCACGAGCTTCGCGGCCTCGCGCCCGGAGTACTGCTGCTGCCCGGTGATCAGGTTGCCGTCGCGCACGCAGTGCGACTTGAAGCGGCCGTTGACGATGAAGTTCGTGTCGGCGAGCTTGTGCGCCTCGGCCTCGATCCGAAACGGCTGGACCGTCCGGCCGACGTACTGGTCGACGTAGTCCTCCTCGGAGTTGGCGAAGCCGGTCCAGGTCCTGCCCGCGACGATCAAGCTGCCGTCGGCCCGGCGCGCCTTCAAAAGCAGGCAGGCGGCGTGGCAGATCACGCAGGTGACCTTGCCTGCGTCGTAGAACGCCGCGGCAAGCCGGTGCACCCGGTCGTCGTCGTAGAAGGTGACCATCGGGCCCTGGCCCCCAACGAACATCACCGCGTCGTGGTCGGCCACGTCGAGCTCCGCGATCGGCGTCGACTGCTCGACCAGCCGCAGGTGCTCGGGTGAGCTGAGAAAGCCGAGACTGAGCAGATCGTCGGCCGAGTACTTGCTGTCGTCGCGCGGATCCGACCACGCGTCCGCCTCGAGCCGGCCGCCTTCCGGGCTGTATACGCCGACCTCGAAACCGGCCTCGACGAATTCCCAGTAGGGATGGGCCAGCTCCGCCCACCAGAAGCCGACCGGCCAGCCCGTCGTCGGCGAGGTCGCCGCGTTCGAGGCAACCATCGCGATCCTTCTCGGGGCTAGGAGGTCGACTTCTCCGGACACTTCAAGGCCTCAGTTCTCGTGGTCATTGCTGGTAATGACTGGACCGGCGATCAAGAATGACCGGCGCGTCCTGGACGATCATGCGGTTGCGCCCTCGCGTGCGAGCTCGGCCGCGACGGCCGAGGCGCCGGCGGCGACGAGCCAGCCGAGCGGGGCGCCCGGCAGGTAGCGCTCCATCAGGCGCGCTACGCGATTCGCCTCGTCCTCGCTGAGCTCGGGGCGGCCGCCGGCGGCGCGGCCGATCACCTCGCGGACCATCAGCAGATAGCGGCGCTGCTCCGCGAACGCGGCGGTCTCGGCGGGAGCCCCGTGACCGACATAGAGCCTGCGCACATCGGCGAGCGATTCCTCCGCCCGGTCGAGCGCGCGCAGCCAGGCGTCGGTGCGGCCGTCCGCCAGGTAGGCGTGGGTGCCGTTGAAGGCGAGGTCGCCTATGAACGCGGTCTCGCCGTCGCCGAGCAGCCAGACGGTTTCGCTCCGGCTTTCGCCGGGCCCGAAGTCCCAGGCGGTGAACCGCAGGTCGCCGAGCTGTACAGACTCCTCGTCCCCAACCAGCCGGTTCGGGAACGTCGCGCTCGAGGGCCATTCGTCCCCGAACATCGGCCCCCACTGGGCCCGCTTGGCGTCGTCCTGCTCGCGGATCTCGCGCGCCACGTCGCCATGCGCGATCACCGGCACGCTTTCGCCCGCGAGCAGCTCGCCGATCGCGTTGTAGTGATCGGGGTGCGGGTGGGTGACAAGCACGCCGAGCAGCGGCTTGCGGAGCGCCTCGAGGCGGGCCCGGAAGGCGCGGCCGTCGGACAGCAGCAGCGGCGCGTCGACGGCGACGACCCCGTCGGCGCCCTCCACCAGATAGGAGTTGACGAACAGACCGAGCTCTCCGGAGCGGTAGCTGTGCACAGTCGGAGCCACGCGCCGCACGGTACGACCGGCGTCGCCCGCGGGCAACAGGAATCCGGTCTAACGCGAGACCGAGCTCGTATGTGTCGGGTTACGCTCTCTGTGCCATGGTCGAGCTGCGCCATCTGCGCTACTTCATCGCCGTGGCGGAGGAGCTCAACTTCAGCCGCGCAGCCGAGCGCCTGCACATGGCGCAGCCGCCGCTCAGCGCCGCGATCAGGCAGCTCGAGCGCGATCTCGGCGTCGAGCTCTTCATCCGCACGACTCGCGAGGTCACGCTCACCGACGCCGGCTACGCGTTCCTCCAAGGAGCCCGCAGGACGCTGGCGGATGCCGATCGGGCGGCAGAGGATGCCAAGCGCGCCGCGGCCGGCGAGATCGGCAGCCTGAGGCTCGCCTATTCCTGGAGCATGCGCTTCGAGACACTGCCCGCGCTCGGCAGAGCGTTCAAGGCAAGCCACCCCGACGTCCAGCTGCTTGCGCAGGAGATGTGGAACGCCAGGATGCCGTCCGCGTTCGCCAACGGCAGCATCGACCTGGCCCTCTCGCTCTGCCCCGAGATCGCCCCCGAGCTCGAGCTCGCCCCGATTCGCAAGGAGCGCCTCGTCGCGCTGCTGCCGGAGGCCCATCCGCTCGCCGGCGAGCACGCGATCCCGCTGTCCTCGCTCGCCGGGCAGGACTTCGTGCTGTTCCCGCGCGAGATCGCTCCGCGCCTGCACGACGCGTTCGTGGCGATCTACCGCCGAGCCGGCTTCGAGCCGCTGTTCCGCAACGAGTCATTCCATACCGGATGGGACCTCGGAGTCCTTGCCGAGATCCCGGCCGTCGCGATCGCTCCGAAAACGGTGGCCGCCGGGCTCCCCGACGCGATAGTCGCGGTCTCGCTCAGCGAGCCCACCGACTCGCTCGAGACCTGCCTGGTCTGGCGGAGCGACGAGAGATCGCCCGCCGTAGCGAGCTTCGTGAGCGCAGCACGCTCGGCCTTCGGCGTCGTGTCAGGCCGCGGCGCCGGGCCCGGGGAGTAGCTCGACGTCGCTCGCATGCATCGGCTGTCCGCAGTGGGCGCAGCGCAGATCGACCCGGGTGAGCTCGCCGCACGCGTGGTGGCGGTAGAGGACCGGCGGGCCGGCGTTGCCGGCGAGCCACCTGTCACCCCAGGCGACCATCACCATCAGCAGGCCGACGAGTTCCGCGCCCTTCTCTGTTAGGACGTAGTCGTACCGCGGTCGCCGGTCGTAGGGTCGGCGCTCGAGCACACCGTGCTCGACGAGGTGGTTGAGCCGCTCGGTCAGGACCTTGCGCGAGATGCCGAGGTCCTCTTGGAGCTGCTCGAACCGGCTGAACCCGGCCCACACGTCGCGCAGGATCAGCGGCGACCAAGGCTCCCCGATGACGTCGAGCGTGCGCGCGATCGAGCACGCCATTTCGCCGAAGTTTGTGCGCTGCATTGGGCCAGTCTAGCCGTGGGGTTCCCTCAGGGAACTACGTGTGTTACCTTCCCGGCGTCTCCTAAAGGAACCTCGAAAGGAGGACGCGGATGAGCAATGTCTTCAGCCCCCACGCAGTGTCGGTCGGCGGCTACGTCGAGGTCGAACGATGATCCTCGTCACCGGCGGCCTCGGTTCTATCGGGTCGCACACCGCACGGGCACTGCTCGACCTGGGCGAATCCGTCGTGCTCACCGCGCACCGATCCACCCAGCTGCCCGAGTACCTCGCCGGCGAGCCCGACGGCCGGGTCGTCGTCGAGCCGCTGGACGCCAAGGACGAGGCGACCTTCCTCGACATCGGGAGGCGGCACGAGATCACTGGCATCGTCCACCTCGCAGCGGGCCGCTACGACCTGCCCGATCCCGTCGAGTACCTCGGCGCCGAGACCCTCGGCCTGCTCAACGCCCTCAAGGCCGCGACGGTGTGGGGCGTGCGTCGGTTCTCCGTCGCCAGCACCATCGGCGTGTACGCGGGGGTGGACGAGGTCCCGTGGCGCGAGGACGCACCGCTGCCCGTGCTGGCAGCGCACCAGATCCACGTTTTCAAGAAGACTGCGGAGCTCTTCGCCACGCTGACCGGCGACAGTGCCGGGTTCGACGCGCTGAGCCTGCGAATCGGCACCATCTGGGGGCCCCTCGGCCTGCCCGACTCGCCCTTCTTCGCCCTTCCCCGCCTGCTGAGCGCGGCGGTCTGGGGCGAGGAGCCCGACCTCACCCCGCCACGTCCGCCCGCGTACGCCGAGGACGGCACGGACCTCTGCTACGTGAAGGACTGCGGCCGGGCGATCGCGCTGCTCATGCTCGCGGAGCGGCTGAACCACCGCCTCTACAACATCTCGACCGGACGGCTGGTTCAGTACAGCGAGGTCGTCGACGCGATCAAAGCCGCTGTTCCCGGCGCGAACATCACCCTCCCGGAGGGTCGCAATCCCGACCGGCCCCCGGACAACTACCTCGATACCACCCGGCTGCGGGCGGACACGGGCTTCCGGCCGGAGTACGACGTCGAGCGCGCCGTTCCGGACTACGTCGACTGGCTGAGAGGACACGACCGCTAGGCGAGACATCCTGTGGGACGATCGGGGTCGCAGCGCGAGGACCGGGGCGCTGCCGCCCGGAAGGAGGCGCCACGTGTCGGCGCGGCCACCGGGGATCACCCCCGGCCGAGAGCTAGTTTGCGGG
>Ga0081538_10000008_pt1:125000-173780 | contig 173780 bp, 170 predicted proteins | sample TabmetS5T2R1_FD_71022 | JGI IMG/M metagenome (GOLD analysis project Ga0081538, IMG submission 71022) | Tabebuia heterophylla rhizosphere microbial communities from the University of Puerto Rico - S5T2R1 | ecosystem: Host-associated > Plants > Roots > Rhizosphere ... | reverse complement strand
TGCCGCTCGTCTAGCAGCGGCAGCATGACCTCAAGCTTGCGCGCTAACGTCTGTTCGGTGGCTGCCACATCGGCAGCCTAGACTGCCCGACTCATCAGAAACGTTATTTATGCCCAAGTCCTTGGCGCCGACGACGCGGCACACAGGCAAGCTCCGCGGTGGCGTATCGGGGTTGCGGCGGCCGCGACCGTGCCGGCTTTTCCCGTCTTCATCGCTCCTCCGGGGTTGAGGATACGGGTTTCCAAAGATCGGGCGCATCAGGCGTCGGTAGCACGAAGTACATGTGCTCACGTCTACTCGGTGGCGGCAGTTCGCCGTGCTGTTCTTGACTTGCTTTCTTTGTCAGGTGAAGGCGAACAGCGGGGGAAGAACAGCGACGACGCCCGCTGCCCACAGGGCGAAGATGGGCAGGTAGGAGGTCTGCCATCGCTCGAGGCAGTGGAAGGCGATCCGTCCCATGAGAAACCGCATCGAATGCCAGGCGGCTCCGGCCAGGTTCACGAGCAGGACGAGGTTGAGGCCGAGCGCTGCCACGCGGTTCGGGGTGAGTCCGAGATCGCCGATCCGGGCCGCCATCGCGGCGAGCACCATCACGTCGAGCACGAGAGCGCTCGCGACAGCGAGCAGTTGGACACGGTCCATCAGCCCGGCCGGTTGGGATGGCTCCCGCGCGGACATCGCATACAGGACAAGTCCCAGCACCACCACCAGAAGGCCGTCGAAGACGCCGAGCAGCTCACGGTTAAACGCGCCAGCGGCCCCGGACACGGCGTAGATGGCCGCAGCGACGGCCAGCATCACGGCGAACAGCGGAGTGAACAGCATAGTGAGCACCGGCGCCATGTTCTCCACCACATGCTGCTTGGACTCCACCAGCCACCCCGCCACGATCACCGCACCGGCCGCGCCCGACGGCAACACCCACTCGACGACCCGCTCGACGAGACCGGTCCCGATCGGCTCGAGAATCAGCCCGGTAAGCAGGAGCAGCACGCCACCACCGAGCGCGATGAGCGCGTAATAGATAACCCACTCGCCAGTGAAGCGGACGAAATCCATACGCCGCTCGTGCGATCTGATCGTACCGCCCATGTATGGGTAGGCCACCGCGAACCACAACACGACAGGCAGATGCAGCGCGACGAGAAGCTCGGTGGCCGAGCCCGCACGGAGCGGATAGAGGTTGACCACAAGCGCAACGAGCGCGAACGGCGCGGCCGTGAGCGCCCACCGCCGGGTGTCGAGCTGCCGTCGGCGGGCGAAGTACCCGGCGAGGAACGGCAACACGAACAGACCGATGTTGCGCACCAGCCACCCTGCCTGCTCTTCGGGAAAATGAGCAGCCAGGCGCGCGACCTGAACCGTGACAGCCGCAGCCAAGGCGAAAACGAACGCCTCCAACCACCCGCTGGACAGGCGCGCTGGCTCATCCTCACCCCTCAAGACGAGCTGTTTCCACAGTCGGCCCCTGTGCTCGCGCGCGAACTCCCGTGACAGGGCGTCCAGGTCCCCCATCCGCTTCACGGCAACGAGGAACGCCTCATCGGCTGTGAGGCCGGCCGCGTCCAGATCGGCGATCTGGTCGCGAAGATGAGCCTCTAGCTCATCAACGTCGCGGCCGTTGACGGCTGGGGCCTTGGCGACGTAGGCCCGCCATTCGGCGATCTGTGAATCCACGCCATCCATAGATCACGCCTCACCAGTGCCGTCGGCAGCCAACCGGAGTCTCGCCAGACGTCACCCAACGCACGCGTGACGGTCACCCACTGCCATTGCTGCTCCGCAAGCGCTGCTCGCCCGTCGTCGGTGATCGCATAGTACCTGCGGCGACGCCCTTCGGGCGGCGTCCGCCACTGCGTTGTCACATACCCGAGCCGGCGGAGGCGATGCAGCAGCGGATACAGCATCCCGTCGGTCCACTCGAGCTCACCTCCGGAAAGCTCACGCACCCGCCTCAGGATCGCATAGCCGTAACTCTCACCCTCAGCCAGGATCGCGAGCACGAGCGGCGTCGCCGAGGCCGCGACAGGTCCTTGTTGATACGCACACCGTCCCTCCCATGACCCAAAGACATATGCATAGCAGCACAAGGTATGAGCGGCGTCCTCATCGACGAAGTCACCTTGGACCGACCTGGCATCCCGGTGGCGCACCTCGGCAGCGCAGACACCCCGTCCGAGCAGGTGGGACACGCGGCCACGGCCGGGGGCGCGGACCAAGCCAGCGTTGTCTCCGTTCAGCCGCCACACACTCGGCGCCGGAAACCCTCCGACCGTGTGGTCCCCCTCATCGACGTCAGGGCCGCGGGTGCCACCGCGCACTCCTGCTCCTCAAGCGCAAACCGGGCGCCTGGCGGTGGCAGCCAGCCCGCCGCGCGATCTCCGCAACCGCCAACTCGCCCCCGTCGGGCCTGCAGCAATACTTGGAGGATGGCGAGGCGTTGCCGGGGATCGAGTGCAGCGCCGCCCACGTACACATCCCCAACACCCTCCGCCGGTCCAATCCGAGTGCGAGCAGGCCACGGGCGAGCAGCATCAGCTGACCGACCAGCCGGGGCAGGTCCTCGACCACAGGCATGCCTTCGATCTCACGCCGCCCATACCCGGAGCGAGGCACAGCCGCCCGCCCGTAGCCGGTAGCCACAGCCACGTCCGCCAATGCGTCGAAGCAGCCGCGCTTCGGCGAGCATGATCGTGATGCGACCGTCCTGTTCGGCCAGCAGACTCGTGGAGCGGCGTCCGGGTGGCGGCCCATCCGCACGCCGCCCGTGCCGGGGCACCCCGTGCCTATCGCTTTCTGGACGCGCGGGCAGCGGGTTCGTTTACGGTACGGCCCGCAGCTGCGCCTGCCCGTCGTTCAGGGCGGGTCGGAGGTGGCGCTGGCGCGCTGCGGGTGTGCCCTCACCGGACTTGGTTGGTGCCGTGCTTGCCGGCGGCCGTGTCCTCGGCACCGGCTCGCCCGTGAACAATCGGGATGGCGGCGACGAGGTCGGCCTCGATACGTGATTTGTCCAGCCCAAGATCGGTGAGCACACCGGCGCCGTTCTCCAACTCCAGCAGGGCGAGCAGGATGTGCTCGGTCCCGATGTAGTTGTGTCCCAGCCGCAACGCCTCGCGGAAGGTCAGCTCCAGGGCCTTTTTCGCCCGGCTGTCGAACGGGACGAGGTCCGGAACGGATCCGGCCGGGGGCGGTAGTGCCGCCGCCGCGGCAGCCCGGACCGCGTCCGCGGTCACACCATGCGCGCGCATGAGCCGGGCAGCGAGCCCGTCTGGCTCGCTGAGCAGCCCCAGCACCAGGTGCTCGACGCGGATCTGATCGTTTCCGGCGGCCTGCGCCTCGTTCTGCGCGGCGACCACCGTGTTACGCGCCCGCAGAGTGAACCGGCTGAAGCCCTGGTCGGGATCCAGGTCAGACGGCGCGCCGGGACCCTTCGGGACGAAGCGCTTCTGCGCCGCCTGTTTAGTGACGCCCATGCTGCGGCCGATGTCGGTCCAAGATGCTCCCGATCGTCGGGCTTGGTCGACGAAGTGCCCGATCAGGTGGTCGGCGACCTCGCCGAGGTGCTCGGCGGCCAGGACCGCGTTGGTGAGTTGGTCGAGCGGGTCCGTGTGGACTTTGGTGATTGCCTCGATGAGGTCGCCGAGGCGGACGGGGTTCGCGGGGATCGGTGACGTCATGCGTCAACCATAGGTTGACGCATGACGTCAATCAAGGGTTGACGGTGAGAAACACATCGCGGGTCTCCGCCGGCTGGTCCGTCGCTGGTAACCATGGAAGGAGGCAAGAAGATCATCGACGTATCCGTCCCGCAAGCGTTGCCTCACCTACCGGCGCGCAGCGTCGTACGGTTCGCGGCGAGGACAGCCCCGTCCGCTGACCGCTGGCCGGCGCACTGAGCCAGCGGCCTGCAGGCAGGCTGACCGTCGCCGTATCACCCGACCAGCGATTGGAGGCGCCATGAGCACGACCAGCAGCGCTGCGGATTTCGACGTCGTTGTGCTTGGCATGGGACCAGGCGGGGAAGTCGCAGCCGCTCGCTTACTCGAGGGCGGCAGACGCGTCGCCGTCGTCGAGCGTGAGCTGATCGGCGGCGAATGCGCCTACCGGCATGCGTTCCGTCCAAGACGCTCCTGCCCAAGACGCTCCTGCGCCCGCCCGAGATCAAAAGCGAGGCTCGGCGCGCTGCGGGTACCGGGACTCCAAGCTGGACTGGGCCGCCGTTCGTGACTACCGGGACTTCATGATCCGCAACCTCGATGACTCCAACCAGATCAAAGACTACGAGAAGCACGACGCCACCGTGATCAAAGGTCATGGGCGTCTCGCGGGCAAAGCCAGGTAGACGTCGACGGGCGGATCCTGACCACCGAGCATGTCATCATCGCGACCGGGTCGGACCCGCGCATCCCGCCCATCGAGGGCACACAGAACGTGCCGGTGTGGACAAACCGTGAGGCCACCACGCTGCGGGAAATCCCCGGCCGCGTCCTCATGATCGGCGGCGAACCGGTAGGAGTCGAGTTCAGCCAGTTCCTCGCCCGCTTCGGCGCGCACGTCACGCTTGTGCTCCGCCGACCGCCTGATCCCCCGCGAGGACCCCTGCATCAGCGAGTTAACTCTGCAGGCCTTGGAAAGCGACGGAATCGACGTCCGAGTCGGCCGTCAAGTCAGCCGCATCCGACGAGACGGCCACAGCGACATCGCCGAGCTAGACGACGGCTCCAAGATCGCCATCGATGTGGGCGTGATCGGTGCCGGCCGAACACCCCGCACACAAGACCTAGGCTTGGAAACCATCGGGATCGAGGCCAGCCCGCGAGGGCTTCCGATCGACCAACGCTGCCGCGTCACCGAAGGCGGCGACGTCACTGGTGTCATGCTCTTCACGCACGTGGCGAAGTACCAGGGACGAGTCGTGACCGACAACCTCCTCGGCAACCACCGCCTCGCCCGCTACCAGCCATCCCCAGAGTCGTGTTCAGCGATCCCGAGGTAGCTGCCGTCGGCCTCACCCACCAACAGGCACAAGACCATGGACTCCACGTAGCAACCGCCACCATAGACCTGCCCGCAAGTTACAGCACAAAGCTCCCAACCACTCGTCAACGCCTACCAGGCCCCGCGTGCGGGCAATGACGCCTCCAGCTGATCCTGGACTCCCTGCGCTACTGGGTAACGGACATGCACGTCGAAGGGTTTCGCTTCGACCTGGCCGCGGCCCGCCAGTTTTTTTCGAGGTCGACCGGCTCTCGGCGTTCCCCCTGGCGCTCCGCCCAGCGATCAGGTCTGCGGGTTATCGCTCACGCACTCCGACCTCATCGAGGTGGGCGAGCAGGTCTGCGGGGTCAGCGTAGACACGCATGGCCCCTGCGCGCAGTAGCTCATCTTCGCTGTAGCCTCCCGAGAGAAACCAATGCCGAGTGCCCTGGCACGGACATCCCCGCCCGTCTCGCGCAACAGCGCTCGGGCCATGGCCACCGCTCATGCCTATTCGACGATGGATGCGCCAGGCCGCCAGCGCCATCCCCTCCGTCTCCAATGCCTCACGCCAGAAAAGGACGTGCTGATAGACGTTGCCGACGAGTGTCCCATCGAGGTCGAACACGAACGCGACACTCGTCAGATCACCCACTCACATTCCGATCGAGGGCGATATAGGCGAGGTTCGTGACCCCGGCGTAGACGCTGTGATGCCAAGCGTCGATCGCCACTTCCGTGCTTCCCCACTGCGTCACCGGTGGGGTCACCCCCAGCGTAGGGAGCATCACGAGCTCGGATCCCCACACAGCGGCCAGGTGCGCGGCGACGGCGGAGCTGCTGGGGACGTCAAGAGCAGCCAGCAGGCCACGGACGGAACCCCAGAGCGTCCCGTACGCCCAATGCACGGCAGTGGAAAACCGCTGCCATTCCGCCTCTCCCATCGGCTTCACGCCGAGCACCTTGCTCGCAGCCCGAGCCGGAGCATCGCTCGGCTCACGGCCCCTCAGCTTCATCTCGACCGTGCTCGACACCGTCATGGCGGCAGTACCGACAGCTCCGGCAACGAGGCCCTTGCCGATCACAGTGGCCAGGTCTGCAAGTGCGATGCTCATCGATCCCCTCATCTGGCCATGATGGCCACGATCCAGCCTGTTGCCACGACAAGCCCGCCCGATGGTGGTCACCAACCCAGCACCACGGCATGGCGCCATCGCCATCTCACGTGATCGCGTAGTTCTGGCCCTGACGCCAAATCGGCGGATGACCTGTACCCTTTCGGTGACCGTCGGCCGAGTAGCAGGACGCAACCGAGAAGCGGAACGCTTGTTTGGGAGCTAGCCGTGAACCGGCAGCCACGTCGCGTAGGCAGCATCCGGGATCGAACACCTGCTGGGAGTGATCTCGCGGCGGCTCAACGCCAAGCCGATGCGTCTGCAATCAACGTTGCCCTACGCAGGCTACCCACCAGTGCATCGCATGGCCTAGAGACGAAGGGTTCGCTCAGTTCGACGGTGGCCCTGGCCTTGCAGCGCACGGCAGGGAACGCCGCGGTCGTGTCCTTGTTGCGCAATCGCGCCCAGCCGGCAGAGACGGCCGCAGCCGGGCCAGCATGGCAGGAAGAACATCACACGGTTCAGCGAACTCCTGTCTGGTTAGCGGATCTGAAGGGGGGAGCCCGGCGGAATGAGGTGATCCAGTTTGCTGAGGCGGTGGAGCGAAGAGTCTTAAGTGCGTACGGCTTTCTGGTCGCGAACCCCTCTTTGGGCGCGCACGCCTCGCTGGTCACGCAGGACAAGAATGGCTACATCAGGAAGTGGTTAGAGGAGTGGGGCGTCTATAAGCACGATGCGGATTTGGGCCGCTGGGCGATGTTTCATGCGAGGGCAGGATACGCGATCGAGTCCCTGGCCACGTTCTTGGCTCTTCAGGACGCGCCTGCGGGGACGTATGCGAGACCTCAGGTTGAAAAGGGCGGCACGAGGCCGGATTTAGTGCTCTACGAAGACAAAACCAATAGAGAGCTATGTTGGCTAGATATCACTGCCGGGCTTTCCAAAGGCCATGTCGAGAAAAAGATTGGGAATTGGCTGCAGCCTCATAACGCTGAGATCCTTTACCCGAGCTTCACAGACTCTGATTTCACTGAGATGAAAGCGAATGATCCGAAGCTGGATAAACCTCGTGAGATGAGTGGCGATGTCCGCTGGCTGCTCGCTACAGGAATTACGCGGAACCGTATTGAAGAGGAGGAGCAGAACCTACGCCGCCAATATTTTCGAGACAATGACGTAGCTGAGCTTGATGAAAAACTGTTAGAAACTCCGTTAACAGCGAGCCAAAAACGTGCGCTTGTGGTCAGCCTACTCAAGACAAAATACTCGGAACTTACTGAAAAACCGGTCGCGCATATGCTCTACGCAGCAGGCCTCAGCGTTGCTAAATACCTACCAGAAACAAACACCAAGAAAGTCCCAGAAGTCTCGAAGCGGGAAGGCCATCGTTGGCTCGCTCGGTACGCCACTGCCTTATCGTGGCCAGGCGTGACACTCCCCGATGCACGAAAGGCGGAGATCCGTAGGGACGTCGAGGAGGAGCTTTTTAAGACCAGCGGCAGGACGCTCGAAGCAGCGGTCGACCTCGAGGCAGGCCAGAAACGGAAAAGGGAAGAGGAGCCTGCCCTCAGAGCACTGAGGCGGCGTGGATCTTTCTGACCGATGGTTACGGTCGAGCGCCGTCCGCCAGGCCCGCCGGCCTAAGCCGCGTGACCACCCTGGTGCCCCCCACATCGAACCGCCTTCAAAGCCAGCCCATTAGCGTTGGCGGCGCTTGGCGGCCAGGCTCTCGAGCTTGTCCGCCCCGGTGTGGTCCGGCTTATCGGACCGGAGATCGATCTTGCAGGTGTACGACACCCGCGGCGCGACCTCAAGAACCGCCTGGCCAGCGGCCTTGAGCGCCTCCATGCATTGGGACCACCGGCCCTCCAGCAGGGTGCCAGAGGCATCCGCCGTGTACGTCACGGCTGTGGCCTCCACGGCGTCGAGCGCGCGCGCCACCTCCTGGGAGACACTCGCGGATCCAGTCCCGATGGGCGTGACCGAGAACCACACCAGCACATACGGATCATCCGGCACACGCATCGCCGCCCCTTTCTTGATCGGCTAACCCTATCTGGGCAGATCGCTCAAGCCACAACCCTCCGCGTCTCGGGACGCAGCGCCGCTCGTCACCGCCGCGCACGCATCTCTACGAGTTGGCGGCCCCCTGCTCCCGGATGCCGGCCACTGCCGTGGTCAGGCCGGAGGCGTCGAGGACGTCAGCCATCACCCCGACATGCTCCTCCCAGACCTCCGCAGGGGTCACCTCCTGCAGCTCCAACACGTGGTACACCTCGAGGCCCAACTGGACCCCAGCCAAGGCGCCTGCGTACGCGGGATCGCCCAGCACCACGGTCTCGGCCGCGATCTCCGCGCTCTCCGGGTCAGGAGCGCCGAGGATCACCACCAAGCTCTGTGGGCCGTGCTCCTCCGCCAGCCGGAGGATCGTCTCCTGCGACCGCAGGTCCATGGCTCCTGCAGCCGTTCAGACGAAGCACTCGGTGGCGACGAATGCCACCTCCCCGCCGGCTGCCTCCACGCAGGCGGCGATCGTCGGCCCCGACACTCCGTCGCGCTCGCCGAGCGCGACGACTTTCCGGCCTTTCAGGTCCGTCAGCATGGTTCCTCCTCACCTCCTTCCTCAGCGCGAAGCCCGTCAAGGGTCTCGTCCAGCCAGCGCTCGAGGGTGGCGGCATCTAGGTCAGGCGCCGCCAAGCGAGCGACCTCCTCCCCGTCCCTGAACAGCAGGAACGCCGGCAGGCCCATAACCTTCAGCTCGATACACAGCCTGCGGGCTTTCGGCGCCTCCAGCTTCACGACCGCCAGCTCGGGACGCGAGGAGGCCAGTTGCTCCACCGCCGGCATGAGGGTCAGGCACTGCTGGCACGACGGCCCCCACAGATCCACCAGCACGAGCGGCGCTGCCACAAGGTCGCGGAACGTGTCCTTGGTCGCTTCGACAACCTGTCCAGCCACCTCGTCCTCCTCACTGCCTGGGATTGCGCTCGAGCAACACGCTCATGCCGTCCGACAGCTGGCACATCTGCCCGAGGAACAGGCTGCCCTTGGCGATCAGGCTGACCCTGCCGGCGTCGCCAGCCGTGAGGCGGCCCAGCGCATGGGGCAGGTAGCAGAAAGCCGACGCCAGGTGCCCTTGGGTGGGGGCGAAGCCGGGCATCCCGTGGGCCGCCACGAAGGCATCGATATCCCCTGCCTCGATGTCACCTCGCCGCGAGGCGAGCGCGGCGATCGTTCGGTAGTTGCGCTCGGGGACGTTGCCCGAGCGCGCCGTTTGGGTGATCTCGGGGTTGTGCAGCTCGGTGGCGTAGTCGTCCACCGCGGTCATCGGCAGCCCGAGGCGCGCGAGCGGCTCGACCGCCAACGCCTCCATGATCCGCGCGGTCGACCCTCCTGCGGTGACGCGGTGGCGCCCCACGCTGTCCAGCCGCAGGCGGGGGGCGACGCCATCGTCCAGGCCGACCAGCGCCGCCGCCCCCCCGATCACGTCCTCGAGCACCGGGAGCCCCTCGCGCAGGTGGCCCTGGAACTTCATCCCCAGCTTGGGCAGAGAGCCGCCAGCGACCACAGCCACCCGGTCGAACACGCCCGCGGCGACCAGGCTGGACGCGATCACCAGCGCGGGCACGGGGACGGCGCAGAAGTTCTTCACGTCCGCGCCTGACGCCTCGTCAAGGCCCGCGGCCGCCGCCACCGCCTTGGCCAGGTTGCCCCCGCCCCGCTGGTAGCGGTCACCAACCGCCTCCTCGCCGCAGCCGATGACGTAGTCAATTGACGCTGGCTCGACTCCGTGGCGGTCCAGAAGGTGCAGGAGAGCCAAGGTGGCAGTTGCCTTGGCAGCGAGGTTCTCCAGCAGCACGGCGGCTGAGAGCGCCCCGTCGTCATCGCGCGCCCGCCGCACCGCGCCCGCCAGGTGATCCCCGGCGAGATGAAGCGGCAGAGCGCCTGGGCCGGCCGCCTCGACGTCGCCGGAGGCCGCCTCCACGCGCCCTAGGTCTAGGCGCTTGGCCAAGCGGTGCGTAGCCAGCGCGGCGGCGGCTTGCCCCGCGGCCTCGGGGGTCAAGATAACCAGGTCGAACTCGTCGACGGCCGCCAGCAGCCCCAGGAACTCCTCCTCTGGGAGCAACTCCCCCACCGGCCCGGAGCGTGATGCCTGGGGATCTGACCAGCCCAGCCACGGGCGCTCGGGAAGGTCACGGGGGTGCAGCGCCCCCAGGTACGCCTGGTGGGGCGGGTAGGCGACCGCCTCCTCAAAGCTGCGGAGGCTGTGGAGGAACGCGCGCTCGAGGCCAGGGTCCTTGGCCAGCTCCCGCGCTGGCTTCGAGCCGTGGCGGGTCAGGCTGGGGGTATGGGCGAGCACCTGGCTCGCCGCGCGTACCACTGGCAGCCGCTGCATCCTCACTCCTCCTTCTTCGCGCCGGCTTCGACGTCAAACACGGTCGGCCCAGCCACCGGCGTGGCCACCGCGGCCAGCGCCCGCTCGAGCAGCTGGCGCCGCCAGGCCCGCTCCCCCGCCGGGTCGAGGGACGGGTCGCCGGTGGGATAGGGGATGCCCCGGGTGGGCACGATCCTCGGGGCGCCGACCCGCATGGCCAGCGAGACGAGGTTGCAGAGCAGCGCGGTCGGGATGCCGGCCCGCTCCAGCTCTTTCGCGAGCGTTGACCCGCAACGCGTCCCCGTCCCTCACGTCGACGTCAAGATCACGGCCTGGATCCCGGCCCGGCGCAGCTCGGCCGCCCACTCCACGCCGAACCGGCGGGCGTTGCCGACCGACGTGCCATTCCCGGTCGTCACCAGGTACTCAGGGTGAAGCCGCGCGACGGCGCCCTCCCGCTCAAGGTCGGTGGCCACGTCGAGGGGGAGGATGCGGTGGGGGTCCTCGTTGGCCCACACCGTCGAGAAGCCGCCGTGGATCGAGCAGTAGTCGCCCGCTGCCAGCTCGCCCCCCGTCGGGAGCGGGTAGCGCAGCCAGCGGGTCGCCCGGGCGGACTCCAACCGATCCGGGTTGCCGTCAGGGACGAGCCCTCCCTCGGTGAGCAGGGCCACTGCCGCCGCCGCGGGATCGACCGGCGCAGCTGGGCTGACGGGCTGGAAGCGGAGCAGCGGGATCTCGGTGGCGGCCTGGTCGCCGCCCAAGCGGGCGAGCACCAGGTCAACGGCTCGCTCAGCCCCCGCGCGGTCGACCAGGACGGCCCGGCGCGCCGGCCGGTTGATGCGCCCATCCTCGCCGGTGAGCGGCTCCCGACTTGCGAGCTTGCGGGCCGCCGCCGCCAACCGCTCCAGGGACGGCCCCATGTGGCGGGCGGATGGGCCGCTGGCGACCACAGGGATCGCTCCGGCCTCGTCCACACCCGGGTTGTCCTCGTGCATGGCCGCCAGGGCGAGGATCCCCGCGTCCCCCGCGGCGACCGTCACCCGGGCGCAGGCCAGCCCGTAGCGGCCGCTCGTGAACGCCGGTCCCGCCAGCACGAGGTCGGGCTGGGCGGCGCGGATCAGGTCGAGGATCTCATCCACCGCGCCCGGCGTAGTGGCGTGGTCGTCCCCGCACCAGACGGTGGCCACGATCTCGTGCTCAGGGCTAAGGAGTGCTGCCAGGCGCCGGCCCGGGCCCACGGGCCCGGCGGCGCAGGCCGGCGGGATACTGGCCGCATCCTCGGCGCCCACGCCAGCGAAGAACTGGTTGATGTAGTGGACGATCCGCGTCATACGGTCTCCTGGCACGTCAGACGCCCCCACCCCAGGGGGCTCAGCGCGCAGTACAGCGCAGCGGTCGGGAGCTCGAGCGGCGCGGTGGCCGGCCGGTCTACGAGGTCGACGCGGTGGCCCCCGACCGCGCGCCCGACGGCGGGGAGCGAGACCACCTGGTCGTAGTTGCCTGTGCTCGCCATGGCCGTCGCCCGCGTGGGGGCCACGACCACCGGCGGCCCAGTGCCGTCAGCTCCCGCCATCTCCGCGAACAGCCCGACGGCTGGGATCCCGAGCGCCTCCAACGCGTCCATCTTCAAGGCCATGTCCGCGTCGGCGTTGCCGCCTCCCTCCTTGGTGACCACCGCCGCGTCCAGCCCAGCGGCGGCGCACAGCCGCGCGGCGTGCTCCGAGATCAGCTCCTTGCGGCCCTGCTCCACCGGCTCAGGGCACACAACCAGCCCCGCGAAACGCAGATCCCGCCCGTCGCGGTCCCGCAACGCGGCCACAACCGGATGGTTCTGGTACAGAAACGTGGGGTTTTTCAGGGCGGGATGGCCATACTGGCCGCTTGTGACCGCGCCGTCCTCCAACTCGTTCGGGTCCATCAGCGTCGGCAACGACAAGCCGAACGACTGGCCATACACGAACGTGTCCTTGTAGCTGCCCTGGGTCTGGATGTTGGTCACGGCCCCTACCCGGGGCAGGCCGTCCCCCGCTTGCCACGCCGGCCCAGGCAAGGCCTCGACCGCGTCAGGCGGGGCGTCCAGCGCAGCTGACGCCAGCCAAGCCGCCAGCCTGCACAGCCCCCGGCGCAGCGCAGCCTCGACCGCCTCCCAGCTAGCTCCGGGGGCGGGGGAGAACTCCACGACCAGGTTGTGGGCGCTCCCGAGCGGCGACAGCGCAGCCGCCGGCCCGGACAGATCGGCCACCGCCTCCTGCGCCCTCGGCAGGAACCCCGCAGCCACGACCACGGCGCCTTGGAGCACGTGGGTCTCGCCGTGCCCCTGAGGCTTGGCAGGGCCAAGGATGCCGGGGAAGATCCCGCCGCCGCCTAGACCTTTGGCGCGGGGCTCGACCGCGTCGAGGATCTTGACGATCCGCGCCGGCTCGCCCGCGGACACCCACGACACCCGCACCTCGCCCAGAGCCGGATCGGTCATGACCGTTTCGGCCTCGCTGGCCGAAACAGTCAAAACCCCCGCGTCATACTGGGTCTCATCCCCGAGCGCGACAGTGTCGACCCGGTGGACGATGCGGGTGAGGCCGGGCGGCGGATCGTCCCTCACACCCAGCAAGGTATCGGCAAAGGCCCAGGATCCGCACGGCCTCTACCCAGAAGTTGCGGATGAGGCTTGAGAGAAGAGCGCAACCGCGCCCTCGGTGCGTGGTGGCAGGCCCTACGCTGCGGTGCGAGCCGTCCCAGGCCTGCGTTCCAGGTCGGGGCAGGCAGCGCATGCGCCTGTCTCGCAATCCGCAGAAGACCAGCGTGCGTAGCTTTCGGGCAGCGGCGCTTCGCGAGAGATCGTGTCCCACATACAGTCGATGGCGTACTGGAAGTCTTCTACGGTCTCCCACGCGTGACGCTCAACCGCACGATTGAGGCAACCAAACAATGCGACAAGGGCATCGTGGTTTTCCCCCGTGAGCCCACACGTCCATTGTTTTTCAAGAGCTATACGAGAATGACCCGCCGCCAATGCTGGGCTGCCCGGAGACGGCAGGCCCTCACCCGCGGCGGGCGTCATATTCCCCATTGTTCCTCCAGCACAGTCGCTTCCCGTATGGCAACGGCGGCGATCGCACGACTCGCTCCGCTGTGGATCAACCGCGATGCCGCGCTCTTTAGCCGTGTCTTTGGAGAACCGCTGCTACCAGGCCACCCGTCCGCACCCGGACATCCTCGTCACCGCTGGCATACCCTGCACCGATCTGCCCGTCGAGGTCGCACCGAACATCATCGAGACGCTCTTCTGCGCGTAAGGTTACTCGTGGCGCGTCGGTGACGGAGGGTGACCAGCCGGGCAGGACCACCACAGCTGGCTCAGATCCCCGCTGGCGTTTGCCGCATGGCCGCCGAGCTGGGCAAAGACGCTGATGAGAGGTGTCTCCATGAGTCAGTTAAGGGCGTCGATCGCCTTCGCGATGATCACTGCGATGGTACTGAGGGACACGGCGGCCTGGAACATCATCGTGAGTTTGGCCCATCGCGACAGCGGCAGCACATCGGCGGGGCCGAATGCGGTCGCGTTAGTGAACGACAGGTACAGGTAGTCAGTGAAGGTTGGCTCCCATTCAGGCGGGGCAAGGTCTGGGCTTTGCATCTGGACGAACAAAAAGTCGGAGTAAGGCCGGCCCCGCTCTAACTCCCAGTACCACAGAGCAAACACGATAACGTTCGTCGACCAGATCACGACACCATTTGCGAGCAGCGGGTTCGCAGCGTGGCCTTCGCTACCGAGGATTAAGCCAACTACCAGCACGACTGACCACGCGTTGATGAGGCTGATGGCCGCAATCAACGCCAGGATGGCCACCCGTAGCCGCGGCGACTCGCGGTCAATCCGTCTGGGTCTGGCGACAAGGCCGACGAGAAGCAGCGCCTCCAGGACGGGCAATACCCACTGCAAGGGTTGGAATGCCACTGGGCTGGGCAACAACAGTTGCATTCCGATGACTATGGCTAGAGCGACGGCCGTGACAAGGCTTGCCGGCCAGCGTGGCTTGCCTTGGATGCCACACCACGTCTTTGGCGCACGTGGCTGCGTGTGCTCCTGGGGGTCCGAAAACAACACGCTGTTTCCTCTCATACGGAGATCCGCCACCTGGAGCGCTCGGCAGAAGGCGGCATCTTAGAGCCGATCAAGATCTTGCAGCCATGAGCATGGAAGCGCCCTTGTGCGGCGCTTGAAATCTGCTTGCAACATACTTAAGATTTGGGTTATGCTCAATAAAGACGATTTATCTATATGTGTAGATGTGGTTATTTATAGAGTTATTGCGACGAGCCCACCAGCCGGATAAAATTGCAGATGGTGGATTCTCGCGCAACTGCCAGATGCGGCATTCGAGAAAAAGCTTTGGGCGCACGCGCGGAGTTTCGGATCCTCGGGCCGTTAGAGGTTGTCGCTAACGGGCAGTTGGTTGCTCTTGGCGGCGCGAAGCAGCGCGCGGTCCTGGCCATCCTCTTGCTGCGGGCCGGCCGCGTCGTATCGCGTGACTGGTTGATCGAGCAGCTATGGGACGGTCGCCCTCCTCAGAGCGCGGTCAACACCCTGTACAGCTACGTGTCGCACTTGCGGGGCGCACTGGAGCCGCAGCGACCACGGGGGGCGACGTTCGAGCTACTCGTGACCCGCACTCCCGGCTATCTCCTACGGCTCGGGCCCGAGCAGTTAGACGCGGCGCAGTTCGAAGCGCTCCTGCAGGAAGGGTCGGCTGCGTTAGAGGCCGGTGACCCTGACCGAGCGGTGGCCAAGCTCAACGCGGGCTTGGGCCTCTGGCGGGGACCGGTCTTGGCCGAGTTTGCGGATGCGGCTTTCGCTCAGGGGGAGATCGCCCGCCTTGAGGAGCTGCGGCTGGTCGCAGTAGAGACCAGGATCGAGGCCGACCTCGCGTTGGGCCGGCACGCCAAACTCGTCGGCGAGCTGGAGTCACTGATCGGGGAGCACCGGCTGCGGGAGCGCCTGCGCAGCCAGCTAATGCTGGCGCTGTACCGCTCTCGACGCCAAGCCGACGCCCTGCGCGCCTACCAGGACATGCGGGTGCTGCTCAATGAGCAGCTGGGCATTGACCCCAGCGCCGATCTGAAACAGCTGCACGAAAACATCCTGCGCCAAGCGCCGGAGCTCGACTGGACGCCGCCCAGGCCAGTTGAGGCTCCACGGCCACCCCCGGAGCACCCCGCGTCGGTGAAGAGCCTGACGCCTGGCACGCCGCCGCCGCGTACAGCTTTCGTGGGCCGTGACGCCGAGTTCGACCGCCTGCGATGCGCGCTCGCCGAGGCACACGGCGGCCAAGGGCGGCTGGTGTTGATCGCCGGGGAGCCCGGCATCGGCAAGACCAGAATCGCCCAGGAGCTTGCCGACGAAGCTTGCACCACAGGTGCCCAGGTGCTGTGGGGCCGCATGTGGGAAGCGGACGGCGCACCCGCGTTCTGGCCATGGGTGCAGATCATGCGCGCGTGGATGGCAAATTACGAGCAAAAGCGGTTGGGTCAGGCGCTCGGATCGGACGCGCCAGTGGTAGGCCAACTTATTCCTGAGATGGCTGAGCACGTGCCCGCACTGCCCGACCCGCCACGCCTGGAGCCAGCTGAGGCGCGTTTTCGCCTGTTTGACGCTGTGACGAGGGTGCTCAAGCGGGCGGCGCGCCAGCGCCTGTTGGTTCTTGTGCTCGACGATCTCCACCAGGCCGATGTGCCCTCACTGCGGCTCTTGCAATTCCTTACAAGTGCGCTAGGCGACGCGCGCATCCTGGTCATTGGCACGTTCCGCGACGCGAAGGCCGACTTGGACGAGACGTTGGTCGGGGTGCTCACCGAGTTGGGTCGCCGGCTGGTGACACGCCGGATGAGGCTTGAAGGGCTTCGCGAGCAGCACGTCGCGTCCTTCGTCGAACTCGCGACTGGCATCGAGGCCTCACCACCGCTTGTGGCCAAGCTGCACAAACGGACCGACGGGAACCCGCTGTTCTTGAACCAGCTTGTGCAGCCGTTGGTTGAAGATAGAGATCCGGTTCGATTCGAGGAAGAGCTTGACCACTGCGTCCCTCAGCAGGTGCTGGAAGCGGTGCAGTGGCGGCTGGAGCAGCTACCTGAAGACGCCCGCACCGTTCTGAAAACGGCGTCGGTGATAGGACCGGAGTTCAGCCTGGCGGTGCTCAAGCTCGCCACTGGACTCGACGCCGGTCGCCTGGTCGAGTTGGTCGAGCAAGCGACGGCGCTTGGATGCCTCGAGGAGATGCCAGGAGCGGTCGGTCAGTACCGCTTCTCACACGCCCTGGTCCGGGACGCGCTGTACAACCAGCTCAGCGGTCCTCGGCGTGCACGGCTGCACTGGCGGATCGGCGAGGGATTGGAGCAACACTCCGCGGATGACCCGGGCGCCTCCCTGGCCGAGCTTGCCCACCACTTCCTCCAGGCCGGCGACCGCATGAAGGCGCTGGGGTACCTGACCCGGGCTGGCAAGCGGGCGATGGCCCTCCTCGCCTATGAGGAGGCCGCCCGGCTGTTCGCGCTCGCGCTCGACCAGGGGCCTGAGGAGATCCACCGCTGTGACCTGCTGCTGGCCCGGGGCGATGCCCAGATGAAAGCGGGTGACGCCGTCAATGCCAGGAACGACTTCTTACGCGCAGCTGACAGCGCCAAAGTCCTCAATGCCCCGGATCAACTCGCCCGCGCTGCGCTGGGCTTCGGGGTGGGACTCCACGTCACGTTCAGCTTCACAGAGGCCAAGGAGCGCATGGTCAAGCTACTCGAGGACGCGTTGGGAGCGCTCGACGCTGGCGACGCGGCGCTGCGAGCACAGCTCCTTGGCCGCCTAGCCATGGCGTTGTACTGGCAGCCCGACTCAAAACGGAGGCGGGCCTCTCGGGAGCGCAGTCGGACCCTCAGCCAGGAAGCTGTGGAAATGGCTCGACGGCTAGGCGATAGGAGGGTGCTGGCCTCGGTCCTGCGCACCAGGTGCTTTGTCCTCCTCCGTCCCGACATGCTCGAGGAGCGCCTCGCTCTGGCCGCCGAGATCCTCTCCTTGGCTGAGGCTGCCGGCGACCGGGAGACGGCACAGGAAGCCCATATGTGGCGCATCGTCGGCTTCCTAGAGCTAGGTGACATCTCGACTGTGAATACCGAACTCGCCACCTATGTCCGGATTGCTGAGGAGCTTCGTCAGCCTCTGCATCTGTACTGGGCACATGTTTGGAAGGGCACTTGGGCGCTCATGGCTGGCCGCTTTGCTGAGGCCGAGCAGCACAGCCTCCAGGCGCTTGGCTTCGGCCAGCGCCTGGAGGGACTCAATACAAGCGAGCTGCAGAGCGGAGTGGGAGGCCAGCTCTTCCTGCTCCGCAAAGAACAGGGCCGGCTAGCCGAACTGGAGGAGGCGGTCAGGGGGTTTGTACGCGAATTCCCCCAGGGCTCTAGCTGGCGTGCAGCCCTGGCCCTGCTCCACGCGGAGGTCGGTGACGAAGAGGCAGCCCGCTGGCAGTTCGAGCAGCTCGCCGCTGAAGAATTCCACACCATCCCCTGCGGTGTGCTGTGGCCGGTCACCATAGCGATGACTACTGACGTGTGCGCCTTTCTTGGCGACGTACGGCGAGCGGCCATGCTCTATGAGCTGCTCTTGCCCTACGAGGAGCGCTGCATCGTCGTAGGACTCGGCTTCGCTTGCCTCGGCTCAGCCGCGCACTTCTTAGGGCGGCTCGCAGTCACCATGGGCCGCATAGAGGTGGCATGCCGGCACTTCGAGGACGCGTTACAGGCCAATGAGCGGATCGGGGCCAAGCCCTACCTTGCCCACACCAGGTACCACTATGCTCGCGCGCTCCTGGCGCGGAGCTTTCCAGGCGACCGCGAGACGGCAGATGCGCTGCTCACCAAAGCGCTCACGACAGCTCGCGAGCTTGGCATGGCGCCCTTGGCTCAGCAGATCACCTCACAGGTGCCCACAGGTCCACCATGAGCCCGCGAGCCCGCGCGTCACGGGTCGACGAACCGATGAGGGCTTGCGGTCGCGGTTATGCTCGGCACCGCCGGCTTGCCCGTGCCTGTCGGCCCTCGTGGTGACCATCGCGTCGCCAAGCGTCCGGCACGTACGCTGGCGCGCAAGTTCCCACGGCATCGGATCATGGAGGAGCACATGGGAGCCTTGCTGTCCACCCGGCTACGCCGCTGGATACTGCTCGCGGTTGGCGTACCGGTCATGGCCTGGACCTTGCAGCGAATCGGCGAGGGGTTGGAGGCCCGCAAAGGCGAGTCCACGATCAGCCGTGGGCTCCAACACGCTGGATCTTGGATGCACAAGCGCTCATGGTTGGGGCAACGCTAACCTGCCCGCTTCGCCCAGGGTCAAGACCGCCCGCTGATGATTAGAGCTGCTCGTCCAGCAGCTCGGTCGCCGTCTCCTTGATGCGCTGGACCGCCCCGCGGTCAGCCCAACGGTCGGGGTCGACCGGATCGCTCTGGGCGAGGTCGGCGGCGAAATGGCGGTCGAGCACGGCGACGACGTCAGGGTCGAGAACGACGAGGTTTGCCTCTTCGTTCTGCCGTAACGAGCGAGGGTCAAGGTTCGCCGACCCAACACACGCGACCAGATCGTCGACGGTGATGATCTTCGCATGGAGCATTGTGGGGCGATACCGCCAGATCCGTACGCCGGCCTCAAGCAGCGGCGCGTAGTCGGCCTCACCAGCGATCTGGACCACCCGCTTATCGGTGTGCTCCCCAGGCACGAGCACATCGACCTCGACGCCTCGGCGCGCCACCTCGCAGAGCTGGTCCCGCAGCGTGTCATCCGGGACGAAGTACGCGCTGGTGATCCTCAGGCGTCGCTCCACCAACCGGAAAAGCGTGTCGTACGCCGTCTGCAGCTCGCTCCAGCCGACCTGCGAGGGGCAGTTCACGACCTGCACGATCGCCTTGCCGGGCTGGGGCTGCTCGGGGAACCGGTCAGTATCGTCGAACGGCGGGTGACCAGTCTCAGCCCAGTTGCCCACGAACGACGCATGCAGCCCATCCACCGCTGGCCCGCGCACCCGGAAGTGGGTGTCCCGCCACTCTGAGGGGTTCCGGGCGTCACCCTCCCACTCCTGAGCGATTCCAACCCCACCGATGAACGCAACCTGCTCGTCGCAGACCAGGACCTTCCGGTGTGTCCGGTTGTTCGTCTCCCACACGCGCAGCCGTTTGGGCGTGCGGAACCGCTCAAGGACGCAGCCGGCGCCCTGCATCCGGTCGACGAGTTCACGGTTCATCGCGTAGGCGCCCACGGCATCCAGGAGGACCCGGCAGCGCACACCCGCACGCGCACGCTCGCTGAGCACGTCGGCGAACGTGTCCGCGATGTCGCCGGTCCAGTAGACGTAGGTGGTGAGGTCGACCGTAGACTGGGCGTCACGAATCGCCTCGAGCATTGCGGGGAAAATCTCGACGCCGTTACGGAGCACATCGATCTGGTTGCCCTCAGTGGCGGGAATGCCGAGGAGGACTTCGAGTGCCCGGCGGTAGCGCTGGAGCGTGCTCATACCCAGAGTGATCACCGCGTCGTCCAAGAGCCGAAGCACACATGGGCGGCATCCAGCCAGCCTCATCGATTCGAACGGTACCATCCTGGGCCAGTTCTTCCTGGCCAGCGGCTACCTCCACATCGCCGATTTCTCACTCACTCGTGACCTGCCCATACGGACAGCCCGCCCTACAGCGGGTACTGTCGAGGTGCGGGCGGGCGCATGGTGAGAAGGAGACCACGTGGACCCGCAGCTGTGGGGGTGGGTGCGCTGGCCGCTGGCGGCCGTGGGGTTGGTGCTTGTCTTCGCGATCACGGCCCCCGCGGCGATCCACGCCCTCATGAGTTCGGTGGAGCTCCGCGACCCTCAGCAGGATCGGGTGAAGATGGAGCCGCCGCCGAAGCTGTTGGCGGGCGGGCCGGTGTCAGACGGATCGGCGCCACCGATCGCGGACTTTGCCGCGCGCCATGGGGCGGTGGCGGAGTCGGGTGAGCCAACGATCGCGCTGACCGGTGAGCAAGGCAGCGCGATCGTCCTCGCGTTCCCGATGATCCCTGGCAACTCGACCTGTGTCGGGAATGTGTGGATCGAGATGACTGCCCTCCAGGCGACCCCGACCGAGATGGGCAGCTTTGGGGCGTCCGCATCCAGCGCGGGCGAGCTGACCGACGGCGCGCCGCTGCCCGCGGGGCTGCGTACAGGCGAAGAGCCCACATGGAGAGCGTTCACCGCCACGCCCGGCCGGCTGCGGTGGGATGTGACAAGCGCTTACCGCGACTTCCTCACCAACGGCCAAGCCTCTGCTGGCGCCCCGTTCGTCGCGGCGATCACCACGACAAGATCGGAGCAACCAGGCGGCGTCGTGCGGTTCGCGGCGTCCGAGTCGCGCGCGAACGCACCGGCGCTCATCTGGAGCGGTATTCCCGGCTGCCAGGCCGCCCAGGCGGCGTAGCGGGCTCACGCTCCTGCCACCGCGGGCGGATCCGTACCCCGATGCAGAGCGGCGTCCCCTCGAAGCCGAACCGCTCGCGGAGACGCCGCTCCAGGTACCGGCGATAGCTCGGCGGAATCCGCCCCGACGTGAACACCCGGAACGTCGGTGGCCCCACCGCGACCTGAGTGACGTACCGGAGCCGCACCGCGCGCCCGGCGTCAAGCGGCGGCGCGGTCTTCGCCACCGTCTCCGCGAGCCAGTCGTTCAGGGCAGCTGTGGGAATGCGCCGCAGCCACTGATCGAGCACCGCGTGGATCGTGGGCAGCAGCCGGTTGACGCCCCGGCCCGAGATGGCGGACGTCCGCACGACGGGCGCGAACCTGAGGAACCCAAGCAGCCGGTCCAGCTCGCGGTCGAGTTGCTCACGGCGGTCGGCGTCGACGAGGTCCCACTTGTTCAGCACCACCACCAGCCCACAGCCAGCGTCGAGGGTCTGCCGGGCCAGGCGCTGCTCCTGCTCAGAGATCGGCTCGTGCGCGTCGATGACCAGCAGTCCCACCGCCGCGCGCTCCAGCGCCTGAGCAGTGCGAAGCGTCGAGAAGTACTCCGTCGCGTCACGCTTCGCCTTCTTCCGGCGAAGGCCCGCGGTATCGATGAAGCAGTACGCCCGCCCGTCGGGCAGCTCGAGCACCGTGTCCACCGCGTCCCGCGTGGTGCCAGGCTGCTCATGGACGACCGCCCGCTGCTCGCCGATCAGCCTGTTGAACAGCGACGACTTCCCCACGTTCGGGCGGCCGACGAGGGCGACGCCTGGCACCTCCCCGGTTGGTTCAGGGGGCCGATCAAACGCGCCCTCAGCAGCGAGGCGGCTGACGACCACGTCGAGCAGGTCGCCCGACGCCCGCCCATGCAGCGCGCTGACCGGCAGGGGGTCACCCAGGCCAAGCCGGTAGAGGTCCGCGAGCTCAGACTCCAGCTCACCGTGGTCAACCTTGTTCGCTACGAGTACCGACGGCGCCCGGATCCCACGGAGCCACTCCGCAGCCGCCGCGTCCTCCTCAGTCACCCCGACCGTCGCGTCTACGACCAGCAGCACAAGGTCAGCGGTGGCCACGGCCTGCTCGGACTGCGCGGCCACAGCCGCGTCGAGCGCGCCAGGCTCCTGGGCCCACGCGGGCGTCCATCCGCCCGTGTCCACGACAGCAAAGCGCCGCCCGCGCCACTCGGCGGCGTGCGTGGTCCGGTCACGCGTGATCCCAGGCTGCTCCTGCACAATCGCGCCCCGGCCGCCCGCGATACGGTTCACCAGCGTGGATTTGCCGACGTTCGGGCGCCCGACCACAGCGACGATCGGGCCGAGGGGCGGGCGGGCACGGTCAGGCTTGGCGCTCGGCATCCAGTTACGCTACCGCCCCAGCACAGGCACCATCGCGAGATCAGCCGCCACCTCCCAACGGCGAGGAGCGCATCCACCAACAGCTATGCTGCAAAGTGATGCGCCTCACGTCCGCCATCCACCAGGAGGTCGCTGGCAATGAGCGGTCTTGCGAGCCACCCACCTCACAGCGAGCCTGTCGAGCTAGTGGTCGCCGAAGACGGCAGTGTCCCCGCCGCTCAACTGGCTCGACTGGGTGTACGGCCAGGCGCTCGGCTCCGAGTCATCGCAACCCCTGTCCAAGAGCCCCAGCGAAGAAAACGGAAACTCGAAGGAGCCCTCGCTGGGAGGGTTAATGGCACAGCCCTGATCAACGCACTTCGTGACGCCAAGGCGTCCCGGATAGCTGCCATTGAGCATGACCTCTAAATGAGGATCCTCGCTGACTCACATTCGATTGCTTGGTATCTCACTACTCCTGAGCAACTATCGGCTCATGCCTTAGACGCTCTCCGGGAAGCCGAGGATACTGAGGGAATTGCTGTCTCCGTGGTCACTCTGGGAGAACTTTGGTACGCCACTCACAAGAGGCCTCCCAGGCACCTTGACCCAAGTTCTTTCGCGCTGATCGAGGCAACTCTTCAGAGCCCGGAAGCCAATGCTGATCTCGTACCTGTCACTGAGAGCACCATACAGCACTTTGGCAAGCCACAGCTCAAGGACCTAAAAGACCCTTTTGATCGTTTCATTCTCTCAACAGCGGCTGATCTCCGGCTGCCGCTCGTCAGCGCTGACCATGCCATACAAAAGACAGGGCTCGTGGAGGTCATCTGGTAGCGCAGCGCTGGGCGGTGACACCTCCCCGCCCCGTGTGCCGGTCATCGCCCCAACGCCAGTCGAGCGATCTCCTCGACCACCGCCGCCACAGAGCGGTCCGTGGTGTCGACCACGACCGCGTCCGGCGCGGGCGCCATCTGCTTCGCGTCCAGCGCGTCACGGCGGGCAAGGTCCGCGGCGTGCCCGCTGACCGCGTTGGCCTCGTGGTGGCCGAGCTGCCCAGCGCGGCGGGCCGCGCGAGCCTCGTGGCTGGCGGTCAACCAGACCTTCAGCTCCGCGCCCGGCGCGACGACCGTGCCAGCGTCGCGGCCCTCGACCACCGCGCCGGCCTTGCCGATGCCGCTGCGCTGCGCGGCGAGCAGCGCCGCCCGGACCTCAGGGTGTGCGGCCACCGCTGACACCGCCGCGGTGACCGCCGGCCCGCGGATCTCAGCCTCGACGTCCTCGCCGCTCAGCCAGGCGCGGCCATCTCGCCGCTCGATGCGCGCTGAGGAGATGACCTTTCCACACCCCTCGGCGTCGCCAGGGTCGACGCCGGCGCGGAGCACCGCCAGCGTGGCGGCACGGTAGTAGGCGCCGGTATCGATATGCGGGACTTCGAGCCGGGCAGCGAGCGCCGCCGCGATCGTCGACTTCCCCACCCCTGCCGGCCCGTCGATCGTCACCACGGCCATGTGGCATCCCCGCCCGCGTGTGGCCACCGCGCCGCGGCCCTCACCCAGCTGGCTCCCATGAGACCCCCGCCGCCTGGAGGTCCCTCCAGAAGCTGGGGTAGGTCTTCGTCACGCACCACGGCTCCTCGACCACGACACCAGGCACCCGCGCGCCGATCGCCGCGAACGCCATCGCGAGCCGGTGATCGTCGTACGTGGCGAGCCGGGCGGGGCCGCGGGCGTGGCCGCCGGTGATCTCCAGCGCATCCGGCGCCTCGTGAACCGAAAGGCCGAGCTTGCGCAGCTCACGGGCGAGGGCGGCGAGCCGGTCGGTCTCATGCCCGCGCGTCACCGCGAGCCCGTACAAGCGCGATGTCCCCTCGGCGAGCGCCGCGAGCGCCGCCACCGTGGTGACCTGATCGGGCATCATGCCGAGGTCGACCTCGACGGGCCTCAGCCGCGCTGGCCCGCAGACGGTCAGCGCGTCGCCGTCACGAGCGATCGTCGCTCCCATCCGCTCGAGCACCACAGGCAGGCCGGCGTCCGGCTGCAGCGTCCCGGCCGCCGCGTTGACGACGGTCACCGCGCCACCGGTCGCTGCCGCGAGCGCGAACAGGTGCGCGGCGGCGCTCGCGTCGTACTCGACGGCCTCGTCCTGGGCCATATAACGCGGTGCCGGGGCAATGCGCCAGCACGAGTCGTTGACCTGCGCGGCAGCCGCCCCCCAACGGCGCATCATCGCGATGGTGAGGTCGAGGTAGCCGCCAGCGGCGGCGCCAGCGGCGGTGATCAGCGCTCCCTCGCGGGCGTATGGCGCGACCAGCAGGACCGCGCTCGCGAACTGGCTCGATCCGGTCACGTCGACCTCAACCTGCCCGCCGCGCAATCCGCCGCCCCCGAGCCGCACCGGCGGCAGGCCGCCAGTGGCGGCCGCTTCAGCGCCCAACGCCTGGAGCGCCGTGACCAGCGCGCCGACCGGGCGCCGGAGCAGCGCAGGAGCCCCCGTCACCGTGACCGGGCCATCCGCCAACGCCGCCATCGCGGTGATGAACCGCAACGCCGTCCCCGACAGCCGCACGTCGATGACCGCGCCAGGCACCGCGCGCAGCCGCCCGCCGGTGCCGGTGACCTGCCATCCCTCCGGCGTGTCCACAACCTCGGCCCCGAGGGCACGCATCGCCCGGCGGCAGGCGCGCGTGTCGTCACTGTCGAGCGGGCCGCGGAGCAGGCTCTCCCCCTCAGCCAGCGCCGCGAGGATGAGCATCCGGTTCGTCACGCTCTTGCTCGCGGGCGCCCGCAGCTGCGCATGGACTGGCCCGGACGGCGCCACCTCAACGGCGGTCGCCGGCACGGCGGCTGAGCCTATCGAGGGCGTCTCCAAGGCTCCCCCTGTGGTTCCGGGCACCCTCGCGGTCACAGCACACGCTCCAGGATCTCGTAACCCAGCGCCTCCAGCGCTTGGCGGGCGCGGCGCGCCTTCGCGGGGCCGATGATCGCGATGCGCATCGTGCCCCGGCCCCCCTCGGGAGCGTGGTCGATCGCGATGTCCTCGATATTCACGCCCAGGCGCCCGATCGTTGTGGCAACCTGCGCGATCACGCCCGGCTGGTCAGGGATCGCCAGGCGAAGCTCGACGAGCGCGCCGGTCACAGTCTCCTTGCCAGGCAGCGAGCGGCGGGCCGCGCGGGCGTCGGACAGCATCTGGCGGAGGCTCTGCTCGTCGTCGATCGCCAGCGCTGACCGCAGCGCGCCGATGCGCTCGCGGTAATCGTCAAGCACCTCGACGATCGCCTCGCGGTTCTCAGCGCAGATGTCGAGCCATAGGTCTGGGTTGCTCGCCGCGACGCGGGTGGCGTCGCGGAACCCGCCGGCAGCCAGGAGCAGCAGCTCGGCGTGCTCGTCTCGGGCGCGCACCGCCGCAAGGTTCATGAGCGCCGTCGCGGCGAGCTGCGGCAGGTGGCTGATGACCGCCACCAGCAGGTCGTGCCGCTCAGGGGACACCGCGAGCACCCGCGCGCCGATCCGCCCGACTAAGCCGTGGAGGCAGCGGTACGCCTCGTTGTCCGTGTGAGTCGTCGGCGTGAGCAGGTACGTCGCGCCGACAAACAGGTCGGCGGTCGCGTGCGCCGCCCCAGTCTCATGCGACCCGGCCATCGGATGCCCGCCGATCACGCGCACGGAGTCGGGCGCGACCGCCTGCATCGCCTCGACAATGCGGCCTTTGACGCTCGCGACATCGGTGAGGATCGCGCCCGGGCGCAGTGCTGGCGCGACCTCGCACGCAACCTTCGGGACCGCCGAGACCGGCACCGCGAGCACGACCACGTGCGCCCCGTCCACCGCCTCCAGCGCCGAATCCGCAGCCCGCGTGATTCCTCCCCGCCGGAGGGCGGTTGCGAGCTCGCGCTGGTCACGGTCGTATCCGACGACCTCGTCGACCTCGCCGAGCTTGCCAAGCGCCATCCCGAGTGACGCCCCCACCAGCCCCGTGCCCACCACCGCGACACGCATGCCTACTGCTCCTTGGCTGCAGTATGGCCTGCGCCGAGGGCGTCCCCGCGCCGCGAGGCGCAACGCCCCTCATGCCCATGCGGCTCCGGCCCAGCCAGCCTAACCGCGGAGTAGAGCCTGCGGATCTCCTGGATGGTGAGGGGGCGAAATTTTCCAGGCCGCGTGTCCCCGAGCGGGAGTGGGCCGAGCTTGACCCGCGCGAGCCGCTCCAACGGGATGTCGACCGCAGCGAGCATGCGCCGCACCTCACGTTTGCGGCCCTCGGTGAGGATGATCTCGATCAGGGTCCGGTCCTGGGCCGAGCCCAGCTCGCGGACGGAGCGGGCGCGGGCTGGCCCGTCCTCCAGCTCAACCCCCTCGACGAGCTGGCGGAGCGCTTTGCGCTTCGCGTTCCCCCGGATCTGCGCAACGTAAGTTTTTTCCACCTCGTAGCGCGGGTGCGCGAGGCGGTTCGCAAGCTCCCCGTCATTCGTCAAGATGAGCAGCCCCTCGGTGTCCCGGTCGAGCCTGCCCACGGGGTAGACGCGTGGGTTAGAGGGGACCAGGTCCATGACCGTCGGCCGGCCTTGCGGATCGGAAACCGTCGTCACGACCCCCTGCGGCTTGTTGAGCAGCAGGTACACGAGCCGTGGGTTGGTTGGCACCCGTTCGCCGTCGAGCGTGATGACCTGCGTCTCAGCGTCGGCCTTCGCGCCAAGCTCGATGACCTGCCCGTCGACCGTGACGCGCCCTGCGGCGATCAGCTCCTCGCAAGCCCGGCGGCTGCCGATCCCCGCGGCAGCGAGGATCTTCTGGACCCGCTGTGGTTTGTGCTCCTCGGTCATTCTGGGGTCTCCTCACCCCCGAGGACCGGGGGGACGCCCCCGAGCGAATCAAGCTCGCGGCGCGCTGCCTTGTAACGACCGGGTGCTGGCTCCTCCGGGAGCGGGCCGGCCGGGGACAGATCGGGCAGCGGCGGGAGGTCGCCGAGCGACGACAGCCCGAGCCGCTCGAGCAACGCTGGCGTGGTTCCGTAGAGCAGCGGCTGGCCGGGAGATGATTCGCGACCGACCTCGGTGATCAGCCCACGGGAGTGCAGTGTACGGACCGCTCCATCCGCGTCGACGCCGCGGATCTCGGAGATCTGCGCGCGCGTGACCGGCTGCTTGTACGCGATGATCGCGAGGGTCTCCAAGGCCGCCTGTGACAGCCGGCCGCTGCGCCCGTGTAGGACGAAACGCTCAACGTACGGCGCCGCGTCAGGGTCGGTGTACAGGCGCCAGCCGCCCCCCACCTCACGGAGCACGAACCCGCGGCCGGAGTCGACGTACTCCGAGCGGAGCGCCCGCAACGTCGCGACGACCTCGTCTGTCGCCACCTCAAGAACCTGCGCGATCTGGAGCGGCTGGACCGGCTCCTCCACCACCAGGAGGATCGCCTCGACGGCTTTGCGCAGCTCCGGGTCGCCGCGGAGTGACCGGAGCTGCACCGGCCGCTCCCCTGCCGGCTCGCTCACGGGTTTGGCACCTGTCCGCCTGGCACTCGCTCGCCCAAGGACGACGATCCGGTAAGGGAGGTTGGCGTGACCGACCCCTCGTACGTGTCCCGCACAGCCTCGGCCAGGCTGCCACCGGTCCGCTGGACCATCACCTCGGCGAACGATGTGGCCTGCTCAAGATCGATGCACTCCAGCTTGTAGAGCTCGAGCAGGGCCAGGAAGTGGATGATCGCCTCGATGCGGTGCCGGCAGCCGGCAACGAGCTCCCGGAAGGAGGCCCGCCCGCCAGCTCTCTCCAGCTCGTCCATCACCATCCCCGCCGCCTCGCGGACCGTGAGCCGCACCGGCTGGACATGCGAGAGGTCGACGGTCGGCGCGGGGCGCTCGGCGAGTGCCCGCGCAGCGAGCGCCGCGAGGCCCTGAGCGTCGACGGGCAGCTTGACCTCGGGGAGGCACCGGCGGAAGCCCTCCTCCAACGGCACCGCGCGTGGCACATAGCCGTCGTGCGCATCGAGCCGGTCGGCGATGACCGCGGCGGCCTCCTTGAAGATCCGGTAGTCAAGCAAGCGTGCGTAGAGCAGATCCCGCGCCTCAAGGGCGACCTCGTCAACCTCGGGATCGTCCTCGGCTGGCAGCAGCCGCGTGGCCTTCAGCTCGATGAGCGTCGCCGCCACGACAAGGAACTCGGTCGCCACCTCGAGGTCAAGGATCTCTATCCCGCGAATCGCCGCGAGGTAGTCATCCGTGATCTCGGCAAGCGGAATGTCGTAGATGTCGACCTTATGCCGCGCGATGAGGTGCAGCAAAAGGTCGAACGGCCCCTCAAAGGAGGGGAGGGAAACGTGATAAGTCGCAACCATGAGCGGCCCAGATTGTAGACGGCTCCTCCGGCGGGGCTACACAGTCCGGCTGATGAGCACGATCTCGCGTGTTTGCAAGGCGCCACTCGCAGCGGGGACACGAGCGACGTGTAAGGATGCCGGCATGAGGCTGACTGCCAAGGCCGATTACGCACTGCGGGCTGGCGCCGAGCTAGCTGCCGCGGCGCATCAGCCCGCTCCGCTTACCCGCGACCAGATCGCCGCGGCGCAGCATATCCCGGCGACGTTTTTGCTGCGGATCCTGACCGACCTACGGCGAGCGGGGATCGTCCGGAGCCAGCGCGGAGCCGAGGGTGGGTACCGGCTGGCTCGCGACCCCAGCGAGATTACCCTGGCTGATGTCATCCGCGCGGTTGAGGGGCCGCTGGCCGAGATCCATGGCGACCAGCCCCAGGATCTCGTCTACGAGGGCACGGCCGCTGCGCTCCGGGACGTGTGGATCGCCCTACGGGCAACCGAGCGCCACGTGCTCGAGTCGGTCACTCTTGCTGCGGTGGCAAGCGGTCGCCTTCCCGAGTTCGTGGCGGAGCTGACGCGCGACCCTGACGCTTGGGCCCGCCGTACCCGCTGAGCGCCCCCGCGGCCTCGGTCACAGGGCCGGTGCGGGGGCGGTCGAGGGGCGGATGACGTCAAGGACAGTCGGCTGCGGCTGCCCCACCTCGCCGATCCTGATGACCGCCGAGAGCCGCTCAGCCGCGTGGGCGGCGGCGTCCTGGGTCCGGGCGTGGACGGCAGCGATGACCTGACCAGGCTCGACTCGGTCGCCGGTCTCGACCCGCAGCTCGACGCCGACGGCCGGGTCAACACGGTCGTCTTTGCGGGCCCGGCCCGCGCCTAGCCCCACCGCCAGCTCGCCGATCGCCCGCGCGGGCACCATTGACACGACGCCAGCGCGCCCCGCGCACACCTCGCGCTGCACCGGCGCGCGTGGGAGCGTGCGCTCGGGGTCCTCGCAGAGGGCCGGGCTCCCACCCTGGGCGGTGATCATCCTCGCGAGCGCCTCCAGCACGGCCCCGCGCGCCCAGAGCCCAACCAGCTCCTCCCGCACCAGCGCGGGGTCAGCGCCCCGCGCCGCGGCCAGCCCAAGGGCCGCGAGCTCCAGCGCGACAAGCGCGAGGCGCCCCTCGGGTGGCCGCCGCAGGAGCCACACGCACTCAGCGACCTCCAGAGCGTTGCCTACCCTCATCCCCAATGGAGAGTCCATCGCCGAGACCATGGCGACGCAACGCCGGCCCGCGTTCTCACCGATCGCCACGCACAGCCTCGCCAAGGCCCGGGCGGCATCGAGCGCCCTCATGAACGCTCCGTCACCCGCTTTGACGTCGAGCACGATCGTCTCAGCGCCAGCGGCGAGCTTCTTCGACATCACGCTTGACGCGATAAGCGCCGCCGACTCGACTGTGCCGGTCACATCGCGAAGCGCGTAGAGCGCCTGGTCCGCCGGCACCAGTTGGTCAGTTTGAGCCGCAACCACGCAGCCGACCTCGGCGGCGACGCGGAGCAGCTCTCCGGGAGCCAAATCCGTCCGGAGCCCCGGGATCGACTCCAGCTTGTCGAGCGTGCCACCCGAGTGCCCGAGCCCCCGGCCGGAAAGCTTCACGACCTGTGCGCCAGCGGCGGCCAGGAGCGGCACGACGAGCAGCGTTGTCGAGTCGCCGACGCCGCCAGTGGAGTGCTTGTCGATCGTGGGGCCAGGAAGGCTCGACAAGTCGAGCGTCTCGCCGCTGCCAGCCAAGACGGCGGTCAACGCCCACGCCTCGGCCTCGCTGAACCCTTGCAGCACGCCAGCCATAAGAAGGGCCGCCATCTGGCCCTCCATCACCGTGCCGTCCACGTAGCCTGAGACAAACCAGGCCAGCTCGTCAGCGGTCAGCTTGCCGCCGTCCCGCTTTCGCCCGATGAGGTCGACTGCTCGCACCTATCGCTTGCTCGCGCACTTGACGCAGCGGACGGAGAGCGGCCGGGCCTCGAGCCGAGCCTCGGGGATCGGGGTCCCGCAGGCGGCGCAGATGCCGTACGTCCCCTCGCCCATGCGCTGGAGCGCCTCTTTGACCGCAGCGAGCCGCTCACGGGCTTGCTGGATCAATGCGAGGGTCTCCGCGCGCTCCGTGGTCGCCGCCGCGGAGTCAGCGAAGTTGTCGTCAATGCCTGCGATTCGCTCGACCCTCTCGCTGTGAGGATCGGCCCCGTATGACTTGAGCTCCTCAACCGTCGAGGACCACTCGACGTCCAGCTCCTTCCTCAGGCGCGTCAACAGCTCGGGCGTCATCTCCACGTGCACTCCTCGCCTCAACTTGGGGACTACGGCCAACTCCGGGGGCGCGTTCGAGGTCCCTCTGGGATTCCGGACCCTCTACGGAGGGCGTCGCGCTCGCGCGCGGGTGGGCCTGGTCATAGACCGCCCGGAGGCGCGCGCGGCTGACCCGCGTGTAGATCTGGGTCGTATTCACACTGGCATGTCCGAGAAGCTCCTGGACTACACGTACATCCGCGCCGTTGTCGAGCAGATGGGTCGCGAAGGAGTGCCGTAGCGTGTGCGGCGACACCCGGTCGGCGAACCCAGCCCGCTGGGCGTGGCGCTTGATGATCTTCCACCCCCCTTGCCGGGTGAGGCGTCCTCCCCGGCGGTTGCAGAACAACGTGGGCGAGTCCGGCCGGAGGGGGGGCCGGCCACGCGTCATCCACGCCCCGAGCGCCTGGGAGGCGGCCCGGCCGATCGGAACCATGCGCTCCTTCGAGCCTTTGCCCAGGCACCGCACAGTGCGCTGGACAAGGTCGACATCATCGATGTCGAGCGCAATAAGCTCGGTGATCCGCAATCCTGCCGCGTAGAGCAGCTCGAGCATCGCCCGGTCACGCAAGCCCGCGGGGTCATCCCCGACGGGCGAGGCCAGCAGCCGCTCGACTTGCTCGAGCGACAGCGCCTTCGGCAGTGGCCGGGGCGTCCGTGGCCCGATGGCCTCGACGCTCGGGTCGGTGTCCGTGAGCCCCTCGCGGAGCAGGAACTTATGCAGACCCCGGACCGCGACGAGCGTCCGCGAGATCGTCGAGATCGCGTACGGCTCGCCTCGAGCTGTGCGCAGGTCGCGGATCCACGCCACGAACCCGGTGAGGTCGTCTGACTCCGCGTCCAGCGGCCCGTCGATGCCCATCGCGTCGAGGTACGCCGCGTAGAGCGCGAGGTCGCGGCGGTACGCGGCAAGGCTGTGGGAGGACAGACCCCGCTCCACGCTGAGAAAGTCGAGGTAACGGCCGGCGTGCCGGGGCAAGGACACGGCGGACCTTCCACCTCCTCATTCATCGGCCAACCGGGGGCGCTGGCGGCGGGCGGAGTCGCACCCTATTGGAAGAGCACGCTGTTCACGGGCGCGTGCTCCAAGCCATGGGCCTCCGCGACCCCTTGACTCGTCACGATCCCGTCAATCACGTTGATGCCCTCGGCGAGGCCGCGATCACGGCGGCATGCTCCGAGAACCCCTGCCTCGGATATACGGACGACGTACGGAAGCGTCTGATTGGTCAGTGCATACGTCGAAGTCCGCGGCACCGCCCCGGGCATGTTTCCCACGCAGTAATGTACCACACCGTGTTTGACATAAGTAGGGTCAATATGGGTCGTAACCCGGCTCGTCTCAGCGCAGCCGCCCTGGTCGATCGAGATGTCGAGCAGCACTGAGCCCGGCCGCATCGAGGCGACCATCTCCTCGGTGATGAGCTTCGGCGCCAGAGCGCCGGGCACAAGCACCGCGCCAATGACCAGGTCAGCGCCCCGCACCAACTCTTCGAGCGTCAACCGGTTCGACGCGAGCGTGACGATCCGGCCCTTGTGAATCGAGTCGACGTAGCGGAGCTTGGCGATATCGAGGTCCAGGATCGTGACGTTCGCCTCCATCCCAGCGGCGATCCACGCGGCGTTGCGCCCGGCGGTCCCGGCACCGATCACGACAACCTCGGCCGGCAGCACCCCAGACACGCCGCCCATCAGCACACCCCTGCCGCCGCCCGGCCGCTCTAACGCGTTGGCGCCGACGTGCGGCGCCATCCGCCCAGCGACCTCGCTCATCGGGGCGAGCAGCGGCAAGCCGCCGTCGTCACCTACGACCGTCTCGTATGCGACCGCCGTGCAGCCCGACGAGATCAGCGCCTTCGTCAGCGGGCCAGCCGCGGCGAGGTGGAGGAAGGTGAACAGCACGAGATCGTCGCGCAGGTAGGCGAACTCGGACTCGACCGGCTCCTTGACCTTCAGCACAAGGTCAGCCTCTCCCCAGACCTCCGCCGCATCCTGGACTACCACTGCCCCAGCGCGGCGATAGTCGTCATCATGGAGGGCCGAGCCCTCGCCAGCCCCGGCCTGCACCACAACCTCATGCCCACCCAGCGCCAGCTCCCGCACCCCAGCCGGCGTAATCGCGACACGGTACTCGGACTCCTTGACCTCAGTAGGAACGCCGACTTTCACTCACGCCACCTTCCACTCCCGTCCCCCCACGCGGCAGGTACCGAGTGTAGATGGGCAACGCCCCGCGTTCCGGGCAGGTTGGCGCGACCGGTCAGCGCATGCGCCGCGGGACTCGCGGCAGTGGCCCCTTGGGCAACGGCAGGTCTTGGCCACCCAACGCCTCGAGCCGGGTATGAAGCGGGCCGACTTGGCGGGGCTTGAGCTTCCGGGGCAGCCGGTTGAGGTGGACCTGCAGGCTGCGGAGGGGAACCTGGTCCTTCCCCTCACCGACGCTCACCTCATGGATGGGGACGTCGCCCACCACTCGCGCGACCGTCCGGCGCTGCTGCTTCAGCAGCGCGGCGACCCTGGCCGGGGACCCCTCCCCGACCAGCACGACTCCAGGCCGCCCCACGACTAGATGAACGAGGTCCTTCTTGCGGGTCATGGCCAGGCCCAAGGTGACTTCCCAAGGACCTCGCATTGTCTGCAGCACCGCCGCCGCCGCCCCTGGCTGGCCCTTGATCGTTTTGAACTGGACATCGGTCGCCCTCCGACCGAACACGCCCAGCATCGCGGTCAGCGCCAGCAGCACGCCCAGGAGGACGCCCCAGAGCACGCTCCGCAAGAGATACCCGACCACACCGGCGACAACCAGGCTGATCACCGCAGCGACGGCGAGGTACAGCACGAGGCGGGGGTCAGCCGCCCGGGTCATGGCAAATATCCGGCCGATCTGGCGCAGCCGGTCACGGATGATGGACAGCCTGCTCATAGACGCACGTTCCCCTGTGGGCTCATCGCCGCCAGCAACACGCCGATAACGGTCTTCGCATCGGTCAACTCGCCCCGCCGGATCATCGCGACCGCCTGATGGAGCGAGACGCGGACAACCTCGATCTCGGCCTCCTCATGCTGCGCCTGAAAGCCATCGGGCGACCCAGTCTCATGGAGCCCGGTGGCGAGGTAGAGGAGCGTGGCCTCGTTCGTCCACCCCGCCGAGTTGTGAAAGGTGATCAGGAGCTGCCATTGATCAGCCGCGAGCCCGGTCTCCTCGGCCAATTCACGCCGCGCCGCCGCAGCGGGCTCCTCGCCATCGACGTCCAGCTTGCCTGCCGGCACCTCGAGCATGCGCTCCCCGATCGCATGGCGGTACTGGCGGACGAGCGTAACCCGCCCCTGGCCGTCCAGCGGGACGACCGCGACAGACGGTGTCTGCTCAACGATCTCACGCTGCGCGAGGCGCCCGTCGGGCATACACACCTCATCCACACGCACACGGAAAAAGACCCCGTCATGAACCACGTGGCTCGACGCAACGGTGTATGAGGCCATTGACCGCAGCCTACGCCCATCCCTACACGCCTGAACAGGTTGAGCCGCCCACGAGGGTGGACAGACTGGGCGGTGCAGGGAAAGGACGAAGCGTGGTCGACACACGCGACAGCCGGCGTCAGGCAATAACGCTGGCGCGGCGGACAGCCGTGGCGGTAGCCGGCGGGACCCTCACGATGGCAGGGATCGTGCTGTTGTTCATCCCGGGGCCAGGACTCCTGGTCCTGTTGCTCGGACTCTCGATCCTTGCGACCGAGTTCGGCTGGGCGCGCCAAGCCCGCCAATGGCTCCACCGGGAGGCACGCGGGATCGCCCCGCTCCCTCAAGGACACCCGCCGCCCGCAGCGCGGGCAATGGCGACGAAAGACCTAACGCTCCGACGCAGCGCTAAAAGCGGGCGACAGCGGGTTCAGGGAGACGGCTCGCCTGGGTGGCCATGCGCTCATGCGCAGCGCCAATGAAATCGCGGAACAGCGGGTGAGGGCGGTTCGGCCGCGACTTGAACTCGGGATGCGCTTGAGTGGCGACGAACCACGGATGGTCGTCGAGCTCAACCATCTCGATCAGCCGCTCGTCTGGCGAGAGCCCGCTAAAGGTCATCCCCGCGGCGGCCAACTTGCCGCGATAGCGGTTGTTGACCTCCCAGCGGTGGCGGTGCCGCTCGTAGACGAACGGCTCGCCGTACGCTGCCGCCGCCCGGGTGCCCGGGGTGATCTTGCACGGGTAGACGCCGAGGCGCATCGTGCCGCCGAGATCACGGACGTCGCGCTGGTCAGCCATCAGGTCAACGACCGGATCGGGGGTCGTGGGCATGAACTCGGATGAGTGAGCCTCGCCCAGCCCCATCACGTGCCGCGCGAACTCGACGACAGCGGTCTGCAGCCCTAAGCAGATGCCGAGATAGGGCATGCTGTGCTCCCGGGCAAACCGCGCTGCGGCGATCTTGCCCTCGACTCCACGCATGCCGAACCCGCCCGGCACGAGCACTCCATGGCTGCCCGCGAGCGCGCGATGGACGGCGCCCGGCGCTTGCAGGCCATCGGCCGATACCCACCCGATCTGGACGTCGACACCATGGTGAATGCCCGCGTGCGTGAGCGCCTCGACGACCGATAGGTACGCGTCGGGCAAGGAGACGTACTTGCCGACGACCGCGATCCGGACAGTGCCCGATGGGCTCATCGCCCGGTGGACCATGGCGGTCCACTCGGCGAGGTCGGCCTCAACGGCGGGGTCGAGGCCGATCCGGCGGGTGACAAAGCCATCAAGACCCTCGTCGCGGAGCACAAGCGGGACGGTGTAGAGGAGATCGGCGTCGTGCGCAGAGACCACGCCCTCCAGATCGACGTCGGAGAGAAGGGCAATCTTGCGCTTCAGCTCTAGCGGCAATGGCCGATCAGCGCGGCATACGAGCGCATCAGGCTGGATCCCAATCGACCGCAGCTCGCGCACCGAATGCTGCGCTGGCTTTGTCTTGAGCTCACCTGTCGGGCCGATAAACGGCACGAGCGCGCAATGGACGTAGCAGACATTCTCGCGACCGACGTCGTAGCGCAGCTGGCGGATCGCCTCGAGAAACGGCAGCCCTTCGATATCTCCCACTGTGCCGCCGACCTCTGTGATCACGACATCGGCCTCATCGGCGAGCGCAAGGATCCGGCTTTTAATCTCGTTGGTGATATGCGGGATGACCTGGACGGTCTCTCCCATATAGTCGCCCCGCCGCTCTTTCGCAATTACCGCTGAATAAATCTGACCAGTTGAGACGCTGGACAGGCGGTTCAGGTTCTCGTCAATGAACCGCTCATAGTGCCCAAGGTCAAGGTCAGTCTCGCCGCCGTCCTCCGTGACGAACACCTCGCCGTGCTGGAAAGGGTTCATGGTGCCGGGATCGACGTTCACATAGGGATCAAGCTTCTGCATAGTGATCCGTAGGCCTCGGGCCTTAAGGAGACATCCTAATGAAGAGGCAGTGATCCCCTTGCCAAGTGATGAGGACACACCACCTGTGACCAGGATGTGCTTCGCCACGCCAACCTCCCCGTCCCCGGTTTCCACAGCATGCCAGCACTCATGGCTTTAACACCATGACAGGGTCAGTGCTGGTCAGTACTGGGGAAGGTCTCCGCCTGCGCGGCCATCTGCCACGGTAGCATCCGCACCCGGCTCTGCTCAACGACCCGTCCCAAAGCAAAATAGATACGCCATCCACGGTCAGGCTATGCGCCTAGCGCCTTCTTCACCTCTATATGCGTATGTGGCAAGCGCTTGTTGGTGACGTAGTCGACCTGGCTGGTGAAGTTGAGCAGCCGGACGGAAGCCAGCGGCGTCTTGCCAGCGATGACGTGGTCGCCCACCGCGACTTGCGGTCGCTCAAGATGGATGAGCACGACCTCAAAGCTCGGGTTCTCCACAGGCTTGATCGCAACTCGCCAGTCGAGCGTCCGCCCGTACAGCGGGTACTGGCGGAGTTCGACCACGCGACCGCTGACAGGAGCCATGATCGTCGCGCCCCGCGGCATGACGATGTCGACAGCGCTTGTCGCTGGTCGCCCACGCCCGCGGCTCGACAGGACCTGGTAGTTGGGGCCTGGCCTATCTGGACCAGCATCGAACTCGCTCGAGTTGTCGTTCGCGACCAGACGGCCTACCGGATTCAGCGCCAGAGCCTCCGGCTTGCTCGCCTCATGAAACGCCACGAGCACCGGGCTGCGGTGCGGCAGCATGAGCCGCAGCCCCCGGACGGTCGCGAACACCGGGGTTTGCGTCGCCTCCCGCGTGCTCACGCCACGGGGGGCGCCGACATCCATAGAGCCGGCCGGCAGCGCGGGACGGTTCGGGTCTCGCGCTCCTGGCAGCACGGCGACCGCAGCGGCCATGGGTGTGGAGCGGCCTCCAGCCCCAGGATCGGTGTGGATACTCGCCGCCGTCACGCCCCATCCGAGCGAGAACGCGGTGATCCACAGCCCGACTGCCACTGGGCGCGGGAGGTGGGAGCGCCTCCGCACGGAGAGCGCCCCGGCGCCACGATGTGGCTGCCGCCTCCGGCTCGGGCTCACCCTGCCCTGCCCCGCTCGGACGGAGGTGCTTCCTGAGCGGCCCATCGCACGAGTTCGGACATCGGGCACTGTCTTCTCAGACCTCTCGTCACGCCACAGGGCCAGCAAACGAAGTGGGGAAGATTAGAGGGGATTCAAGCACACGAATTGGGCAAGATACCAGTAACGGGGACCGTCCACGTGGCCGCGTTACGTCACGCCAAAGCTCGGATCTCGCGCCATCGACAGGAGCTCGGCGGCGTGGCTGGCTGCCCGGGCGCTGGATGGTGTGCCCGAGAGCATGCGCGACAGCTCGCTGACTCGAGCCTCGTCGTCCAGCCGGGTCACCGCCGCGACCGTACGCCCGCCGACGGCCCGCTTCTCGACGGCGAAGTGCGCATCCGCGAAGGCGGCAAGCTGCGCGAGGTGGGTGACGCAGAGCACCTGGCGGTCGCGGGCAAGGGCAGCAAGCTTGCGCCCCACCGCAAGCGCAGTCGCTCCCCCGACGCCTGCATCGATCTCATCGAACACGAGCACCGCAGTGTCATCGGCGCCAGCAAGCGCAAGGCGGATCGCCAACGCCACACGGCTGCGCTCACCGCCTGAGGCGGCCTTCGCAAGCGGCAGCGCCGGCTCGCCGGGGTTCGCGGCGAGGAGGAACTGCAGCCGGTCGCCGCCGGTCGGGCCAGGCGGCGCCTCCTCGACGACAATCTCCATCCGGGCGCGTGCCATGCCCAGGTCAGCGAGGTGGCTGGCGACTGACTCGGCGAGCCGCTCACCGGCCTCACGCCGCGCGCGGCGCAAGCCCGCAGCCGCGTCCCCGACCTCCGCCTCAAGCTGGGAGACCTCCGCCTCAAGCGCCGCACTGCGGTCCTGGCCCCCCCGCAGCGCGGCGACCCGAGCGCGCGCCTCGTCGGCGTAGGCGACGACGGCGGCGCTGTCCAGCCCGTACTTCCGTGTCAGCCCAGCCAGGGCCGCGCGGCGCTCACGCAGCGCGCTGAGCTGGCGCGGGTCAAGCTCGACCGACTCGGCGTAGCTGGTCAGCTCAAGCGCCAGGTCCTGGGCCTCGGCGGCCAGCCCTTCGGCGCGCGCGCCGAGCGCGTCGAGGCTAGGGTCGAGGCGCGCGACCGCGCGCAGGGCGGCGACCGCGCTGCCCAGCGCGTCCCTGGCGCCGCCGTCCCCGCCCACCGCCGCGCTCGCCTGGGTGGCTGCGTCAACGAGAGCCTCCGCGTGCTCAAGCCGCGCAAGCTCAATCGCCAGGGCATCCTCCTCCTCCGGCTCCGGCCTCACCGCGTCGATCTCCGCAAGCTCGAACACGAGCCGGTCCAGCTCCCGCGCCTGCTCCCGCGCGCCCGTGCGGAGTGACGCGAGCTCCTCAGCAGCCGCCCGCCAACGCTGGTACAGCTGCTGATAGCGTTCCAGCGCCCCGGCGAGCGACGGTCCGCCCGACCGGTCGAGCAGCTCCCGCTGCCCGGCGGGATCGAGCAGCCGAGTCGAGTCAGTCTGCCCATGAACCTCGACGGCGGCGCCGACCACGTCAGCCAGCGCCGAAATCGGCGCGAGGCGCCCGCCGAGCCGGGCACGGCTGCGGGCGACCCCCGCCCGCCGACGGGCGCTGGCGCGCTCACCCTCACCCCCGCCCGCGACGACCTCTCGTGAGGCGATTAGCTCCTCGTCGCCATCAGCAAGCCACTCGCAAGCCCCCGCCGGCGCTGGGTGAAAGCGGCCCTCGACCAGCGCGAGCTGCGCGCCGGACCGGATCCGGTCGGCATCCGCCCGAGCGCCGAGCAGCAGCTCAAGCGCTGACACCACGATCGTCTTACCCGCCCCGGTCTCCCCCGTCAGGACGTTCAGGCCAGGGGCCAGGCGCAACGTCACCTCCTCGATGACGCCAACGTCCCGGATCAGCAGCTCCTCAAGCACGGCCGCATCATCGCATCCCTGACGCTCCGCTGGAGACGCTCCACCGCTTCCTGGGGCGGCTTTATAATGCGCGAACGCTGCCGGGGCGTGCCGCTACTGGAGGCCGAACTTGTCCCGGACGCGCTCGTAGAAGTCGAACGGGCGCAGGCGCACGAGCCGCACGGGCTGCTCCCCCCGCCCGACCTGTACCCAGCCGCCTGGCGGCACGCTAAGCGTCTGGCGGCCATCACAGGTCACGACGCAGCTGTTGCTCCCCCCGCAGCAGCGCACCGAGAGCGTCTCGCGCGGATCGACGACCAGCGTGCGGGAGAACAGCGAGTGCGGCGCCACCGGGACAAGGAGGATCGCGTCCACGCGTGGGGACAGGATTGGCCCACCAGCGCTGAATGCGTACGCGGTCGATCCGGTCGGGGTCGCGCAGATCACCGCGTCGGCTGGGAGGTGCGCGAATGCCACCTCACCGACGCGGACCTCGAAGACCACGAGCCGTTGGGGGACAGTCCGCTCGATCGAGGCCTCGTTCAACGCCCAGCTTGCCGCCGCCAGCGCGCCGCCAGCGTCACGCACCTGAACGGTCAGCGTCATCCGCTCCTCAATGTCGTACGCGCCGATGACAACGGATTGGACCGCGGTGTCGAGGTCTGAGGCCTCGACCTCGCTCAAGAACCCGACCCGCCCCAGGTTGACGCCGAGCAACGGGGCGCGACAGTCCCGCGCCAGGTACGCGGCCCGGAGGAACGTGCCGTCGCCACCCATTGACAGCACAACGTCGATGCCCTCCCCGAACGCGCTGCCCGCCCGAAAGTCGACCCCCTTGTGCGTCCAGCCGTCGTCCGCGCAACCGACGACATCGATACCTTCCTCAAGGAGCAGGTCAGCGGCATGGCGTGCCGCTCGGATCGCCTCTGCCCGCCCTCCATGGACCACGAGGCCGACAGCCTTCGCTTCTCCCGCATCAGCGCGCCTGGACCGGTCCACGGCGCCTCACTCTATCGGCGCCCGCGCGATCGCCGCTCGGATCGCGTCGTCACTATCCGCCCCTCCGTCCGCGCGCAGGTGGAGGAAAAACTCGATGTTGCCCGCGGGACCTGGAAGCGGCGACGCGACCGCGTGAGCTAAGCCAAGACCGAGCTCGGTGCCGCGGTCGACCACCCGGCGCATCACCTCGGCCCACACGGTGGGATCGCGCACGACCCCGCCCTTGCCGACCCGGTCTCTGCCGGCCTCGAACTGGGGCTTGACCAGCAGCACAAAGTCGGCGTCCGGGACCGCGACCGACCACAGCGCGGGCAGCACGAGCGTGAGCGAGATGAACGACAGATCCGCCACCACAAGATCCGGGCCAGGAGGCGGCACTGACGCGGGAGTGAGGGAGCGGGCGTTGGTGCGGTCGAGGACGACGACCCGTGGATCGGTCTGCAGCGCCCAGGCAAGCTGCCCGTAGCCGACGTCGACCGCGACGACCCGCGCCGCGCCACGGCGGAGGAGCACATCGGTGAACCCTCCGGTCGACGCGCCCGCGTCGAGGCACTGCCGGCCAGTGGCATCGATGCCGAGCGCGTCGAGGGCACCCGCGAGCTTGATCCCCCCTCGGGAGACATAACTGGCTGGCCCGGCGGTCGTCACCGCCACTGGATCCCCGGAAGCGACGAGGGTGGCCGCTTTCGACGCTGGCGCCCCCCGGACCGTCACCCTCCCGGCGTCGACGAGACGCTGAGCCTCAGCGCGGCTCGCCACAAGGCCGCGGCGGACAAGCTCGGTGTCCAGTCGTGCCCGCCTAGTAGGAGGCATTACCTGGGCGGCGGCCTGGTCGAGGCCGCGAGCGCCTCCAACTCCTCGACGATCGCGTGATGCACCTGCTCCAGCACGTCTGGGTGAGCCTCGACGGGCTGGGAGTCCAGCTCAGCAAGTCGGGCGGACAGCTGTTCGAGACGGTCGGCCATCACGGCTCCTGAGGCTCCTCACAGCGGATGATAGCCTCTAGGCGGGCGATCTTGGCTTGCAGCTGGGCAATGTCAGACTGCCGCGCCAGGCCGAGGCGGCGGAGCGCCTCCTCCAGCTCGCGCCTCACGGCGCCTGAGATCGCCTTGCGGTTCTCGTCAACACGGGCGAGCAGGTCCTCAACAGCCTTCTCGCCCTTACTCGCCTCGACCTCACCCCGCCGGACCAGGTGACGCATCACCTGCTCGCCCCGCTGCTGCGTCACCTGGGCGAGTTCAGCTGCGCGATCAACGTACCGCTGCCAGGCCGTATCCACGGCGCCCCAGCCTAGACCGTGAGGGCACCGTGCTCCATCTCCGCTCTTGGCGCGGAGTTCCTGATCTGAGACGCGAAGGACGCGCATCTACGACAGGCCAGTCGGCATCCAGCTTCTCCCGGTCGAGTCGGGGAGGCCTCACACCTCTCACGGCACGATGGCATACTCCGATCGAGTCCGAGGCCTCGAGGAGCCCCATGGTCATCCCCGTCGGCGACGATAATCCGACCCGCCGTACGGCCTGGGTGACCCTCCTGCTGGTGGCCGCGAACATCGGGATCTTCGTGCTGTTCGAGCCGTGGAGCGCTGGGCGCTGCGCGCAGGAGTCGTTCTTCCTGCAGTGGGCGACGATCCCTAGGGAACTCGCCCAAGGCGAGCCGTTGGATACCTCGCAAATCGCCGCCACGACCGACTGCCCGCTCCAGCCGTTCCTGAGCAAGAACGTCTACCTCGCCGTGTTTTCCAGCATGTTCCTCCATGCAAGCTGGATCCACCTGCTCGGCAACATGCTCTACCTCTGGATCTTCGGTAACAACATCGAGGACATGTTCGGGCACATGCGTTTCCTCGGCTTCTACCTGCTCAGCGGCCTGGTCTCCGTATTCGTGTTCGCGGTGGCGAACCTCGGCAGCCTGAGCACGCTTGTCGGCGCGTCCGGCGCGATAGCGGGCGTCCTGGGCGCCTACCTCGTGCTGTTCCCCCGCGCCCGCGTCACCAGCCTCGTGCCATTCCTCTTCTTCATACCGGTCGACCTGCCCGCTGTGCTCGTGCTCGGCTTATGGTTCGTCCTCCAACTCAGCGCGGTGACCCAGGCCACCTCGATGGCTGGCGGCGGGGTCGCCTACCTTGCCCATGTCGCCGGTTTCATCTTCGGCGTGCTGGTGACGCTTGCCTCGCGAGAGCCCGCTCAAGTAGGGAGGTACCGGTAGTGCACGCCCCACGGCGAACTCATGGCTCAGCCAGCTGCACGAGAACTCGCGCAAGCGCGGCCTGGTATACATCCTGATCGGCCAGGGCATTCGCGATCTTGTAGTGCTTCGCGGCGTCCTCAAGCCGCCCCTGACGCTCGTAGCAGCGGCCGATACTGAAATGCGCGAAGTCGTTAGACGGGTCAAGCGCCAATGCCCGCTCGAACTCCGCACGCGCTCGTTGAATCTGTGACGATGCGAAATACGCGCGGCCCAGCACCTCACGCAGCGAGGCCTTCTCCGGTTGGCGGTCAGCGGCCTGCTGGGCAAGGGCCTCCTCAAGCACTGCGGCGGCTCCGTGGGGATTCCCGTCAGCAAGCCGGCTGCGGCCCTGCTGATAGAGCGCGTACACCCGGTGTTCGGACCGTTGGTCCCCAGGGTTGTCCCCACGGTCCTTCATATCCCGACCCCCTCGCCTCTCCTCACGCCTGGGGCCACAGTATCGTGAGCGGCCGACGGCGGTCGAAGCCGCCCTTGCCGACAAGTGCGCATGCGCCTACGGTCCGTCCATGAGCACTGGACAGGTGCCGCCAGGCACGGATCTGGCCCAAGAGAGTGACGCCCCGAGCCAAACAACTGGGCGTGTCCGGGGCATCAGGCGCGAGCCATGGCTCACGCCGTTCCGGCTTCTCGCCCTCATCGGGGTGCTCCTCGGCGCTTACGCCGTGCTTATGATCGTGCGGGCGTTGCGCCCGATCCTGGTCATCCTCATCGTGTCACTGTTCCTGTCCTTTGCGATGGAGCCGGCGGTGCAATACCTCGGGCGGCGTGGCTGGCGGCGCGGCCTTGCGACGATGGTGGTGTTTCTGGGGCTCTTTGTCGCTGCGATCGGGGTGATCGCCGCAATCCTGCCTCTGCTCATCGACCAGGTCATCGAGCTTGTCCGCAGCGTGCCGCAGTCCCTCGACGACGTCATCGCGCTCTTATCCCGGCTGCCGCTGCCATTCGCCTCAGACCTCAGGGCCTCTCCGCAGCTGCAGGACCAGATCAGCCGCTTCAGTGCCGAATTCGGCCAGCAATTACAGGGCCTCGCGCTCGGCGCGGCCGGGAGCGTCGTCAACCTCGGCGTGTCTGCGATCGGGATCCTCTTCCAGTTTCTCACCATTACGCTGGTCACGTTCTACCTCGTCGCAGACGGACCGCGGTTCCGGCGCACGCTCGCTCTCCCCCTACCCCCCGAGCGGCAGCGCGAGCTGCTCACGATCTGGGAACTCGCGGTCGCAAAAACCGGCGGCTATATCTACAGCCGCATGCTCCTCGCGGTCGTCTGCGCAGTCGTGCACGCATTGGCCTTGCTGCTCATCGGCGTGCCATACCCGGTGCCGCTCAGCTTGTGGGTCGGGATCACCAGCGCATTCGTGCCAGTCGTCGGCACTTACCTTGGCGGCATCCTCGTGCTCATCGTCGCCGCCACCAACGACCTCGCCGACGTCGTCTGGGTCATCTTGCTGCTCGTGGGTTACCAGCAGATTGAGAACTACCTGCTGGCGCCGCGAATCCAAGCGCGGACGATGGACGTCCACCCAGCCGTTGCGTTTATCTCCGTCGTCATCGGCGGGACGCTGCTCGGCGCAGTCGGCGCCTTACTCGCGTTACCAGCCACCGCGATCATCCAGGCGTTGCTCTCGACCTATGTCCGCCGTCACGAACTCATCACCGAGCTTGACGAGGTGCCGCTGCCGGTTGCGTCCGAAGCGCAGCCAAGCGCCCGCCCCACGGGGGGCGTCGGCGCATGACGGAAGTCGAGCCGCTCATCGCAGGCGTCCACGCCATCGACACGCGCACGGCCAACCTTACGAAGGTGACCACGGCATACGTGATCGACGCACCCAGGCCCACGTTAATCGAGTGCGGTCCCGCAAGGTCGATCCAGAGCGTCATTGAGAGCCTCTCTTCGGTAGGCATAGGCCCCGCTGACCTCGCCTACCTGGTCCTCAGCCATATCCACCTGGATCACGCGGGGGGCGCTGGTGACGTCGCGAAAGCCTTCCCTCGCGCGACCGTGCTCGTCAGCGAGGTCGGCGCCCGCCACCTTGTAGACCCCGCGCGGCTCAACGCCAGCTCCCGCCGGGTATACGGCGACGAGCTTATGGATGCGGTGTACGGCGACTGCACCCCAATCGGGGCCGAACGTATTCGCGGCGTTGCTGATGGCGACCGCTTGGACCTCGGCGGCGGGCGCCAGCTAGAGCTGCTCTACACCCCTGGCCATGCCAAACACCACATCGCCGCCTTCGATCCCGACGCCGGGCTCCTGTTCGTCGGTGATTCCGTTGGCGTCAAGCTGCCCGGCATGAACACCATCCGGCCCGCGACTCCGCCGCCCGACTTCGATTTAATCCTTGCGCAGAGCACACTCGACCGCTACCGCAAGCTGAAACCTACCGCGTTGTACCTGGCGCATTACGGTCCAATTGACATGCCGCCAGCGGAAGCCCTGGACGAGGCCTCCACCCGCCTGGCCGCCTGGGCCGAGACCGCTCAGGCCGCCATGGCCGAGCACTCCGAGTTGGACCACGTTGCCGAGACGCTGGCCGCCCGGTTCTCTGACGATGTGAAGCCCACCGAGACCGACGACCCAGAGATTTGCCAACGTATCGAACTCTTGAACGGCGTCAAGTCCAACGCCATGGGTCTTCTGCGCTACTTCACGTTGCGCGCTGAGGGCCGCACGACAGCCGCGCCGTAGCGGCTCCGGCGCTCGAAGGCCGCAATGGCTAAATCGGAAGGCTCAGATAGGAGCAACCTGCTCCTCAGTGGGCTCTGCTCAACAAAACCAAGGCTCGGTCATATACGGAATGGTCACGCGTGCTGGCGCATCACTAAAGTCTCTCAGCCGCTGAGGCTGGCCCTTAGCATTTTCTGCGTACACAGCCTGAGCGGTCTCCCATATTCTTATAAAGGTTTGCTCACGCGTCTGACTCCTCTTTTGCGAGTCCGCGATCACCGCCATCACATCGGCCTGGAGACGGTCCAACCTGGAGTCAGGATGCACCCACGGATAGCAGAGTGCCTCTTCATCAAAGGCAGAGATAACTTGCTGCGTGGTATCCAGCTCAAGCAGCCTGGAGCCCGCGGGGATCAGCAGCCGGATTCCATACTGGACAGGCGCGACGCTCCCCAGCAGGCCTAAAGCCAGGATGTCTGAAAGGAATCGGCAGTACCCATCCAGAGTGGTCCAAGGCGTAAACGCAACAAATGTCGGGAGCAAGGCGAGGCCTACCTCACGAAAAACCTCAAGCACCCGAAGGATGTCTTGTCGCGTATGGCGCTTGTCAAAAATCTCCAAGATGCGATCGTCAAACGACTCCACGGCGCTGGTCACAAACACGCATCCCGTGTCTTTAAGAGTCTGTACATAGCCGGAGCGCTTTGCGAGATGATCGATCTTAATCGTGACGTCGTAGGTGATGGAGGGGAACCGCTCGTGCAGTTTCTCCACCAAAGCGATCGAGTGCCGAGGCGCGTTGAAGAAGTCCGGGTCGCCAAATGTGATATGGCGTGCGCCCGCCTCGACTTGTTTAGCGATGTCCTCCAAAACGACATCTTGCTGGACAACTCGAAACCGTCCCCTATAGACAGGAACGATTGGGCAGTGGCGGCACAAGTGCTTGCATCCGCGAGTTGCCTCTGTGTATCCGACGACTCGCTCATCCCCGGGACTCATGACCAGATGCGCGTACTTGCCCAGGTCGGGAAGTCCGCTCCGGTCCGGCGTGAGGAACCGCTGCCTAGCCAACGAGACGATCGGTTCCGCTTGAGTTTGACCCTCCCCCTGGCCTAGCGCCTGACCGAGTATCCTCGCAGACAGCCTCTTGACCAAGGAGAGAAGCCCCTCCTCGTATTCCCCACCAAGGATGGTCTCTACACCAATCCCTCGGAGATATGCCTCATTCAGCGGTGCGTATAACCCGTAAAAGCAGATATGCGCTCGCGGGTTGAGTCGGCGGATCTGCCCCACAAGCGATGCGGCGATGCGCGTTGCCGTATGCATAGGCACGTAGAACGCAACCAGGTCAGCCGCAGCAATAGCAGATTCATCGAGAGATTGAGCGGCGAGGTCCATACACGTCACAGCGCAATCACTGCTCTTGAGCCAGGCCGCGGGGGAGGCAAGCCCAAAAGGCTGCCGCCCTAGCTCATAGGTAGAGACAAGACAAACGTTCACGTGTCGTTATTCTGGGCTCCCGTTTCCATGCTCATCATGTCTTGCAAGGGCCGCCAGACGGTCCTCTACATCAAAGAAATCTTCCTCAACCGCGGCGACCGCCTCGAAGTAGCCTCGCGCTCGCTCTAGGTCGCCGAGGCGCTCATAAAGATCTCCGGCGAAGTACCAAAGACGAGGATGCCACGGTTGGATACGGCTAGGGTCGAGACCAGCGCGCTCCAGCGTGTTCAGGCTGCCACGCAGGTCACCCCGGTCGGCACACTCCCCAGCAAGCACGAGCAGACCCTCTGCAACACGATCCGGGGGCACGCTGGCTCGTACCATGTCGTCAACGTACTCGGCCACCTTCTCAGACCGGCCAGCCGCGCGGGCGCAGTCGGCAAGCAGGTGATTCTGATCCTGCCGTCCCGATAACCGACGGTACGCCAGCAACTCACGGTTCGCGCTGGCAAGGTCACCAGCGAGGTAATGCGCGACCCCGAGCGCTTCCCGGATCACCGCGCTGCGTGTGGCAGCATGCTTCGCCCAGGTGAGCAGCTCAGTTGCTCGGTCGATGTCGCCAGCCTCAAACGCCTTTCCCGCAGCCGCGAACGCCCGGGTCACATCGCCCAACTCGTTCGGCCGCGTGGTGGCCCGGAGGTCACGGTAGACATCATCCGAGAGCCGGGGCCGGTCCTCTGGCAACTCCGGCCGAGGGGGTCGTCGTGCCTCTCGCCTTGGTGATGCGCGTAGCCGAGGACCGCGTTTGGGCTGCTGTGCTTGTGGAGTTTGGCGCCCAGGGTGACGCTTCCCACGCCCCTGCTCCTCCCGGGGACGACTCACTCGAAGCCCTTCCTGTGGTCTGCTTGTTGACACTCACGAACGACAACAGCCGCCTCAGGGGCGGCTGTTGTCTAGTGGTCCGCAGTGACCTACTCTCCCACCCAGTTGCCCGGGCAGTACCATCGGCGCTGGAGGGCTTAACTTCCGGGTTCGGAATGGAGCCGGGTGTACCCCCTCCGCTATGACCACGGAACTCTGTGCAATTTTCACTTGGTCCCGCACGGCTTGTACGGCCCACCACCCCAAGTAAACACCATAGCGAGCACGAGCATCTTATACGGCAAGTCCTCGGCCTATTAGTACCGGTCGGCTGAAGACATTGCTGTCCTTACACCTCCGGCCTATCAACCCTGTCGTCTAGCAGGGGGCCTTACTCGGTTAACCGATGGGAGACCTCATCTTGAAGCAAGCTTCGCGCTTAGATGCCTTCAGCGCTTATCCCTTCCGTACGTAGCCAACCGGCCGTGCCCTTGGCAGGACAACCGGCACACTAGAGGTACGTCCACCCCGGTCCTCTCGTACTAGGGGCAGCCCTTCTCAAGTCTCCTGCGCGCGCAGCGGATAGGGACCGAACTGTCTCGCGACGTTCTAAACCCAGCTCGCGTACCGCTTTAATGGGCGAACAGCCCAACCCTTGGGACCTACTCCGGCCCCAGGATGCGACGAGCCGACATCGAGGTGCCAAACCTTGCCGTCGATATGGACTCTTGGGCAAGATAAGCCTGTTATCCCCGGGGTACCTTTTAGCCGTTGAGCGACGGCGCTCCCACTTGCAACCGCCGGATCACTAGGTCCTGCTTTCGCACCTGCTCGACTTGTCAGTCTCACAGTCAAGCTCCCTTGTGCCCTTACACTCGAAGGCTGATTGCCAACCAGCCTGAGGGAACCTTTGAGCGCCTCCGTTACTTTTTAGGAGGCAACCGCCCCAGTTAAACTACCCGTCAGACGCTGTCCCTGATCCGGATTCACGGACCGAGGTTAGAAATCCGATGCTACCAGGGTGGTATTCCAAGGATGGCTCCACGCGAACTGGCGTCCGCGCTTCACAGCCTCCCACCTATCCTGCACAAGCAACACCAGATCCCAACATCAAACTGTAGTGAAGGTCCCGGGGTCTTTCCGTCCTGCTGCGCGAAACGAGCATCTTTACTCGTATTGCAATTTCA
>Ga0081538_10000008_pt1:0-120000 | contig 173780 bp, 170 predicted proteins | sample TabmetS5T2R1_FD_71022 | JGI IMG/M metagenome (GOLD analysis project Ga0081538, IMG submission 71022) | Tabebuia heterophylla rhizosphere microbial communities from the University of Puerto Rico - S5T2R1 | ecosystem: Host-associated > Plants > Roots > Rhizosphere ... | reverse complement strand
GCGCTCGGCAGTTGGAGCAACTGGTCAACGCGGTCGATGACCTAGCCGCGCGGCTAGCGTGCGAGAGCAGCGACGGCCCAGAGGACCGCGCAGACGAGTACTGGGCGCCATCCCATGGAACCGGCGCAGAGACACGCAGCGCCATTCCAACCTGGCGCCCGTCCTACTAGGCGACGAAGACGACAGGAGCCGACCGTGCGGGGGCCCGCCAAACTCGCAAGCTACCTGGCCACCATGCTCGTGCTGAGCGGCTTCGGCCTCATCGGTTTGGCGTGGTACAGCGTGTCAGAGCTCAGCCTCATCCAAGGCCAGTTCCCTTACCTCCTCTCTGGGGGGCTGGGAGGGCTCGGCCTCATCGTTGCTGGTATGGCTGTGCTGCTCGTGCAGACGGTACGAGAGCAGAGCGCCCGTGAGCGGGCGCAGCTCAACGAACTCCACGTCGCGATCCTCCGCGTGACCTTGGCCGCACCAGCTAAGCGGAGCTAAGCGCGTTGGCTTGATCAGCTCTTGAATGGAGCGCCAGGCATACGCCGCGCCAAGCTCATTGCCGCGATCCAGCGAAACCCGCCGCGGAGCTGAGCCTGGCTGGTTAGCGACCAACCCATCAGCCCCGCTACGCCGAAGCCGAGGAGCGCGACGAACCAGACCGCCTGGTGACCGCCAAGGAAACCACCCGCATCAGTGTCTACGACGATGGGCGCGCCTCGCGTAGCGCCCTGTCCGGCATCTGGCGCTCGCTCTGGCCTGGGGACCTGTGACCGCAGAGGGCCGCTGGAGACGTCGGAAGCGCCAGAGGCGGAGGGCAACGTCACCGCAACGGAAAGTGAGGATGACGGCTCGGGTACACGGAGGCTTCGCGCCGGACGCTGGGGGGAGGCCATTCCTGGGATGTTCTGTCGTGTGGCCAGCGATGGCTCGGCGGGATGCGGCGAGGCGAGTGACGACGACTCGTCGCTCGGCTTCGTCAACATCTTGAAGCGAAGCGTCGAGGTGATCGGTCTCCCACCCGCGCGTCGTTTGCTGTCAAAAGCGACCTTCCACGTCGCGATCGGAGTTCCTCCAGTGACTCGCGGGGTCGGCAGGATCGTGATCCCGTAGTTCGGCACGTCAGGGACGCCGTCATGGTTGGCATCGGCGCTCCATCTCGCGCCGAATGGCGCGAGATGGAGCGTCCACGTGGCCGGACGAGCACCCGGGACCCGGATAAGAGGCGAGCAGGTATGGGGGTCAAAGCCGGGGCGGTCCGCCCATCTCCCGGCCTGCCTCGATATGAATGGCTCGGTCACACGGCAAGCGACCATAGAGGCACGCGACTCATTGAGCGTTCCGGACTCTGGTGGGGCCGCGATGAAGGTCATGGTCCCACCCGTGACAGTAGAGCCGCGCGGTGCCCGGCTGAGATCGAAGCTCAGGTAAGTCTGAGCGTCCGGCTCGCCGGTGCTCGACGCGACATGAAGGGTATTGTCAGGATACGAGACGTCTGGTGCGGGGCGCGTCGCGCTCCCCCCCAGATTGCATCCGAGTGGAGTCCCACAGCTCGGATCCCCGCCTGGGATCTCCGCGAGCGGTTCCTTGTAGCGGAGGTACCACGCCTCATGGAGTGGCCTTGCGGTCCGCGCTGTCTCTGCATACGCGACAGGCGACGGCCCAATGACAAAGCCGACAAGGACCGCACCGGCAAGGCCGGCGGCAAGACCACGTATGAGATCCCTCATCTGACGACCCCTCGGTCTCGAGTCGCGGCGGTCAGAACGATGGAGTTCAACACCTAACGGGCTGCTTCTGCCGCAGATACGCACATCCTTGCATCTTCCATCACGAACATGCACATCTGCAGATGTTACGGGCGCGAACTCGCGCCATCAGGTGAAGCGGCGATCGGTCTGACGCGATGGGAGGGGCAGCTTGACCGCCTTCCGCACCATGGCCTCATCCTGAGAGACGGCGTGGGGCACGGGGATGGCGCTTGTAAGGGGAAATCCACGGCGAACCCACGGCGACAAAGCGCCATGGACGGTCAGCGGCGGTGGAGACTCCAACGCGAGGACCGGAAGCAACGGGCGGACGGCAGCCGTCGTCGGCGGGGTACAGCAATCCGCCAGCGCAGAGGTCGCGACCGCTCGCGGTGCCGTCAAGCCCGAAGGCCTGAGCAAGCCGCGCCGGCCCCCGCAAAAGGTCCCGGTCCTTCACGCAGCCACGGCGAGCACGCATCGCCGCCAGACCCGAGAGCGGCTCGGCCGCGCGCAGCAGGCAGCCCTCGGCGACGCCGTCAGCGCCCGTCGAGATGTTGAGGCACCAGTGCATGCCGTAGGTGAAGTAGATGTAGGCATGGCCGGGCGGGCCATAGAGCGGCTCCAGCCGGGGAGTACGCCGGCCGTATGCGTGGCAGGCGGGATCATCCTGCCGGTACGCCTCGACCTCGACGAGCCGCGCCACCAGCCCATCCTCCGTGGAGATGAGCAGCTTCCCGACAAGGTCATGAGCCACGAGCGGCGCCGCACGCGCGAAGAAGCTTCGTGGTAAGGGGCTCATGCCATCCGCAACTCCGTTGGCTCCACGGGCCACGATCCGCCACCAGCCCCTATCGAGCCGTTGCACGCTTGGCCTCGACGAACGCGAGCAAGCTGTCAAGATCACGGCAGTTCAGGATGTGGTCCGGCGTGGCCCAGCCGCGCTGTGCGGTGGCGACACCATAAGGCATGTTGGCGAGGTCTCCGACGCTGTGGGCGTCGGACGAGATGGCAAGCGTGGCGCCTGCCTCGACAGCGCGACGGATGAGATCCCCGCTTAGGTCGAGCCGCCAGGGAGAAGCGTTTACCTCCAACGCCACCCCGTACTCCACGGCGGCTTGGATGATTGCGTCGAGGTCGACGCCGTAGCCCGGCCGGCGGCCGATCTTCCTGCCAGTGGGATGGCCGATGACATGAACAGCTGGATGCTGGATCGCGCGAATGATCCGCTCAGTCTGCTCATGCGCAGGCCGGTTCATGAGGGTGTGCACGCTCGCGACGCAGAAGTCAAAGGCGAGAAGAAAGTCGAGGTCATAGTCGAGCGCCCCATCGATGCCGATGTTCAACTCAGCGCCGTCGAGGATGCGCAGATCCGCGTAGCGGCGCTGGAGGGCGCTGATCACCTTCCGACGGGCGAGCATCTGCTCCCGGGACAGCCCGTTCATCGAAAGACCCTCGGCGTGGTCAGTCACGGCCCAGTAGTCGTAGCCGCGAGCCGCTGCTGCGGCGACCATCTCCTCCAGCGAGGCCTTGCCGTCCCCAGACCAGTTGCTGTGGCCGTGGAGGTCTCCACGCACATCCTCAACCTGCACGACTCGGGGGAGCGTGCTCTCTGCCGCAGCCTGAACCTCGCCGGTATCCTCCCGCATCGGGGGCGGCACCCAAGACATACCAAGGGCGGCGTAGACGTCCTCCTCCGTGCGGCCCGCGACCCGCTCCCCAGAGTCCTTCTTGAACAGCCCGTACTCGTTGAGGGTGAGACCTCGGCGGACAGCCCGTTCCCGGATTCGGACGTTATGCGCCTTTGAGCCGGTGAAGTAAATGAGCGCAGCGCCCCAGGACTCGGGCTCGACGACCCGCAGGTCGGCCTGGATCCCACGGACGGTGATGACCGAGGTCTTTTTCTCCCCCGCCGCGATCACCTCACGAACAAGATCGCTCGCGCGCAGCGCCTCCATCACGGGCCCAGGCTCGGTGCTCGCAACGAGGAGGTCGATATCGCCGGTCGTTTCGCGCATCCGCCGGAGGCTGCCCGCGCAAGCGACCTGTGTCGCCTGCGGCAACGCACAGAGGCGGGCGCTGAGTCCATGCGCGATCGGGAGCGCGTCCGCGGCGGGCACACGGTTCAGGTCTTTGACGCCCATTCGCTCAAGCGCCACGCGCAGGTTCGCCTCGGTCTTCGCGCCAAGTCCCGGGAGATCACGGAGCTGGCCGGCCTCGATCGCATCGCGTAGCGCATCAAGTGAGGACACCCCAAGCCGCTCGTGGAGCAGCTTCGCGGTCTTCGGCCCTAGCCCGGGAATACGGGTGAGCTCGACCATGCCGGGCGGGACCTGCTCGCGCAGCTGCGCGAGCAGCCGGATCGTCCCTGTCTCCAGATACTCGGTGATCTTGCTAGCCGTCGAGGCGCCGATCCCTTTGATCCCCGCAAGTTCGGAAGGCGAGAGCGTCGACAGGTCTTTGGTCGTCGCCCTGATCGCATCCGCCGACCGCTCGTACGCGCGGACACGAAAGGGGTCGTCGCCCGCAAGCCTCAGCAGCGTCGCGATCTCGGAGAACTGCTGCGCCAGGCCCTCGTTAAACCAGGTCATATCCACGTCATATACCGCCGATCCTAAGGCGGGCGCGGGCAAGCCCGCCTTAGGACGGCGGCTGCGGGGCAGGACTTGATGTCTCAACGCCAGCGGCGTGAAGCTCGGACTCTAGAGTAGGCCATGCCGTGCCCTCTGTCTCGGGGTCACGGCTCTCAGGGTGACGGACGCCTGGCACCTGGAGGAGCAGAACCATGACAGCCGCGCCAGCGAGCGCCCCAGCAAGGATGATGCTCCGCGCAGAGAACACCCCGCTGAGCGCGCCAGGGATGGCGAAGCTCACTGGCGCCAGCGCAGTGGCGGCAAGCCAGTCGACACTCGCGACCCGGCCGAGCACCTGACGCGGCACGAGCCGCTGCAGCGTCGTCGTCCAATAAATCTGGCTCAACGCGAACAGACCGTGCACCACCAAAGCCGCGAGCATCGCGTGCCAGGACCGGGACATCAGTCCATACACCCCGACCGTGAGCACCCCGACCGCCTCAGCGAGAAACATCACGGTGACGAAGCGGCGCGGCAGATCCTTCCGTTGCCCAACCAGCGCTGAGACCACCATCGATCCGAGCCCCCCGAACGCAAGGATCAACCCGAACTGCCGGGCGGCGCCAGCCTCACCGAGCCCCAAGTCGACTTTCAGGATGAAGGGCAACAGGACCTGGACTGGACCGTACCAGGCGAGCATCGACAGCCCCAGCCCAAGGATGTACGCCCAACACCACGCGTGCCTCCGGACAAACGACAGCCCTTTACGCACATCCGCAATGAGGGTGACCGACGCATCCCTGCCTGCATCAGCAACGGGCCGCGCACGGATGAGCGCGAGCATCGCGGCAGAGAAGCAGAACGTTGCGGCATCAACGACGAGTGCGACCCCTGGCTCGCCACTCGCGGCGACCACGAACCCGCCAAGCGCCGGACCGGCCAAATACATCATCGCGGGACGCGCGAACCCAAGGAACGCGTTGGCCTTCGGCAGATCCTCCGAAGGCAGCAGGTCAGGCACAATCGCCGTCGACGCCGGGTTGAAGAACGCGTTGGCCGCGCCAAAGCACAATCCGAGCGCCAGCACATGCCACAGCTGGAGGTGCCCGGTTATCCCGAGCAACCCCATCAGCCCGATCACCACCGCTCGGACGAGATCGGCGGCGATCATCACCTGCCGCCGCTCTAGCCGGTCGCTGATATACCCGCCAATCAGGTACGTCACCGCAGCAGAGCCGAACCACGCCAACCCCACCAGGCCCATCGCGGCAGGATCGTCGTCGCTGATCGCCAGGACCTGCAGCGCGATCGCGACCAGAAAGAACCCATCGCCCAGCAGCGACACCAATGACCCGATGGCCAGCAGCCGGTAGTCCCGGTGCCGCCACGGGAGAAGAATTCCGGGAAGGCGATTCCGCGGTGATGCCCGGTCCGTATGCGCAGACTGTGCCCCCGACACGGCCAGGGGACTCCTTTCGGCTGCGGAACTGACACGACCTGCAGCTGGGCAATCCTGCGGCGTCAGGATACGCGGTGAGGCACTTCATCCGCTTCCCCTTGGCAGGGGAAAAACCTATAGCCAGTAGAATTACCCGGATTGAAGGCGTTCGCAAAGATCCACGAGCTGGGCACGCACCCGCTCGGGAGCGGGACCGAGACTAGCATCCCGTCGACTGACCGCCTGGACAGGGTCAAGCAAGGTGGCCATGTCAGTGCGCTTCAGCTCGGGCAATCTCTCTTGACCCTCAGCCTCCACCAGCGCGTCGAGCCCGATCATCCGATGCTCAGCTTCGGCCACGAGCCTCCCGACGCGCTCATGCGCCGAGCGGAACGGGACACCCGCCTCGACAAGCGCCTCAGCGAGATCCGTCGCGAGCGTAAAGGAGTCCGCAGCAGCAGCAGCGAGCCGCTCACGGTCGAATGTGAGCGAGGTGACCATCCCAGCCACCGCAGGCAACGCGACCGCGAGCGTGTCAACGGCGTCAAAGACCGGCTCTTTGTCCTCTTGGAGGTCCCGGTTGTACGCGAGCGGGAGGCCCTTCAGCGTGACAAGCAGCGCCACAAGGTCCCCTATGAGCCTCCCGGTCTTCCCGCGGACGAGCTCAGCGACGTCCGGATTGCGCTTCTGCGGCATGATCGAGGACCCTGTCGAGAACGCGTCACCGATCCGCGCCCAACCAAACTCCGCCGAGGCCCAAAGCACAATCTCTTCCCCCAAACGGGACAGATGGACGCCGAGGAGCGCGGCGGCTGCGAGAAACTCGACGGCGAAGTCGCGGTCCGCAACCGCGTCGATCGAGTTCCGCGCCACAGACGCGAAGCCAAGGGCGCACGCGTACGCGGCAGGGTCCAGCGGCAGCGTCGTTCCGGCCAGCGCGCCCGCGCCGAGAGTCGAGACATCCATCCTGGTTCGGGCATCGGCGAGCCGGCCGGCATCACGGTCGAGCGTCCAGGCGTGCGCGAGCAGGTGATGGGCGAATGTGACCGGCTGCGCGCGCTGAAGGTGGGTGTAACCAGGGGCAAGCCAGTTGAGCGCAGTCTTTGCCTGGTCGGCGAGCGCCTGCTGTACTGCACGCACACCGTCCAGCAGCTCGGCAATCGCTTCCCTGAGGTAGAGACGAAGGTCGGATGCGATCTGGTCGTTACGGCTCCGCCCAGCGCGCAGCCGCCCCCCAACCTCACCGCACAACTCGACGAGCCGCCGCTCAACCGCGCCATGGAGATCCTCATCGTCGTCATGGAACGCGAACACGCCCGCAGCGAACTCCTCGGCGATCTGGTCCAGCGCCATAACGATCGCGTCGTGGTGCTCGGCTGAGAGCACACCGATCTGCCGCAGCTGGCCGGCGTGGGCTCGCGATCCCGCAAGGTCATACCGCCACAGCCGAGCATCAAATCGGACGCTCCGCCCCAACGCCCAAGCCGCAGCATCAGGCGCATCAGCAAACCGCCCTCCCCAGAGCCTCCCTTCAGCCATCACAATGGAGGCAGTGGCGGCAGCTAGGGCTCACAGCGAGCCCTGCCGTTGCGCCCATACCTTTGTCGGCAGGCCCCACAAGCGAACGAATCCTTCGGAATGCCGGTGGTCGAAGCGATCGGATGCGTCGTATGTCGCGAGGTCATGATCGTAAAGACCGATTGGCGAACGGCGGCCGACGACCGCAGCCGAACCTTTATACAAGCGCATCCTGACCTCGCCGCAAACATAGCGCTGCGACGTGGCGATGAACGCGTCGAGCGCGGTCCGCAAGGGAGTGAACCACAGGCCGTTGTAGACGAGCTGGGCGTACCGGGCCTCAAGGACACGTTTGTCTTGGGCAAGCTCCTGCTCGAGGCAGAGATCCTCGAGGTCACGATGCGCGGTGAGGATCGTCACCGCGCCAGGGCACTCATAAATCTCGCGGCTCTTGATGCCAACAAGCCGGTCTTCAATCATGTCGATACGGCCGACGCCATGTGCGCCGGCGCGATGGTCCACCTCAGCGATCAAATCGACGAGGTCGAACTCTTTCCCGTCGACCGCAACAGGGAGGCCATCGGCGAAGGTCAGGATGAGTTCCTCAGGGTCGGCGGGCGCGCCGTCGAGCGGGGCGGTGCGCTCGTAGACGTCCTTTGGCGGGGACTCCCAAGGATCCTCAAGGATGCCGCACTCGGCGGTCCGCCCCCAGAGGTTCTCGTCAATCGAGTACGGTGAGTCTTTACGCACCGGGATCGGGATCCCGCGCGCCTCGGCCCATGCGATCGCGCCCTCACGGGACAGCCCCCACTCACGGATTGGCGCCTCGACGACGAGGTCGGGAGCGATCGCGATCGTGGCGACCTCGAAGCGGACCTGGTCGTTGCCCTTGCCAGTACAGCCGTGGCCGATCGCGCAGGCGTTCCACTCGCGAGCCAGGCGCACAAGGTGGCGGGCAATGAGGGGACGCGACAGCGCCGAAACCAGCGGATACTTGCCCATATACAGCGCGTTCGCGGCGATCGCGGGGCCGACAAACTCCTTGGCGAACTCCTGCTTCGCGTCAATGACGACGGCCTCGGCGGCGCCGCAATCGAGTGCGCGCTGGCGCACCTGATCTATCTCCCCTGGTTGGCCTTGGCCGACGTCGACCGCGCAGGCCACGACCTCGTAACCTTTTTGCTCGGCGAGCCAGCGGATGGCGACGGAGGTGTCGAGTCCCCCAGAGTAGGCAAGCACGAGACGAGCTGGGTGGGGGCGGCCGCCAGCAGGCGGGGGTTCGGGCTGTATCACAGGCGATCCTCCTTGATCGCGGTAAGGCGGTTGGCGAGCTCTCGACCTGACGTGCCCTCGACGGCGATGACGAGCACGGTGTCGTCACCTTGGATCGTCGCCAGGACTCCGGGTACGGCGCCTGCATCGATCGCGGCGGCCATGGCCGCCGCGACGCCTGGCGGCGTGCGGACGACGGCAAGGTTGCCGCTCGCGTCAATCCCGATCGCGAACTGGCGAAGCGCCTGCGCAAGCGCGGGCTGCTCGGGCGTGGTGTACACACTGAGGCCGCCCGCTGCCCGGACCTTCGAGATCCGCAAGACCTCGAGGTCGCGGCTCACCGTGGGCTGCGTCGCGGGCACGCCTGCCTTGCGGAGCAAATCGACGAGCTCCTCCTGTGAGGTGATCTGGTGGCGAGCGACGAGCTCCCGGACAAGCTTCCGGCGCCGGATCGTGTCCTCCATCAGCGGCCCAACAGAAGGAGCAGGAGCGCTTTCTGCGTGTGGAGACGGTTCTCGGCCTGTGTCCACACAACACTCTGTTGGCCGTCGATGACCTCAGCAGCGATCTCCGCACCGCGGTGCGCCGGCAGGCAGTGCATGACAATCGCGTCCGGCCGCGCGGCCTCCATCACGTGGTAGCCAACCTGGAATGGCCCAAACATCAGCCTGCGGGCCTCGCATTCGTCCTCCTGGCCCATCGACGCCCATACGTCGGTGTAGACGACGTCAGCGTCCCGTGCGGCAGCGAGCGGGTCGGCGGTGACGGTGACGCTGCCGTCAGTCTCAGCTGCGACCTGCCGCGCGGCCTCGACCACCTGGGGGATCGGCCCATAGCCGGGGGGCGAGCCGACCGCGACATGCATGCCAGTCATCGCGCCGGCCTGGAGTAACGAGTGCGCGACGTTGTTGCCATCGCCCAGGTAGGTGAGCTTCAGGCCCGCGAGCGTGCCCTTGTACTCGCGAATCGTCTGGAGGTCAGCAAGGGCCTGGCAAGGATGGGAGAAGTCGCTCAGCGCGTTGATCACCGGGATCGTCCCTATGGCCGCCAGCGTCTCAAGCCTTGATTGTTGGTATGTCCGCACGACGAGCGCATGGAGGTAGCGTGACAGGACCCGTGCGGTGTCCTCGATCGTCTCACCGCGGCTGAGCTGGAGGTCGCCCACGTGGAGGACGACTGCGTGACCGCCCAGCTCGTGGATTGCGACCTCGAACGAGATCCGCGTCCGGGTTGATGGCTTCTCGAGGATAAGCCCAAGCGTCCGGCCAGCCAGGTCGTCCCGGAGCGCGGGCCCCCGGGCGCGTTCGGCTTTAAGCTCGTCGGCAAGGTCGAGGGTCTTAAACAGCTCTGGGATGCTGAGGGCGTCAACCGTGAGGTAATCCCGCTTGCGCACGCTCCTAAACTCGCTCATTTCCGGCCAACTCACTTCCGGCCTAAGACGCGACGGCCCGGATACGGCTCACGAGCTCGTCGATGTCGAAAGGCTTTTGAAACACATTCTCGTCACCAAGCCGCTCGGACGCCTGTATGGCGGCCTCCGGTTTGCCGGTCACCACGATGACGGGGATCTCGGCATGCTCCTCGGCCAACTCGTCGAGGACACGCAGGCCACCGACGTCCGGCATCATGATGTCAAGCACCACCGCAGCCGGCGCGCAGATCCGTAACTTGAGCAATCCCTCCAGACCGTCGCGGGCGGTGCGGACCGCGAAACCCTCTGCGCTCAGCACGGTCACGAGCAGGTCGCGGACCCCGCGGTCGTCCTCCACGACGAGCACAGTCGGACCGCTGTGCTGCTCCGTCATCCTTCCTCCACATCGCTACGTCACCGCGTCCAAAGCACGCCCGAGCCGGGCGGCCATCTCGTCAAGCTCAGCCTCTCCGATCAACAGCGGTGGCGCCAACCTAAGCGCATCAGAGGCAACTGCGTTCACCACGAGACCCTCGTCGAGCGCGCGCGCGGTGACGACGGCGGCAAGAGGACGGCTGAGGACGAGCGCCTGGAGCAACCCCCGGCCCCGGACCCCCTGGACGAGCGGGCGCCCCTCACCTAGCGCAGCTAAGCGGGCAGTCAACGCCTGCCCGAGTGTCGCCGCGCGCGCGACGAGGCCCTCGTGGGCGATCACCTCGAGCACCTTCAGGGCGGCCGCGCAGACGACCGGGCCGCCGCCGAACGTGCTCGCGTGGTCGCCGGGCCCGAACGCCTTCGCGGCCTCGCCATGGGCGACGATCGCGCCGATCGGCAGCCCGTTGCCCAGCGCCTTCGCGAGGCACACAACATCCGGCGTGACCGCTGTGGTCTGCCACCCGTACCACGCGCCAAGCCGGCCGAGCCCCGTCTGGACCTCGTCATCGACGAGCAGCGCGTCGACGCGATCGCAGGCCTCACGGGCCGCGACGAGGACCTCGTCGGGCACGACCCGCACCCCCCCCTCGCCCTGCACGACCTCGATCCACACCGCGCACGTGTTCTCGTCTACAGCCTTGTGGAGGGCGTCTGGATCGTCGTAGGGGACGTGCCGGACCCAGTCGCCGAGCGGCTGGAACGGCGCGTGCTTCGCTGGGTCTCCAGTGAGCAGCAGCGCGCCGAGCAACCGGCCGTGGAATCCGCCCTCCAGCGCGACAATGTTGACCTTGCCCTCGCCCCGGGCTTTGCCGTAGAGGCGCGCGAGCTTGATCGCGGCCTCATTCGCCTCAGCTCCCGAGTTGCAGAAAAACGCCCATGCATCCGGCCAGCCGAGCGTCGCCTTCAGCCGCTCCGCGAGCGCGATTTGCGGCTCGGTGTAGTACAGGTTCGAGACGTGCACCAGGCGGCGGGCCTGCTCGGCGACCGCCTCGGCCACCGCTGGGTGGGCGTGCCCAAGCGCAGTGACTGAGATCCCCGAGAGAAAGTCGAGGTAGCGACGCCCCTCGGCGTCGACAAGCCACGCGCCCTCCCCCTGAACGAAGGCTACCGGCTGGCGCCGGTATGTCGGGAAGATCGCGGCGGCCTCGCGGGCAGCCAGCTCAGCAGTTACCGGGGTGGCCATCATGACGGCGTCACCATCGTTCCGATTCCCTCATCCGTGAAGATCTCAAGCAGTAACGCATGCTCGATGCGGCCATCAAGCAGGTGGGCCTGCTTGATCCCACCGTCGAAGGCCGCGACGATGCTCGCCACCTTCGGGATCATGCCGGCATTGAGTTCGCCGCTGGCAAGCATCGCGCGGAGGCGCTCGACGCTGACCTCGCTCAGCAACGTCGAAGACACCGTGCCAAAGTCCTCATAAAGGCCAGGCACATTGGTGAGGTAGATGAGCTTGTCCGCCTGGAGGGACATCGCAATGGCCCCAGCGACCGCGTCAGCGTTGATGTTGAGCTCTTGGCCGTCAGGGCCATGGCCGACCGTCGCGACCACTGGCACGACCCGGGAGTCGAGCAGGGTGATGAGCACGCGCGGGTTGACGGCCTCAACCTCACCGACAGCGCCAAGCGCTGGATCCGCCTGGCGCGCGTAGATCAGCCCGGCGTCAGTGCCGGCCACGCCAATCGCCGGCGCCCCCGCTGAGCAGATCATCCGGACGAGCTGCGGGTTCACCTGCCCGAGCAGCACCATACGGACGACCTCAAGTGTCTCGGCGTCAGTGACCCGCCGCCCGTCTATGAACCGAGCCTCCAGCCCGAGCCGCTCAGACAGCGCTGTGATCTGCGGACCGCCGCCATGCACGACTACGACGCGCAATCCGACGCTGTGGAGCAGGGCGGCATCCGCGGCGAAGGTCTCAGCCAGCATGTCCTGGTTCGTGCTGCCGCCATACTTGATGACCATCGTCTGCCCTGCCCAACGGGTGATCCACGGTAAGGCCTCGCGGAGCACCCGGGCCTTCGCCTGGGCGGCCCTGGTCCGATCAGTGAGGTCTAAGGGATCCACGGTGGCCAGGTCGACTACTCCTTTAAGGGCGGGGCGTGACCGGTCCAAGGGGTCCATGGTTAGGTCGTGTACTCGGCGTTGACCCTCACGTAGTCGCACGTGAGATCACAGGTGAGAAACGTCGCCTCAGCCTCGCCGACGCCGAGGTCGACGGTGAGGCGGACGTCAGCGCTGCTCAGGGCAGCTGCGGCCTGGCCATGGTCGAACGAGGCCGCGACGCCCAGCCTGCAGACCGTCACTCCCCCAAAAGCCACCGTCACGCGGTCAGGATCGAACTCGACCGGGCATGCGCCCATCGCGGCGAGGACTCGCCCCCAGTTCGGATCGCCACCGGCGAGCGCCGCCTTCACGAGCGCGCTGCTTGCAACCGCCTTGCCCACGTCCACGGCGTCGGCCTCAGCGCGGGCGCCGGTGACGGTAATGCGGAGCATCTTCGTTGCCCCCTCGCCATCACGGACAAGCTGCTCGGCGAGGTCGGCGCAGACGGCATGAAGCCCCTCAGTGAATGCCGCGAGCGACGGCGGTCGCAAGGTCTTGCCAGTCGCGAGCAGCACGATCGCGTCGTTCGTTGACATGCAGCCGTCCACCGAGATGCGGTTGAACGTACGGTCCACGGCCTCTCGGAGCACCGCTTTCATCACCGGGCCAGAGATCGGCGCATCGGTGGTGATCACTCCGAGGAGGGTCGCCATCTCGGGGGCAATCATCCCCGAGCCTTTCGCCATGCCACCAATGTGGCAAGCTCCGTCGGCCTCCCGGACCTCGAGGGCCGCCTGCTTTGGAACGGTGTCCGTAGTCAAGATCGCGGTCGCGGCATCGCTGCTACCCTGCGGGGACAGCGCCGCGGCCGTCCTAGGGATGCCAGAAATGAGCAGCTCACGTGGGGCGGCCTCCCCGATCACGCCAGTGGAGCACACGAGCACATCGGTGATCTCACAGCCGAGCTCTGCGGCAACGAGCGCCGCTGACTCCTCTGCCAGCGCGAGCCCGGCCGGGCCGGTGCAGGCGTTCGCGTGGCCAGCGTTGAGAAGCACCGCCCGCGCGCGGCCATTCGCCACATGGCGCGCGGTCACCTGCACGGGCGCGGCCTTCACCTGGTTACGCGTCTGCACCGCAGCGGCGGCCACCGTGTGGTCTGCGGCGACAAGCGCGAGATCCGGCCGGCCGCTCGGTTTGAGCCCGGCCGCGATGCCCGCCGCCTGGATACCGGACGCCGCGCACACGCCATCGGGGTTGGGCTCAAGCGACACCTGAGGCGCCTTGGTCTCCGCAGACGTCATGGGTACACCCCTGAGATGGGTAGGCCAGCCGTCTCCGGCAGGCCAAGCGCGATGTTGGCGGCCTGGATCGCTTGGCCAGCAGCGCCCTTACCGAGGTTGTCGACGGCACAGCACGAGATCACCCGGTTCGCGCGTTGATCGACCGCGAACGCAAGGTGGGCGGCGTTCGACGCTCGGACATGGGTCGTCGCTGGCCATACGCCCTCAGAAAGGACGATGACGAACGGCTCCGCCGCGTAACGCTGCGTAAATGCCACGCGAGCCTCGGTGGCGGCGTTGGGCAGGAGATTCGCCGTCACTGTGCAAAGCTGTCCGCGTGACATCGGCACAAGGTGCGGGGTGAACGTAACCGGGAGAGGCGTGTTCAGGCCCGCCACAAGCGCCCAGATCCGCTCGATCTCTGGCGTGTGCCGGTGAGCCGGAGCGCCATACAACGCGGCGTTGCCGACCGCATGGCTGGCGTGGAGATCATCGCGTAGCCCCCGGCCCGCCCCAGAGGTGCCGGACAGCCCCGTGATGACGATGCTCGCTGGCTCAATCAGCCCCACGAGCGGCGCGAGCGCGAGCAGAGCCGCTGTCGGGTAGCATCCCGGCCCCGCGACAAGCCGCGCGCCCACAAGATCATCGCGGAACAGTTCCGGCAGCCCGTATGCGGCGGGGGTCAGGTGGGGCGCGGTGTGCTCCAAGCGGTACCACTGCGCGAACGTCGCGGCGTCCAGGCGGAACGCCCCAGACAGGTCGACGACAGTCGCGCCCCCCGTGAGCAATGCCGGCACGAGCGCCAAGCTGACCTGCGGTGGTGTTGCGAGGAACACCACCGCGCATCCATCCAGCGCCACAGGCTCGGGCGGCACCAGCGGGCCGGTCATCCCAAGGTGCGGGAAGACCTCAGCGAGGTCACGACCCGCTGACGTCCCTGCGGCGACGGTTCTGACCTTCAGGGTGGGGTGCCCGGCCAGCAGCCGCAGCAACTCAGCACCGGCGTACCCTGACCCTCCTACGACAGCGGCATCCATATGAATAACCATACAGACAATATGCAGACGACGGCAAGCGTTGCGCGGGCAACTCCGTATCCCGCGCCAGCGCTCGGCCGGAACCTAGCGGCGAAGCGCGCCACCCACGCGCTCGGCGACGGCGGCAGCGATGGCCTCAATCGCGTCGCGCTCGTCAGCGTCGGTGAGCTGGCGGGCAGGATCGTCAAGGCGCAGCGCGTACGCCAGGCTCTTCCGGCCCTTGCCGAGCTGAGGTCCGTGGAACACATCGAACAGCTGGCAGGACGTCAGGCGCGGCCCGGCGCCCTCCCTCACGGCCGCCTCGACCGCTGCGGCCGGCACGGACTCGTCAACGAGCACGGCGACGTCGAAGCGCAGGCCAGGCAGGGGCGAGGGCACCGGGGGGACAGCTGGACGGATACCACCGGCGCAAAGCCGGTCGAGGCGCAGCTCGCCAGCCACGGTCCGGGCTGGCACCTCGTACGCCGCGATCACCCTCGGATGGAGCTCGCCGATGACGCCAAGGTCCTCCCCGTCAATCACTACGCGCGCCGCGCGACCGGGATGGTACGGAAGCTCGGTGGTCGGCACGGTCGTCATCGCACCCCGCCCCAGCGCTCGCCGTACCACCTCCACCGCGCCGAGCAGGTCGGCGAAGTCCACAGCGCGTCCCGGCCGGTCCCAAGTCGCCACCTCGAAGTCACCGCAGGCCACGAAGCCAAGCACCAGCGGCTCGGCCGGCAACACCACGCCGGTCGGCCCGCCATCGGCTCCAGGCTCCTCCTGGGTGGGCGGCAAGAACACCCACCCAGCCTCAAAGAGCGCGATGTCGTTGGCTTGGCGGTTCACGTTGTGACGTACGATCCGCAGCAACCCTGGCAACAGCGTGGTGCGCAGGATCGACTCCTCCTTTGACAGGGGGTTGACCAGCGTGACCGGGTCCCGGCGCCGATCGCCAGGCGCGAGCCCGAGCGCCTCAAGATCCGCGTCCGACCCGAACGGAAACGCCGACACCTCGGTCCACCCTGCACCGGCCAGAGCCCGCCGAACCGCGCGGATGGCATCATCGGATCGGCTGCGCCCGCCCGCTGCGCCCGACGACGGCACCCGCGACGGGATCTTGTCGTACCCGTAGACCCGCGCGATCTCCTCGTAGAGGTCGACCTCGCAGCGCAGATCCGGCCGGTACGCCGGGGGCATCACCGACAGCGCTTCGTCACCCACCGTCGCGACCTCGCAGCCGATCGCCTCAAGCGTCTCAGCCTGGCGGTCCGCGTCGAGGTCGAGGCCAAGGTAGCCCCGCGCACGGGCGGTCCGCAGCCGGATCGCTTTACGCTCAGGCGGGTTCGGGTAATGGTCGGCACCGCTGGTCACCTGCCCGCCAGCCAGGCCGATGAGAAGCTCGGCGCACCGCCCCGCAGCCAGCGGCACTGTCTCCGGCGGCACGGTGCGCGCCCAACGGTACGAGCCAGCAGTGTGAAGCCGATGCCGCCGCGCGGTCCGCAGCACCGTACGGGCAGTGAAGTTCGCGACCTCGAGGAGCACGTCACGGGTCGCCTCGTTGATCTCGGTCGGCTCCCCGCCCATGACGCCGGCCAGCGCTATGGGTGTGTCCGCGTCGCAGATCAGCAGGTCGTCGGGGTCGAGGATCCGCTCCTCGCCATCGAGGGTGATGAGCATCTCGCCCGATCGGGCGGTACGGACCTCAATCCGTGGGCCGGCGAGCAGCGAAAGGTCATATGCGTGCGTCGGGTTGCCGGTCTCGAGCATCACGTAGTTCGTCGCGTCAACGATGTTCGAGATGGGCCTCATCCCGGCCGCCGCGAGCCGCCGCTGGAGCCACGCTGGCGATGGTCCTACGGTCACCCCGCGGACTACCCGGGCGTCGAACCTCCGGCAGCGGTCCGGGGCGAGGACGTCGACCGGCACCTCAGAGTCGCCGCCGGGGTTCGGCCCCACCTCCGGTAGGCGCAGGTTGGCACCGGTCAGCGCGGCTACATCGCGGGCGATACCGATCATCGACAGCGCGTAGCCGCGGTCTGGCGTGACCTCCAACTCAAGCACGGGGTCGTCGAGGCTGAGCCACTCAGTGAGGTCAGCGCCCAGGGGCGCATCGCGATCAAGGATCCAAATCCCTGAGTGGTCCTCCCCGACGCCGAGCTCGCGGCGGCTACAGAGCATCCCATTCGACATCACCCCGCGGACCTTCCGGCGGGAGATCTGGATGCCACCTGGCAGCGTCGCGCCGGGCAGCGCGGCCGGGACTCGGTCGCCGGCCTGGTAGTTCGCCACCCCGCAGACGATCTGGAAGAGGTGTTCGCCGTCGGACGCCTCGACAAGCCAAAGACGATCTGAGCCAGGCACGCGGTCGACGGACTTGACCTCAGCGACCCTCACGCCGCGGACGCCACCGCTCGGGCGGTGGATGGCCTCGACGTTGAGGCCGCCGATCGTCAGCACGTCGGCCAAAGCCTCGACCGGCAAGCCAGGATCGACGTAGTCGTGCAGCCATGAGAGCGGGACGAGCAACTCGGGTCCCCTTAGGGCGTTAGAAGGCGGAGAGGAATCGGAGGTCGTGTTCCACGAAGAGGCGCAGGTCGCCGACGCTGTGCCGGAGCATCGCCATCCGATCGACGCCCACCCCGAAGGCGAACCCCTGCACCTTCTCAGGATCGTAGCCGCCGCTGCGTAGAACCTCAGGATGCACCATTCCCGCGCCGAGCAGCTCTATCCACCTGCCGCCGAAGAACGCGTCCAGCTCGGCGGACGGCTCGGTGAATGGGAAGTAGCTCGGCCGGAGCCGCAGCGGGGTCTCGGGTCCGACCAACGCCTTCGCGAGCTGGGCGAGCGTGCCGCGGAGGTCGGCCATCGACAGGTGCTCGTCGACCGCGAGCCCCTCGATCTGATGGAACATCGGGAGATGGGTAGCGTCCGGGGTATCTTGCCGGTAAACCCGCCCCGGGATTGCGACGTAGATGGGCGGCGGCTGCGTGAGCATCGTCCGGACCTGCCCCGGCGAGGTCTGCGGGCGGAGCAGGATCCCGGTGGTGCCATCCTCTCGAAGCTCCGCATCTGGCGACAGCGGCCGAACGTAGATCGTGTCCTGCAGCGTTCGCGCCGGATGATCGATTGGCAGGTTGAGCGCGTCGAAGTTGTACCAGTCGCTCTCGACCTCTGGCCCCGTGACCACCGTGTAGCCGAGGCCGACGAAGACGTCGAGCATCGCCTCCATCGTCTCTTGGATCGGGTGGAGGCTGCCGCGGCGTGGGACGCGCGGCGGCAACGTGACGTCGATCGCCTCAGCGGCAAGCACCACCTGGTCGCGCTCAGCCTCAAGCTCACCGCGCCTGGTCGTCAGCGTCTGAGTGACCTCGGCCCGGACCGCGTTTAGCCGAGCGCCGACCTCGCGGCGCTGCTCGGACGGCAGCCCTCCCAGCGTGCGCTGCGCCATTGTGAGCGCTCCACGCCGCCCGCTGATCTGCGCCTCGGCGGCGTCGAGCTCCTCCAACGACGACGCGGCGTTGATCGCGGCAAGCGCCTCGCTGCGGATGTGGTCGAGGTCAGGCAACGTGGTCACGTCGATGTCGCTTCTGTTGAGTTTTCCGCAGTCCCCGTTGAAGGTGATGGTTGCGGAAATGGCGTCGCCCTCGCCTTGATTGGATCCCCGCCCTCCGGCGACCGCTCCGCGGTCGCCCTCGCCCTGGTGGAATCCCCACCCTCCGGCGACCGCTCCGCGGTCGCCCTCGCCCTGGTGGAATCCCCACCCTCCGGCGACCGCTCCGCGGTCGCCCTCGCCCTGAGCGCGTCAAAGTCGATGCCAGCCAGCTCTAGGCCGCCTCGGGGAAGGGTGAAGTGGAACCGCGAGCCGTGGCCCTGCTCGCTCTGCGCCCAGATGCGGCCACCGTGCGCCTCAACGATGCCCTTGGTGATGTAGAGGCCAAGGCCGGTTCCGGTGCGCCGCTCACCGGGACGGCGGAAGAACTTCGTGAAAATATGGACGAGGTGCGATGGTGGGATGCCCGCTCCCTGGTCCGCAACGGTGAACTGGACTGCTTCGTCGTGGACACACGCGCTGACGCTGACCCGCCCCTCGCCATACTTCATCGCGTTTTCGATCAAGTTGGTGAAAACCTGCTCAATCTTGTCGGGGTCGGCATATAGCTGTGGCACCTCGCCATTGAATTTGGCCACGATCCGGTCCGCGTGCTCGGTCCGCGCCGCCATCCGTCCGGTGACTCGGCGCACGATCTCGGGCACGTCGACCATCCGGCGGCGAAGTTGGAGCCTACCGGCGTCGATCCGGCTGACGTCCAGCAGCTCGCCGAGGAGCCGCGTCACCCGGTCGGCGTCCTCATTCACCGTGGCAAGCATCTGCCGCTTCTGGTCGTCAGTGAAGCGGTCCCACTTCGCCAGCAATGTCTTTGTAAACCCTTTGACGCTTGTCAGGGGCGAGCGGAGCTCATGACTTACCGTCGAGACCAGCTCGCTGCGGGTGGCGTCTAGACGTCGGCGGCGCTCAGCGCGCCGGAGCGAGATGACGAGCTGCGCCGTGCGCCCGTCAGCGCCTGCCACTCGCGCAGCGGTCAGGGTCACCGTCCGCTGGCGGCCACCGGCGACCCGGAGGCGGAGGTCGCGCTCAGGAATCCGTGGGAGGAGCCGGGGATCACCCGCAAGCGGCTGGACTGTGCTCCACCAATCGTTGCCCGCCTCGTCGACTAACGGCATGGCCTGGGCCGCCCGCTGGCCGACAATGCGCTCAGCCGGCTCACCGAGCAGCCGAGCCGCGAGCGTGTTGCAGTAGACGATCCGCCCGTCGCTATTGATCACCAGCGTTGGATCGGGCAAAAGATCAAGCGCGGACAGGTCCCTCTCCCCCGGGGGGGCGCTACCCGCTCCTCCCTGAATCACCTGGGGCGCTTCCGGCGTCTCCCCTGGAGCCGGGGGGCACTCTGGGGTCTCAGAGCGGCCCTCGGCTCTGGGCTCTCCCACGCTCGCAGTCGGGACGCTATGGACAGGGGTAGCCCCCATCATTGATCACGCTGGGAGAAAGACGGCCCGAGGCCACCAGCCGCTCGCTGCCGCACCGCCTCGTACATCAAAATCGCGGCGGTCGTGGCAAGATTGAGTGACTCGGCCGAGGCCCCGGCCCGCTGGTGAAGCGGAACCCGCGCCACGACATCGCACGCGGAGAGCGCCGCCCGGGACAGCCCATGAGCCTCATTGCCAAACACCAGCACAGTCGGTGAGCAGAGGTCTACCTCGGTGTACACCAGCGGCGCGCGGGGATGAGCCGCGACGAGCGTCAACCCCCCCTCGCGGCAATGAGTGGCGACCGTGTCAAAACTGATGTCGCCGAGGACAGGGAGGTGGAACAGCGAGCCCACCGACGCACGTACGGCTTTAGGGTTCCGCGCATCGACGCTTCCTGCCGTGAGCACGACCGCATCCACCCCCGCGGCATCGGCGGTACGGATGATGGTCCCCGCGTTACCAGGATCGGCTACCTCCACACCCACAACCAGCAGCGTCGCAGCTGGGAGCACCTCAGCCAAGCTGGTCGGCCGGAGAGTCGCGACCCCGACGATTCCCTGGGGCGTCACAGTATCCGCGAGCTGCGCGAGCACCTCCTCAGTCACCTCCACCACCTCGGCGCCCGCGCGAGCGGCACGGGCGACCAACCGCCACTCGCGGGTGGCCGCACGCGGGGTCACAAACAGCTGGCACAAACTGCCAATGGCCTCACCGACGGCCTGCGGGCCCTCAACGAGAAACGCGTCAGCGCGCGCCCGGCCACGGCGGGCGGCGAGCTTTCGCGCCGCCCTCACTGTGGAGTTCGCCGTGCTCGTGACGACGGGCATAACCGGGTTGCTACCCCCCAAGGCGCTCCTGGGCAGGCACCGCCTGGAGCGCCTGCTTCGCGACCTCGACCAGAGCGCGGAATGCGTCGGGGTCCCGGACGGCAAGATCGGCAAGAACTTTACGATCAACCTCGACGTCAGCGCACTTTAGCCCGTTGATGAGGCGGCTGTAGGACAAGCCATCCTGGCGTGCTGCGGCGTTGATTCTCGTGATCCAGAGCTTGCGAAAATCCCCCTTGCGGCGACGGCGGTCGCGGTATGCATACCGCAGCGCATGCATGACCGACTCGTTGGCGACTCGGTAGCGCCGGCTGTGGGCGCCCCGAAATCCCTTCGCCTGCTCCAGCACCGCACGCCGTTGCTTGCGGCCCTGCACTCCACGCTTAACGCGTGCCATTTGTTGTACTCCTTAGGGTCGTCTCATCCTCGCGAAGGGATGGGAGGGCCGCCGCCGGCCTTAACGGCCGGCCATCAGCCGCTTGACATTCCTGGCGTCGCCAGCGGCAACCACGTCGGTCCGGCTGAGACGCCGCTTCCGGCGCGAGGACTTCTTCTCAAGGATGTGGTTAAGGCCCACTCGTTGTTGAATAACTTTTCCGGTTCGGGTCACCCGGAATCGCTTTTTCGCTCCCGAGTGGGTCTTCTGCTTCGGCATTGCGTTTGTCCTTCCTCGGTCCTGCCTTCCGGCGGACGCTCACACCCGTCCTAGCCAGCACGAGCCTCCTGCTCGTCCTCGCCCTCGGTTGGACGCGCAGTGCTAGTTTGAGTGCCTCCCGCCAATGAGGGGGCAACGCTGTCCGACCTCTTGGCCTGCTGGAGAAGCTCTTTATGTGGAGCTAGGACCATGATCATGTTCCTGCCTTCGGCGTTCGGGGCGCTCTCGACGTACGCGATGTCTTTCATGTCAGCGGCGAGCCGGTCGAGCAAACGGCGACCAAGCTCCTGATGGGCTATCTCCCGGCCGCGGAACATGATGGTCGCCTTGACCTTGCTGCCCTCTCGAAGGAATCGCTCAACGTGGCGCGACTTTGTACAGTAGTCGTGCTTGTCGATCTTAGGCCGCATCTTCATTTCTTTGACGACGATATGGCTCTGGCGCTTGCGCGCCTCCTTAGCCTTAACCGCCTGCTGGTACTTATATTTTCCGTAGTCCATGATGCGGCATACAGGCGGACGCGCGTTAGCTGCGACCTCGACTAGGTCCATGTTCCGTTCGCGGGCCTGCCGCAGCGCCTCGGCCAGGGGTGTGATCCCGATCTGCTCGCCATCAGCACCGATCAGGCGGACCTCTGAAACCAGAATGCGCTCGTTGACCCGAGGCTCTCGGTCGATCCTTCCTCCCTCCTTGTCAGAACCCGGCACCGCCTGGCACAGCACTCACGTGACGACACGGCAGGGGCATTGTGGTCACGTCGCGCATCTACACCGGGTGGCGCGCAAAGCGTCGGGCTCTGGAGGGGCCCCGCTGGAGCGCAACATCCTTAAAACCCGAACTGGAAATTAGCCGCTGCACGGTCGGCCCACTGGAGCCGCTCCCTTGAGCAGCATCGGTGCCATTACATAAACCTCCCCCGCGAGGGCTCCTCAGGGGCGAGGAAGATCAGCTGCGGCATCACGCCGGAGCAAGTGCTGAGTGTACCGTCGACCGGGACAGTGGTCGAGGGACGCCTGTGGAACATCGATCTCTCAGGGGTGGCGCGGCGGCTTCGGGTCACGGCCTGGAATCCACAGTCGATCGGTAAGGCGCTGGGCGCTCTGATCAGCGCCCGATCGTGGGGGCTGCTGGGTCCGCGGGGGGGAATCGCCTGAGGACTGGGCGGCCTGTTGATTGGAGACGGGCCGCTCCTCTTTGGCGAGCTGCTGCTCTGCTTGGACCTGGGCCAACTGGAGCTGGGCGATCCCATCGCGCATCCGCTTGGCGAGATCCTCTGGGAGCCCCGCACCTGCGCCTTGGACAAGGCCATTCATCGCATCGATCAGGGGACGGGCGTCCCGCCGCCCTAGCTTTGCCTCCGCCCAAGAGCCAAGCATGGTATACGCCTGGCCAAGCATGTCCGCCACGGGAGCCTCCCGCAGCTTCTCGAGGTACGCCCGGAACTCCTCCTCGGACAACTGCTGCTCTGATCGGTTTCCTGCGGTTGGGCTGGCCATGCCCTCATCCTAGACCCGTGGCCTGGAGGTACGCATTGACAAGGGGGCCGCCGACCAGCAGGGCGAAAAACGCTCCAGCGGCGAGATACGGGCCGAAGGGCATCAAGTCCCCGCGCCCGCGGGCACGAGCCGCGAGCAGCGCCGTCGCCACGAGCCCGCCAAGTAGGAACCCCGTCACGACCCCGACGGCGAGTACGCCCCAGCCGAGGTAGCCCAGCCCGACACCGATGAATGCGGCGAGCTTCACGTCCCCCATCCCCATCCCGCGCGGGTTCACCATACAAAGCGTCAGCAGCGCCGCAAACGCCGCGACACCGCCGAGCAGCGCCCTGTACGCCCAATGTGGCTGCCCATGAAGCAGCGCGGCAGCCACGAGCAGCGCGAGCAGCACCGGGGTAAGCGGGTACGTCAGCCGGTTAGGGATCCTGCGGGTATGAGCGTCGATCACCCCAAGGACGAGCAGTGTCCAAGCGAAGAGCAGGAACGCCGGCAGCGCCCAGTCCAGACCGATCCGCACCGCGACCGCCCCGAACGCGAACCCAGTCCCAACCTCCAAGAGCGGCCCCGGTGCGCTAGCTCCACCCGTGAGCCGCTGGATGACCACCTTCGCGAGCGAGCCCGCGATGAGGCCAAGGACAACACACGCAAGGACGACCATACAGAGGATTATGCACCCAAGCGGAGCGCCGACGGCCGCACAGCGCAATCAGGCAAGGCGTCCCGTGGAATGTCTACCGCCCGGCGCTACTTGAGCTCGGCCATAAGGCGGGCGGTCTCGATCGCGGCGAGCGCGGCGTCCCAGCCCTTGTTGCCCAGCTTGCCGCCAGCTCGATCGAGAGCCTGCTCAAAGGTCTCAGTGGTGAGAACCCCGAAGGCAATGGGGATGCCAGTGGATGCGGCGATGCGGCCTACCTCGGCGGCTTGGCCAGCAACATAGTCGAAGTGGGCGGTCTGGCCGCGGACGACGCAGCCAAGCGCGACAATCGCGTCAAACCGGCCGCTGGACGCCAGGCGTCGCGCGACGATCGGGATCTCGTACGCGCCAGGCACCCAGGCGAGCTCAACATCATCATCGGCTACCCCGTGACGGCGCAGGCAATCTGATGCGCCAGCGACGAGCTGCCGGACGACCGACTCATTGAACCGGGACGCGACCAGCGCGATGCGCAGCCCGACACCATCCAGCGAGCCCTCATAGATGCGCATCACACCTCCTCCAAGGTGTTTTCCATAAGGGTCGCGAACTCGTGGCCAAGCTTCGCCTTCTTCGTCCACAAGTAGCGGAGGTTCTCAGTCGTGGGAGTCGTCTCCAACGGGACGCGCTCAATAATCTCCAGACCATAGCCCTCCAACCCCGCCCGCTTCGCAGGGTTGTTCGTGAGCAGCCGAAGGGTGGAGAGGCCGAGGTCGACCAGGATCTGTGCGCCGGTGCCGTAATCCCGGAGATCGGCCGGGAAGCCTAACTCAATATTTGCCTCGACCGTGTCCCGGCCACCCTCCTGGAGCTTGTAGGCCTGCAGCTTATGCATAATCCCGATCCCGCGGCCCTCGTGACCGCGGATGTACACGATCACCCCTTCCCCCTCCTCGGCGATCTTCCGCATCGCGTCGTGGAGTTGCGTGCCGCAATCGCAGCGCAGCGAGGCGAACACGTCGCCAGTCAAGCACTCTGAGTGCATGCGGACGAGCACGCTCGGCTTGCCGTAGGGCTTCCCGCAGACGAGCGCGATGTGGTGGTGACCGTCCATCTCTGACTGGTAGCCAATCGCAGTGAACAGGCCGAACGGCGTCGGGATTGTCGCCTCGGCGACACGGCGGACGAGCCGCTCGTGTCGGCGGCGATAGGCAATGAGGTCGGCGATAGAGGTGACGAGCAGCCCGTGCTGTGCCGCGAAACGCATGAGGTCCGGCAGGCGGGCCATCGTGCCGTCGTCGTTGACTACCTCGCAGAGCACTCCTGCCGGTTGGAATCCGGCGAGCCGGGCAAGGTCGACCGCAGCTTCGGTGTGGCCAGCGCGTTTGAGCACCCCGCCCTCGGTGTAGCGCAGCGGGAAGATATGGCCCGGTCGGGCAAAGTCCTCAGGCCGGGTCGACGGGTCTACGAGCGCCCGGATCGTCGCCGCGCGGTCCGCGGCAGAGATGCCGGTAGTCGTGCCGTGCCGGTAGTCGACTGACACGGTGAATGCAGTCCGGTTCAAGTCGGTGTTCGTCGATACCATCAACGGGATCCGCAGCTCGTCAAGACGGGCACCGCTCAGCGGGGTGCAGATCACCCCCGACGTGTGGCGAACGAAGAACGCGATGTGGGATGCCGTGGCAGACTCGGCGGCCATGATGAGGTCGCCCTCATTCTCGCGGTCGGCGTCATCGACGACGATCACGATTCCGCCATGGGCGACGCGCTTGATGGCGTCCTTGATCGTGGCGAACATCTTAGGTCTCCACTGGGTCAGGATGAGATGGCCGTGGAGCGGCCATGGGAAGGGGGGGCTCCGGGTAGAGCGTGAGAATCACGTCGGCACCGACCTGCTCGACGGCGTTGAGGTGGAGGCGGGGGGCCTCGGCGAGAGTGCGGATCCTGATGTCCTGATCGGACAGGGCGGGCAGCCCGCCCGCACCGAGCAGCAGGGGCGCGAGGTGGACAACGAGCTTGTCAACCAGGCCCGCCGCGATAAACGCGCCAGCGACCTGCGCGCCGCCCTCGATGAGCACGCTGCGCACCCCGCGGTCCCACAGGGTGCCCAGCACCGCCTTGGGATCAGGCTCGGTGAGGACGAGGGTAGGCGCGGTCCGGTCGTCACGCACCCGGGCGCTGGCTGGAACCCTGCCCCGTCGATCGAGCACGACGCGGAGCGGCTGGAGCCCAGCGTAGTCCGGGAGGCGGACGGTGAGCTGCGGATCGTCGGCGAGCACCGTCCCTGAGCCGACAAGCACCGCGTCAACCTCCGCGCGCAGTTGGTGGGCACGGCGGCGGGTGGGCTCACCCGTAAGCCACTGCGATGTGCCGTCAGCCGCCCCGATACGCCCGTCGAGGCTGGTTGCGAGCTTGAGGACAACAAACGGCCGACCAGTCGTGACCGCATGGAAAAACACCTCGTTCTGATGGCGGGCCTCGGCCTCAAGAGTCCCCACGGTTACCTCCACGCCCCCGTCCCGGAGCGCCGCTGCGCCCCCCGCGGCGGGTGGATAAGGGTCGCTGGCCGCGGCGACGAGCCGGGCGATTCCGACCGCAAGCAGCGCCTCGACGCATGGCCCGGTGCGGCCGGTGTGCGTACAGGGCTCAAGGGTGACGTAGGCGGTCGCTCCGGCAGCGCGGTCACCTGCCGCTCGCAGCGCAACGATCTCGGCATGGGGGCCACCTGCGCGCTCGTGCCAGCCCTCGCCGACAACCGCGCCGTTCCTTACAAGGACGCAGCCGACCAGCGGATTCGGGGAGACCGTGTGACGGCCCCGCTCAGCCAGCGCGAGGGCCCGCCGCATCCATCGCTCATCCTCGGCCGCCACGCGGGCACGCCTCCTCATCGTCCCGGCCGCGCCGTCGGGGCCAGTCACGAGGATGCGCGCAGTGGCGGCGCCCATGAAGGGCGTCGCCTGCTGTGCGCCTTCTCCCATCCGGACTCTCACCGTCGGCCCTGGACTTCGACCAGGTCAACCGGTGCCGTGCTGGCACCGGGTCGCGGGCTCCCCTCCTCGAAAGGGCTACCGCCGGTCGGGAATTTCACCCTGCCCCGAAGGCGCGGCAACAGTCAGGTTCGACCGTCCAGACCAGCTTAGCGCGGCACTCCATCACCCGGTTCGAGACGCGCGCGCCCCATCGGCCTCCGGAGCGCCGTTTGCTTCCCCGAGCAGCACGAGGTCAATGTCATGGAGACGGCGCTGGCTGAGGAAGCCGCGTGATGTGGCATTGCGGCGCTGTTCAATGGGCGCGGAACGCGCAGAGGTACATCGTGTCGGTGCCGTCACGATCCGTTGCGAGCTGGGTGCCAGGGTCGCCAGGGAGGCAGGTGCCGGCACCGGTGAGGTTGAGGTCCTCCGCCTTGAAGCGGTCGCCGTGGGCGGCGAGGAAGGCGCGGGCCACCTCGGCGGTTTCGGCGCGGGGCCAGGTGCAGACGCTGTAGAGCAGCCGGCCACCGGGACGGACGAGCGGAGCGGCGCGCTCGAGGAGCGCAAGCTGCAACGCGCCCATCCTGGCAGGATCGCCAGGATGGCGCCGCCAGCGCACCTCGGGTCGCCGGCGGACGGTGCCGAGGCCTGTGCAGGGGGCGTCAATGAGGACGAGGTCGAATGCGCCAGGCCGCCAGGGCGGGGCGAGACCGTCAGCCACAACCACGGGGACGCGCAACCTCAGCCGCGCTGCGGCGGCTGCTACGAGCCTGGCTCGCCCTGGCCGCAGGTCTGCCGCAATCACGCGCGCGCCGAGGTGTGCGAGGTGTGTGCTCTTGCCGCCCGGCGCGGCGCAGGCATCGAGCGCGAGCGCTCCGGGCGCCAGCCCCGCCACCGCGACTCGCGAGACGAGCATCGACGCCTCGTCCTGAGCGACGGCCCGGCCTTCAGCTACAGCCGCCAGGGTCGAGGGATCGGCGCCAGGCGCGTACACCGCCTCGGGCGCGTGGAGCCCAGGCGCAGCGTCAAGGCCTGCGGTGGCCAGCTCAGCGATCAAGGCCTCCGGGCATCCCGTCGCACGAAGCGTTACTCCGGGCGCCTCGTTGCCGGCCTCGAGCATCGCCCGGGCACGGTCGCCGAACCGCTCGCGCGCCTCAGCGACTACCCAGCCCGGATAGCCGAGCACAAGGCCGAGCCCCTCATTGGTGCCAGGTCCAGGCCAGGGCAGCCGCTCCCGCGCCCGCGCGAGCCCCCGGAGGACTGCGTTCGTGAACCCGGTCGCGCGTGGCCCGACGGCCGAGCGGGCGAGATCGACGGCGGTGCCGACGGCGGCCCGGTCCGGTGTGCCACCGTAGAGCACCTGCCAAGCGCCGAGCCGGAGCACATCGAGAAGCGCCGGCTCGACCTCACAGATCGGGCGGCTCAGTACCTGAGCAAGCGCCCAGTCAAGGGTGCCCTCCCATCGCAGTGTCGAGTATGCGAGGTTCGCAGTGAATGCCCGGTCACGGGCGTCCAGGCCAGCGCGCCCCAAGGCGGTGCTCAGCGCGAGCGTCGACCATGCCCCGTCAGCATGGACGCGCCGGAGCACCTCCCATGCCACGCGACGCGACGCAAGGCCCTCAATCCCCAAGCCGTTGCCCCAGTGGGCGATAGCCGTTCGCAAAGTCGGAGCCGAGCATCCTGCCCTTCCCCGCAGGCTGGACGACCTCTAACCGCAAGCCGCCCCGGCCGCACGCGACGACCGGCCCAGCGCCGTCAAGGCGGATGACCTCACCTAGTGGACCCTCCGCGTCGACCGCCGCGGCGGAATGGACCTTCAGTCGGACGCCCGCGAACGTGGTGTGCGCGCCTGGGAGCGGGTTGAAGGCCCGCACCGCTCGGTGGAGCTGGGCGGCCGTGCGGGTCCAGTCAAGCCGCGCATCCTCGGGCGTGATCTTCGGAGCGTACGAGGCGAGACGGTTGTCCTGCGGCGCCGGTTGTAGTGAGCCGTCAACCAGCCCCCGCACCGCGCGGACGAGCAGCGGGGCGCCTAACCGCGCCAACCGCTCGGTCAACTCGCCCGCCGTCTCCTGGGGTCCGACATCGGTCTCCTCCGTAAGCAGGACGGGCCCGGTGTCCATGCCTTTATCGAGCACGAAGCACGTCACACCAGTCCGCGTCTCGCCCGCGAGCAACGTGTGCGCGACCGGCGCGGCGCCACGCCATGAAGGCAGCAATGAGAAATGCAGGTTCACGAACCCGCGCCCACCGGCGTCGAGCACATCGACTGGCAAGAGCGCCCCATACGCAACGACCGCACACGCCTCGACTCGCAACCGCTGAAGATCGCCAAGGATCTCGCGCGGCTTCCTGGGCTGCCATACCGCAATGCCCGCTCGCTCGGCGGCGACCTTGATGGGCGACGGTTGGAGCGCCAGCCCACGCCCGGCTGGCCGGTCCGGGTTGGTCACGACAGCGCAGAGCTCAACGTGAGGGTCGGCGGCAAACGCCTCAAACGCTGGCACAGCCGCTTGCGGCGTACCCCAAAAAACAAGACGCATCTCCGCGCACCCTGCCGGCTTGTCCACGAGGCGCGCTAGGCCACAGGGGCCTCGCGCTGCGGCCGGGGATGGTCGAGTTCGCCAGCGCGGATCCGGCGCATCGCGTCCCTCCGGTCGTGGCGGGCTAGGTGATCGATAAAAAGGATCCCGTTCAGGTGATCCAGCTCGTGGAGGAGCACCCTCGCGTCGATTCCCTCGCCCTCAACCGTGATCGGGTCGCCGTGGACATCGTAGCCCTGGAGGCAGGCCCGCAGCGGTCGTCTTGTTGGGTAGAAGAGGCCAGGGAAGGAGAGGCAGCCCTCCTCGTTCTCTTCGCTCTCCTCAGAGGACTCGATGACCTCGGGGTTGACGAGCGTGCCCTTTGAGATTGGGGTCGCCCAGACGAAGAGGCGCTTGAGCACGCCCACCTGGTTCGCAGCGAGGCCGACGCCAGATGCGGCCAGCATCGCGGCCCGCATGTCCTCGGCAAGCTTGCCGAGTGCGGCGTCAAACTCGGTGACCTCGAGAGCCCGCTCACGCAAGATCGGGTCGCCGAAGATACGAATACGCAACGGGACCATCTGCCTCCTAGAGGGGATCGACATCGACGCGGACCCTTCGGCCCGCACGTCCCCATGCGTGACGCAGGGGCACTAAGGCATCCAGCGTGCCACGCAGATCGCGCGACTTCACAAGCACGGCACCGTCCATGGACGGGCCGAGCACCTCATCCTGGGCAGGCAGGCAGTCGCCCAGCTCTCCAACCACCCGATCACCCTCATCCACCGGGCCAGTCACCCGGACGAGCCATCCTGCAGGAGGGTACCGTAACTCGGCTCGCCGGTCGGCCTCGCGCTCCCAAAACCCGTCGGGGTCACGGCGCACGAGTGCCTGGACAGCGGGATGACTGCGCTCGCGAGTCTGGACAATCACATGGCGTGACCAGCTCATCAGCGCCAGCCATAGCCGCAGCGCGTCCTCCGCCGCGTCGAGTCTCCCGCGACGGAGCATCGCATCCGCATCGACGATGACCGCGAGATCGGCAGGTTGGCCGCCCAACCACTGTGGCTGACGCACGACGCTTCCCCGGGTCATCACGGCGATCGCCGGTCGGGACGACGGGCCAGGCGCGTTGAAGCCCTCCATCCGCACGACCTCGGCCTTCGGGTAGCTCCGCGCGAGCTCCTGAACGAGACGCCCCGCGCCCGCCGCGAGCGGCGTAGCGCGGCTCTCGCCACACGCCGCGCAAGGCTCGGCCGCTCCCGCCCAACCGCAGGCGAAACACATCCGTCCGCCTACGGTTTCCCCACCCACCACGGCGCGGCGCGCCGCCTCACCTGGACGTTCCCCACCCACCACGGCGCGGCGCGCCGCCTCACCTGGACGTTCCCCACCCACCACGGCGCGGCGCGCCGCCTCACCCGTGACGGCGCTGAGCGAGCCCGCGCACACCGGGCAGGCGATGCGGTGACCGCAGCCACGGCAGACGAGCACGGCTCCCTGGCCTCGGCGGGTCGCAAGCACGACGCACGAGCCGCCGGCCGCGACCACGTCAGACAACGCCCGCGCCGTACGCGCGGAGAAACGGCCGCGGTGGGCGCCCGGCTGGGCGTCCCCACGGTCGACGACCTCCACGCGCGCGCGCCGCGCGCGCTGGATTGCCCGATCGGCGTCGACGACCTCCAGATGCCCATCAGCGCGGTGCCGCCACACTGCCGCGCTTGGCAGATCACCGATGAGCACGCAGGTCGCGCCCGCTATCCGCGCCCGCGCGAGCGCGACCTCCCGCGCGTGATGGCGGGGACTCCGCCGCTCCTTGTACGCCGGGTTCGCCTCATCCTCGACGAGCACGAGGCCGAGGCGCGCGAGCGGAGCGAAGACCGCGGACCGCTCCCCCACCACGAGCCGGAGATGTCCCGCGCGCCCGCGGAGGAACGCGCGGTAGCGCTCAGCAGCCGAGCAGGCGCCCCGGAGGTCGACGCCGTCCGGTCCAGCAAGGCGCAACGCGGCGTGCGGCAGTGGTGAGGACGGATCAGGCACGAGCAGGAGGACTGATCTGCCAGCGGCCAGCGCCCGTGCGACGAGGTCCGCCGCCATACTCCCGGCGTCGTCACCCGGTAGCGGGCGCCAGAAGAACGCCTGGCCACCAGGCTGGCTCGCGGCCCGCAGCATGCGCGCCGCGCGGTACGGCTGCCACGCCGCCGATGGGCAGGGCGGCCTGGTTGGCCTCCTCCCACCGTCGCGCACTCCGCGGCCGTCCTCACCCGTACGATCCCCACCCACCACGGCGCTACGCGCCGCCTCACCCGCCGCTGCAGGCCACAGGCTCGCAACCGGCCACGCCGCAGCCTCCGCCTCCACTCGCGCGACACGCGGCGGGAGCGCGTGGCGGAGCACATCGGCCAGGCTCCCGGCGTAGCGGTCCGCGATCCAGTGGTAGAGCCGAAGATCCGCGGTATCGAACCATACGGTCGGACCATCAACCCCTGCCAGGGGCCGGATGCGATCGGGCTCAGTCTCCGGCTCAGCGTCGACCTCGACGATCCACCCGGCTCGCCGCCTCCCGGCGAATGGCACGCGGACTCGTTGGCCTACCCGCAGGTCGAGGCCCTCCGGCACAACGTAATCAAATGGATGGTCGAGGTGAGCAGGCGCCACATCGACCACAACCCGCGTGTAGAGGCCTTTATGGCCAGGCTTTTGGACGGATGCGTCTGGCTCCCTGGCCACAGGAGCATTTAGGCGCCGGCGGCGCTGCGGAGGTCGTCAGCACGGTCAACGCGCTCCCAAGTGAAACCGTCGCGCCCGAAGTGGCCGTACGCAGCCGTGGAGCGGAAGACCGGACGGCGCAGATCAAGGTCAGCGATGATCGCCGCTGGCCGAAGGTCGAAAATCTCGCGCACGCCAGCGAGGATCTTGTCCGGATCGTGCGTCTCGGTGCCGAACGTGTCGAGCGTTATCGACACGGGGTGGGCAACGCCGATTGCATATGCGATCTGCAGCTCAGCGCGCTCAGCCAGACCGGCGGCGACGATCGTCTTGGCGACCCAGCGGGCAGCGTAGGCGGCAGAGCGGTCAACCTTAGTCGGGTCTTTGCCGCTAAATGCGCCACCACCGTGGCGGGCCATCCCCCCATAGGTGTCAACGATAATCTTGCGACCCGTCAACCCGGTGTCGGCCTGTGGGCCACCAAGCTCGAACCGCCCCGTCGGGTTGACCAAGACATCGGCCGGATCCCACGCCAGATCCGCCGGAATCACCGGCTCGATAACATGCTCCAAAAGATCAGGGTGCAGCAATGTCTGAACATCGATATCCGCCTGATGCTGAGTCGAGATCAAGACACGCGCGACCCGGACCGCCCGAAAGCCGGAATATTCAATAGTGACCTGCGTCTTGCCGTCAGGGCGAAGGTAAGGGACCTGGCCAGACTTTCGCGCAAAGGCGAGCCGCTCGGACAAACGGTGCGCAAGGTGGATCGGCAACGGCATGAACACATCTGTATCCTGGCACGCGAACCCAAACATCATTCCCTGGTCGCCTGCCCCGAGCAGGTCAAACTCATCCTTTAATATGCCGGTCCGGCTCTCTAGCGACGTATCAACACCACCGGCAATGTCAGGTGACTGCTCGTCGATCGCGACGAATACCCCGCAGGTATTCCCGTCAAAGCCGGCGGCTGCGCGGTCGTAACCAATCTCTAGAAGCGTCTCGCGAGCGACCTTCGCGATATCGACGTAGGTCTGGGTGGAGATCTCGCCGGCGATCACGACCATGCCGGTCGTCACAAGGGTCTCGCAGGCTACCCGGCAACTCTCGGGATTCGCGTCATTTGCGAGCACCTCGTCCAGCACCGCATCCGAGATCTGATCCGCGACCTTATCTGGATGTCCCTCAGTAACCGACTCCGACGTAAACAGCCAGCGACGAGCCATCCTCCCAACTCCTTTCCCCCGATGCTGAGGGCGAGTGTACGGCTTATCCAGGGGCGCTTGGGGGCTCCCCGGACCCCCCATCTCTTGAGGGCTCCCCGGACCCCTGGTTGGTCGGGGGCTCCCCGGACCCCTGGTTGGTCGGGGGCTCCCCGGACCCCTGGTTGGTCGGGGGCTCCCCGGACCCCTGGTTGGTCGGGGGCTCCCCGGACCCCTGCCGGCGGAGTAGCACTTCGACCTGATCAAGGACCACGCTCGCCAACGTGGCCTTCGTCGTGAGGGGCACCTCGACCCTGGTCCCATCGATGCCGATGATAAGCGCCTTGTTCATGTCAACATCGAACCCTGCGTCGGCGGCATCGACGCGGTTAATCACGATGAGGTCGAGACCCTTGCGGCGGAGTTTGGAGCGGCCCCGCTCCTCCGCAAGGTCGGTCTCAGCGGCGAATCCAACGAGGATGCGGTCGCGTCGCCTCTCCGCGCCGAGCTCCGCCAAGATGTCAGGGTTACGCACGAGCGTGACCTCGGTGAAATCATCAGCCTCTTTAGTGATTTTCTGCGAGCGGGAGATGACTGGTCGAAAATCCGCGACAGCGGCGGCCTTCACCACGACCTGGCTCTTCTCGGCGAGCGGCAGGACCGCCTCACGCATCTGGATCGCGGTCTCGACGTGGTGGATCGTCACGCCTGGTGGAACCGCGAGGTGGGCTGGCGCGCTCACAAGGTCGACGATCGCGCCTCTGCGGGCCGCCTCGGCAGCGAGCGCGTAGCCCATCTTCCCACTGGATCGGTTGCCGAGGTAGCGGACTGGATCGATCGGCTCGCGGGTGCCGCCCGCGGTGACGAGAACCCGCCGGCCCGCCAGCGGCCCGGTGGGTTTCGCTGCAGCCTCGATCACGGTGGCAAGGATCTCGTCTTCGTCGGCGAGCCGCCCGACGCCGGAATCGCCGCCGGCCAGCACTCCTTTCACGGGTCCGACGATCTGCGCGCCCCATCGCGCCAGCAGCGCGACATTGCGCTGGGTGGCGGGGTGCTGCCACATCTCGGTGTGCATCGCTGGGGCGATCACCACTGGGCAGGTCAGGGCGATGTAGACGCTTGTGCAGAGGTCGTCAGCCAAGCCATGCGCGAACTTCGCGAGCAGGTTCGCGGTCGCTGGCGCGAACACCGCGACGTTGGCCTCGCGCGCGAGCTCAAGATGGAGAATCCGGTGCGGCTCGACGAGCACTCCGCTGTAGGCGGGGCGGCGTGTCAGGCCCTCGAACGTCGCTGGCCCGACGAATCTCGCGCCGGCGGCGGTGAGCACGACCTGGACGGTCGCGCCCTGTGAGATGAGCCGCCGGGCGAGCGACGCCGCCTTGTATGCGGCGATCCCCCCGGACACGCCGAGCAGGACATGCCGGCCGGCCAGGCATGAAATCGAGGCGTTTGGCTCACCCAGCACAAGCGCTGTCCGGAGGGGTGCGCTTACAGACTGGAGGGATCGAGTCCCTCCTCCCCTCCGCCAAACGAGATGATGTCACCGTCCATGTTGTCGCCTGGCGGCGCGTCCGAGCCGAGCAGCGCTTCGGCTTGGGTACGCGCATCGCCTGGGTAATGGGGGACAATCTTCTCGGCTGCGATCTCCTCGAGGGCGATCGATAGCGGTTTATTCGAGTCCTGCTCCACGAGGGGCCGCACGTACTGGCCTAAGCCCTCGCCCAAAGAGTGGTAGTAATTATTGATCTCGCGAGCCCGTCGCGCGGCTAAGTGAACGAGGGTGTACTTGCTGTCGACCTTTGACATCAGCTCGTCGATGGTGGCGATGGCCGATCATCTCCTCTCCGCGCTCGTGCGGCGTCTACTATACGCGCAAGATCAGCTGCCGCCTGATCTACCTGCGCATTCGTGACCTGGTGGTCAAACGCTCCCGCCTGTGCAAGCTCTTGCTGGGCGATTGTTACCCGCCGGGCGATTGTGGCCTCGTCGTCAGCCGCGCGCGCGCGGATCCGGGCCTCGAGCGCGGCGAGGTTCGGCGGGAGGAGGAACACCAGGACCGCGTCGGGGAACCGCTCCCGTACCTGCCACGCGCCTTGGACGTCAATCTCCAGGACAAGCGTTCGCCCCTCAGCGAGCGACTGATGCACAGACGCCCAAGGCGTCCCATAGCGGTAACCGTTGTACGTAGCCCACTCCAGAAAGCCGCCTGCCGCGACAAGCTCATCAAACCCCTGGTCGTCCAAGAAATGGTAGTGGATACCGTCAACCTCAGTGGGCCGGGGTGGGCGCGTCGTTGCCGAGACGGCCACCTCGATATCGTCCCGAGCGGCGGCGAGCGCGGCAACGACAGTGCCTTTGCCCACCCCACTCGGCCCGCTTACGACAAGCAGGCAAGCCCGCTGGGGGCGGGCTCCCGGCCCCCTTGCAGGCATGGCGCTGGAGTTATTCGCCTTCGAAGGTCCGCAGCAGTTTCTCGCGTTGGTTCGCGCCCAGACCTCGTACCCGCCGCGATGGAGAGATGTCGAGTCTCTCCATGATCTTGCGCGCGCGGACCTTGCCGACCTTGGGCAACGCCTCCAACACTGCGGAGACCTTCGTCTTGCCGATGATCTCGTCGCTGTCAGCTCGACGCAGCACCTCGCTGAAGTCGATCTCGCCAGCTTTGAGCTGGTGTTTCAGCTCAGCTCGAATCTTTCGAGCCTCGGCCGCTTTCTCGAGGGCCTGGCGACGGGACTCGTCGGAAAGCTCGGGTAACGGCATCAGCATCTCCTCGGGATTTACGGGTAAGCCGGCATCCTAACCGCCGCGCGGCAGCGGTCAATCTGGTCAGCCGCTCAAGTACCAGTGGCCTTCAGTGCGCTCATTGTGAACAACGCGTCCAACTCCAAGCCAGCCTCGCGGAGCCGTTCGCGAGCGCCCTGCTCACGATCGATCACACAGAGCACCCGCACGACCTCCGCGCCGAACGCGCGAAGCTCGGCGCACGAGGCGAGGGCCTGGCCTCCCGAGGTGAGCACATCCTCGATGACGGCAACGCGACGGCCAACGATGTCCGCGCCCTCGGCGAGCCTGCACGTCCCATACGGCTTGGCTTGCTTCCTCACGAACGCGACCGGCAGGCGGGTGACCTGGGAGAGCATCGTCGCGAGTGGCACTCCGCCGAGCTCCAGCCCTGCGAGCACGTCGACCCCATCTGGCAGCATCGCCGCCATGCGCTCCGCGATCTCGCGGAGCAGCGCCGGGTCTGCCTCGAACTGGTACTTATCGAAGTACTCGGTGCTCATCGCACCGGACCGCAGCTGGAACGCACCGGCTAGGTGGGCGCAGGCGTACACGCGGGAGGCGAGGTCGGTCACTGGCTGCTCTCTGCCAGAAGCGCCATGGCGGCGGCCACCGGGTCAGGCGCGGCAGAGAGCGGCCGGCCGACCACAAGGAGATCGGCGCCGGCCTCGAGCGCCTCCCGTGGAGTGGCGACGCGCGCCTGATCGTCGGGCGCGTAGCCGGCGGGGCGGATTCCTGGGACGACGAGCAGGGCGTCCGGGCCGACGGCGGCGCGGACTGCCGCGATATCCGTCGGCGCGCAGACGACCCCTCGGGCGCCAGCGTCCAGCGCGACCGCCGCGAGGCGGGGAACCTGCGCGGCGGCAGGCGGCGAGCCCACCGCGGCGAGCGTGGCGTCATCCAGGCTCGTGAGCACTGTCACGCCGAGGACGGCGATGTCCGGCGCCGCCTTCACCGCCGCCGTGATCATGGCCGGCCCACCCGACGCGTGCACCGTGAGGAGCGCCACCCCCAGCCGGGCGACCGCGAGCGCAGCCCCCGCGACAGTGTTTGGGATGTCATGCAGCTTAAGGTCACAGAACACCGGCGCGTGCCGGGCAGCGGCAGCCACCGCAGCAGGCCCGTGCGTGGCGAATGCCTCCAACCCCACCTTCAGATACGCGACGTGCGGGCCGAGCGCAGCGGCAAGCTGCTCCAGGCGCCCGAGGTCGGCGGTGTCGAGCGCGGCGATCAGCGGATTGCGGCTCACAGCGGTCCCTCCGCCGAAAGAGCGCGTAGAAGGCTTTCGATCTCCCGCATACATTTCGCGAACGAATCGCTTCGCTTCTTCGCGAGCGCCAAGTCCATCATGGCCGCCAGCGCGGTCTGATCTACTGTTGGGGCATAGATCCGCCCTCTTGGCATCCGCTTCGTCAGCCACTCTTTTGCCCGCGAATCGATTCAGGGTTGGCCGGTGGGCTCAAGACATCAGGCAGCCCTCGCCGGCCAGCCAGGGACTCCGCCGACGCGAGGAACCATGCCTCAAACTCGCACTTTGCCAGGACCAGACCCACCGGTGTGTGCGGCACGGCTGCCCTTGCGCGCTTGAGTAATTCTGGGCCCATCGTGGCGGGGCAGTCATCGTCAGCGTCGAGCATGACAAGGACCCCTCCCTTTGGGATGGGCTTGCAGGACCGCAAGTTGAAGCGCCCCTTCAAGCCCACCCGGTTGCAGGAGGCTACTACGCGGCCTCCGGATCGGTCGATTAACACAGACAGATAACGATACTAATTGTTCTGCGATACGTCGTACAAGGACGGGAACGACGCCCACTTCACCGCGCCCCTCAACGACACAGCTGATGTTCATTACTTTTTCATGAAGGGCGGCAGGGGAAAGAGGTCCCGTTCACTTAACGAAGAAACCGGTTCTTCAGGAGCCAAGGCGCTTTGCCTGAGCAGGTCACCCGGTGTGGATAAATGCTCACGCAGCGCAGTCCGGCCAAAAAGGTTCAGCTGCCCAATCTGAGTAGAGCCGCCGGATGACGTCACCGCAAGGATTTCGTCTTCGCTGATCCGCTTGTCGTCGAGCAGATCGGGGCTGTGACTGGTCACAACGACCTGTTTGGACGTACTTGCTTCCCTGAGCGCATCAAGCAGCAGACCCGCAGCTGCAGGGTGCAGAGCGAACTCAGGCTCCTCGATACCCACGAGCCGCGGATCCCTGCATGGACCGCTCTCACGCTGAAAGAGGGCAATGAGCACGCCTAGCGCGAGCAGCGTTCCATCCGACATGCTCGCTGCTGGGAACCGCCAAGGGCCAGAACTCCCCTCCACATTCTGGAGAAACTCAAGCGTCTCGTACGGCCCAATCTCCTTCGCCCGCACAGTCGCAATGCCGGGCGCGATATGCGTCAGATACTCCTCCACGCGCTGTTTTGTGTCCACATGGTCCCGCTCGAGCAAGGCGAGCACACTGGCGATGTTCATGCCGTCACGCCCGAGCCGCTCCCCCGAGCCTGGAGGCTGCGGCATCCGAATGACGTCCAGATTGAGGTTATAGAACGCCATGCTCGATAAAGCCTCATAGACGCGATGGAATCGCTCCCGCCCTGCCGCATTGACAAGATACAGGCGATCAGGCAACGCAGGCGGCGGGTCCTCAAGGCCTGTGACTACCCCGTTAGTAACGTCAAAAAAATGATGCATTACGAGAGAGCCAATTCGATACTTTAGACAGCACTGCTCATGCCGCACCGAGAAGCCACCGCCTTTTCGAGCGCTGACCCGGAATGCGTACCAACCATGCATAGCCTCATCTAGAGTAAATCCTAACGAGATCACGAAGTTGGTCGGGCGCCCTGCAGACCGGCGTCTGACCTCATTGACTCCCCCCCGGTCACGAATAGCATGCTCAAGGGAGGTGTTGAGCCCATCAGAGACGAATCTCAACGCATCCAGAAAGTTACTTTTTCCTGAGCCGTTCGGTCCCACGAGAAAGGTCAACGAGCCAAGCTTGACCGAGCAATGCTCGATGCTTTTGTAATTCTTAAGCCTTACTCCCGTAATGAAAGGTGGCATTGTGGTCACAGCTGGACGGCGCCGATGAGCTCGCGCACGCTGCCGTAGCCGTGGGCAGCGAGCCAGCGGGGGAGCGCCTCGACGAACTCGTGAGTGATGAGCGGGTTCACGAACGTGGCGGTGCCGACACCGACCGCAGAGGCGCCTGCCAAGAGGAACTCGACAACATCGGCGACCGAGCGCACTCCCCCCATCCCGATGATCGGGAAGGTGGGGAGCGCACGATGCACCTGATGGATCGCGCGGACCGCGACCGGCTTAACCGCGGGGCCGGACAGCCCACCGGTGACCGCGGCCAGGCGAGGGCGACGGGTCTCAACGTCGATCGCCATCCCGAGCAACGTGTTGATCAGGCTTACCCCAGCAGCGCCCCCGGCGCGCGCGCTGTCAGCGATCGCGGCGATGTCGGCGACATCTGGCGTGAGCTTTGCAAAGACCGGCACGGTCGCGCCCCGTGTGACGGCCTGGATCGCCGCGTGGGTCGCGTCTGGGCTGCACGCGAACACTGTGTCGCGGTCCTCGACATTGGGGCAAGAGATGTTCGCCTCGATCGCGATGATCCCCGCGCGCCCGCGTAGCCGCTCGGCAAGCATCCGATACTCGGCGACGGTCTCGCCGGCGATGCTCACGATCGTGGGGACGTCCCGCGCCTGGAGCCAGGGCAGGTCCTCCTCCAACCATCGGTCGATGCCAATGTTTTGCAGGCCAATCGCGTTGAGCATCCCGCTCGCCGTCTCAGCCATCCTGGGCGTCGGCATGCCCAGGCGAGGCTCCAAGGTGATCGACTTGCAGACCACGGCGCCGAGCGCCGTGATGTCGAAGAACTGGTCGATCTCCCGGCCGCTCCCGAAGCAGCCGCTCGCGGTCACAATCGGGTTGGCGAGGCGAAGCAGGCCGAGGTCAACAGAGAGGTCGACCTGGTCGGGGCGCACTGCGGGCCGCTGCTCGACGGTCGTCACGGGGCGGCTTCCTCGGGCGGCCCGTCGGCATCGGTCCGCACTCCGATCTGATCCCACAGCACCCGGGTGCCGGACAAGCATGGGCCCTCGACGCAGGCGCGGACGTTGCGCACCTCGCCTCCTGACCAGTATGGGACCACGCAAGTCCAGCAGACCCCGACGCCGCAGGCCATCGCCTCCTCAACCCCAACCTGGACCGGCACCCTCCGCCGGGCGGCGATCCTCGCGACCGCGGCGAGCATCGGCATCGGCCCGCAGGCGTAGACAACCCCGATCTGGCCGGCGTCCATGACCTGGTCAACCACGTCGGTCACCCGGCCTTTCACGCCGCTGCTGCCGTCCTCGGTGGTGAAGTAGGTGCCCGCCGAGAGCCGCTTTGCCTCGATGGGGTTAAAGATCCGCTCCGCTGTGGCGGCGCCGATGATCATGTCAACGCGCAGCCCCTGCTTCTGGAGCGCGCTCGCGAGGAACAACAGCGGCGCCACACCGTACCCGCCGCCAACGAGGAGGCAGCTGACCCGCTGCTGCGGGATCGGGAACGACCGCCCGAGCGGCCCGACGATGTCAACGACATCATGTTTCGTGCGTGTCGCCAGCCACTCCGTGCCAGGACCATTGACCTCGAAGACGACCTCGACCGTGCCCGCAGCCGGTCCCCCGCGGCTCACCGCGTAGATCGAGAACGGGCGGCGGAGCAGCGTGCCCCCGCCCTCGACGCCAAGCGACACGAATTGGCCTGGCTTGGCCTGCGCGGCCACCTCCGGCGCGACCAACGTGAGCGAGTGATACACACCGGTCTTCCGGTAGGTGAGCACCTCGCAGAGCGCGCGGACCGGTTCCCCGCGCCGCGCGCGGGGGGACGGCCCCTCAGATCGGGTCACGACAGCCATGGGTCGCTCACTCTACTCGGCTGCCGGTCTCAGCCATTGGTCCTTGGGCAAGGGATGCTCGCATTACGGAGCGCTTGGTGGGTGCTGGCAGGAGGTCTCGTGACGCTCCGGAGCGTTCTTCTGGACCCTTTTGTGGTAGTACTGCAAACTCCGGACGCCGACCGTGTTCTCGCGTAGCGCCTCGATCCCTTGGATTGCCGCGAGGATCCCGGACAGCGTTGTGATACAGGGAATCCCATTCAACACCGCAGCAGCGCGGATCTCGTAGCCGTCGACCCGGGGACCGCCACCGCCCTTCGGCGTATTGAGCACGAGGTCAACGTCACCAGCGAGAATCCGGTCGACCACATTCGGGCTCCCCTCGCTGAACTTGCGCACCACTACTGCCTGGACGCCTGCCAGACGGAGGGTCTCGGCGGTGCCCTCGGTCGCGAGCACCTCGAAGCCCAGCTCCGCCAGCCGCTTGACTGGGAAAATCATCGCCCGCTTATCACGGCTCGCGATCGAGCAGAACACCGTGCCCTTAGTGGGCAGTACCATCGCCCCGGTGCCAATCTGGCTCTTCGCGAACGCGACCCCGAAGGCGCCGTCGATGCCCATGACTTCGCCGGTCGACCGCATCTCAGGGCCGAGCTGCGTGTCCACACCCGGAAAGCGATTGAACGGCAGCACCGCCTCCTTCACCGCCACGTGAGACAGCGGCGGTCCGGTGACGCTGTCGAGCCGCGGGAGCAGCCCTTGCGCGCGGAGATCCGCCAGGCTCACCCCAGCCATAACGAGCGCCGCGATCTTCGCGAGTGGCACACCCGTAGCCTTCGAGATGAACGGGACGGTCCGCGAGGCGCGGGGGTTGGCCTCCAGGACGTACACCTCATCGTTGCGGATCGCGAACTGGATGTTGATGAGCCCGCGAGTGGACAAGGCGCGGGCGATCGCCTCGGTAGAGCAGCGGAGCTGGCGGAGCTGAGCCCTCCCAAGCGTGTAGGGGGGCACGACGCACGCTGAGTCGCCGGAATGGACCCCAGCCTCCTCGATGTGCTCCATCACCCCACCGACGAACAGCTCGGCCCCGTCGTACACCGCGTCGACATCGACCTCGACCGCGCTCTCGAGGAACTTGTCGACGAGGACGGCTCCCTGGCCGGCGTGCTGGACGAGCCAGTCACGCATCTGGTCGGTGCTGTAGACGATCTCCATCGCCTGCCCGCCCAGCACGTATGAGGGCCGTACGAGGACGGGGAAGCCAATCCGAGACGCGATGTGAAGCGCCTCCTCAAGCGACGACGCGATCCCTCCGGGCGGCTGGTCGATGCCGAGCTCGTCGAGCACCGCAGCGAAGCGGCCCCGGTCCTCGGCCAGATCGATCGCCGCGGGCGCGGTGCCGAGAATATGAACCCCCGCCGCCTCCAACGCGCGGGCGAGCTTGAGTGGCGTCTGCCCGCCTAATTGGACAAGCACGCCCAAGACGTTGCCCTGCCCGTCGCCGACGCCGAGCTGTCCCCGCCCCTGCTCCGCCTCGTGGACCGCCAGGACGTCCTCCAGCGTGAGCGGCTCAAAGTACAGGCGATCTGCGGTGTCATAGTCAGTCGACACCGTCTCCGGGTTGCAGTTCACCATCACGGTATCGAACCCGGCCTCGCGCAGCGCGAACACCGCGTGGACGCATGCGTAGTCGAACTCGACTCCTTGGCCGATCCGGTTCGGCCCGGAGCCCAGGATCACGATCGTCGGACGCCCGGAAAGCGCGACCTCGGTCTCGTCCTCATAGGTCGAGTAGTAGTAGGGCGTCTCGGCGGCAAACTCGGCCGCGCACGTATCGACTGCCTTGAACACCGGACGGATCCCAGCGGTGGCGCGCCGGTCACGAACAGCCTGCTCACTAGCCGCGAGCATCTCCGCGATGCACGCGTCGGAGAGGCCAGCGCGCTTCGCCTTGCGTAGCAGCCGGTCATCGAGATGGCCAAGCCCTCCACATGCGCGCAGATCAGCCCTAATCTCGCAAATCTGGAGAAGCTGGTCGCAGAACCACGGATCGTAGCCGGTCAGCTCAGCCACTCGATCCACAGGCCAACCTCGGGCGAGCGCCGCGTCGGCGTCCAGCAGCCGCCGCTCAGTCGGGGTACGCAGCGCCGCCTCCAAGGCGTCGTCATCATCAGCGCCCGCTCCCTGCCGCGCATCCGTCTGGCCGAGCAACCCCACCAGGCCGGTCTCCAGCGACCGGAGCGCCTTGCCGAGCGCTTCCTTAAACGTCCGTCCAATCGCCATGACCTCACCGACGCTGCGCATCCGCGGACCGAGGCGGGTGTCCGTACCCGGGAATTTCTCGAAGGCGAACCGGGGGATCTTCACCACGACGTAGTCGATCGACGGCTCGAACGCGGCCAGCGTCTGGCGGGTAATGTCGTTGGGGATCTCATCAAGCGTGTAACCAACCGCCAGGAGCGCGGCGATTTTTGCGATCGGGAACCCGGTCGCCTTCGACGCGAGCGCGCTCGATCGGGACACCCGCGGGTTCATCTCGACAACGGCCATTCGCCCGGTGCGTGGGTGCACCGCGAACTGGACGTTCGAGCCGCCAGTGGTCACCCCAACTTTGCGCATGATCGCGAACGCCGCGTCGCGCATCGCCTGGAACTCGACGTCGGACAGCGTCTGGGGCGGAGCGACGGTGATCGAGTCCCCAGTGTGGACGCCCATCGGGTCCACGTTCTCGATCGCGCAAATTACGACGCAGTTATCCTTCGCGTCCCGCATAACCTCAAGCTCGAACTCCTTCCAGCCCAGGAGGGACTCGTCCAGCTGCACCTCGTGGACTGGCGATGCGGCGAGCCCCTCGGCAACCAGCTGGGCCAACATCGCCTCGTCATGCGCCAGCCCGCTCCCGGCGCCCCCCAAGGTGAAGCTCGGCCGGACGAGCAGGGGGAAACCAAGCTCGCCCGCAATGGCTTGGGCATCGCCGACGCTGGCCGCACGCCCAGATGCCGCGATATCCAACCCGATCTCTCGCATCGCCCGAGCGAAGGCCGCCCGATCCTCGGCCATACGGATCACCTCGACGCCAGCGCCGATCAGCTCGACGCCGTATTCGTCGAGCACCCGCGCCTCAGCGAGCGCCACCGCGACGTTGAGCCCCGTCTGGCCGCCGAGGGTGGGCAGGAGCGCGTCGGGCCGCTCTTCAGCGATGACCTTTGCGACGAACTCTGGAGTCATTGGCTCGACGTACGTCGCGTCCGCGAACTCTGGGTCGGTCATGATCGTCGCCGGGTTCGAGTTCACGAGCACGACTCGGTAGCCCTCACGGCGCAGCGCCTTGCACGCCTGGGTGCCGGAGTAGTCAAACTCGCATGCCTGGCCGATGACGATTGGCCCCGAGCCAAGCAGGAGGACCGTGTGGAGGTCGTCACGTCTCGGCATCAGCGTGCCTTTAGATCCCCGCTCGCTGGCGAGCGCCTCTCGCTCGTCCGCTCTTACCCATCAATGCCATGAACTGGGAGAACAGGTAGCGGGCGTCATGCGGGCCCGGTGCCGCCTCCGGATGGTACTGGACGCTGAGCGCATGCACATCGTGGTACCGCAGCCCCTCGTTCACGCCATCGTTCAGGTTGACGTGCGACTGGGTCACGCGGCCGAACTCGCCAGACGTTGGGATCGACTCAACCTCGACCGCGAACCCGTGGTTGTGGCTCGTGACCTCGACCGCGATGCCCTCCACGCCCAGCCGTTTGACTGGCTGGTTCGCGCCGTGGTGGCCGAACGGCAGCTTGTACGTTGACGCGCCGATGGCCAGGCCGAGCAGCTGATGGCCGAGGCAGATCCCGAACAGCGGGAGATCATGGCGGAGCAGCTCGCTGATCGCCGTAATGCCGTGCTTCACGGCGGCGGGGTCACCAGGGCCGTTGGAGATGAACACGCCGTCAGGATCGAGGGCAAGGACCTCCTCGGCCGGGGTCAGCGCCGGTACCACTCGCACCGCGCAGCCGTGGGCCGTCAACAGGCGCAGGATGGTGCGCTTGATCCCGAAGTCGTACGCGACGACTCGGTGCCTTATGTCGCCCTGCGCCCGCGCGTCGTATGGCTGCCGGGTCGAAACCTCGGTCGTGAGGTCAACGCCGACGATGCCGGGCGCGCGCTGGACCTCGTCGAGCAGGGCGCCGGCGTCCAGGATCTCAGTCGAGATCGCGCCCTTCATGGCGCCCGCCGAGCGGATGTGCCGTACCAGCTGGCGGGTGTCGATCTCGCTGATCCCGACGGTTCCGGAGCGGTGCAGCTGGTCGGTCAGGCTGCCCGTGGCACGAAAGTTGGAGTACACACGGCTCGCCTCGCGGACAATGAAGCCGGCGACCTGGACCCGGCTCGACTCGGCGTCGACTGGGGTGACCCCGTAATTGCCCTGTTGCGGGTTGGTCATTGCAACGAGCTGCCGGTGGTAGCTCGGGTCGGTCAGCACCTCTTGGTAGCCGGTCAGTGCGGTGTTGAACACAACCTCGCCGTGGGCGGTCCCCAGCGCGCCAAAGCCCTCGCCCCGAAACGTCGTGCCATCCTCGAGAACGAGGATGGCCTCCGGCGCCAGCCGGCTCTTCTGGAGCCCGCTCCAGGCTCCTAACCGTGGCCCGTCAGGCGCTGGCATGGGGCCCCTTGTCTGGCGATAACCCGGCAACGGCCGCGACCTGGTCGGCGAACGCCTCAGCCTGCTTTGGGCTATCGAATCCGAAACCAGTATCGACCTCGTCGTGGCCGAGCATCCACGTCACGACCGCAATGCGGTTAGGGGCCATGACCTCGCCAGCGTGCGCCCCCGACAAACCCACCTCAGTAATCGTGGTCAAGGCGATTGCCGGTCCGGAATGGCGTTGGAACGTGAGTACCCCCTCCTGCAGCCAGTAACGGCACTCGCTGCGGCCGAACAACACACCACCGACCACCTTATGGTGCGTAGAGCCCCCAATCGTGGTGCCAACGTAGAACGTCTCGCCGTCCGGGACAGGGCTAGGAACATCGACGGTTGGCACCGGGCCAGAGTGAGTCCGGCGCGAGGTCCAGCTGCGGATCCGGTCCAGCATCACACCACCTGGCCCTGTCTACAGGTGAACCGCCCACGCAGGATCGTGTGGACGACCTTACCGAGCAGCTCACGGCCCGCATAGGGAGTGTTGCGGCTCCGGGAGCTCAAGCGCTCTGGGTCAACCGTCCAGGAGGCGGACGGGTCAAACACCACCAGGTTGGCGGGTGCGCCCGCCTGAATCGGCCCGCCGTGGCCAATGATGTCGCGGCTCGCAGCCGGCTTGGTGGCTAGGCAGGCGATCGCCTGCGCCAACGTGAGCACACCCGGCTTGACGAGTTCGGTGATGGTCAGCGCGAGCGCGGTCTCCAGCCCAAGCATCCCGCAGGGCGCGTAGTCCCACTCACGCTCCTTAGTCTCCGGGGGGTGTGGCGCATGGTCGGTCGCGATCGCGTCGATCGTCCCATCGGCGAGGCCAGCGCGGACCGCCTCGACATCCTCCGCTGTCCGTAGCGGCGGATTGACCTTGAAGACCGGGTCGAACGACGCGACCTCGGTCTCGCACAAGGTGAAATGGTGGGGGCAAGCCTCAGCGGTCACCCGCGACCCGCGAGCTTTCGCCGCCCGGATCAGCTCGACCGTGCCGCGTGTCGAGACGTGGGGGATATGGAGGCGTGACCCAAGGCCGTGGGCAAGGATAAGGTCCCGAGCAACCTGGACCTCCTCAGCCTCGTGCGGCCAGCCAGCCAAGCCTAACGCCGACGACAGCGCGCCCTCGTTCATCTGCGCGCGGTCGGTGAGGCTTGCCTCCTCAGCATGGTTGCAAATGATCGCGTCCCAAGTCTTCGCGTAGCGCAGCGCGCACCGCATCATCCGCGCCGAGCGGACCGGCATCCCGTCGTCCGAGAAGCAGCGCACCCCAATCGCAGCCATCGCCCCCAACTCGGCAAGCTCGTTGCCGGCGAGCCCCCGGGTGATCGCGCCGACGGGATAGACGTCACAGTAGCCAGCGTCCGCCGCGCGACGGCGCACCTGCTCGACCACCCCGACGTGATCGCAGACTGGATCGGTGTTCGCCATCGGGCAGACGGCGGTGAACCCGCCAGCCGCCGCCGCCGCGGTGCCGGTGGCCACGGTCTCGGCGTCCTCTCGGCCAGGCTCACGCAGGTGGCAGTGCAGGTCAACGAGCCCGGGCGCCACGACCAGCCCTTCGGCATCGATCCGCAGCCCCGCGCCCTTCCGGCCGACGTCGGCGATCCGCTCACCGGAGATGACGACGTTCGCGTAGCCATCGACGTGGCTCGCTGGATCGATGACGCGGCAACCGGTGAGCGTGTAGGTCCCCCTCATTTGGATCCCTTTCCAGGGTCCCCTCTGGAGTCCCCGCCGACCGCAGGGGGGCTCACCGAGTGTTTCTCCGCAGCCCGCGAAGAGGCCGATTTCGGAAAGGCGGTCGACTCACCCCGAGCCTCCTCCCCTCCTAACATCAGGTAGAGGCAGCTCATCCGCACCGCGATCCCGTTCGTCACCTGGTCGGTGATCACGGCGCTTCCCGCGTCCGCAACGTCCGCGGTGATCTCGACCCCGCGGTTCATAGGGCCGGGGTGCATGACAATCGCGTCCTCAGGCAGCGCCGCCAGGCGGTCCCGGTTCACCCCCCACAGCCTCGTGTACTCGCGGATCGACGGGAAGCAAGGCTCGCCCATGCGCTCACGCTGCATGCGGAGGAGGTAGAGGACATCGGTCTGAGGCAGGGTGACGTCGAGGTCATGGTTGATGGCCGCCCCCCAATGGCTAGCTCCGGGAGGGATGAGCGTCGGCGGGCCGACCAGCGTCACGGTCGCACCCATCGTGACAAGCCCCTGGGTGAGGCTACGCGCGACCCGCGAGTGTGCAATATCCCCACAGATCGTCACACGCAGCCCGGCGACGCGCGAGCGCCGCTCGCGGATCGTGAACAGGTCCAAGAGCGCCTGAGTCGGATGCTGGTGCCAGCCGTCACCGGCATTGAGCACCCGCGCGTTGATCCACCGCGTGAGCTGGGTGGGCGCCCCTGAGGCGGCGTGCCGTACGACGACCGCATCGACGCCCATCGCCTGAAGGGTGAGCGCGGTGTCCTTGAGCGACTCGCCCTTCGCGACGCTGGATCCCGTGAGAGAGAAATTGATCACATCCGCTGAGAGCCGCTTCGCGGCGATCTCGAAGCTGATCCGCGTGCGGGTCGAATCCTCGTAGAAGAGATTACATACTGTCCGCCCGCGCAGGATCGGCACTTTCTTGATCGGCCGCAGCGCGACGCCCTTCAGGCTCTCTGCGGTGTCGAGGATGCGGGTGATGGCCGCCGCGTCCAGGTCAGCCATGCTGAGCAGGTGCGGGATCACCCTTGGGCTCTCCTCCTGCCGTTGGGGACGTCATAGCCTCCCTCACCCGCAGGGTTTTTCTTACGGAGCAGCACCTCGTCGGCGCCATCGATCTCAACTAAACGGACGTTGACGACCTCGGACAGGGAGGTGGGAAGGTTCTTCCCGACATAGTCAGGGCGGATCGGCAGCTCGCGGTGGCCACGGTCGACAAGCACCGCGAGCTGGATCCCTGCCGGCCGCCCTTGGTCGATCACCGCGTCCATCCCCGCGCGGATCGTGCGGCCCGTGTAGAGCACATCGTCGACGAGGATGACGACCTTCCCGTCAATGTCGCACGGGAACGTCGTACGCCCCAGCGGGCGGGGGCCGGTGCGGACGTAATCGTCCCGGTAAAGGGTGATGTCAAGTTGGCCAGCGGGGACTGGCACACCCTCAATTGCGGCGAGGTTGGCGGCGAGCCTGGCCGCCAACGGCACACCGCGGGTGTGGATTCCCATAAGAACCAGCTGCGCCGCGCCCTTGTTTCGCTCTAAAACCTCGTGCGCCATCCGCCTAAGCGCACGCTCAACGTCCGCGGCGGCAAGCACCTGCTTTGGGCGCATGCCCACTCTTTGCCCCTTTCTGGCCTCACCGGACCAGGATTAAAGGCGCGTTCTATCGCGGGGACAGTACCAGCCGCCGGGGGCTAAGGCAACGAGCCCATTGGCTCCCTGGCACGGGATCTCGGGCGCTCCACGGGGCGGTGCGCTCCATCCCGCGCTCGGCCCAAATCTTTCGCTTGAGAAACTGCAGCGCTGTGCTCGCTAGTCACGCGCTCTCGCGCGGGCCGCCAACACTGGGATCGCGGCGATTTTTTCTGCGCTCAGGTCCTTCCAGAACACTCCATGTGGCCGGCGCGGCGGGCGGCAGGCAATGACCTCATTCGGCGTGACGATCAGGTCAACGCTGAAATCGTGCCCAGTCTCTGGCAGCTCCTCATCCACGACTTGCAAGTCGTGGACCGTGGTCACGATGGTCGTGGCCGGTCCGATAAGGCCAGCCTCTTGCAGGAGCGCGACCTCAATGTCGGAATAGCCCGCGCCCTTGCCGAGGCGAACCCCCGCCCGGTTCACCGCAACACTGCCGCAGACCACCAGGTCAACAGGACGCATCCGGTCCACATCCACCTTCCGCGCGACGGCCGCGGCGACGTGGCTCGATGCGGCCTCGGCCGGCGGCACGGTCAGCGCGTCCGGGTCGAGCAGGTAGAACGGCAGCTCATCCGCCAGCCTCGGCACAGCCATGTAGACGAGCTTGCCCTCAGCGAGCGCCCGCGCCCGGACGGGAAGCTGTGCCTTGTCCGGCACGGCCTTGACGACTTGTGCAGCGTGCCATGCCGGCAGCGCCGCGAGCCGGTCGGCTGCGGCCTCGGCCCCGGAGAAGGCAGGAATTCGCCCACGAACCCCGGGCGGCGCAGCGTGCTCCTGCTCCAGCAGCGCCCACATCCGCTCGCGACACGCTTGTTTGGCCCGGTCGATGTCCAGATCTGTCACGGACATTCCTTACGCTGCGGCCATGAGGCCGAGCAGCCGATCGCACTCATCGTGGATAAGCGAGATATGGAGCCAAGGCCGAAGCTCACGACCGGCGTTAGTGAGTACCGTCTTTCCCCCTCTGAGGGCGGTCGACGCAGGCGCGCATCTGCGCGTGGCGCTCAGGGCTGGGTAGCGCGGGCCAAGATGCCGTTGATGAAGCGTGCGGAGTTGTCAGTCGACAGCTCCTTGGCCAGCTCAATGGCCTCGTCGATGGCGACGGCGTTGGGAACGTCGTCGCGGTAGAGGATCTCAAACAAGCCGAGGCGAAGCAGGTTCCGGTCAATCACCGGCATACGCTCAAGGCGCCAGTCATGCGCGTAGCGCTCGATGAGGGCGTCGAACTCGGGGCAGTGGCGGTGGACGCCGCGGACGAGCTCAAGGGTGAACTCTGCTGGTGGCTGGTCGCCCTCAAGGTGGGCGGCGAGGATGGTAGGGATAGGCCGGCCCTTGAGATCAGCCTCGTAGAGGATCTCCAGCGCTCGCCTACGCGCTGCGCGGCGGGTCCTCTTCACAGGTTTCCGGAGCGTCCCTCTGGTCCCCGTCTCTGGGGTTCCCGTCCCCGGGGTTCCCCTCCCTGGGGTCCCCTCTGTGATTTCCGATCTTCCCACAAGCATAAGAGGTCCCCTGGTCACCCGATTGATCAAGCCCTGCCGATGTAGCCACCCGACCGCGTGTCGACCTTGACCAGCTCGCCGGTGCTGATGAACAACGGGATCTGGATGACCGCGCCGGTCTCGAGCGTCGCGGGCTTCGTCGCGCCGGACACGCGGTCCCCCTGGATGCCGGGCTCAGTCTCGGCCACCTCCAGCTCTACGCTGGCGGCGAGGTTTACATCGACAACGTCACCGTCATGGAAGACGAGGTCGACCACCTCGCCCTCTTTGATCCACAAGGTGGCCTCGCCAAGCGCGGCCGAGGGCACAAACGTCTGCTCAAACGTCTGGGTGTCCATGAAGACGTACGCGTCGCCGTCCCGGTAGAGATATTGAAGCGATCGCCGATTCAGGATCGCCTGCTCGACATCCTCGCTAGCCCGGAAGGTGCGGTCCACAGTCTTCCCGCTCTGCACACCCTTGAGGGTGGTGCGGACGAATGCGCCACCCTTACCCGGCTTGACGTGCTGGAAGTACTCGACGCGCCACAGCTCGCCGTCGATCTTCAGCGTCATGCCGTTCTTGAGGTTGTTTGTGGAAACCATCGGCGTAGGCCCCTCAAGCCTTACAAGACTATGAGTTCGGTGGTGACGGTGGTCAGTGGCTCGGGATCTGAGGGCAGCACCACCACGACGTCCTCGATGCGTACCCCGCCGACGCCCGGGAGGTAGATCCCTGGCTCGACAGTCACCGTCATGTGGGCGGTCAGTGTAGCAGCGGCCCCCCGCGCGAGGATCGGCTGCTCGTGGACCTCAAGGCCGAGGCCGTGCCCGGTGCCATGCACGAACCGGTCGCCGTAGCCAGCGGCGTCGATCACGTCCCGGCAGACCGCGTCGACGGCACCTGCGGTCACCCCCGGACGAGCCGCCCCTACCCCCGCCTCCTGCGCCTCCCGCACGATGTCGTAAACCCGCCGCAGCTCCGGGTCTGGGAGTCCTAACGCCACCATCCGTGTCATGTCCGCGCAATACCCGCCGACGCGCGCGCCGAAGTCGACCTTCACCAGATCGCCGCGTTCCAGCACCCGCGGGCCCGGCCGGTGATGCGGCCGGGCGCTGTTGGGCCCAGAGGCGAGGATCGTGTCGAATGCGAGGCCTTCCGGCGCCCGCGCCTCGACCTCGCCGCGGAGCTGGCGCGCCGCCTCCACCTCGGTCATGCCAGGCCTGAGCCACCCGAGCAGCGCGTCGAACGCCGCAGAGGTCGCCGCGCATGCCTGTTGGATCAGCGCTAGCTCCTCCGTGTCCTTGGTCTGGCGAAGCGTCTCCACGTGCCGCGGCGCAGGGACGATCCGGTCCTCGCCCAGCTCCGAGGCTAGCTGGAGCGCCACGTCCCACGGCAGGTCATGGCTCTCGACGCCTAGGCGCCCGCCACCTACACGCCCAGGCAACCATGACCGTGTCCGGTCAACCACCAGCTCGACGCCGGCTGCCTCCTCAGCAGCCTGCTCCGCGTAGCGCCCGTCGGTCACGAGCAGGCAGGATCCATCCGAGTGGACCAAGCAGGTCCCCGCGCTGCCGGTGAAGCCGGTCAGCCAGCGCACGTTCACTCGTCGTGTGACGAGCAACGCGTCTACCCCGGCTGCGGCGAGCCGCTCCCCTAGCTGGATCCGCCGCTGCGCGCGCATCAACGCGAACCCATCAGGTGCAGCGCGGCCTGGACCGCGAGACGGTAGCCAAAGGCGCCGGCGCCAGTAATCGTCACATCAACAACGGGGCTCACGACGCTCCTACGGCGGAAGGGCTCCCGGGCATGCGTTTGCGACAGGTGCACCTCAATCTTTGGCACCCTGAGCAGGTCAAGCGCATCCCGCAGCGCATAGCTGTAGTGCGTGAGCGCGCCCGGGTTGATCACGACCGCCTCGGTCCCATCGGTTCGCGCTCGGTGCAGCCGCCGTACGAGCTCCCCCTCGGATTCGGACTGGAACGCCTCCAGGGCGGGGTGCTCCGCCCGCGCGGCGGTGATCAGATCGGCGAGCGTCGCAGTGCCATAGATAGCCGGGTCACGACTGCCGAGCTGGGAGAGGTTCGGACCATTGACCAGCAAGATCATGCGAGCGACCTGAGGGTCTCGTCAACTAGGGAGCGATCAGGCTGGTCGACGATCATCGCCATGCCCGGCCGGCGGCAGAGCACAAACCGCACGCCGCCGCGAGCCTTCTTGTCCCTCGCGAGCAGGTTCCAGACGCGCGCCGGGTCGAGGCGCAACCCGCCGGTCGGCAACCCAACACCGCGCAACAGGGCGACTGTCCGGTCAGCAAGCCCAGGCTCGGTCACGCCGAGCCGCTCCCCCAGCCGCGCAGCGAACACCATCCCGAGCGCGACCGCCTCGCCGTGCCGATACGCCCGGTACCCGGTGAGTGCCTCGATCGCGTGGCCGACGGTGTGGCCATAGTTGAGCAGCGCGCGCTCGCCGGACTCACGCTCATCCGCTCCGACGATCCGGGCCTTCACCGCGACGCCACGGCGGACGATCTCGGTGAGGAGAGCAGCGTCACCGGCGACCGCCTCGTCAGGGCAGGACTCCAGGAGCTCGAGGACGGCAGGGTCAGCGATAAAGCCGTACTTCGCGACTTCGCCGAGGCCAGCCCGGCGCTCCCGGGTCGGCAAGCTCGCAAGCGTCGACGTGTCCGCAACGACACCAATTGGCTGGTGGAAGGCGCCGACGAGGTTCTTGCCCTCAGGGAGGTTCACCGCGGTCTTGCCACCGATCGCGGCATCGACCTGGGCAAGGAGCGTGGTCGGCACGTGGACGAGCGCGACGCCACGGTTCCAGGTTGCCGCAGCGAAACCTCCGAGGTCGCCGACGACGCCACCACCCAACGTGACGACCACGTCATTCCGGCCCAGCGGTATCGCCGCAAGCCGGTGATAGAGGCTCGCGAGCACGTCGAGGCTCTTGGCCTCCTCGCCGTCGGGCACGGTGATGAGCTCGACCGCGAGCCCAGTGACCTCAAGTGCCCGCCGCACCCGCGTGGCGAAGCGCACCGCGACCGGTGAGCAGGTGATCAGCGCGGCGCGCCGGGCATATGGGGGTAGCGCGACGTACGTGGAGAGCTCGTCGAGCAAGTCGGCGCCCACGACGACCTCGTATGGGCGGCCCGGCACCGACACCGGGATGCGCTGGGGGGAGGCGGCAGTCCGCGATTGCAGGTGTGGGAGGTGGGGATTCGAATGGGTCATGGTTCCCGCTCCTCTGAGGTGAGGAGCCCCGGCTGGGCGCGGGCCCAAGCGAGGACAGCGGCGGCGACCTCTGCTGGGCTCCGCCCGGTCGTGGAGATGGTGGAGGTGGCTGCGCGCCGGTAGGCCCCATCGCGCCGATCACGCACCTCAGCGAGCCGCGCGGCGAGGTCCGTGGCGCCAGCGAGCAGCGGCCGGTGGTCTCCGCCAGCTCCTGTGCTCCCGGCGGCCACCCCCCCTGCGACCCGGCGGGCAAGCACCTCTGGTGGCGCATCGAGCAGGATGAGATCGCCGGTGGCGCGGAGGCTCGTGACGTTGGCGGGATCGACGACCGCGCCGCCGCCAACCGCGACGACCTGCCCGCGTAGGGCCGAGACTCGACGGATCACAGCGGCCTCGCGAGCACGGAAACCACGTTCCCCCTCGCTGGCAAAGATCTCAGGGATCGGCTTGTGGGCCTCGGCCTCGACGAGCGCGTCAGTATCGACGAACGGCCTGCCGAGGTGCGCAGCGACAAGGCGCCCGACCACCGTCTTGCCCGCGCCCATCATCCCGATGAGCACGAGATTACGGCCGGGCGTGAGGATGCTGCTCACCTGCCCACCAAGCCAGTCGTGTCACGGTACTCGGCGAGGTTGCGCCTCACCTCGTCGAGGCTGTCGCCGCCGGTCTTCTCAAGCAGCGCGTCGGCGAGGCACAGCGCCACGACGGCCTCGGCGACCACGGCCGCGCGGGGCACGGCGCAGGTGTCGGAGCGCTGCTGGATCGCCTCAGCAGGCTCACCAGTCCGGACATCGACGGTGGCGAGCGGGCGAGTGAGGCTCGACAGGGGTTTCATGGCGCCCCGGACGCGCAGGGTCTCGCCGGTGGTCATGCCGCCCTCAAGCCCGCCGGCGCGGCCCGTGCGGCGCGACAACCGCCCGTCCGCGCCAAGCACGATCTCGTCGTGCGCCTTCGAACCGGGCATCTCCGCGGTGTGGAAGCCGTCGCCGACCTGGACGCCCTTGAACGCCTGGATGCTCATCACCGCGGCGGCAAGGCGGGTGTCGAGCTTGCGGTCCCAATGGACGTGGCTGCCCAGGCCAGGCACCAGACCGTACGCCAATACCTCGACAATGCCACCGAGTGTGTCCCGCTCAGCCTTGGCCTGATCGATCCGCTCCCGCATTCGCGCGCTCGTGCCCGGGTCGAAGCACCGAATGGGATCAGCGTCAACCGCGTCGAGGTCGTCGGGGCCGGGGACGGACGCCTCCTCGCTGACTGCGATCTCACCGATCCGCACGACGTGGGAGACAATGCGGATGCCGACCTGCTCAAGCAACGACCGCGCGAAGTACGCGAGCGCGACCCTGGTCGCAGTCTCACGGGCACTCGCTCGCTCCAGCACGTTGCGCGCATCGCCAAAGCCATACTTTTGCATCCCGACCAGGTCAGCATGGCCCGGCCGCGGCCGGGTGAGCGGCGCCCCACGGCCAGTCGCCGCCACTGCTTCAGGGTCAGGGGGCTCCTCGATGCTCATCGCGCTCGTCCACTTCGGCCACTCCGTGTTCCGGATCACGACCGCCACAGGTGATCCGAGCGTGCGACCGTGCCGGACTCCGCCGAGGATCTCAAGCCGGTCGACCTCGAAGTCCATCCGAGGGCTGCGGCCATGCCCCAGCCGGCGGCGGGCAAGCTGGCGCTCAAGCTCCGCCTGCCTCACGGGCACGCCGGCAGGCAGCCCCTCGAGAATGCCAACGAGCGCGGGGCCGTGGGACTCCCCCGCGGTCAGGTAGCGCAACACCATGGTGTGGGTGAGGCTACCGCCTCCCTCGAGTGGCCGGTCGCCCAACTCCCCAGCGCATCACCTTACGCCTCTGATTCCCTGCGGCCGGTGCGGGAGGCGTCAAGGTACTCCACAAGGTCCGCATCGCGGATCCGGTAGTTCTTCCCCACCCGGATCGCGGGCAGATGCCCCGCTTTGATCAGCCGGTACACGGTCATGTTGGAGACTCGCATGTGCTCGGCCACCTCAGCCACTGTCCAGAGTCGGCTATCGTCGATTCGCGTCATCTCGTTTTCCTCCGCACCGGCCAGAGCCGGCTCCCGTAGTACTTCAGGGCGTTCCGGGCACTCAATACCCCTGCCGGCTGCTCCGGCTTGGAGCTTCGGTGCACGATTACGGCCTCTCTATCAGGGACACGACAGTCAACGCATCTTGAACATCAGCCACAGTCATGGTCAAGAGAACCGTTAAAATACAACACGGCAACTCCAGGCATGTGGTGCTTCTGATGAAATGCCGGATGCATCGGTTACTTCAGCGTCTGAGCGCATTCATGGCAGCCCTCCGCATTGCGCCGATCGGCGGCTGGAGGCGAGTCCAGCGGGAGAACGCGAGGCCGGCCTGAGCAACGAGCATGCCGAGCCCATCGCACGCCGCAGCGCCACGGGCGCGCGCGGCGGCCAAGAACGGCGTGTCCATCGGCCCGTACACAAGATCCAACGCCGTCTGGCCAGGGCCGAGGGTCATCAGGTGACCAGGCAACGGCTCACCATGAATGCCTAAGGGAGTCGCGTTGATCACGCATTGCGGCGGCTCATCGTCCATGGCGCGGCTCGCGCCGGAACTCATGGCGAGGTCGGCGACAATCCGCGCCGCCTCCGCGCGCCGGGCCTCGACTCGCACCCTCGCGCCGATTCGGCCAAGGGCGACTGCCGCCGCTCTCGCCGCGCCCCCAGCGCCGAACAGCACCACCGGGTCGCCGGCTTGGAGACGGACGTCTGCCTCAAGCACCGCTTGGAGTCCCCGCGCGTCGGTGTTGTCGGCGACCAGGTCGCCACCCTCCCAAAACAGCGTGTTCGCCGCGCCGATCAGGTCAGCCTCAGGGGTGCGGGTCTTCGCCTGCTCCCATACCGCGCGCTTATGCGGCACCGTGATGTTCGCGCCGAGCAGCCTCAGCGCCTCTAATCCTGCCACCGCTGCGGCCACATCAGCGGGAGCAACATCGAATGCCACATACACCGCGTCGATCCCTGTGGCCGCGAACGCGGCGTTGTGGATCTGTGGCGACACGCTATGGGCGACTGGATGCCCGAGCAGGCACGCCACACGGGTAGAGGCGCCTGGGAGGCACATTGGCCGCCTTCTCTCGTCTACAGCAATTCCCCTAGAGCGGGAGCACGCTAAACCTTAGCGACTGGTCCGGAGCGGGGATCTCTCCACGATCCGCCGCACCCTGGATCAGCCCCGGCCGCGGCGGATCTCGGCGATCGCCCGCTGGTGCTCGGCGAAGGTGCGGCTGAAGCGGTGGCGGCCGGTCTTCGGGTCTTCGACGACGTAGTAGAGGAAATCCTCGTTCGCGGGCTGGGCAGCAGCGCGGATCGAGGCCTCGCCCACACCAGAGATCGGCGTAGGCGGTAGCCCCTCGTAGCGGTAGGTGTTCCAAGGTGAGTCGACTTCGAGGTCGGCGTCAAGCACCCGATCCTTCTGCTCCCCCAATGCGTAGAGCACGGTCGCGTCGATCTGTAACCGCTTCCGTTCCCTGAGGCGGTTGTAGATTACCGAGCTGATCCTTGGCCGCTCGTCAGCGAGCCGCGCCTCGCGCTCGACCAGCGAGGCAAGCGTGAGGATCTGGTAGGAGCGGAGGCCAGTTGAGGGAGCGCCCATCGACGTGATGACCTCGTCGGTCTCTTGGATCAGCCGCGCGATCACGGACTGGGGGCTCGCATCGACGCGGAACTCATACGTATCGGGGAAGAGCAGCCCCTCTAGCGGCTCAGCGCCCTCTGGCAGGGAGGTGATCGGCGCCCACGCGGGGAGCGCGACACCGGCGACGGCCGCGCGCAGCTCGGCGACGGTGAACGGGCTGCCGCGGGCAGCAGCAATACGCTGAAACGTCTGCTCAACGGTGAGCCCCTCGGGGATCGTCACGGTGAACGTCGGCGGGGCGGGCGGCCCGCTGGCGAGCTGATCGAGGACGGCGTTCATCCCCACCCCCCGCTCCAACTTGTACGTGCCAGCCTGGATCCGCGAGCCACGCCCATCCAGCCGCGCGAGGATCTGGAACGCAAACGCTGACCGGATGACGCCATCCCGCTCCAGCCTGTGGGCGATCTGGGAGAGGCCGGCGCCTTTGGGGATCACAACGGTCACCCCTTCGGCCTGTCCAGATAGCGGCGCGGGCGAGCCGAGCAGCCAAAACAGCCCCCCGCCCAGCAAAGCTGCGGACAGCGCGAGCATGACAAGGAAGCCCTTCGAACCACGGGAGAGCGCCATCCTTCGGTTACCCCCTGGCGCGCCGCGCGTCGAGCCATCCTTGCAGGATGATCGCCGCGGCGATGCGGTCACGTTCCGTCTTGCGCTTGGCTCGGCGCACCCCGGCTCCGAGCAGCACCCGCTCCGCCTCGGCGGAGGACAACCGCTCGTCCCATAGCTGCACGTCAAAGCCGAGGGCACGCAACCCGTCTACCACATCCATGGCCCACGCGGTGCTTCGGGTCTCACGGCCGGACAAGGCTTTGGGCAGCCCGACCACGACAGTCTGGCACATGCGCTCGCGCGCGAGTTCGGCCAGACGGACGACGAGATCGTCACCCGCAGGAATCGTGGCGAGCGGGATAGCTACGCGCCCGTCGGGGTCGCTGACGGCGACCCCGACCCGCACCGTCCCGACGTCGACGCCAAGGGCGCTCACCCCAGCGTGGCGAGTCGCTCTCGGGCGGCGGCGCGCACCGCCTCAAGCGCGTCGGCGAGGCGGCCACCCTCGCGGCCGCCGGCCTGCGCGACATCACCCTTGCCGCCAGCGCCGCCCCCGACGAGCCGCGCGCCGGGCTGCAGGACCTCGCGTGCGACGAGCCCGCGCCCAACGAGGTCGCCGCTGACCGCCGCCACGAGCTGCGCGGTTCCCTCCGCTGTCGCAGTGCCAAATACGACGACGCCGCTGCCCAGGCGGTTGCGGACATCCAGCGCGAGGCTCCGCAGCCCCTCACGGTCCGCGCCCTCGATAGCCGCCGAGACAATGCCCGCCCCGTTGACCCGCTCGGCTTCGGCGGCGAGCTGGCCAGCGGTGGCCAGCAGCGCCTCTGTCCGCGCCTGGGCGAGCGCTTTCTCCGTCGCCCGCAAACGCTCCAGCAGTCCCGCGACACGGTCGACAGCCTCGCTGGTCGAAACCTTGAGCAGGCGCGCGACCTCTTCGGCGACGAGCCGCTCGCGGGACAGGAAGGCGAGCGCCTCGGGACCGGTGATCGCCTCGATACGCCGGAGGTTCGCGGCGATTGATCCCTCGGAGAGAATCGCGAACAGGCCAACCTCGCCAGCGTGGCCGACATGCGTGCCGCCGCACAGCTCGCGTGAGTAGTCGCCGATCTCGACAACCCGGACGCGGTCGCCGTAACGCTCGCCAAACAGCGCGACCGCACCCGCCCGGCGGGCCTCCTCCTGGCTCATCTCGGTCGTGCGGATCTGCGGATCGGCTGTGATCCGCGCATTCACGAGGCCGGCGACCTGCGCGAGCTGATCCCGCGCGACCGCCTCGAAGTGCGGGAAGTCGAAGCGGAACCGGCCAGCGTCGATCGCCGAGCCGGCCTGGGCCGCATGCGCTCCCAGGACCTCCTTGAGCGTCGCGTGGAGGAGGTGCGTCGCGGTGTGGCCACGGCGGATCGACGCGCGGCGGGCGTGGTCGATCTCGGCATAGGCGTCCTGGCCAGCGGCCAGCTCCCCAGCGACCACCATGCCGTGGTGCACGATCACACCCTCAACGGGGCTGGTTGTGTCGGTGACGTCGACGCGCCCGGTGCGAGTCGTGACGAGCCCGTGGTCGCCGAGCTGGCCGCCGCCCTCCGCGTAGAACGGGGTACGCGCCAGGACGATCTGGACGTCGTCCCCCTCGCTGGCCCGGTCGAGCAGCCCGTCGCCGCCGACGATCGCGCCGATGCGGGTTTCTGCCTGCTCGGTGACGTAACCAAGGAACTCGACGCCGCCAGCTCGCTCACCAGCGGTCCGGTACACCTCGGGAGGGATACCGGCGTCCGCGCCGCGCCTCAGCGCGCGGCGGGCGCGCGCCCGCTGCTCGTCCATCGCAGCAGCGAACGCGTCACGGTCCAGGTCGAGCCCTTGCTCACGGGCGATCTCAACTGTCAGATCGATCGGGAAGCCATACGTGTCGTGGAGCGTGAACGCGGTCTGGCCGGGCAGCTTCTTCGCGCCCGACCGCTTGGCTTCGGCGACTGCGGCGTCGAGCATGACCATGCCGCTTCGCAACGTGCGGGTGAAGCCCTCTTCCTCAGCCACGGCGACGCGCGTGACCAGCTGGGCCTGCTGGCGAAGCTCCGGCCACGCGTCACCGAGCGTGGCGATGACGGTCTCAGTCATCTCGCGCATGATCGGCTGCTCGGTGCCGAGCTTCCGCGCATTGCGCACCGCCCGGCGGAGCAGCCGGCGCAGCACGTAGCCGCGGCTCTCGTTGGAGGGCAGGACACCGTCGGCGATGAGGAAGCTCGCCGCGCGTGAGTGCTCAGCGATGACGCGGAGAAACACATCCTCACGCCCACCGGACCCGTAGCGCACGCCGGTCAGCTCGCTGGCCTGGTCAAGCATCGGCCGGACGACATCGGTCTCGTAGGCGTTTGGCACGTCTTGGAGCAGCATCGCCATGCGCTCGAAACCCATGCCGGTGTCGACGTTCTGCTTTGGGAGCTCGCCGACGACGTTCCCGGCGTCGTCTTGCTCGTACTGCATGAACACGAGGTTCCAGAACTCGAGGTAACGCGTCTCGTCGACCGCAGGGCCGCCCTCCTGCCCGTGCTCGGGCCCACGGTCGTAGTACAGCTCGCTGCACGGGCCGCAGGGCCGGACCCCCTCGGGTGACCAGAAGTTGTCCTTCTTGCCCCGCCTGACGATCCGGGCGGCGGGCACGTCGGTTTCTGACAGCCACAGACGCTCGGTCTCGTCGTCATCCTCATAGATCGTCGCCCAGATGCGGTCAGGCGCGAAGCCAAAGCCGTGTGGTGGCGGGCTCGTCGACAGCTCGAAGGCCCATGCGATCGCGTCGCGCTTGAAGTAGTCGCCGAAGCTGAAGTTGCCGAGCATCTCGAACACCGTGAAGTGGCGCGTTGTGAGACCAACGTTCTCGATGTCGTTGGTGCGCGCGCACTTCTGGACGCTTACCGCGCGCGGGTGGTCGGGAATCGCCTCGCCAAGGAAGTAGGGCTTGAACTGGACCATTCCCGCGATGGTCAACAGCATGGTCGGGTCGTTCGGGATCAGCGACGATGACGGCCACACTCGATGGCCGCGATCGCGGAAGAACTCAAGGAACGTGCGTCTGATTTCACCTGCACGCATAAAAACGATCGCTTTCTTGATGGTTCATCTGTTGCAATCAGGCGCAGTCAAGCCTGAGACGGCGGTCCACCGATACCGTACGTGGCGCGGAGCTCGGCTTCCCGCTCAGCCGCTGCGACACGGCCAGCCTCGATCGCCCCCGCAGCCCGCTCACGCAGCGAGCCGGCTCTCCGCCCAGCCGCGGTCACGAGCGCACCGGGCGCCAGGCGACGCTGGGCCTGCTCAATTTTGCGCACAGCGTAACCCCCGAGCGCGACCCCCGCCCCCAGCCCGACTATCGCGAAGAACACGCGCTTGCGCATATGAATCGATCTCCCTAACCCTCAAACCTTCTTCGCCGCCTTCATGGCGGCCCGGGTGCCGGTCGCGAATGCGATCGCCTTGATGACCGGGTTCGCCACCGCGGTGTGCAGGATGTCGGCGAGTCCAGCGGCCTGGTTCGAGATGTGCTGGACGCTCCCAACGATCGCGTCAGCCCGGGCGAGCTCGGTGTTCAAACCCGAGACCGTCTCATGCAGTCCGGACAGTATCGGAACGGCCTGGTCGGTCAGCTGCCTGACCGTGCTCGTGAGCTCCCGGACAGCGCCGACGAGGGTGAGGAGCAACGACATCAGCCCAAGCATCGCAGCCCCAAAGGCCACGGCCGCGACGATTGCAGCGATGCCCCCGAAGCTCGCGTTCGCAAAGACCCCGAGCAAGACAAACCCCACAATGACCATGATCGCGCCGATAGTTGCGTACATCACCGTCTTGCTCATCAGGGTCCTCTCGGGTGATCTGCGTATGGACTGCCTCAGCCTACCCGCACCCAGTTGAGAAGGCGGAACCCTGATCCGGTGGGCGGCGTCTCACGGGCGTCTGTCCTTACCAGGCTTCCACTTGCCACTTGGAGGTGGCCGATGCGCCGTTGGCCGTTGCTCCTTGCCATGGTGACCCTCGCGCTGACGGCTTGCGCCGGCCCGGACACGATCACGCTCACGCCCCCCGCCCCTGACCCGGCAGCGCGGAGGGGTGTGACCGTCGACGGCCTCGGCCGAGCCATGGGCAAGCCAGACGCCCTACGAGTGACCATTGGCGTGGGCGTGACTCGCCCAACAGTACAGGCCGCCCTTGACAGCGCGAATGCTGCCGCAGGCGCGCTCCTCAAGGCGCTGCGAGATCACGGCGTCGCGGAGCGCGACATCGCGACCAGGGATTTCGGGATCAACCCTGAGGTCCGCGACCCAGAGGGCAGCGGGCCCACGGGATATACGGCGCGGAACACCGTCGAGGCGAAGCTCCACGACCTCAGCCGCGTCGGCGAGGTGCTCACCGCAGCGATCCAGGCCGGCGGCGACGCTGCCCGTGTTGAGGGCATCGAATTCATGCTCGCCGACAATGCCGCGCTCCTCCAGCAGGCCCGCGACACCGCGTTCGCCGACGCCCGCGCGAAGGCTGAGCAGTACGCCCGGCTCGCCCAACGCCCCCTCGGCGCTCTGATCAGCGTCTCAGAGGTCACCGCCGCTCCGCCCATTCCACTGCAGCCACGCATCGAGGCGGAAGCGAGTCCTGCCGCCCCTGTGCCGATCGCTCCTGGCCAGCAAGAGGTCACAGTGACCATCACGGCCCACTGGGCCTTGAAGTGACACGGGAGCGTGAGGTGAGAGGCTTGGCGTGACCGGCGCCTCAGGGGGTTGGCGGCGTGGGCCGCAGCATGAGGCCGAGATCGGCGAGCTGCGCGGGATCGACCGGTGATGGCGCTCCAGCCATCGGGTCAGCGCCCGTCTGCGTCTTAGGGAAGGCGATCACGTCCCGCAGGGACGCGCTCCCCGTCATGAGCATCACGATGCGGTCGAGGCCCAGCCCGATGCCGCCATGGGGCGGCGCCCCGTAAGACAGGCCGCGGAGCAGGAAGTCGAACCGCTCCTCAGCCTCCTGCTGGCTGATGCCGAGCAGCCGGAACACCCGGGCCTGCAGGTCAGGGTCATGGATACGAAGAGACCCGGTGCCAAGCTCCACGCCGTTGAGGACGAGGTCAAATGCGTGGGCGGTGACCGCTCCGGGGTCGCGCTCCAACGCCTGGATGTACTGCTCGTTCGGCATCGTGAACGGGTGGTGGACGGGGCTCCACCGGCCCTCGTCGACGCTCCACTCGAACATGGGCGGCTCGACGACCCACAGGAAGTCCGCGCCGCCAGAGGGCGCGAGGCCGTGGCGCCGGGCAAGCTCGACCCGCACGAGGCCGAGCAGCTCCTGTGCTTTCCGCGCCTCATCGGCGGCGAGGAAGACCGCGTCGCCGGGGCCAGCCTCCATGGTCTTGCACAGGCCCTCGACCTCCGCATCGCTCATGAATTTCCGTAACGGCGAGCGCAGGCCGCCGCTCTCATCGACGATCAACCACGCCAGCCCGCCCTGCCGCCGCCGCGCGAAGTCAACGAGATCATCGAGCTCACGCCGGCTCACCGTTCCGCCGCCAGGTAGGCACAGACCGATGACCGAGCCACCCGCATCGAGCGCCCGCCGGAACACCCCGACCTCGGTGCCGGTGAAGGTCGCATCGAGGTCGACCAGCTCTAGGCCGTACCGCGTGTCCGGCTTGTCGGAGCCGTACCGGCGCATCGCTTCGTCGTACGTCACCCGCGGGAAGGGCGTGGGCAGCTGGAGCCCGTAGATCTGGAGCCAAAGCTCGGCGAACAACCGCTCGATCAGGCCGAACAAGTCCTCCTCGGTGACGAAGCTCGCCTCCACGTCGAGCTGCGTGAACTCTGGCTGGCGGTCCGCGCGGAGATCCTCGTCCCGGAAACAGCGGACAATCTGGTAGTAGCGCTCCAGGCCGGCGACCATAAGGAGTTGTTTGAAGATCTGCGGTGACTGCGGCAGCGCGTAGAAGGCGCCCTCGCGGAGGCGGGACGGCACGAGGAAATCCCGCGCGCCCTCCGGGGTCGACTTCGTGAGCATCGGCGTCTCGACCTCGATGAAGCCGTGCGCCTCCATCACCCGCCGGATGCACGAGTTGATCCGCGCCCGCGTGCGGATCGCGCTCACCACCCTCGGGCGCCGCAGGTCGAGGTAGCGATGCTCCAAGCGCAGGATCTCGTCGGTGTCAGCGTCATCCTCGATCGGGAATGGCGGAGTCGCGGCAGCCGACAGGATGGTCATTGCCCGCGCCGCCACCTCTACCTCCCCCGTGGCGAGCTGCGGGTTCTCGTTCCCCTCCGGGCGCCTCCGCACAGTGCCATGCACGCGGACCACATACTCGGATCGGACCTGGTGCGCGGCCCGCAGCGCGTCCGAGACGGACGGGTCTGCCACGATTTGAACGATCCCTGACGCGTCACGAAGATCGCAAAACACCACCCCGCCGTGGTCCCGGCGCCGAGCAACCCAGCCAGCGAGCACCACGTCCTGGCCAACGTGCTCTGGGCGGAGCGTGCCAGCTCCGTGTGTCCGCAGCGAGCCCAATAGCGTCATCAGACGTCGTCCTTCCCTCCAGAAGCGCTGGATCCGCGACGGACCTGCCGCAGATCAGCACCGTCATCGGAGTGCCCTAGCTTAGTGCCCCCAACCGGAAGCACGGTCCGCACCGAGGGTGCGACTGCGCTCGCATCGCTTGTGCGCGACGAGTGCGCGTCGGTTGAGGGTGGGCGGGTGGGGGAGGTTGGTGTGGTCGCGAGGAGCAACGCCGCGAGGCGAGATGCAGGCACAGCCGAATGCGACCGCAATTCCGGACGGGTGCACTTAGGCGAGGTGGCGCAGGAACGGGTTTGTTGCGCGTTCAGCGCCGACTGTCGTCTCAGGGCCATGGCCGGAGACGATCACCGTGCGGTCAGGCAGCGGGAGCACGACGCGGCTGATCGACTCCATCTGCTGGTCCATTGATCCGCGTGGGAAGTCAGTCCGGCCGACGGAGCCAGCGAAGATGAGGTCGCCTGAGATCAGCAGTGGCTCGTCGTCGCCCGTGTCGGTCAGGAGGAACACCGACGACCCAGGTGTGTGGCCGGGCGTGTGCCGGACCTCAATCAGGCAGCCAGCGAACGAGAGCGTCTGGCCATCGCGCAGGGACTCAAGCCGCTCAGTCGGCGGATCCCAATCGAGTCCAAACCGCGCGGCGAGTTGGCCCCGGCCGGTCGGGATGAGCCCAAAGGCGGCCAGGGGGTCATCCCATAACCACCGGTCATCGCCGTGGAGGAGCACCGGCACGTCGAGCGTCTCGGCGAGGGAAGGCACCGCCCAGATGTGGTCGAGGTGGCCATGGGTCAGAAGAATCGCCTCGCACGTCAGCTCACGGGCCGCGAGCCGCTCCCGCACCACCGGCCCGCCACCCTCGCCGGGGTCGACGACAGCAGCGCGGCCGAGCTCGACATCGCCCAGGATGTAGCAGTTCGCCTGCCACCTCCCAAGCGCGAATCCTTCGATGAAGCGGCTGTCTTTGCCGAGCATCGGACCAGGGTAGAGCAGCTGGAGGTGCTGGGTCAGTGCACGCCCGGCGTCGCGGGGCGAGCCACCGCGTGAGCGGCCACAAAGCCGTCAAGCACCGACAGGTCCAGGCCGTCGCAACGTTGGAGGACGCCCCATGCGGTGAGCGCCACCTGTCCAGGCCTGAGCTTGTCGTAACTGGTTACCGCGACGCGGTCCGGGAAGCGGTCCCGGACGTGGGCCTCAAGCTGGCGACGCTCGATCTGGGGCAGCTGGTGGTAGCTGACCACCACCCCGCCGGCCTCTAACACGCTGACCTGCTGTGGCTCGGACAACGGACGGTCAGGCGGGCTGATCGCGATCGCAAAGCCCCCAGAGGCGTGCCAGCCCGATGTCGGTGGCGTTGAGCTGTACGGCACCGGCGGCGGGCGGTCGCCGATCAAGTGCAAGCCGAATTGTTGGCGCGGCAACTCCTCTGGCGCACACGAGGCGCTGCCCTGGGCAAAGCGGTTGACCGCACCGGTCGGCTGCCCGCCGGAGACGAGCGCCGTTACGGCCAGCAAGACCGCGACGCCCGCAACCATGAGCCAAGGGCGAAGAGCCCGGACCGTCATCATCGCGGCACGCCGCGCGACCAACCCCTCACAGGCTGACGCTCGAAGTCGCGCTCTGGTGCCGCGCGCCCGGGAACTGGCCGCTCCCGGACCCAGGGAACGGCTCCTCCTGGTTTGGCCGGGGCTCGATGCGGTATGCGTCGAAAACGGACTCGATCCGCCGGATCTGGGCGAGGATGTGCTCCAAATGGGAGATGTCTGCCAGCTCGAATGTGAAGCGGAGGTAGGCCACGCGGTCCCGCTGCGTGGTGAGCTGCGCGGAGAGAAGATTCACCTGGAGGTCGCCAAGCACAGTCGTGATATCGCGCAGCAGCTTCTTACGGTCGAGGGCCTCGACCTGCAGGTTGACTTTGAACGTTGCGGGGGCTCGGGTATCCCAGTGGACGGGGACAAGCCGCTGGCGGTCCTTGCTGAGATCCTCAGCGTTCGGGCAGTTGCTGCGGTGGACCGAGACACCGCGGTGATGGGTGACGAAGCCAATGATGTCGTCGTAGGGCACCGGGCTACAGCAACGCGCGAGCGTCACCCAGACATCGTCGGTGTCTTGGACCACGACCGCGTCAGAGGCTCGCGCCGACGCGTCAGAGGACGAGGTCTGAGCACCGCCCTCATCGCTGTCCTCAGTGATGCGCTGGCTGAGGCGCTGCACCACCGACCGCGCGGAGCGATGGCCATCGCCGATCGCCCGGTAAAGCGCGTCAAGGTCCGCGTACCCGAACGCCTCGGCGACGGCGCAAAGCTCCGGCCCGCCTATATACCGCCTCCAGCTGTGGTCCTTCTGCGCAAGGGCGCGTCTTAGCTCATCGCGACCCTTGTCGATCGCGTCGACCTTCCGCTCGTGGGAGAACCAGTGCTTGATCTTCGAGCGGGCTCGGGACGAGCCGACGAATCCGAGCCAGTCACGTGACGGGCCGGCGGTCTGGGCCTTCGAGGTGAGGATCTCGACCGTGTCGCCGTTCCGCAGCTCGTAATCCAGCGGGGTCAGCCGCCCGTTCACCCGAGCGCCGATCGTGCGGTGGCCAACGTCGGTGTGGATCGCGTACGCAAAGTCGACTGGCGTGGAGGTACGCGGCAACGCCTTGATATCACCCTGCGGTGTGAACACGAAGACCTCATCGGCTTGGAGGTCGCCGCGCACGTTACGCATGAACTCAGCTGAGTCTTTCGTATCGGACTGCATGTCAAGCATCTGCCGAAGCCACTGCGCCTCAGATCCGCCGCCGCTACTGGGGGGGACGATGTCGTCACCGCTGGCTCGCGCCTGCTTATATTTCCAGTGCGCCGCGATGCCGTACTCGGCGGTGCGGTGCATCGCGGTGGTGCGGATCTGTACCTCCAGCGGCTTGCCGTCCAGCCCGACGACCGTCGTATGGAGCGACTGGTAGAGGTTGAACTTCGGCATCGCGATGTAATCTTTGAACCGCCCCGGGATGGGGCGGCTCATTGCGTGGATTGCGCCGAGCGCGGCGTAGCAGTCTTTCACCGAGTCGACAATCACGCGGATACCCACCAAGTCGTAAATCTCGGCGAATTCCTTGCCCCGCATGAACATCTTCTCGTAAATAGACCAGTAGTGCTTGCGGCGCCCGTGAACGTGCGCGCGGATTTTTACGGCCTTCAGGCGCTCCTCGACCTCGAAGACGATCTTTTCAAGGTAGCGATTGCGCTCCGGCTGGCGCTCTGCGACCATCGCTTTGATCTCGGCATATCGCTTTGGATGCAGCGCGGCGAATGAGAGATCCTCAAGCTCCGACCGGAAGTGCTGCATCCCCAAGCGATGCGCGAGTGGCGCGTAGATCCGGAGTGTCTCCTGGGCGATCCGTTTCTGGCTGGCGCGATCCATGTGGCAGATCGTCCGCATGTTATGCAAACGGTCGGCGAGCTTGATCACGAGCACGCGCATGTCGGAGGCCATCGCGACGAGCATCTTCCTCAGCGACTCGGCCTGGCGCTCCTCCTTGCTCGGGACCTGTACCCGGTCGAGCTTCGTGACCCCATTGACGAGCATCGCCGTCTCCGCGCCGAACTCGCGGGCGATGTCATCGAGGGTCAAGTCCGTGTCCTCCACCGTGTCGTGAAGGAGGGCCGCGCAGATGGTCGAGGTGTCCATGCCCAGCTCAGCCAGCACCTCCGCCACGCCGACCGGGTGCATGATGAACGGCTCACCCGACTTGCGGCACTGCCCCTCATGCGCGGCGTCCGCGACCTGGTAGGCGCGCAGCACGGCCTTCACGTCGACCTTAGGCGAATCACGCTTGAGCGCGGTGACGAGCGACTGCAACTGCTCCGGCACATGAAGGCCAAGATCGAACATCGGCAGCCGCGCGAAGACTGCCTTCACACCCGATTGCCGCGATCGTGACGGGAGCGCAGGGCGGGCCGGCTGGCGCGCCTCAGGCGCAGCCGAGTCCACGCCGCGTGCGGCAGCCTCGGTTCGAGGATCCAGAACGGCATCCCCGCTGCGGCGATTTTCCGCGTTCGTGCCGGCCTCCACACTGTCCCAGCCAGGTCGAAAGTCCTTTAACGATACTGCCACACCAGGCCCGGTCAGCCAGTTGGCAAGATCGCGAGTTCCACAACGCACGGTTGTGCCGGCCAAGCACATGGTAGGCCATACCGGCTTATGAGGTCGTAGCGTCCCCTACTGGGCGCGACGATCTTCCCAACACTGGCTTCCCGCCATCCTGTTTATTGCCCTCACAGTGAGAGAGCGCCCGGTATGTGCATGTCCATCCAACGACGAGTTCGGCTCGCTGCCGTCTCCAACCCCGAATTCCGCCCTAGTAGCGGAGGAGGCTGACAAGGTCGTAGCCCTCCAGGCGCGCAGCGCCGTTCAGGAAGCCAAGCTCGATGACAAAGCCAAGGCCAGCGACGGTCGCGCCGCTCTTTTCGACCAGATTGCAGGCGGCCTTGGCGGTGCCACCGGTAGCGAGGACATCATCGACGATGAGGACGCGCTCACCCGGCGAGAGAGCGTCGGCGTGGACCTCCAGCGTCTCAGCGCCGTACTCAAGCTCGTAGGCCTCCGACATCCGCTGATATGGCAGCTTGCCAGCTTTACGCAGCGGCACAAACCCAGCGCCGAAGTGATAGGCGACGGGAGCCGCGATGATGAACCCGCGGGCCTCGATGCCGACGACCTTGTCGATCGCGCCGCGGCCGAAGCTCACGACGATCGCGTCCACTGCGCTGGAGAACGCCGCAGGATCAGCGAGCAGAGGTGTAATGTCCTTAAAGATCACCCCTTGCCTCGGAAAATCGGGGACGTCCCGGATCGACTCGCGTAGGGCCGACGTGTCGACCTCGATACGCATCCCTCGCTCCTAACGTTTCCGGCTGCCGGACTTGGTCGGCGCCCGCTTTCCCGGCGCGCCCCCCTTACGCGCCATGCGTTTTCCCGGTGCGCGCGTTGGCTGGCCTGCCGGGCGCTTGACGCCTGCGGCCTTTGGTGGAGGCGCGCCGCGGCGGCGCGCCTCCACCTTCTGGCTCAGCTCAGCGTAGCGGGGCTCTTTCTCTTTCAGCCAGACAAGGAAAGGAGTCGCAACAACGATTGACGAGTACGTGCCGACGCCCATCCCGACGAACAGCGCGAGAGCAAGGTCAGAGAGCGTACGGGCGCCCAGCAGGCTCGCGCCGATGAACAACAGGGATCCGACCGGAAGGATCGACGTCACCGAGGTCGAGAGAGACCGGACAAGCACCTCATTCAACGCCCGGTTCGCGGTCTCACCGTACGTGACCGTCGACACCGACGACAGGCCTGCGGTGTCCTCGGCTACCCGGTCGAACACGACCATGGTGTCGTAAAGCGAGTATCCAAGGATCGTGAGGAACGCGATGACCGACGCGGGCGTGACCTCAAACCCGACCAACGCGTAGACACCGACAGTGATGAAGACGTCATGAAGTAGGCATACGACCGCGGCAAGCGCCATCCGCCACTCGAACCGGATCGAGATATAGAGGATGACAAGCAGGAGGAACACGATCAGCGCGCGCACGGCCTGGCGGGTGATCGCCTCACCCCAGCGCGCGCCCACGCTGCTCACGACAATCGCGTTCTGATCCACCCCGGTGATCTGCGCGATCCTTGCGGTGACATCGGCCTCAGAGACGCCCTTGACCTCAGAGATCGCGGGGGTGTTCACGATGGCGCCCTCGCCCCCCGCGACGACCTGGACGATCGCGCCCTTAATGCCCAACCCGCCGAGCGCGTCCTGGATCTGCTCTACGGTGAACGGCTTCGCCGCCCCTGACACGGTGAACGCGCTGCCGCCAGTGAACTCGATCCCGAAATTCAGGCCACGCAGCCCAAGCGCGCCAGCGCAAAGCGCAAGGATCGCGGCCGACACATACAGCCAGAGCCGTGACCGCCCGACAAAGTCGATCGCGCTGCGGCCCGTGAGCAGCCGGTTGAGCCATGAGCCCTTGGGAGCCTCGGTCGCGACAGGCATCTCGTCACGCCTCCTGTCTGGCGGGGCTAGCCGCGACGACGCCGGCTCGCAGCCCCATCAGCGGCGAGGACGCCAGCCTCGGGTTGCGGGCGATCAGCCCGAACGCCGCGCGCGTGTAAGTCGAGAACACCAGCGTGTCGACCAAGGTCGCGAGCCCCAACGTGAACGCGAAGCCCCGCACGGGGCCGACCGCGAGCACGTAGAGCACCGCAGCGGCGAGGAAAGACACAGTATTGCCGGTCAAGTTCGTCCGGAACGCGACCTTGAACGCCGCATCCGCCGCAGTGCGGATCGTACGGCCGCCACGGAGCTCGTCCCGGAAACGCTCGCGATAGAGGATCGACGAGTCAGCCGCGATCCCGATCGCAACGATGATCCCGGCGATGCCTGCCAGCGTCAGGGTGAATCCGTTCGTGCGGCCGAGGATGATGACCGCCCCGAGGACGATCAGCCCGAACACCGCCAACTCGCTGACCGCGACAAGGCCGATCCCGCGGTAGAGCGCCAGCAGGTAGGCAGCCACCAGCGCGAGGCCGATCATGCCCGCCAGCAACCCGGCGCGCAGGGAGTTCCGGCCCAGTGTCGGCGACACGGTCTGGAACGTCCCGAACTCCAGTTGGATCGGCAGCGCGCCAGCGCGGATGATCGACGCCAGCTCCTTCGCCTCCTGCTGCCCGCCGCCCACGGTAATCACCGCGCCACCGCCTTGTTGGATGCCGACATTGCACGGCACATCGTTGGCGACGGGTGGGTTGGACTCGACGACGTTGTCAAGCACGATGGCGATCTGGCGCGTAGGGCTGCCGACTGGCTCGCAGGCGAGCTGGGCGGTGACCTCTTGGAACTTTTTCGCCCCGTCCGGCTTCAGCCCGAGCGAGACCTCCCACCCGAGCCCGCTCTGCTGGGGCCGGGCGACCGCGGTGGCCACATCGTCGCCGACAACCCGGGCAGGCCCGAGCCGTAGCCGGTCCCAGCGCGACCTGGGCAGCGCCACCTCATCCTGCCCGGCCCCAGGCTGCCCGGCCGCGCGCTCGTCAGGCCGCAAGCAGAGCACGACCTCCTCGCCGGGCGCTGGGTTGGGCGGGTCGTTGCGCTGGTCACAGAGCGCGCCCGCCTCGGGGGTGGCGGCGTCCGGCGGGTAGGCCGCGAGCACCGGGCGGAACTGGAGCTGCGCGGTCCGTCCAATGACCTCACGCGCCTGCTCTTGATCGGCGACACCAGGCAGCTGAACCTGGATCGTGTCGCCTTGGCGGGTGATGTCGGGCTCGGCGACCCCGATCGCGTCGACTCGCTGGCGGATGTTGTGGACAGTCTGATCCAGGACCTCCTGGTCGACCTCTCCCTGCCCCTTGGTGGGGATGAGGACGGCGCTGATGCCTCCCTGGAGGTCGAGGCCGAGCTGGGGGGTGAGGCGGGCCGCCAAAATCGTTCCCCACAGGACACCGACCGTCGCAAGGACAGCGACGAGGAGCACGACGAGCTTCCCTTGCCTCATGTCAGCTCTCCGCATAGGCCTTCCCATGTCAGAGGATCTGGGCACCGTTAACAGTGATCCTGAAGTCACACCCCAGCGTTCTGGCGGCGCGGCGGCACATGATCATCCGCTCCAGGAAGATCTCGAAGTATTCGAGGACCTGGCTGATCGAGGTGTCGATCATCAACTCCAACGTCAGCGTGGCCGCGGCAGTATCGACTCGGAGGAAGGAGGATTCGACTGCGTAATTGACGCGGTCGTGGATATCCATCTCGATCGACGCGTCCTTGCGCACGCGGCTGCGGTGGACGTCAGACTTGTCAGCCAGGATCACCGCGGCGCTGACGGGGGACACCGAGGTGCCGTACTGCTCTTCGTGGTTGCCGATGGCTGCGAGCACCTGGGCCATATCGCGTGGCGGGACGTCGAGCTCCTTGAGCAGGTCGTAGGCGAGCAATGCCGAGGTCTGCCCGTGATTAGCCCGGCTCACAACGTTCCCGAAGTCGTGGAGGTAACCCGCGACGGCCGCAAGCTCAGCGGTCCGGTGATCGTGGCCCAGGTGAGTCAGCACGTTGAATGCGATATGGCCGACGAGGTTGGCGTGGCGGAAGCCATGCTCGGTGTAGCCTTGCGCGCTGAGGAACTCATCGGCGGCGGTGATGAACGCTGATGTCCGTTCGTGGGCACGGACCTTGTCGAGGAGCGGGATCCGGGCCCGGCTCGTCAACTCCGACGGGCTCGTGCGCTCCTCACCCGTCCGGGTCCGGCCACCGACCGGCACGCCGTCAAGCTCAGCCCCACGGTCCATACGCGCCACCCCGCCTAAGGCTACTCGCCGCTGGCCCGGTCGAGGTCGGCGTCGTCCTCGTCATCCAGGTCGATCAGGCGGCGGGCGACCGCGGCTTTCGCGAACGTCACGACAGTGCCCGGAGCGATCTCCAAACGCACGGTGTCCTCATCGACGCTCTGGACGGTCCCGTGGAGGCCGCCGATGGTCACGATCCGGTCACCTGCGCTGAGCGACGCGACGAGCTGCCGCTGCTGCCGCGACCGGGCCTGCTGTGGCCGGATAATCAGGAAGTAGAAGACCACAACGATGAGCAGGATCGGGAGCAGCTGCCCGAGGACAGCGCCGCCGCCCGCCTGGGCAAAGGTCACAAGGACGAAGTCCATAGTCTGGGTCGCTTTCAGGTCTGGATCGCTTCGGATTTGCACCGCTTTCAAGGCGACTGAAGCGCCCTGGTGGCGCCCCTAAGTGGCGCCCCTTGGGGTGGCACCAAACGGCCGCCACAATAGCACCCGCGCGGTTTAGCTCGGCTTGTCAGAACGTGCTGGTGCGTGCCGCACCGCGGCGATCAGGGGGTGGCGGGATGCCCAGGTGAGCGAATCCGCTCTCTGTCGCGACCCGCCCACGAGGCGTGCGGGCGAGCAATCCCTGCTGGATGAGAAACGGCTCGACAACATCCTCGACGGTGTCGGGCTCCTCCCCCACCGCGACCGCGAGGGTCGACAGGCCAACCGGCCCCCCACCAAAGTCCCGGCACAGCGCGAGCAGCACCCAGCGGTCGAGCTTGTCGAGGCCCCGCGCATCGACCTCGAACAGCTCAAGGGCCGCCCGCGCGACCGCCGTGGTGACCACTCCATCGGCGCGGACCTCGGCGTAGTCACGGACCCGCCTCAGCAGGCGGTTGGCGATCCGTGGAGTCCCACGGCTACGGTTCGCGACCTCAGCCGCGCCGTCCGCGTCCAAGCGCACGCCGAGGATCCCCGCGCTGCGCCGGAGGATCTCGACGAGTTCGGCTGGGCTGTAGAAATCGAGCCGCGCGGCAAAGCCGAACCGGTCCCGCAGCGGGCTCGTCACCAGGCCGGTGCGCGTGGTCGCGCCGACAAGCGTGAACTCCGGCAGGGAGAGGCGGAGCGCCTTCGCGCCCGGGCCTTTCCCGACGACGATGTCGAGCGTGAAATCCTCCATTGCCGGGTAGAGGGTCTCCTCAACCGCGCGGGGCAGGCGGTGGATCTCGTCAACGAACAACACATCGCCGGGCTCGAGGTTCGACAGGATCGCCGCCAGGTCGCCAGGCCGCTCAAGCGCGGGCCCGCTGGTCGCGCGGAGGTTCGCGCTCATCTCAGCGGCGACGATACCGGCCAGGGAGGTCTTGCCCAGCCCAGGCGGGCCGCTAAACAGCACATGGTCGGCGGGTTTGCCCCTGCCTCGTGCGCCCTGGAGCACCAGCGCGAGCTGCTCAGAGACCCGCGCCTGGCCAACAAACTCGTCCAGCCGGCGGGGGCGCAAGCTGGCCTCAAGCTCGGCATCCCCGTCAATGCGGGCGGTGGAGAGAACCTCCTCCATCAGCGTTGCCTCTCCGCGAGGTCGCGGAGCGCCATGCGCAGCAGCTCCTCCGGTCCGGCGCCCGAGTCGTGCGGCAAGGCGGCGATGACGTGCTGTACCTCGCCAGCGGTGTAGCCCAGGGCGAGCAGCGCCTGGAGCACCTCATCCCGGGCGCTGGGGGAGGAACCGCCGGATCCTGCGCCGTTGCCAGCGCCGTTGCCGGGAATCCCGCTGCTGGCAGCCGGCCCGAGCCGCTCGCGTAGCTCAAGGATCATCCGCTGAGCGCCCTTTCGGCCGACGCCTGGGATGATCATGAGCGCCCGCACGTCCTCGGCGAGGACAGCCCGGCGCAGACCCTCAGCGGTCAGGGTGCCGAGTGCCGCGAGCGCGAGCTTCGGTCCGACGCCGGTGATGGACAGCAACGTCTCGAACAGGTCGCGCGTGGCAGGGTCAGCGAATCCGTAGAGGTCGAGCGCATCCTCCCTCACCGCGAGATGGGTGTGCACCGTGGCCTCGGCGCCGATTGGGCCAACCGTGGCGCCGGCCGGAACCCGGACGCGATACCCGACGCCGCTGACGTCCAGGATGATCTCCCCGGCACTGCTCGCGACGACCGTGCCACGCAGCAAGGCGATCATGGCTGCCCCCGCCCGGAGCGCAGCTCCTCGCCTTTGCCGGCCCGGCCAGGCCGTATCACCTGCGCTCCTGGGCCAGCGGCGGCGATCGCCGCGGCGAGCCGGGGGCTCATCACACCACCCGCTGCTCCCGCTGCCGCAGAGAGGCCGCCCCCGCGCTGGAGGTGGCATAGCGCGAGCGCGAGCGCGTCAGCCGCGTCAGGTGGAGCCGGCGGCTCCACGAGCCTGAGCTGCGTGCGGACCATGTACGCCACTTGCTCCTTGCCGGCCGTGCCACTGCCGGCGACCGTCGCCTTGACCTGCGTCGGCGTGTACTCGACGGCCGGCACTCCAGCCTGCGCGGCGCAGAGCAGGACGACGCCAGCGGCCTGCCCGACCCCCATTGCGGTGCGGGCGTTGCTGTTGAACAGCACCCGCTCGACCGCGACCGCGTCGGGGCGGGTGTCGGCAAGCAGCGCGGTCAGCTCGGCGTGGAGCTGCGCCAGCCGAGCGGGGACGGGCTCGGCCGCGGGCGTTCGGATGACTCCGACCCGCACCACCTCCGGCTGGTGCCGCGATCCGGAGACCACTCCGATCCCACACCGGGACAACCCCGGGTCCACCCCCACGACACGCACACATCCCCCCTGAAGCCGAACGCCTGTACGCCGAGGAGCGTACCAGCCTCGCCTCGCGCTGCGCACATGGAGTCGCCGGGCTCGGTGGCCGAGCTCACGGCGCTCTCCGGCTACCCCAGCCCCAGCTGCTCATCCAGTCCCTGCACACAATCCAATCCGGCAAAACGCCTCGGGAAGCGCAACCGCACACCAACGATACGCTGCACTCCGAACGGGAAATGGTGCGCTTGGCACATCGCATAGCCTTGACTGAGGCGGTCGCATGACTCGTCAGGCTCATCCTGCTGCACCAGCGCCTCCCCAAGATCAGCCAGAATTACCACGCGCCGGCGTGGGGCTTGAGTTTTGCCGAGCGCAGCGGTCAGCGTCTCAGCGGCTTGCTCACCACGCCCCAGCAATACCTCACGGATGCCCTGGTACCCAGCGAGGCCCTCGCCATTGGACAGTGAGTAATAGTCCGCGACCGCGCAAGGGTGGTGGGGCGCTGGCTCGGCACGCTCAGATACGGCGAACGCCTCTTGAGAGCGCGCAAACGCCTCATCACTTCCATAAGGCTTTTCTGCGACTGCTCGCTCCTCTGATAAGTGGGCAATGGCCAACGCCTGCAACCTCGGGCTTGCGCGCCTGGCGAGACCGTCAGCCTCCTCCAGAAGCTTGAGCGCATCCTGGGACGGGGCTCGTTGCCCGCTCGCGATGTTCGAGCTGGCACATCCGCTCGCGACGGATACTCGCGCCAGCAGCTCAGTATTGCCAGCCTCACGGGCATGGCCTTTTGCCAAACCGAGATAGGCTTTGGCTTGAGCCAGCCGACGCTCGTTGAAGCTCAAGTAGCCTAAGAACACTCCCAGATCACCGATGAGCGTATGCAGCCACGGCAGGTGGACCGACGGCACCGACTCGCGCAGCAGACGAGTGGCGTCCTCCAAGTGCGCACCCACCGGGCCGATCAGCGCCTCTGAGGGGACGGTGGTGTACATATCCGCCAGCCCCGCGCTGACGGCCTCGACGTGGGCAAGGTCGCTGGCGCCAATACGGCGCGGCGAGCCGTTCGAGAGCAAGACGGCGCCGCCAACAGGGAAATACGCCCCAGCCGCGAGCCTCCTGAGCACCTCACGTCGTTTCATATGCCTCACCAGGAGCGGGTTCGGCCAATTTGTTGCCTGGCAGACAGTCTCACAGAGCAGGTCATCCAGCGCTGCGATAACTCTATAGTCAATGGCGGCAGTCTCGCCCTTCTCCCACCTTCTGGCGGTACGCTGATGAATCTCAAGCCGGTCAGCAAACGACGCTTTAGACAGGCCAAGGACGGCGCGGAGCAACCCAACCTCCTCAGCTGACCACCGCTCGTCCCAGTCTCCCCCTGATCTTGCCTCTCCCGCTGTCATGGAGTGCTCCTTAGGTGTCCTCTATGCCGGATGTGGTGGTTGAGTGAGGATACACCTCATGCAGGAGAATCGGCACATCATTGAGATCTGCCATTGGGCAAACGGGTTCTCGCCGGTTGCGGTCTATGCCCACTGCGTATGTGGGTGGCAGAGCGATCGTTACCAGTTAACAGGCACCACACTCGATGGCGACGACATTGCCGTGCTGGCTGCTGAGGTTGACGGAGACCGGCATGTTGAGCAGGCGTGCGCGCCCCATCTCTGATCAGATGAGAAACGGATCAGTAAGGCTCATTATTTTGAGCATCAGCGCTCCCAGCGCTATAGGATTTGCGCGTATTCAGCGTGCCGATCACTTATTGAGAGACGGTGCCGCTGAGCGCGACCGTCACGCGACGGCTTCGAGGATGTCGTCCGGGATGTCGAAGTTGGAGTAGACGTTCTGGACGTCGTCGCAGTCGTCGAGGGCGTCGAGCAGGCGGAGCACCTGGCGGGCGACGGACTCCTCGGTGATCGGCATCGTGGCAGAGGGGAGCATCGTCGTCTCAGACGACGACACCGCGATCCCCGCGCCCTCCAGCGCCTTGCGTACACCATGCACGTCAGCGGGAGCGGTGGTGACGGTGAATGTCTCCGCATCCTCGCTCACCTCGGTGATGCCGGCGTCGAGGCCAGCAATGAGGATGTCGTCCTCCGTCGTCTCGCGGCGCGGACCCTGGTGGCGGGGCACGAGGATCACCCCAGTGCGGGTAAACAAGTAGTTCACCGCGCCCGGCTCGGCGAGCGAGCCGCCGTTCTTGTTGAACGCCGCGCGGACGTCGTTCGCGGCCCGGTTGCGGTTGTCGGTCAGGCACTCGACATACAACGCGACCCCGCCAGGGGCATAGCCCTCGTAGTAGACGGTGGCGTAGGCTGCGCCCTCAAGATCGCCGGCAGCGCGCTTGAGCGCGCGCTCAATGTTCTCTTTCGGGACTGAGGCCTCACGGGCTTTCTGAATCGCATCCGCAAGCGTTGGATTAGCCTCAGGGCTGGCCCCACCGGCCTTGGCGGCGGCCTCGATGCCGCGGATCAAGCGGGCGAACAGCCTCCCGCGCCTGGCGTCGGCCGCGCCTTTTTTCCGCTTGATCGTCGACCATTTGCTGTGACCGGACATGGTCTACGCCTCACGCCTCGTTGACGATCCCCACGAAGAGCCGGTGGAGACGGCTGTCCCCGGTCAGCTCCGGGTGGAATGCTGACGCAAGGAGACGGCCCTGCCGGGCCAGCACGACTCTATCACCGACCAGTTTTCCGCCCCGATCGACTGGGTTGACCGTGGCGAGGACCTCAACGCCCGGCCCAGCCTCCTCGACCCACGGGGCGCGGATGAACACCGCATGCACCGGTGGCGCCCCCAGGCCGGGCACGATGAACTCGGTCTCAAAGCTGTCGACCTGCCGGCCGAACGCATTCCGCCGCACCACCATGTCCATCACCCCGAGCAGAGGCTGGTCAGACGGCTCACCGCCAGCGGTCAGCGCGGACCGCCCCAGCAGGATCGCCCCCGCGCACGTCCCGAACGCTGGCAAGCCCGCGCCGAGCAGCGCCCGCAACGGCCCAAGCAGCCCGTACCGCTCAAGCAACCGGCCGATCGTCGTCGATTCCCCGCCTGGGATGACGATGCCTTGAAGCCCCGATAGATCCTCGGGCCGCTTCACAGGCCTCGCCCGCGCCCCGCATGCGGTGAGCATCCGCACATGCTCGAGCACATCGCCTTGCAACGCGAGCACCCCGATCAGTGGGCCCTCGCCGTTGTCCCGGGATGAGCGCTCTTCCTCGCCAACCAGCGCCTGCCCAGGTATGCGCTCCTCCACCATTCGCCAAGCGTAGTCCGGAGCTACCAGCCGCGAGACGCGAGGCGCTCCGACGGGGGGAGCTCGGTGACGTTGATGCCCACCATCGGCTCGCCGAGCCCCTTGCTGACCTTGGCGATGAGGCTGGCGTCGGTGAAATAGGTCGTGGCTTCGACGATCGCACGGGCGCGCTTGGCGGGCTCGGCGGACTTAAAGATGCCTGAGCCGACAAACACGCCGTCGGCGCCAAGCTGCATCATGAGCGCGGCGTCGGCGGGGGTGGCGATGCCCCCGGCGGTGAAGAGGACCACGGGCAGCCTGCCCAGCTCGGCGACCTCGCGGACCAACTCGTACGGGGCCTGGAGGTCCTTCGCCTCGGCGTAGCGCTCGTCCTCGGGCAGGCTCGCGAGCCGGCGGATGCCACCCGTAATCGCGCGCATGTGACGCACGGCCTCGACGACGTTGCCGGTGCCGGCCTCACCTTTCGAGCGGATCATCGCTGCGCCCTCGGCGATCCGCCGCAGGGCCTCCCCCAGGTTCGTCGCCCCGCACACGAACGGCACGGTGAACGCACGCTTGTCAATGTGATGGGCCTCATCGGCAGGGGTCAGGACCTCGGACTCGTCGATGTAGTCGACGTCCAGCGCTTGCAGGACTTGCGCCTCGACGAAGTGCCCGATCCGCGCCTTCGCCATCACAGGGATCGACACGGCCTGGCGGATCGCCTCGACCATCTGGGGATCGGCCATGCGTGCGACACCGCCCTGGGCGCGGATGTCAGCGGGGACCCGCTCCAGAGCCATCACCGCCACAGCCCCGGCATCCTCGGCGATCCTGGCCTGCTCTGGCGTCACGACGTCCATGATGACGCCACCCTTGAGCATGTCGGCCAGGCCGCGCTTCACACGGTCACTGCCACGGATAGCGTTCTGCTCGCTCACGGGGTCAGGGTAGCCGGTCAACCGTCAGGCTACCCGAGACCGGGATGAACTCGATCCAAGTCCGGCCCGGGGCGAGCGGGAGGGGGGAGCCAGACGGCATAGTCCACTCGAAGCGCGAGGACAGCGAGGCCCTGCGCCAGCGGGCGTCATACGCGAGCCCGTCCCGCAGGACGACCGCCTCCCCCTCGCCGACCGCAGCGATCGCGCCCGCCGTCTCGCTGCCAGCGCCGCGGTTGCCCGATGCGGGGGCGCCCGTCACGACAACGATGTTCTCGGTGGCGATTTGGCGGCCAGCGCTGACGCGGTGGGGGCGGCCGTCCTGCTGCCGCAGCCAGGCCCGCCGCCCCGCGTCCCACGTCCACTCCACATCAACAGAGCCAACGGATGGGGGGAGGACAATCCGCCCGCTCGCGGCTGGCCGCCCGCCTCTCGGGGAGATCGACCCCAACAGCCAAGGAGTGGCTGCGGGCGGCAGGCTGGCTCCCGCGCGCCACAGCTCCAGCGGGCGCGTGAACAGGTTATGCGGCGCCCGCCGATCGAGCGCGCGGAAGAACGCGCGCGGCGGAGACTCCCCCTCGGACAGGACGCGCAGCCCGGCCGCCTGCAGCCGTGCGTTGACGCCCTCCTCGGCCCGCGAGACGCCGAGCACCGGAGAGAAGGAGAGGAGCAGGTCCGCATCGGCATCAGCACCCGAGCGGACCGGGCCGACCGCCCCAGGATCCATCGAGTGGAACAGCGCGACAAGCTGGGGCAGGCCGGCATCGACGAGCTCCTCGAGCACGATGTCGGCCTGGTCAAGGCCTACCTGCGGCCGGGCCGCGGTGGCATTGTCCACTTTCACGGCGGCCACCGGCCGGGCTAAGACCGCAAGATCGTCGACCGGCAACCCAGTGAGCGGCGCTGACGCGGCCGGCGGAGCAGGTCTACGCGGCGGCACGGTCGGGGCCGCGCGCGTCTTCGCGGTGGCCGGCTCGGACGCCGTCTGTAACGGCGCTGGTAAGGACACCGGCACAGGCTGGCGGGTGCCGACCGCGACTGCGACCAGGCCGGCAAGACCGACGATCACCGCGACCGTACAGACCGCCAGCGCGATCCGCTGCACGCTCCTCCCTTCCGCATCGGATGCGCAATCTTGCCAGGTCTGTCTCAGAATCCGCACATCCAAGGGAGGAGCAGCCAGGGGCGTTCGCACCCGCTGATCCTCTTGGAGCGTGTTCGAGAAGTCTTCTGGTGGGATCGTGCCTTGTCGGGTTCCGCTCGCGAACAATCTTTGTAGGTCGGAGCCTCCTCCCGGGACGAGGCACGACCTTGTGTCCGCTAATCATCAAATATCTATTGGATCCTGTTGGCTGTTCCTGCGTTGACGAGGACTGTGATTTCTATAAGCCTTCGTTCGATAATGGGCTACCTGGAGTATTGGTGTCAGTATATCGCATGCTCCCTTGCCTTGATCGATAGGTCAGCGGGAGCCAATTTGATCGAGTGTCACGTTCCTCCACTAGCAGAGACATGACTCTCGACGGTTACCGGAGTGATCTTGTAGCTATTCCTCAGTCCTATATCGAGAAGTCTGGATTCCTCAGCGCAGAAGAGCTGCACCTCCGTCAACTGGACCGTGCAAGGGTCGACCTCCCAACGTGGAGCAATCATCGAAGGGGCTTACGAAATTCCGCCAGCGCCGCGGCTGCCGCATTCACAACTCTTGGCCAGCCACTCGAGTTCCGAATCACATCGAAGGTACTGTCCAGACCAGCTTCGGCAAACACCTCTTCCAGTGCGGATATGACTTCTCGAACAAACCACGCCTCGGTTTCATTTCGCAGAGTCGACCCTATCTGGGAGTGAACGTCGTCACCCAATCCTATGTCGTCATACAAGGTATGAATCGCCATGTCAAAATCGTCGTAATAAGAAGTATTTGGAAAATTCTTACCAACCCATACCGTTTCCTGGTAGTCAAGATCAGAGAGAGCCTCGAGAACCCCCCTAATCTCGTGCCGCATAGCGGGATACTCGACTTCCCCGGAGTCCGGGATCCGTTGCTCAGAGTTCATGGCTTATTCCATTTTGACCATTTCTTGTATTCTGATAGAGGAATGTGAGTATTCTTTGGGATCATCTTTCACTCGTACGCCGTTCGTAAGGATGTGCCGTCGCGCCTAAGAGGCCTTCCGCCGCTGTTGACTCTTACGTGATTGACCCGCTGAGAGGGATGGACAGATTTCGGATTACCCTTGTCCACTCTCACGCTATTCCTGGCTGGATTACCGTCATTCCACCGCCATCCTTTGCCCTTGCGGGTGGGTTGGCCCTACCCCACGACCGAGGAATCTTACTAGCCACGGCTCGGGGTGAGAATTTGCGCAGGCTGAGCAGCTTCCCGCCGGGTATAGTCATGAGAGCGACGTCGACGAAGAGTGTTTTCCAATCACCATTACCGGTAGCCACCAGAACGGCATCGAGGCCAAGGGTGGCAAGACCTATGATTAGGGCAGCGCTGGCGAAGATCGGGGCGAATGGTCCCGCGAAGAGCGCCACTAGGCCGAGGACGACGGTGACTCCCTTCAAGACCGCGGAGATCGTCCGGAGGAGGTCGGCGTTCTCATCGGCCCAGCGGTCAATCGCGTCCCACGCCCGCTTGTACCAAGGATCGTTTTGAATGCCCAGATCGCCGGCCTGCTCCAGCTTGGCGATGGCGGCGCGCTCCGCCGCTTGACGCCGGCCGCGGAGATCATTGATCTGACGGCGCGCGCTTCGCAGGCGTTGATCGGCATCAGCGATGGCCCGGTCATAGCCGGCCGTGGACGCGGCCGGGTCCTGCGCCTGGGCCTGGTCACGGCCGCGCTTTTGGGCCGCCCGCTCGCCATGAGCAGCCTGGGCCTGCCCAAGCGCGGCCCGCGCCTGGGACTGCAAATCACGCAACATGCGCGCGTAGCTGGCCATGCCCTCTGAGGCGGCCCGGTAGGACTTGTGCAGCTTGACCAGCTTGGGGGGAAGCTCACCGATCCTTTCGCGGAACGCGTCGGCGGCCTCACCCCGCCAGATGCTGGCGTCAACCAAGCCGCCGAACCGGCTCAGCGTGGCGTGGGCCTTCTGGGCGTTGCCCGCAGTGGTTGAGAGGGCCTGCGCTAACCCGTCGCACGCGCCCGCATCGCCGGGGGCTGGGTCGCCTCCCAGCGCCTCCCAGGTCAGCGTGGCCACGACCGCTCCCAGCTCATGTCAGCTGTGGTCTTGAGCCGCCTGGGAGAGAGTTTGTTCTCTTGCTCGTTGTAGGTGTCAATGGCGCCTTGGATCCTGCCGAGCAGGCCGTCGATGCCCCCAATGATCCTCTTGAGGGTCGGCCACCGGGCCAGCTCTTTCGCGTCTGAACGGCTAACGTATGACGAACTCTTTAGAATGTGAAGGTCGGACAGGCTGATCAGGCGGCGTTCATATTCCAGAGGGTCAGGTCCGCTCGCGGACCGCGTGGTACACCGACTCGATACGGCGCCCGATCACCGGCCACGCGTACTCGGCGGCGGTCTGGCGGCCCTCAGCGCCCATGGCGAGGCGAAGTTTCTCGTTCTCGAGCAGGGTCGCGATGGCGTCCGCAAGCGCGAAGGCGTTATCGGGCGGGACAAGCCGGCCTTGACGGCCGTCCTTCAGCACTGTGCGGTAGCCCGGGATGTCCGAGGCGACAACTGGGAGGCCCGCGGCCATCGCCTCGAGCAGGACGACACCGAACGACTCGCCGCCAACAGCAGGGGAGACAAAGACGTCAGCGCTCGCGTGGTAGCGGGGCAGCTCCGCTTGGCCTACCGCACCCACGAACTGGGCGTCCGGGCGGATCGAGGGGGGGATCATCTGCTGGTAGCGCTCCCTCCCGGGCCCTTCCCCCACCACGCAGAGGCGCACCCGCGGCGCCGATGCCCGCAAGCGCAGGAACGCGCGCATTAAGACATCAACGCCCTTGCGAGGCTCAAGCCGGCCGACATAGAGGATGAGCGGGCGGGATGGGTCAACGAGCTCAGGCAGCGGCTCGGCGGTTGCGAATGCGGCGTCATCAACGCCATTGGGCAGCACCCGGAAGCTGCCGAGCGGCATCCGAAGCGCCCTCGCCGCATACTGCTGCGCCGACGGCGAGACGGCGATACGGGCGGCAAGGCGGCGGACCATCCGCCGGCCTGCCAATCCGGCTAGCCGGTAGAGCCGGTCAGCCGAGGACCAGGCGTGGAACGTTCCCACCACGGGGCGGGGACCGAACGCGGCGGCCGTTGTGGACACGATAGGCGACAGCGGCTCGTGGACGTGCACGACGTCAGGGTCGTAATCACGTAAGGCGCGGAGGATCTTCCGGCCTGCCCATGGCGACAATGCGACGGGTGCGATCGACTGGTTGTACGGCACGGGTATGGGGCGCCCCACCACGGTGACCAATGGCTCATCCTCCGCCTCTGGTGACGAGGACGGGGCAAAGACCTGGATCTCATGCTGGGCGGCAAGGTAGCCCGCGAGGTGCGCGACATGCTCGCGAACACCCCCGTGCTTGGCCCAGTCGTAGGGACAGACCTGGGCGATCCTCATCCTGAACCCTCACCCGCTGGCGGCTGCGGCGCGGGCGCCGGCATGACCCGTGCCCCCTCTTGGTCGGCTAAAAAGACTGGTGAGAACGCGTGCCACTGCTCTGGCGCGAGAGAGACGAGCTGCTCGATCGCCTCGGCGCAGCGTTGAGCCGCCTCGCGGTCCTCTAGACCGTGGATATCGACCGCGGGGAGCACCTGCAGATGCCAACGCGCCCCAGGCCGCTGGAGCATCGTAATCGGCACAATCGCCGCGCCAGTCCGCTGGCTCAGGACGGCCGGGCCGCGCGGTATCCGGGAGCGCTCGCCGAACAGCGTGACGATCGGGCCGGAAGACGACAGGTCACGGTCGGATATCAGGCCAGCCAGGTGGTTTTCGCTGAGCACCTGCGCGAGCCGCGCCGCAATAGACCGGCCTTTGACCAGGGGGACGACCTCTAACCCAACCGCCTCCCGCAGCGTGACGAACTTGTCGAACAGCCGCCAGCTCGGGAGAACCTCGGTGACGACCGCGAGGTGGTAACCATGAGTTTCAGCCCAACGTGCGGCGACGTCCCATGAGCCATGATGGGCGAGCAGCAAGACGACGCCACGACCGGATTCCAGCGCGCGGTCGACGTGCTCGGTGCCAGCGGTCGTCGTGCGCTGGTCAAGGTCGTCGGGGTCAAGGTCGGCGCAGCGGAACGCCTCGACCCAATACCGCGCGTAGGAGCGGAAGGCCTCACGGACGGTCTCCTCCAGCTGATCACCCTGGACGACCCGGGCAAGGTTACGCCGGATCCGGTCCCGCAGCCCGCCAGCGAAGCGGTGGGCAACCCGGCCGCCAAGGTCAGCGAGGGCGAACACCAACGCCTCGGGAAGCCGGCGCGCAAGCTCCCACGTGAACACCCACGCCAGCCCGGCCAGGCGCAGCCGCAGCCTCTCGGGCTCGTGAGGGCGCGGCACCCTCCCCGCAGCGCCAGGGTTGCGGTCAACAGCCTGCCCGGGGTGTCCCGAGCCCCGGTAGGTCGCGCCCATCCGCACGCCTACGCTGCCGTCCGGCTCATGCCTGCCTTACCGCCGTCCGGCTCATGCCAGTCTCACCGCCGTCCGGCTCATGCCTGCAGCGCCTGGCGGAACACACAGTGCAGGCGCTGCGCGATGGTGACGAGCCCACCGGCGGCGAGCGCCCAAAGGGCCAGCGGTACAAAGCCAAACCCGATGGCAAGGATAAGCACGACCATTCGCTCGGGCCGCTCGACCAGGCCGACGGTCGCCTCCCAGCCGAGGGCCTCCGCTTTAGCGCGGATATAGCTCGTGATCAGCGCGGTGCCCAACGCGACCATCGCGACGCCGAACAGGACCGGGTCGGCGCGCACCAGCCAGGCCGCGGCGCCGAAGATCGCCGCGTCAGCAACCCGGTCGGAGACGCTGTCCAAGAAGCATCCGAGCGCGCTGTCGCTGCCCCGCAGGCGGGCGACGGCGCCGTCGAGCCCGTCGAAGACCGTCGCGACCGCCATGACCAGCGCGCCGACGAGGTGCCAACCGGTGAGCACCAACCCGACGCCCACGAGCACGCCCGCGAGGCCGAAACAGGTCAACCAGTTCGGCGTTGCCCCCATCCGGACAAGCCTCTTTGCGACCGGGGCCGCCACCCGGTCGGTCAGCGGGCGGGCATAGGCGGTGAGCGCCACGTCAGCTCACCGGGGATTCCCCACCCACGGCTTGGGCGAAGGCTGGCGCGAGCCGGGCGTAGGTCTCCTCTAGCAACTCGGGGAGGACACGCGTCTGGCAGATGACCGGCATGAAGTTCGTGTCCCCACCCCAGCGGGGCACGACGTGCTGGTGGATGTGGTCGCCGATACCCGCGCCGGCCACTGCGCCAGCGTTCACGCCGATATTGAACGCCTGCGAGCCGCATGCCGCCTTGAGCACGCGGACGGACCGCTGGCAGAGGTCGGCCAGCTCGTGGAGTTCGACTGGGGTGAGCTCGTCGAAGCCGGCGACGTGTCGGTAAGGCACGACCATAAGGTGACCTGGGTTATAAGGAAACGCGTTAAGGAGCACATACGTGCGCTCGCCCCGAGAGAGGATGTATGACTCAGCGTCACGTCCTGGGTCCCGTGCCGGCAGATCACAGAACAGGCAGCCGCCACCGGAGTAACGATCGGGGTTTTGCACATACACGCTCCGCCAGGGTGACCACAACCGCTGCAAGCTGTGAGCGACCTCCTCGGTCATGCCAGACCACCGCCGCCCGGCTCTGTTGTCGCCACCGCCATCCGGCTCATGTGGTGTCCACCGCCGTCCGGCTCATGCGGGAGCCCGTTTGGACGCGACCTCCTTGACCAGCTCGGCGACGAAGTCGTCCAATCTTACGCCCTTGCGCTGGTTCCCGACACGTGGCCGGACCGCAACCGTGCGCGCCTGGGCCTCGGCGTCGCCGACGATGAGCTGGTAAGGCACCTTCAGGAGCTGGTGCCTGCGGATCTTGGCGCCCATCGTGTCGTCACTGGTGTCCAGCTCGGCGCGCAGGCCACACGCGGCGAGCGTGGCGACGACCTCGCGCCCGTAGCCATGGTGACGGTCCGCGATCGGGACGATGACGGCTTGGACCGGCGCCAGCCAGGCCGGGAAGGCGCCAGCGTAGTGCTCGACGAGAATGCCGAAGAACCGGTCGAGCGATCCGAACAGCGCCCGGTGGATCATGATCGGTCGGTGCTCGGCGCCATCGGGGCCGGTGTAGGTGATCCCGAACCGCTCGGGAGTGTTCAAGTCGACCTGGATGGTGGTGAGCTGCCAGGGTCTGCCGATCGCGTCGGTGATCTGGAAATCGATCTTCGGCCCGTAGAACGCGCCCTCGCCCTCGTCGATCACCCAATCGAGCCCGGACGCGTCCAGCGCCTCGCGGACCGACGCCTCGGCGCGCGCCCAGCCCTCGTCGGTGCCAACCGTGGTCGCCTTCTCGGGGCGGGTCGACAGCGCGACGCGGCTCGGCCCCTCGGCAAAGCCGAAGTCCCGGTAGAGGTCGAGGGTGAACCCGATGATCTTGCCGATCTCGCCCACCAGCTGGCCGGGCGTGCAGAACAGGTGGCTGTCGTCCTGGGTGAAGCCGCGGGCTCGCAGCAGCCCGTGGAGCACGCCGGAGCGCTCGAACCGGTACACGGTCCCTAGCTCGTAGAGCCGCAAGGGCAGCTCACGGTAGCTGCGGGTCCGTGACTGATAGATCAGGACATGGAACGGGCAGTTCATGGGCTTCGCGTAGTACCGGTCGCCCTCCTCGAAGTCCATCGGCGGGAAAAAGTTCTCCGCATAGAACCCGAGGTGCCCGGAGGTCTCCCATAGCACGGAGCGGCCGAGGTGGGGGGTGAAAACGGGTTGATAGCCCCGCGCGAGGTGCGCGGCGCGCGAGTAGTCCTCCATCTGGATGCGCATGATCGCGCCGCGCGGGTGCCAGACCGCGATCCCCGCGCCAACCTCGTCGGGGAAGCTGTAGAGGTCGAACTCCCGGCCGAGCTTGCGGTGGTCCCGTTTGCGGGCCTCCTCCAAGCGCTCGAGATGCGCGGCGAGCGCCTTCCCGGACTCCCACGCAGTGCCGTAGATCCGTTGGAGCATCGGGTTGCGCTCATCGCCCCGCCAGTACGCGCCAGCGACCCGCTGCAGCTTGAACGCGGGCACCCAGCGGGTGGTGGGGATATGCGGGCCACGGCATAGGTCTGGCCAGACCGACCCGTCGGGGCGGACGTTGTCGTACACGCTGATGGTTTCTGCGCCTCGGTCGCCGGGACCGACCTCGGTCTCATCCACCGCCTCGATGATCTCCCGCTTGTACGGCTGATCGGCGAACAGCGCGAGCGCCTCGTCCTTTGAGAACTCACGCCGACGGAATGCCTGGTTTTCGCGGATGATCTCACGCATCCGCGCCTCGATCGCCTCGAGGTCGTCAGGGGTGAACGGCCGATCGACCTCAAAGTCGTAGTAGAAGCCGTCAGCGATCGGTGGTCCGATCGCGAACTTCGCGCCGGGGAACAGGTCGGTCACCGCCTGCGCCATGATGTGCGCGACTGAGTGGCGCAAGATGCGCCGGCCCTCCTCAGTGCCAGCGGGTACCGGCTCGATGGTCGCGCCATCGCTCACAGCCGCGGCCAGATCGCGGACCTCGCCGTCGACACGGGCGGCGAGCACCTGCCCCTCATCTGTCCCCAACGCGCGCAGCGCGTCGCCCGCCGTGGCGCCCGCCGGCAGGCTGGCGCTTGCCCCGTTCGGGCTTTTCACGACGATCTGTGGCTGGGACACGGCTATCGCGCTCCTGTGTGGGAGGGAGGAAGATGACCCCGAGCGAGGATAGCCCAGGCCTGCGGTCCCGGCCGCTGGCCAGTGGTGGGCCTAGCCGATCACGAGGCTCCAGGAGCTTGAGGCGGGTCAAGGACGCGGTTTCACGCGCGTGCTGAGCGGAGGGGATGGCGGCGGCGCGGCACGCTACGCTGCGAGGCGTGAGCGTCAAGATCGTGCCGTCCGTGCTCCCTGCCGACTTCGCGCGCCTCGGTGACGACTGCGCCTCGCTAGAGGAGGCCGGCGCTGACCGCATCCAATGGGATGTCATGGACGGCAGGTTCGTTCCAAACCTGACGTTCGGGCCGGACGTCATCGCGGCGTGCCGGAAGGTTTGCACGCTCGGGTTCGAGGCGCACCTCATGTGCGAGCGGCCTGAGGAGCTGCTCCCCCGCTATGTCGAGGCGGGCTGCGAGCTGGTGATCGTCCATCCCGAGACGCTCCAACAAGCGCACTACACCTACCGCTCCATCCGAGAGCTGGGCGTCCGGACCGGCATCGCGCTCTCGCCAGCAACGCCGCTCGCGTTTGTCGAGGATGTCCTCGACCTGGTTGACCTGCTCCTGATCATGACGGTCAGCCCGGGTTTCGGTGGCCAGTCGTACATCGAAACGATGGAGCCGAAGATCGCGAAGGCCCGCGCGATGATCGATGCGAGCGGCTTCGACATCGAGCTTGAGGTCGACGGTGGCATTGGCCCCGACACGATCGCCGGCGCCGCAGGCGCGGGCGCTGATGTGTTCTGCGCCGGCAGCGCCCTATGGCGTTACGACTCGTTCGCTGAGGGCGTCGCCGACCTGCGAGCCCGCGCCGAGGCGGCTTGGAAAGGCTGACCCACTACCTAGGCCTCACGGCTGGATCTGGGCGCGGGCAACGGTGGTCGCGACCGCCGCGCGCGACGACACGCCAAGCTTGGCGAAAATACGGGACAGATGCGTCTCCACCGTCTTGCGGCTCACGCTGAGCCGCCGGGCGATCTGCTGGTTGGTTTGGCCCTTGCCGACCAGCCTGGCGACCTCAAGCTCTCGGGGGCTCAGCGCGTCCAATCCAGCCGCTGCACGGTCAGCGTCACGCGGCATGCTCCAGCCGAGCCGTCGTTGCTCGTCGTCGGCCTGCGTGGACAGACCGCGCGCGCCGGTGTCCGTGAACAGCTGCCCGGCCCGGTCGAGCTCGTCTCGCGCCCTGCCTCGGTCACCGGTCGCCGCGAGGGCGGTGCCGGCAAGCAGGTGGGCGCGACCTGCGTCGATACGATGGCCTACCTTGTTGAACGCCGTTGCGGCCGCCAAGGCGTGTTCCGCGGCAGCGTTGGGATCGGTGGCGACCAGCGGGTGCGCGCGCGCGAGGAGCGCGAATCCTCTGGGCGCGAGCAGGCCGGGCAGGGCGCTCGCCTCCGCGCGGTCCGCCCAGGCGCGAGCGGCGCTGGCATGCCCCTGCGCCAGCTCAGCGCGGACCAGCATCTCGGCGAACTCGGCCCGCAAAGGGCTCGCTAAGCGCAGAAGCTCTAAGCCGCCACCCGCATCAGTGATGGCCTGGACACACCCCGCAGGATCTTCAGTGGCCAAGCGGGCCTCACCGAGCACCGCGAACGCGAACGCGGCCGCGGAGCCTCTGGCGGCTCCAGCCGTCCTGACCGCCTCCGTGGCGGCCCGCAGCGCCAGATCAAGGTCGCCGCTCGAGACCGCGACACGGGACTGCACCGCCAACACCATCGTGTGCAGCTCGTCACTCGCGAGCATCTGCGCGGCATCCACGGCATCGCTGCTGAAGGCGGCGGCTTGCGAGAGGTTGCCGAGCAGGCGGTGCGCGATAGAGAGTCCGGCGAGCAGCTCCGGTAAGGCGTAGCTATGGCCAGCCTCTCTGGCCAGCCCGAGGCCTCGCGTGAAATGCCGGAGCGCATCGTCATGGCGCTCGAGGGTCAACTCGCCCCAGGCGAGCCAGATCAAGGCGGGCAGGCACGGGACAAGTTCGCCGTCGGGCAAGCTGTCAACCAGCGCGGTGGCCTCGTCCGCGCATGCCACCGCGCGGTCAATGCGCCCGGCGATGCAGCAAGAGTTGGCGAGGAACCCCAAGATCATGGCGTGAAGTGGCTGATCTTGCAGCCGCTTGGCCTCGGTGAGCGCCTGCTCTGCCCACCCGCAGCCAGCCTCGATGTCACCCTCCATCTGGCTCGTTGACGCGAGCCCGAGCTGGAGGGTCGCCGCCTGGGGGGCGGCGTCGCCTGGCAATGCCGCCAGCTCGCGTAGGAGAAGCGTCCGCGACTCAGCGTGATGACCCAATAGCCGCTCGGCCAGCGCGCACCATGTTGCGGCCTCGATCCGGCTGGGGGACGGCTGGGGCGGGAGGAGCCGCAGGACTTCGTGGAGCGTGTCGCGGCTGTCGTGGAGCTGCCCAGCAAGGCTCAATGCTCGGGCCAGGCTCATGAGCAGCTCTAACCGCACCGTAGCCTGGTCACCCTGCACACTGCCGTCCGCTGTATCAGGCAACAGGCGCACCGCCGCAGCCAGCCAATGAGCCGAGGTGGCTGGCGCCCGAACCATGGTCTGGCGCGCCGCCTCCGCGAGCATCCTGATTGCGGCCTGGTCACCAGGGCGCGCGGCCAGCTCGACGTGATGCGCGCGCTCGACCACTGAGGCTCCCCGGGCCGCGAGCGCACCCGCCGCCCTCGCGTGCGCGGCCAGGCGCCAGCTTTCCCCAGCAGTCTGGTAGGCCACCTGCCGCATAAGCGAGCAGCGGTAGCGAAAGCGCCTGACGCCGGCCGGCCGGACGAGGTCACGGGCGACCAGCTCGTCGATCGCCATCAGTGCCTCGGCCTCATCCACCTCGGCGATCATGGCGGCGAGCTCAGGCTCGAACGGGTCCCCAGCCACCGCCGCCGCTTGCGCCACCACCTGCGTGACCGCTGGGAGCGCCTCGAGTTCCGCCAGCAGGGTCCCATAGACGGCAGGCGGCATGGCAGATACCTCTGCCTCGCCGCAATCCGCAACCGTTGAGGCCGAGTCGCCGCGAGTCCGCGCGAGCGCCTTCAGGTAGCGCGGGTTCCCCTCGCTGTGCAGGTACAGGGTGCGGCAATGGGAGCGGCTCACCGCGCATCCGAGCAGCTCCTCAGCCTCTTCGATGGTCAGCGGGCCGACATGGATGCGCTCGACCAGCGGATGGGAGGGAGCCCCTCCACCAACCACAGAGCCAGTAGCGCCGGCCAGCGCACTGCGCAGCCGTGGGTGCGCCTGGCGTGGGCGGTACGCCAGCGCCACGAGCACCGGGGCGCTGGGTGGGTGGCGCAACAGATGCCCGAGCAGCTCAATTGACGCGGAGTCCGCCCAGTGGACGTCGTCGAGCGCAAGCACCAGCCCATTCGGGGCCGCGAGCGCCTCAAGCGCGAGCCGCACTGCCCGGTGCAGGCGGTACCGCTCGGCGTGTGGCACGTCGGCGGGGCTGAAGCCTTGTTTGGCCAGAGAGGGAAAGAGCGCAGCGAGCAAGCTGGCACAGCTCGGGTGCAGCGGTTCCAACCGCCGTGCGAGGTGGTCATCGAGAGCCTCGACCACCATCTTGAATGGCGCCTCACGCTCAAACTCCGACGCCCGACCGGCGAGCACAAGGTAGCCATTCCGCTCGGCCCGCGCGCGCAACTCGGCCAACAGGCGGCTCTTGCCAATCCCGGGCTCTCCGACGATCTCCAGGAACCGAGCTGCTCCTAAGCGCGGCACAGCGAGCGCTCGATCCAGCTGCATCAGCTCCTGCTGCCGGCCAACCAGCGGCCGGTCACCCTCACGGGGCGCGCGGATTGACGTCATTGTCATCGTGCCCTCCGCTGTGCTGCGGTCGGCTGGCCGGGATACTCACCATGGTGGCGCCGGCGGGTTGACGATGGGTTGAAAGCCCGCTGAAGGTTGGATTGCGCCAGCCGGCGCGGTGGCATGGAGTCAGGGCGCGCAAGCCAGCAAAGCTCGCGGAGCTTGATAGCTCAGATGATGATCGTGGTGCCGTCGAAACGGGTGATCGTGAAAGAAGCATCCTCATTCGTCGTGGCTTTCTGGTCACGCAGGATGCCGATCGCGAGCGCCTCGCCGAGCCTAGCGCCCTCGGTGAAGCCGGTACGCCAGTGCATCCCAGCCATGTTCCGGTCCGAAGCGGCCTGCCGCAGCGCTCGGCCCGTGACCCGTCGATCCCGCATCATGGCAATGCTCCTTCCTCGCTGTCTCTGCTGCGCTGAGTACGCGTTTCGCTGGGGAGCCCGTGACTAGGCGGCGGCTTGGGCCGCCTGCAGCGCGCGGAGGCGGGCGAGGCCCCTGGACGTGAGGGACTTCACGGTGCCGACGGGGCAACCCAGGAGGTCGGCGGTCTGCAGGGTGTCGAGATCTGCGTAGAACCGCAGGACAATCACCTGCCGCTGCCGGCTGGTGAGCTGGCGGAGAAGCCGGCGAACCTCGTCCTGCTCGACGACGTCATCGTCATGCGGTCGTGGGCCGCGCTTGTCCCCCGACCGTCTGCTGGCCTCGCGCAGCTCAAGCACCCGCCGGCGCCCGCCGTTACGGATCTGATTCACAACCGCTCGGCGGAGGTAGGGGCGCAGATCGCTGACCTTGCCGTTGCGCCAGTGGACGTAGACGCGGGCGAACGCCTCGCTCACCGCGTCCTCCGCGCGGTCCATGTCGCCGCAGAGCAGCCAGGCCAGCCGTATCGCATCGCGGTGAAGATCACGGAAGCGCAACGCAAAGACATCGACATCATCACCCGTCTCGCTCCGTTCCAGCACCCCTGCGCTCACGTCACGCCTCCTTTCAAGAACAGGATCGGCACTCCTTACGTGCTTCGGTAGTCGGGGAAATCCCTGATTGTTGCCCGCTCGCCACTTGGGCCGAGTGGGCCAAGGCCCGCGCCTCAACCGTCCGAGGCCCTCCTGGACCGCTGGCCACCCGGGCACCCCTTGAGCCGTTGGCCTTAGTGACAGCGGTTGCGACCGCGGCGCGAGAGTCCACGCCGAGCTTCGAGAAGGTACGGGACAGATGGGTCTCAACCGTCTTGTCGCTCAAGCTGAGCGTCCGGGCGATCTGGCGGTTCGTATGGCCCTCGGCGACCAGCTCGGCGATCTCCAGCTCGCGGGCGCTCAACGCGAGCACCCCGTTGGGCTCATGACCCCCGCGCGCTCCCGACCGGCCAAGTTGGCGCTGCTCGCGACGCGCCTGGTCACGCAGGCTGCGCGCGCCACAGGCGTCGAGCAGCGCCTCGGCTTGGCTTAGCTCGTCCAGCGCGCTAGAGCGCTCGCCGACCACCGCAAGCGCGGTGCCGGCCAACAGGTGTGCCCGGCCAGCCTCGAGCCGGCTGCCGACCTTCTGGAACGCTGCGGCAGCCGCCAGCGCGTGCTCCGCTGAGCCGGCAGGATCATGGCTGAGCAGTGTGTAGCTGCGAGCCAGCAGCGCGAATCCCGTCGGGGTGTTGAGCTCCAGCGCGGCTGCAGCGGCTTCGGCGCGCTCTGCCCACTGGTCGGCTGCGCCTGCGCAGCCACGGGCAAGCTCGGCCCGGACGAGCGCCTCATACGCCTCAGGGCGATCCGGGGCGTCCCAAGCTGGCAGCTGTGGCCCTCCCCACGCGTCGATGATCTCCTCGACGCAGCCCCCCGCGCCGCTAGCGGCAAGGCGCGCCCATGCGATCATCGACCGGGCGACCGACGCCCCACGATCGTTGACCTGCCCCGCGACCTCAAGCGCCTGCTGCCCAGCCCGCTCCGCCAGCTGGTAGTCCTCGGCCACGGCCGCGACGTAGGACTGCAGCCCCAACGGGATCCTCCGCAACGCCTCGCTATCCGTCAGAAGCGCCGCGTCCACCGCGTCATCAAGGGCTCGGGCCGCATCGTCAAGGCGCCCGAGCCGCCGGTACGCGAGGCCGAGCGGGGTGCACAAGGCGTGGGCGATGCTGGTCCGACCAGCGTGACGGGCGATAACGAGGCCCCGCTCCAGGTGGCGGATGGCATCGTCGTAGCGCTCTAAGTGCAGCTCGCTCCATCCGAGCCAGGAAAGGCTATACAGATGGCTGGCGAGCACGCCATCCGGCAGCGCGTCAACCCGCGGGGAGGCCTCGCGCACGCACGTGAGCGCCCGATGGATATCCCCGGCGGTCAGGCTGGCGTACGCCACCGCGGCGAGCGCGCTCGCCACCAGCAGCGGATCCTGGCAGCGCCTCGCCGCAGCCAACGCCTCCTCGCCCCACGCCCGGTTGGCGTCTAGCTCCTCCCGCGAGCCGGAGCGCGCGCTGGTCGCCAGCACAAGCTTGAGGCCGATGCTGGCGTCCGTCTCCGGGCCGGGCAACGCCGCAAGCTCCGCGAGCAGGAGCGCACGGGACTCCGCGTGCCGCCCGAGCATCCGCTCTGTGACCGCGCAGAACGTCACGGCCAGCGCACGGCGGTCAGAGGACCCGGGTGGCAGCAGCGGCAGGATCTCATGGAGCGTGTCACGGCTGGCGTGCACACGCCCAGCGCTCAGCAGCGCCACGGCCAGCTCAAACAGCAGCTCGGCCCTGCGCGCCACTTCCCCGCCACTCTCTGTATTGGGGGACTCTCCCCAACCCCTTGCATTGGGGGACTCTCCCCAACCCCTTGCATTGGGGGACTCCCCCCAACCCCTTGCATTGGGGGACTCCCCCCAACCCCCTGCCTGGGGGGACTCCCCCCAACCCCCTGCCTGGGGGGACTCCCCCCAACCCCCTGCATTGGGGAGCAGCCTTAGGGCCGCCCGCAGCCAGTGCGCGGCGGTCGCTGGCGCCCGCGAGCGCGTCGCCCGCGCGGCCTCCACAAGCACTGCGATAGCCGCTTCGTCGCCCACCCTGGCGGCGCGCGCGACGTGGTGCGCGCGAGCGACGGCCGGAGCATTGGCTGCGGCGAGCGTGGTCGCTGCCCGTGCGTGTGCGGCAAGCCGCCAGCCCGCGCCAGCGGTCTCGTACGCGACGCTGCGCACGAGGTGGTGCCGGTAGCGGAACCGCCCTGGAGAGGCAGCTGGCCGGATGAGGTCGGCAGCGAGCAGCTCATCGAGCGCGGCAAGCGTCTCGTCTTCGCCGAGCCCGGCGACTGCGGCGAGCAGCTCCAGCTCGAAAGCGTCCCCAGCCACCGCCGCGGCATGGGCGACCAGCTGGCCGGTCTCCGACAGCGCGTGGAACTCGCCAAGCAGGGCGGCCTGCACGGCTGCCGGGACCGGCGCATTCGCATCGCCGCATGGAGGGATCGGCGCGCTGGCCCCGCCGCGCGCCCGCGCCAGCGCCCTGAGGTAGAACGGATTGCCGCCACTGTCCCGGTACAGCGCCCGCCGCTGCCTGCGGCTCATCCCCTCACCAAGCAGCTCGTCGGCCTCCTGAGCGCTCAGCGGGCCGACCTCAAGCCGCTTGGTGAGCCTATCGCCGGCCAGGGCGGCGCTCAGCCGCGCTGGCACCTGCCGGGGGCGGTACGCGAGCACGAGCAGCATTGGCGCAGGCACCGGGTTGCGCAGCAGGTGCACGACCAGCTCAACTGACGCCTCGTCAGCCCAGTGCAGATCGTCCAGGACAAGCACGAGCCCCCCCAGGGGGGTGATCTCCTCAAGCAGCGCCCGCACCGCCCGATGCACGCGGTAGCGCTCGACCTCAGCGCCGGTGGCGTGCCAGGCGAGGGAGGGGAATACCGCCGCAAGCGGCTCTCGCAGGTCAGCGCCGATCCGCTCAAGCCGCCTCGGGTCGATCGAGGCGAGGTGATCGTCCATCGCCTCCACGAGCACCCCGAACGGTGTCTCGCGCTCAAACTCGGCCGCCCGGCCCGCCAGGACGAGCTGTCCAGCACGCTCAGCGCGCACCGAGAACTCGGTGAGCAAGCGTGTCTTGCCGATACCCGGCTCCCCCACGACCTCCACCGCGCGTGGCCCCTGAGCGCGCGGCCCAGCAAGAGCCGCACCGAGCCACGCGAGCTCGGCCTGCCGCCCCACCAGCCGATCGTCGGGACAATGCGGTGCGGGAGCTTGGAGCTGGGGTCGTTCGTGGTGCTCCAGAGGGTGCCCCGAGGGCACCTCCGAGGCGCGCGAGGTCATCACCTCTGCGCTGCCGTTACGGGAAGCCCGCATGGTTCGTCTCCTGTCCACCCTGGAACAGAGCGTTCACGGAGGCCCGCTGATACATGAGCTTTGGGGACCGGTGATCCCGGTTGCCGTGCGTAAGCGTTAGGCAGGCCTGTCGGCGACGAGGCGCCCGCCGGCCAGCTCCACCCGCCTGGTGACGCCGATACGGTCCACAAACTCCCGGTCGTGCGAGACCACCAGCAGCGTGCCGTCGAAAGCGAGCAGCGCCTGCTCAAGCTCCTCCTGCGCCTCCAGGTCAAGGTGGTTGGTTGGCTCGTCCAGCACCAGGCAGTTCGCGCCCTGAGCCATGAGCACCGCCAGGCCGAGGCGGCATCGCTCCCCCGGCGAGTAGGTGGTGACGGGACGGTGGACGTGCAGAGCGCCGAGGTCGAATTTGGCCAGCAGCGCCCGGGCCTCGGCCTGGGGCATGGGCACGCGCTGCTGGAAGATCGACAACCCGCTGGCGCCGTTCGCCAGGTCGATCCCGCTCTGGCGTAAGACGCCGACGCGAACGCCGTTGCCGAGGCGGACCGTCCCCGCATCGGGGGCCACGGCCTTGGTGAGCAGCGAGATCAGGACGCTCTTGCCAGCGCCGTTGTGGCCTTGGAGGACCAGCCGGTCCCGCCAGTACAACGCCAGCGACAGCGGGCCGAGCGTGAACGCGCCGTAGCGCTTGCGGGCGTCGCGGAGCTCGGCGACGAGGTCGCCGCTGCGCGAGGCCCGCGACAGGTCAAGCCGCAGCTCCCAACCAGTACGCGGCTCTTCGGGCGCCTCCAGGCGCGCGAGGCGCTGCTCCAAGGCCTTCATCGACTTGCCGGCCTTCTTCGACATCCTCTGCGCGAGGAAGTGGGAGGCGAACTTGTCGTTGTCCCTGGCTGGGCGCCGGTCCTTGGTCCTCGACGCCTTCGCCCGCTGCTCACGGACGGCGGTTTTCAGGCGGGCGACCTCGTCGAGGTAGCGCTGGTAGCGGGCGGACCGCGCCGCGCGCAGGCGCTGACGGGCCTCGCGGTACTCCGCGAATGTCACGCTGAAGGTCGCCGCGGTGTGATCATGCTCGTCGATCTCAACGATGTCGGTGGCGGTCGCGTCGAGGAACGCGCGGTCGTGCGAGACGAGCACGAACGCCCCATCGCTCGTGGCGATGAACTCGGCGAGCAGGTCGAGCGCCTCCAGGTCGAGGTTGTTGGTCGGCTCGTCGAGGAGGTACAGCCCGAACCGCGAGGAGAGGATGCCCGCGAGGCCGACCCGCACCTGCTGCCCGCCGGACAGCTCCGTGACCGGCCGGTTGAGCAGGGAACCAGGCAGTCCAAGCCTCGCCAGAGCCCGCTCGATACGGCCGGGCAGCTCGTAGCCGCCCAGGGCCGTGTAGCGATCGACGGCGTCGGCATAGGCGTCGGCGGCGGCCGCATCATCCGCAGCCAGCGCCTGCTCCAGCTGGCGAAGGCGCTGCTCCAGCTCCAGCACGCCCGCGCGCTGTTTCAGGTATGCCTCAACCGTCCCGCTCCCGGCGGGAAGGTAGTCGGGGAGGTAGTCCTGAGGCACGTACGCGACGGTCGCGCCCGGGGCGGTGCGGACCGAGCCAGCGTCCGGCGCGATCAGCCCCGCCGCCAATCTGAGCAACGTCGACTTCCCCGAGCCGTTGACGCCGACGACGGCGGCGCGGCTGCGCGCGCCGATGGAAAGGCTCACCTCGCGGAGGACCAGGCGTTGCTCGAATGACTTGCTGACCTGGGAGAATGTAAGCACGGATCACCTCGGGACGTGGGCGCGGGAGGGGGGCGAGGGCGCGCTCAATGCCACCGTGACGGTGCGGCGCGCGTCAGCCGAGGGTCAGCATGGCGCCCAGGGTAGCGCGGTTGAGGCCTACCAGGGCAGCACGGACCAGCCGCCAGTCCGGGCATAGCCACCCGCACAGGCCAGAGCGGCGTACCATGAGATGATTCACGATGCGCAGATCGGTAGCCTCTCACATCACTTGACAGCGAGGAGGGGCACACGCAAGCTCACAAAGCGACATGGACAACGCGCCAGACCCCGAGGCCCTGGCCTTGCCATAACGCTCACGCTGACTGCAGACGTTGGTGAATGGACTACAGCGATGAATATCGTTCAAGCACAACCCCAGCCGGCCACCCCAGGGGGCTACTTGTGCGTTATCGTGGCAGCCATCGTCGTGTTCGCCTCTTTTCTGTTGTGGCGGGGAGCAAAAACACGCTGGAAAAAAGACGGCCACTGGGGCAGGAAAGGGCTGGGCGCCGATTTGAGGGCGATAGGCATGGTCGCTCTGGTCGGCATTATTCTCGGCTTAATCTTCCTACGGGCAGAAATCCTGCCAGTCCGCCCAGAGGGCTACTCGTGCCTCATCGCGGCGATCATTGCCGTGGTCGCCTCCTTGATCCTATGGCGAGGAGCAAAAGCGCGCTGGAAAAAGGACGGGCACTGGGGTAAAGGGCTGCACCACGATATGATCGCGATGGCGATGATCGCCGCCATCATCGGTTTTTTCCTCCTGCTGGTCAACGGCCGGGTTGAGGGCATACGGGCCGGAGGGATACCACCAGCACCGCCCCAAGAAATTGCCCCGGCGAGCATTCATCAGTAACCATGGGCATGCCCTCGGAGGGAGAACATTCATGAGTATTATGCTGCTCGCCGTTCCCGTGTTTATGCTCGTGCTCGTCGGTGTGGTCTTGGTCGGCGTCTGGGCGCTGTGCTCCGCCTTCTCGTGGGCAGAGCGCTCCGGCCTCAAGTCGTTCATAGCCCGGGAGATCCGCGACTACGATCACGTCCGCCAAGCCCCGTGTGGCTGCACCGGCTGGCTGCGTTGTTGCGAGGATCACCGGCGGCAGCTTCCACCTCACCACCAACGCCCCTGACAGGCGTCCGGCCGCGATGCCCCGGCCGATCCTGTGGGCAGCCCAGTTGTACGCCCCTGTAATTCCCGCGTAGGGTGTGCGGGTCGCAGTCCCGCTGGGGGTAATCGCCGGCTCTTGTCACAGGTATGTGGTTGGCTATCCCCGCACCGCACGACAGGGGGAGGCCGTCGATGCTTACGAGGGACCGGCTCAAGGCGTTCACGTATGTGACCGTCGAGAAAGCGTGGCTCTACCGCGCGATCACGCGCGCGTTCATGGCGGCGAAGGAGCAGTTCGGGATCCATCTCCGCCCCGACGACCTGGTCAGGGCGCTCAACGGGCCGGAGTGCCCTGAGCCGGTGGACCGGGCTGGGATCGACCCGGCGCTCACGCAACTGGTCGAGTGGGGCAACCTCGCTGCCCACCCGGACACCGCCGAGGTCGCGACCGTTGAGGAGTTCTACCGCGAGCGGCTCCTCTACCAGCTCACTCCCGCCGGGGAGGCCGCCGAGCGCGCGCTCGCGGTCTATGACGAGACACTCGTCCAGCCGGGCGAGCTCCAGGCCGCCGCGCTTGGCGACATCCGGGACTTGCTCCGTGAGCTTGCGGCCCTCGCCGCCGCGGATCCTCCCGACGACGGCAAGGTGCACCGCACGCTCATGAGCCTGCGGACCCGCTTCGACGAGCTGACCGCCCGCGCCCAAACGTTCATGGGCAGCCTGCAGCGCACGATCGATCTTCAGGGCATCGACCTCGACGCGTTCTGCGCCTACAAGGACACCCTCATCGACTACCTGGAGCGGTTTATCGGCGAGCTGGTGATGGCAACCGACGAGATCGTCGACGCCATCGCCGACGTCGAGGCCCAAGGGGTTGAGGCCCAAGGAGTTGAGGCCCTCCTGCGGCTCGCCGCGCGCCGTGACCTGATCGACGCGCTCTCGCCGACCGCTGAGGACCATGACCAGGCAGTCGAGCGGTGGCAGCGGCGCTGGGCGGGGCTGCGCATGTGGTTCGTGCGGGAGGGTGGCCGCCAGTCGCAGGCTGACGTGCTGCGTGCCCGCGCCCGGTCGGCGATCCCGGCGCTGCTGGCGGCCGTGGCGAGCATCAACGACCGGCGGGTCACACGCACCGACCGGGTCACCGACCTCCGCGCGCTGGCCCGCTGGTTCGCGCAGACCGACCGGGACGCGGATGCGCACCGCCTCTGGCGGGCGGCCTTTGGCCTGGCCCCGGCGCGTCACCTGCAGATCGACGCCGACACGCTTGAGGCCCGGGACGCCGAGCCGGTGCCGCCCCAGACCAGCTGGCTCGCCGCTCCACCCCTGCGGTTGTCGCCCCGCTTGCGGGCCACCGGCCGGCACGCCCGCCGCGGCGGCCCGAGCCGAGTGGTCGACCGCAGCGCCGAGAAGGCACTGCTCGCCGCGCAGACCGAGGCCGAGGCTGCTCAGATCGCCGCCGCCCGCGCGCGGTTGGCCACTGGGCGGCGGGTCCGGCTGTCTGACCTCGGCGACCTCGACCCGCAAGCGTTCGGACTCTTCCTCGACCTGCTCGGCGAGGCGCTGACCCGCAAGGTGCGGCCAAGCGACCGGGTCGAGACCCGCTCGGCGGATGGCACGCTCGACATCCTCCTCGAGCCAGCTGGAGACAGCGCGACCGCAGTGATCCGCACCTCCGGTGGCGAGCTCTCAGGTCCCGACCACTGGCTTGTCATCCGCGACAGCCTCGCCGAGCCCGGCGGGTGGGGATCATCAGAGGGGCTGGCGTCATGACTGAGCACGCCAATATCCCCGAGCCTGCCGCGCCCGTTTCAGCCAGCGCAGCTGCCCCAGGGGCGCGCCGGGCGTTGCGGGCGGTTTCCCCCGGCAGCGGGCTCGATCAGGCGGTGGCCGCCGAGCGCCGGCGGGCGCTGCGGGCGCTGCTCCGGACCCCATTGCTCACCAGCCGTGGCCCGGACCCGGCCGCCTTCGGGCTCGTGCGCCGCCACGCGCCGTGGCTGCGGGAGTGGCTCGCCCGCAACGCGGGCTGGAGCCTCTACGTGGACTCCGAGCTCGCTCGGCTCCGCAAGGTCCCCGCGGACACCAGGGACGGGAGCCGGCCGGCCCGCGCCCGCCGTGGCGACCCGCCCTTCACCCGCCGCCGCTACGTGCTGGTATGCCTCGCGCTCGCCGTGCTGGAGCGGGAGGACCGGCAGACCGCCCTGGGGCAGCTGGCGGAGCGGCTCGTGGCGCTCGTGGCCAGCGACCCCGCGCTCGCCGAGGCTGGCGTGACGTTCGACCTGTCCGGCCGCGACCAGCGCCGCGACCTTGTCGCGGTCGTCCGGCTGCTGCTCGATCTGCGGATCCTGGTCCGCGTCCATGGGGACGAGGAGGCCTACCTCGCCGAGCGCGGCGACGCGCTCTACACGATCAACCGGCCAGCGCTCGCAGCGATGCTGTCGGTGAAGCGCGCCCCGTCGACCGTCGAAGCCCACGACCTCGAGGCGCGCCTAGCGGCGATCACGGAGGAGCCGCTGCCCGACACCGACGAGGGGCGCACCCGGCGGCTGCGGTCGCGGCTGACCCGCCGGCTGCTCGACGACCCCATCGTGTACTACGACGACCTCGACGACGGCGAGCTGGACTACCTGCATCGCACACGCGCGCGGATCCTGGCCGAGATCACCGAGGCCACAGGCTTGATCGGCGAGGTCCGCCGCGAGGGGATCGCGATGGTCGACGACCGCGGCGACCTCACGGATGTCGGCCTGCCCGAGGAGGGCACCGACGGCCACGTCACGCTCCTGATCGCTGAGCATCTCGCCGACCACGCCCGGCGAGCGCCCGGAAGCCCAGTCGCCAGAGCCGCGCTCCACCGGCATGTCGCCAGCCTGATCACCGCCCACCGCTCCCACTGGCGCCGCGGGGTCACTGAGCCAGGCGCCGACGCGGCCTTGGCCGACGCCACGATCGAGCGGCTGGCGGCCCTGGGGCTCGTCCGCTTGGAGCCCGACGGCGTCGTCCCGCTGGCGGCGATCGCCCGCTTCGCGCTCGACGAGCCCAAGTGTGATGGGCTCGATGGGAAGGAGGCTCGGCCGTGACCGCGATCCTGCAACCGCCGCCTGCGGCGACCCCGCTTCCCGCACCGGCGCGCGAGCGCTGGCAGCCGTTGCGCGGCGGCCTGCTCAACCTCTACCGCTACGACTACGAGGAGTTCCACTTCGAGCAGGGCCGCTTGCTGCTCCGCGGGAACAACGGCACGGGCAAGTCCCGGGTCCTCGCGCTGCAGCTGCCGTTCTTGCTGGATGGGGACACAAGCCCGCACCGCCTGGAGCCCGACGGCGACCCGGCGAAGCGGATCGAGTGGAACCTGCTGCTCGGGCGCTATCCCGACCGGCTGGGATACACATGGCTGGAGTTCGGGCGCCGCGACGGCGAGGGAGCCGAGCGCTTCGTGACCATCGGCTGCGGGCTCCACGCGGTCGCCGGGCGCGGGCTGGCGGCCAAATGGTTCTTCGTCACCCGCCAGCGCATCGGCCAGGACCTGTTCCTCCAGCGGCCGAACGGCGCGGCGCTCACGCGTGACCGGCTGGTCGAGGCGCTCGGCGAGCACGGTGAGGTGTTCGCCACCGCGACCGCGTACCGGTCCGCCGTCGACCGGGCGCTGTTCGGGCTCGGTGAGCACCGCTACGGCGCGCTCGTCGACCTGCTTATCCAGCTGCGGCAGCCGCAGCTGTCCCGGCAGCTTGACGAGCGCCGCTTGTCGGCGGCGCTGTCCGAGGCGCTGCCGCCGCCCTCGCCGGCGATCATCGCCGACGTCGCCGAGGCGATGCGCAGCCTTGAGGCGGACCGCACCGCCCTCGACGCGCTCTACGCCGCCGGGGCTGGGGTCAACGCGTTCCTCACCGAGTACCGCCGGTACACGCAGATCGTCGTGCGGCGGCGGGCCGCGGAGGTCCGCAGCCTGCAATCCGACTACGAGACCACGATGCGCAAGCTGCGCTCTGCCGAGGGCGACCGTGATGTGGGCGCCGAGCGCCTGCATGGCGCGAGCGCGCGCCTCGGGCAGCTGGCCAGGGACGAGGCCGCGGCTGAGCGAGCCGTCCAGACGCTGGCCGGGAGCGACCGGATGCGCAGCGCTGAGGCGCTGGACCGGGCACGCGCGGACGCCAAGGCCCGGGCGCGTGAGGCCGACGAGGCCGAGCGGGAGCGCGCCCGCGCCACGCAAACCCGTGACCAGCGGGACGCTGAGCATGAGACCGCTCGGGAGCGCGCTGAGGGCACCCGCGGGGAGGTGGAGGGCGCCGGCCGGGGCGCCCGCGAGCGGGCCGAGGCTGCGGGGCTGGCCGCCGCCCACGACCGGGCGTGCGCGCCGCTCGCGCTGCCCGACGGCGTCCGTGACGAGGAGGCCATAGAGCGCGCCAGCCAGGCCGCCGCGCGCGCCGTGGGGGAGCGCCAGCGGGCGGCCACGCACGTGAAACGGCTCCAGGAGCGCGTGGATAGCGCGGCCGAGGATCTGCGGCTGGCGCGGAGCGCCCAAGAGCTGGTCGCTGGCCAGCTCGACGAGGCGGTCGAGGCGCACCGGGCCGCCCATGATCACCTCGATGAGGCCACCGCCGCGCTGGGCCAGGCGTACCGGGCGTGGGCCGAGGGTGTCCACGAGCTGGAGACGCCCGACCCGGACGGCGTGGTGTGGGAGCTTGAGCATTGGTCCCGCACCGGTGAGGGCGCCAGCCCGGTCGCCGAGGCCGTCGGCCAGGCGAGGACCGCCGCGACTGCCCGGCTGACCTGGCTGCGGGCCGACGCCGAGGGCCGGCTCGCCGACGCCGAGGCAGGCCTCGACGAGCTGCGTGCCGAGCATGAGCGGTTGCGCACCGGCGGGCACACCCCGCCGCCGGCCCCGCACACTCGCGCCGCCGAGTCCCGCGCCACCCGCCCTGGCGCCCCGCTATGGCTGCTCTGTGACTTCACGCCCGAGGTGGGCGAAGAGGCCAGGGCAGGGATCGAGGCCGCGCTGGAGGCGGCTGGCCTCCTTGACGCCTGGGTCACCCCCGACGGGCGGCTTCTTGACGCTGGCGAGCACGACACTGTCCTCGCCGCGGGCACCAGCCCGGCCCCGCGGGCGAGCCTGTCCGCCGTGCTCAAGCCCGCCGTGGACCGGGACGACCCCCAGGCCGCCGCGGTCGCCGACGACACCGTCACGGCGGTGCTCCGCCACATCGGCCTGCGGGGATCCGAGGGTGGCGATGCAGGCGATAGGGGACCAGTGTGGGTGGCCCCGGACGGGCGCTGGCAGGCCGGGCCGGCCCACGGCGCGTGGGCAAAGCCCGCCGCCGAGCACCTGGGCCAGGGCGCACGCGAGGCCGCCCGCCGCCGGCGGCTCGCCGAGCTGGCCGAGGCGATCGTGGCCGCCGAGCAGGCCGCTGGCGCGATCCGCGCCGAGCTGGACCACCTCGACCAGCGCCGGCAGCGCGCCGACGACGAGGTTGCCGCCGCCCCCGACGACACGCCCGTCCGGCAGGGGATGGCCGTGCTCGACGAGGCTGGCCGGGCGGTGCAGCGGCAACGGGCACGCCTCGCCGAGGCTGACGAGCAGGTCGCCCGGCGCCGGCAGGCGTTGGAGGACACGATCGGCGAGCGGGACACCGCCGCCGCCGACCTCGGCGTGACGGAGTGGCTCGGCAACCTCGCCGGGCTGCTGGAGGCAGTCGCGGCGTACCGTGAGGCGGTCGCGAACCTGTGGCCCACGCTCCGTGGCCACCTGAATGCCTGCCTCCAGGTCGGCGAGGCCGCCGGGCGCGCCCGCGAGGCCGCCGACGCCGAGGCCCGCCAGGCGGCGACCGCCGCCGACGCGGCCACCCGGGCGGCCGAGGCCGCCGCCGAGCGCGACACCCTGCAGGCGAGCGTCGGCGCGGAGGTCGAGGAGGTCCTCGCTGAGCTGGCGACCGCCCGTGAGCGGGTCGCCTCGGTGCGCGCCGAACTCGAGCAGACCCGTGAGGCGCAGGCCGAGGCCCGGACGGCGCTCGCGGTCGCCGAGCACGACATCGCCAGCCTCACCGAGACGCTCGCCAGCGACGCCCGCCGCCGGCAGGACGCGATCGACTCGCTCGAGGCCGTCGCCGGCACCGGGCTGCTCGGTGTCGCCCACCCTGAGCTCACCGACGTCGACCCTGATCCATGGTCGGTCGACCGGGCGGTCCGCACCGCCCGGCGGATCGAGCAGCTCCTCGCTGAGATCACGAGCGACGACCTCGCCTGGCAGCGCACGCAGCGAGGCATCCATGGCCACCTGCAGACCTTGGCTGACGCGCTGTTGCCGCACGGGTACGAGCCATCCGCGACGCTGGTTGACCAGGTGCTGGTCGTCACCGTGCCGTTCCAGGGGCGGACCTGCTCGATGACCCAGCTGCGGGACGCCCTGACGGACGAGATCGCCAGCCGCCAGTCGATCCTCGACGCGCGCGAGCGGGAGGTGCTGGAGAACCACCTCATCGGCGAGGTCTCAGCCCACCTCCACGACCTGCTGCGGGCTGGCGAGCAGTGGGTCGCCCAGGTGAACGCCGAGCTAGCGGCCAACCCGACGAGCACCGGCATGACGCTGCGGTTCGCCTGGCGGCCGGCGCCGGACGCACCCAATGGCCTCCCCGAGGCCCGCGCCCGGCTGCTGCGAGCCGGCGGGACCTGGTCACCGGCCGAGCGGCAAGCTCTCGGCGCGTTCCTCCAAGAGCAGATCCGCGCGGTCCGGGCCGCCAACGACACCGGCACCTGGCAGGAGCACCTCACGCTCGCGCTCGACTACCGCGCCTGGCACGCCTTCGACATCGAGCGCCGCCAAGACGGCGAATGGAAACGGCTCACCCGGCGCACCCACGGCACCGGATCCGGCGGTGAGAAAGCGATCGCGCTGACGCTGCCGCAGTTCGCCGCCGCCGCCGCGCACTACCGCAGCGCCGACCCTCATGCGCCGCGGCTGATCCTGCTCGACGAGGCATTCGTCGGCATCGACGCGGACATGCGCAGCAAATGTATGGGCTTGCTGACCGCGTTCGATCTCGACTTCGTCATGACCAGCGAGCGCGAGTGGGGCTGCTACGCCACCCTGCCCGGCGTCGCGATCTGCCAGCTCGCCACACGGCCAGGCATCGACGCGGTCGGCATGACCCGCTGGGTATGGAACGGCCACCAGCGCGTCCGCGCCGATGTCGTGCCAGCCCCGGCGGCGCCGCCGCAGGTTGATGTCGCCGACCAGGGCACACAGCCACAGCTCATATGACGCTGGCTCCCGGCGCCGGCTCCCGGCTGCGGGCGACGCTTGGCACGCCCGAGCTGGAATGGCTCATCGCCCGGGTGCGCCAACGGCTGGAGCGCGGCCAGCCGATCCGCGGAACCGCGGTCCTGCGGGATCCGACCACCGCGCAGCGCGCCGCAGTCGAGGCGCTGCTGGGCCGGACCCCTCGTGCGGGCACCACGCTCAGCGTGGACCTAGAGGAGCTTGACGAGCTGATCCGCTACTCCCAGCTGGCCGACGGGCTCGCGGACGCGGTGGGGCGGCTGTGCGGACCGGTCACCAACCACGCCGCGCTCGCCAGCCGCCGCGAGCAGGCGTGGGCTGACGCCGTGGCAGCGGCCGAGCGGCGCATCGGCGGCCGTGGGCCGCTGCAGGAGTGGTTGGCGGACATCGTCGCCTCCGGGCTGCTGCGCCGCGCCGCCCGCGGCGATCCAGCCAAGGGTGCTCTCCTGCTCGACCAGGCGCTAACCGTCACAGATCGGCTGCCAGCCACGGGGATCGCGATCGCCGAGCTGGCCGCAGGCACCCTCGGCGACGCCCACGCCCTGGACCGCGGCCGGCCGGCCGGGACCCTGGCAGTCCACGCCGCCGCCCGGCTCGGCGACGTGGACCTAGACGCCGAGGGCAACGACCGCCGCGACGCCTGGGCCGCGGTCGGGGTGTACTGCGACGAGCTGAGCGCCCCGGCCCTGGCCCTCAACCTGCGCGCCGATGGCGGCTCGCTGACCGGGCGTGTCCTTGCGTTGTACGCCGACAACGGCGAGCCCGCCCGGTTGAGCCTGCGCCAACTCCTCCGCCACCCACCGACGTTTACGCGTGCGGTCACCGGCCCCCGGGTGTTCGTCTGCGAGAACCCCACGGTGGTCGCCGCAGCCGCAGCCCGGCTCGGCGCCACCGCCGCCCCGCTGGTCTGCGTCGAGGGCCAACGCAAGACCGCTGCCCGCGTGCTCCTCGACTTGCTGCGCGCCGCAGGGATCGGGCTGGCGTACCACGGTGACTTCGACTGGGGCGGCATCCGTGTCGGCAACGTCATCCACCGCGATCACCACGCCCGCCCCTGGCGCTTCACCACCGCTTACTACCAGGCCACAACCGGCGGCACCCCCCTGCACGGCAAACCCGTCACCGCCCGCTGGGATCCTGATCTCGCTCCTGCGCTGTCCCACACTGGTCGCGCCATCCACGAGGAGCAAGTCCTCGACGACCTCCTGGATGACCTCGCATAATGCTGTGCGCGATCGCTCAGCGCCTCCACCGGTGCGCCTCCCCGTCTTTCGCGTAGGGCCTGAATCCAGGGAAGAGCAAGTTAAGGCGCTTAGCCCTCAACCTCTGCTCGTCCAGGTAGAGCTCTTCGAGTTGCGCCACCATCTCTGGTGGCACCTCAAGCTCGGCCGCCATCGCGAGAATCGTGTTCCGCTCTCCAGCGTCCAGCTCCCCGTCGGCGCAACAAGCCCTTATTGAGTCATAGACAAGCGTCCTCGCCCAGTTGATGAATTCCGCGAAGGTGGCCGTGCTCTCGTTGATAACCTGGCGAACTTCATCATCCGCAGGGTAGATTTTTAGCTCTTCTACCAGCTCATCGGCCCCTCCGGACGCGGCGCAGAAACCGAGGATCCAGTCCCGCTCCGCCGACGTCAGTTCGCCTCCACCCTTGGCGCAGATCAGAAGGCACTTAAAGTAGCTTACATAATCAACGCTGTCGGGCTTGTAGTCATACCCACGCTCATGTCTCAGAACCCACAGATCACCAATATCTAGCGTCGCCATTTCTTCTCCCTTCTTGGCTATGCACTGGCAGTGACGTCGTGTATGGACGTCCTTACATGGCACGTAATGAGCATCTGCCTGCACTCGACGCCCATGTAGGTGAACTCCTTGGCGCCATGCCGGTGGCGATGATCCGGGAGCCCACGTCTTGCCCGGGAGCGACCTGACTGAGTCACCCGCTGGCGCCATACTCAGCCGTGCGGGACAAGACGGCAATGCCGCTTATAGGCATACATATATGCCGTCAGATGGCAATGTCGCGTTCATGCGCGCCGATATACTTGGCAAGGGTAATCAGCGGGGGTGCGAGGCGTGGAAGGTCAGTGGTCGGCGACGCCATACCAGTCAAGCGCGGATCCCTGGGCGGTGGCAGAGAGCCATGGGCCGTAAGACGCTCATTCGCTGACCGAGATAGCCGTTCGCGTGAAGCAAGAGGGATGAACGCAATGCAGAAGATGCTTAAGGCGCTCAAGTCGGTGCCGTTAGAATTCAGAGAGTTCGCGTTTCGGGGCAATATGCTCGACCTGGCGGTGGCCGTCATTTTAGGCATCGCGTTCGGCGCAGTGGTGAACTCGCTGGCCGAGGATGTGCTCCTGAACCTCATCGCAGCCGTGGCAAGCAAGCCCGATTTTAGCCAGTTAACGTTTACTCTCGGCAGGGGGGTTATCCGGTACGGCGCCTTCCTCACCGCAGTCGTGAACTTCTTTATCGTGGCGTTCGCCTTGTTCCTGATCGTGCGCCCAGTCAACCGGGCACACCCGTATAAGGAATGTCCTTACTGCATGACGGAGGTCAGCGATGAGGCGACTCGCTGCAGCGCTTGCACGAGCCGGTTACAGTAGTTTGTTAAATCCGGCTGTCACCGAGAATCTTCGCCAGCCGGGTATGCCGGTACGAGAAGAGACGCTCAAGGTCTTTACGCACGAAGAGGTTGTGGAGCAGGCGCCCGCCGGGCACGGCATAGCAGACGTCATCACGAGCAATCGTCTGCCCTCGGTCGGCGATGAAGGTGTGCTCGTGCACCCAGCGTCGGAAGGGGCCACCGCGTTGCTCATCGACAAACCGAAATGGTGGCTCCCACGCCGTAATCTCACTGTCCCAGCGCGCTGGAACCCCGCGTAGACGGAATTGGTAGCGGATGCGAGCGCCCACGCCCATGTCAATTGGGCGTGGCGTGAGGACGCGCAGCCGCAGCCACGGAGGCGTGATCGACTCGAGGTTGTGGGCGTCGGAGAAGAATTCGAAGACCTCTTCGATCCTTTGCGCGACGCGTAGCTCGGTCCTCAGGCGAAAGATCCCCCCAGGGCGCCGCTCGATCCGCAGGACATCCGGGTCGTCGCGCGAGTGCACGCCTGCCACTATGACGAGCCAGGACGGCACCGTCATCCCTCAGGCTGAGACCGCCAAGCGTGCCGGGCACGCCTGGCGGCTCGCCCTCACCCAAGGAGCGTCGGGAGGGTACACAGCCGCTCATGCAGCTCGCACACGGCGTGGCCAGGTTTGGTGAGCGCGCCGAGGGTGCGGTCGAGGGAGGTGAGACGTTGGCGCGCGGTCTCACGCAGCGAGTCGGGGGGAATGGTGTCTAGGACAGCCATCGCGAGGTCAGCGGCTTGATCGGGGCGGCGATGTTGAGCTTCGCTGGCGGCGAGGAGGAGGGTGGCGGCGGCCCATCCGGGCCGGCCGAGAGTGGTCTGCTCCAGTGACGCCTGCGCGTGGGTGGCGGCGTGAGCGGGGTCCTCCAGCACGAGGCAAGCCTCGGCGGCATGGAGCTCGAACTCGGCCACGTCAAACCCAAACCGTCCTGGCTGCTCGCCGTCCGGGTCAGCGTCCAACTCATCGCGCGCGGCGGCCAGCACCCGCTCAACCTCGGATCGATGCTGGGCTCCCAGCCGCGCCAACGCTGGCAGCTCAGCCCAGGCGAGCGTCTGCGCCCGGCTCAGGCGAGTGGTGGTGTACTGCAAACCCTTCCGGGCGAGGTCGAGCGCGTCCGTGTAACGCTGCTGGTAACGGGCGAGCATGCTCTGCGCGCCTAACGACCAGCAGACCAGCCGCGCATCGCCAGCGCTGGCGCCAAGCTGCTCTGCGGCTCCAAGGTGGATGGACGCGGCCGGATAGTTGGCGAGATGAAAGGCGAGGTTCCCGAGCAGCGCGGACAGCCATCCGGCCAGGCGCCGCAGGTCATCGCGAGCGGGGGCGGGCTGAGCCTGGCTGAGCATGCCGGCCACCAGGGCTCGGCAGCGCTGCACTTCGGTGGCGAGTATGCCAGGCTGATGGGCCGAGTAGGCCAGCGCGTAGCACTCGATAGCTCGCTCAACCTGCTCACGGGTGAGCAGGCAACCAGCCGGGCCTTCGACCTCCAGACCCAGCTGGATGGAGTCGCAGACCGCGGCCAGAGCCGCTGCTCCGTTGGCGCTGCCGGTGTTCGGATGCATGGCCGCCTCTCCGCGCTGGGGGACGAGGTCGCCTCTCACCGGCTTCCCCACCTGAGCGCGACTGCGCCTCACGCAATCAGCCGTATGCGCGGTCTTGGGTGCGGGTGCCGGCAGGCCGAGCTGATCGGGCGCCACCTGGTAGAGGCGGCATAACGCATCGACGTACTCACTGCAGGGCAGCAGCTTGCCATGCTCCCAACGGCACACCATGGAGCTGTTGAGCGCGGGAACGGCCAGCCCATCGGCAAGGTAGAGCGCGGCGATGCCGTCGATGACCTGCGCGCGGGTCCAGCCATGAGCGAGCCGCCATGCCTCCAGCAGCGTCACCTCGGGAAGCTCGTCGACGATCTCGGCGGCAATGGACTCCACCTCCCAACCGGCCTGTTGGCCCCGCTGGCGAATGCGCTTCGCGCTACAGGTGATCTCTGCCCGCCGTCTGCGGCTGACCTTTCGCATCCTGCACCCCCCGTTACTGCGTGGTCTTGCCCTTGTAAGGAGTCTATGCGGCTCACACGTACACGACATTGCCGACTAGTGGCAATATTTATATCTATGGGCGGCATTGTGTGTTTGCCCCGCCCGGTGGAGGATGGCGCAGCGCGTATCGCCTAGGAGAGCTTTCCAGATAGATGAGGGGTGACGGCTGGGCTCGCAGTTCATCACCTCTTTACCGTTTCTCATTCTTTTACTGCAACCTGTGAGCGCGATGAGCGATTGGAGGCATCAACAATGACAACAACCGAAACCGCACAATCCGACATTAGCCTCAACGGCGAAAGACCACAACTCACCCTCAGCACACAGGCCGCGCGGAACCTGGCGACCACAACCAAATCCGTGCCGCAGATGCAAGAGATCTCCTCACGCTGGCTGCTACGGATCCTGCCCTGGGTCCAAGTCAATGGCGGAGTCTATCGAGTCAACCAGCGGCTGGTCTACACCGTCGGCGACGGCCGCGTCACCTTCACCACCACCGGCGCAGACGTAAGAGTCATTCCCCAAGAGCTCTGCGAGCTCGCGCTGCTCCGCGACTTCGACGACGTCGAGGTGCTCACCGCCCTCGCCGACCGGTTCACCCAACACGAATTCTCCCCCGGCGACGTGATCGTGGAGCGCGGCCAGCCAGCCGACCAGATCTGCCTCATCGCCCACGGCAAAGCCAACAAGATCGGCGAGGGCAAATACGGCGAGGACACCGTGCTGGCGGTGCTCACCGATGGCGACCACTTCACCTACCAAGCGATCCTCGAGACAGGCGACACCTGGCCGTTCACGGTCAAAGCCATCACCCGCTGCACCGTGCTCACGCTGTCACAACAGCAGTTCGAGGAGCTGGTTGATCAATCAGAGTCGTTGCGTACGCACATCGAGGCGTTCCGCGCCCGCCCAGACCGCCCAGCCAACCGCTACGGCGAGGCCGCCATCGAGCTGTCCTCAGCGCCCGAGCAAGAGGACGACCTGCCAGGCACCTACGTCGACTACGAGGCCGCGCCGCGCGAGTACCACCTGAGCATGTCCCAAACCGTGCTGCGGGTCTCAACCCGGGTCGCAGACCTCTACAACGAGCCGATGAACCAGACCGAGCAGCAGCTGCGCCTCACGATCGAGGCGCTGCGGGAGCGCCAAGAGCACGAGATGATCAACAACCGCGAGTTCGGGCTGCTCCACAACGCAGACCTCTCACAGCGGATCCCCACCCGCACCGGGCCGCCGACCCCCGACGACCTCGACGAGCTGATCTCACGGCGGCGTAAGACCCAATTCCTGCTCGCGCACCCCCGCACGATCGCGGCGTTCGCCCGCGAGTGCAACCGGATGGGCGTCTACCCGCACAACGTCGACATGGACGGCCAAAAGGTGCCGGCATGGCGAGGCGTGCCATTCCTGCCATGCAACAAGATCCCGATCAGCCCAGCCAGAACCAGCCACATCCTGGCGATGCGAACTGGTGAGGACGACCAAGGCGTCATTGGCCTGCACCAGGTCGGCATCCCCGACGAGTACCAGCCCAGCCTGTCAGTGCGGTTCATGGGCATCAGCGAGAAGGCCATCATCTCCTACCTCGTCACCGCCTACTACTCCACCGCGGTCCTTGTTCCCGACGCCTTCGGCATCCTCGAAGACGCCGAAATCGGGCACTAAAGGAGAGCCAGATGTCTGTGCTGTCCCGCGTGTCCGCGCCTGCGGCCACCCATGAGCTCGCGGGCCTGGTAACCGCCCTGTTGTCCAACCCAGAGCGCGCCGCCCCGAGGGACCTTCCTGGATCCGCCGGGGACGCGCCGGTGGTGAGCCAGCTCGTGGGCCCCACGGGGCTGGGCACCTCGGCGGCCCGGCTCCCCTGGCGGCGCGCCGCCACCCGGAAGCCGGCGGCAGGCACTGCCCGTGGCGCCGAGCCCCGCATACTGGGCGGCCCCACCGGATTAGGCACCTCCGCCGCGCGAGCTCTGGCCGGGCGGCCCGCCGGGGAGCGGTCAGGTCCAGGTCCAGGTCCAAGTCCAGGTCCAAGTCCAAGTCCAAGTCCAGAGCTGTACTGCCCTCCGGCGGTCCGTGACGACAAAGCCCTCGGTGAGGAGGTCAACGGCCGCCTGGTCGACTGGGCCGAGCAGGTCGGGATCTACCCCGGTCAGCTCGACCGCCTGTGGGAGGCCAATTTCGGGCGCCTGATGATGCTCGCCCATCCAGCCACGGATGACCCTGACCGGCTGCTGGCGGCAGCGAAGTGCGTCCTGGCGGAGTGGGCCACGGACGACCATTTCCTCGACGACGAGTCCATGGGCGCCGACGCGAACGTGATCGGCTCGCGCCTAGGGATTACCTACGCGGCAGTGGACCCGGCTGATCTGCCGGTCGGCTACGCGCCCCAGCTCGACCAGGCGCTCTCGGAGGAGCCCGTCGCGGTCGCGTACCGCTCAGCTTTCGAGCACCTTGCCCACTACGCCAGCGCGACGCAGGTCGCCCGGCTCCGCCACGAGCTGTCGGTCATGTTCATGGCCTACAACCACGAGGCGGCCTGGCGCACCGCCGGGCGGATCCCGCCGGTCTGGGAGTATCTCACGCACCGGCATGAGAACAGCTTCCTGCCGCCCATGGTGCTAGTCGATCCGATTGCCGGATACGAGCTTCCCTGGTTCGAGTTCGCTGATCGGCGGGTGCGCCGTGTGTTTGCCATGGCCGGCACTGCGAGCGTGATCCTGAACGATCTGTACTCGATGGCGAAGGAATCAGACACGGACTTCGACCTGCCCAAGGTCATCGCCGCCGAGGAGGAGTGTTCCCCACAAGAAGCGATCGAGCGCACTGTGCAGATCCATAACGAGCTGATGCACACCTTCGTCGAGGAGGCGGCGGTCCTCAGCAGCCTCGGCTCGCTTGCGCTGCGGCGTTTCCTCGCTGACATATGGGCCTGGCTCGGCGGCAACCGCGAATGGCACAGCACCAGCGAGCGGTACCACGGCGCAGCGGCGTAAGTGATCTGGCTCAGCGTATTGGAACACCAGTAACGAGTGGCACCGAAGCAGCGGGCCGCTGTCACGTTCAGGAAGGCAGGAGCAATCCGATGGCAACCACCGACTCGCGCCAAGTAACCATGAGCGATTACGAGAAAGAAGTCGCCAACTACTGGAATACCCACACAAACGATCCCGTCAACCTGGAATTAGGAAAAGTTGACGATCTTTACCACCATCACTATGGGCTCGGCGACCCTGACCCGGCCGTGCTCCAGGCCTCGAACGGCATCAGCGACGAGCAGATCATCAAGGAGCTGCACCGGCTGGAGACCGCCCAGGCCGACGTCCTGTTGGACAACCTCGGCAGGATCGACCCCGAAGACCGCCTTCTGGACGCCGGCTCCGGGCGCGGCGGAACCAGCATCATGGCCAGCGCGCGCTTCGGTTGCCGGATAGACGGCGTCACGATCTCCGAGTACCAGGTCGACTTCGCCAACAAGCAGGCTGCGGCCCGCGGCTGTGGTGAGCGGGTCCGGTTCCACCTGCGCAACATGCTCGACACCGGATTCCCCGATGGCGGCTTTCGGGCCATCTGGACCAACGAGACCACGATGTACGTCGACCTGTTCGACCTCTACCGGGAGTTCGCCCGCCTGCTGCGCAGGGGCGGGCGCTACGTGTGCATCACCGGGTGCTACAACGACGTCCAGGGGAGCAAGTCACCATCGGTCACCCGCATCGACAAGCACTACATCTGCAACGTCCACCCCAGAAGCGCCTACTTTAAGGCGCTGGCTGCCAATAACCTGGTGCCCATCACGGTCGTGGACCTGACCCCCCAGACCATCCCCTACTGGGAGCTGCGCGCCCAGTCATCGGTACGCACCGGGATCGAGCAGTCGTTCCTCACCGCGTACCGGGAGGAGAGCTTTCATTACCTCCTCATTGTCGCCGACCGTGCCTGAGGACCTCCAACCTGCAGCGCCATTGCGGGCACCGAGGCGTTTCAAGCGCGCCGGGAACGGCCAGCGGACCGTTACGGCGAGGCGGCGATCGAGTTGGCCTTGTCGCCTGGGCAGGAGGAGGATCTGCCAGGCACGTATGTCGACTACAAGACCTCGCCCCGCGAGCACCACCTGAGCATGTCCCACCCGTGCTGCGGGTCTCAACACGGGTGGCAGACCTCCACAACGAGCCGATGAGCCAAACCGAGCAGCAGCTGCGCCTGACGACCAAGGCGCTGCGGGAACGCCAAGTCACCGCCTCCTATAGCGAGGAGAGGACCGAGAGCCGGTCACCGCGAGAGGTGCTGTGCTGGGGCCGCGAAATGGTCGATCCCGCCCTCCGCGCGGCGGTCGACACGCTGCCCGCGTCGATGCAGCGGATTGCTGGCTACCACCTTGGCTGGTGGGACGAGCACGGCCGTCCATACGCGGCTAATGGGGGCAAGGCGATCCGCTCGACGTTGGCCCTGTTGGCCGCTCAGGCCGTCGGTGGGGTCCCCGCCGCGGCAGTACCGGCTGCGGTCGCCGTGGAGCTCGTCCACAACCATTCCCTGCTGCATGACGACGTGATCGACGGCGACGCCACCCGGCGCCACCGCCCCACGGCTTGGAGCCTGTTCGGCCCGGGCGCCGCGATCTTGGCCGGGGACGCGCTGTTGGCATTGGCGTTCGACGTCCTCGCGGCCAGCGGCCACACGGCCGCCCAGGAGGGGATACGGATGCTCCGCGCGGCGGTGCTCGATCTGCTCGATGGCCAGAGCGCGGACTTGGCCTTCGAGAACCGCGTGGAAGTCGAGCTGGCCGAGTGCATGAGCATGGCTGAGAGGAAAACAGGCGCCCTGATGGGGTGCGCGTGCGCGGTAGGCGCCTCGTTCGGGGGAGGCAGTCCAGAGCAGGTCGAGCACTTCCGCGGCTTCGGCGAGCGGTTGGGCCTGGCGTTCCAGCACGTCGATGACCTCCTGGGCATCTGGGGAGATCCATCCGTGACTGGGAAGCCCGTCTATTCGGACCTGCATACCCGGAAGAAGTCCCTGCCGGTGGTGGCCGCCCTGACCTCTGGCACCCCAGCCGGGCGTGAGCTCGCCACGCTGTATCACCGCGACCAGCCGCTCTCCCCCGCCGACCTGGCCCACGCCGCGGACCTGATCGACGTCGCCGGGGGGCGCGCCTGGAGCCAAGCCCAAGCAGACGACCTCCTCGCTCGGGCACTCCGCCATCTACACCTCACCGGACCGGCGGCGCGAGCCGCCGCAGAACTCGACGCGCTGGCTCGGCTCGCCACCCATCGCGACCACTGAACACCGGCCTCGGGCCGAGGCGAGCATAGCGTATGTGACATCTTTGGAATGGTTTATTTCATAATCTTACCTTCTGAGCAATTCAATCGGCGGAGTCTTTGACATTAATCAAGTCAACCGCCCTGAGATCACCCGGAGCGGTTTGGCGATGCCGCCGCGTTTCGCCCCCAACCTGGCGCCTCGTGATGTCCCCTATCACGCCCGCCCGCCTAGCGAATGCACCAGGCAAGCCCACCCACGACGTGCCAGGGGCGCCATACCCTTCTTGGGCATCTCGTCCACTGTTACGGCACTATGCCAGGTTTATTTGGTTTCTATATATCAACGAGACAAGCATGCCCAGCAGGACATGGTGAGTGCTGAATTCTTTAAAGGAAGGGGAGGGCAGCATGTCGAAGACCAAATAAGCGAGCTGAGCCGCATATGGACAGCTCATACATATGGGCGAAAGCGACACAAGGCTGACTGAAAGGACGGAACCACATGAATCCCCACTACGACAGCCATGTTTTGGGTAGGATCGTCCAGATTATCCCTGCGGACGGCTGGTACGCCGAGTACCAGGGACATGATGGCCAGCTGTTCCACCTACGGCTCGTCACGTGGGCGCTCGTCGAAGGCGCCGAGGGCGTCGATCGCGGAGTTCACGAGGTTCGCGGGCTCGCGTGCGACGCCGACGAGGGTGTGGACTTCGCCGATGACGTCACCAACTTCGTTCGTTACGTGCACAAACACGACCTCGCCGCAGACCCTGCGATCCCGGTTGCGCCAACAGGCCAGGGAGCAGCCGCGTAACGCCTCCTCTCGGCGCGCCCTCCTGGACCGACGACCGGGAGGAGTTCCACGGGTGTTGGCGGCGGGTGGCCTAGGCTCACGCCATGAGCGGCGCACCAGCCATCGCGATCGTCGATCCCGTGCCAGGGCCGGGCAGAAGGGCCACCAACGGGGCGCGCCGCCCGCTCGGCGATCTAGGCGCTGGCTTGCCAGCCGAGTTCGCCACATATCTTCCGCTCGTCAGCCGGCTCGCGCAGGGTGAGCCGGTTGACGCGGTCGTCTCCGGTTTGGTGGAGGAGGCGATCGGGGTGTGGGCGCGCCCTGGGTTCGACACGTTCGTGTCATTGCCGCGGCTGCGGTTTGAGCCGTTTGACTACCAACTGCGGGCGGCTGAGCGGGTGCTGCGCGGCATGAGCGGGCGCGCCATCCTCGCCGACGAGGTGGGCCTCGGGAAGACGATCGAGGCGGGGCTCGTGCTCTCCGAGCTGCGCCTGCGTGGCCTGGCCACCCGGGTGCTCGCGCTCGTGCCGGCGGGGCTAGTCGAGCAGTGGCAAGAGGAGCTGGAACGCAAGTTCGCGCTGCCCTCGGTCGTCGCCAAAGGCCCCAGATGGCAGCCGCCGTCCGAGTCGTTCGACCAGCCGGTGGTCATCGCCTCGCTGCCAGCCGCCCGCCGGCCTCCGCTGCGCGACGCGGTCACCAGCACACCCTGGGACCTCGTGATCGTCGATGAGGCGCACCGGGTCAAGGGCCCGCGGAGCGCCTCAGGACGCCTCGCCCGGTCATTGCACAGCCGCTATCTCCTGCTGCTGACCGCAACCCCGGTCGAGAACCGCCTGGCCGACCTGTACGAGCTGGTCAGCCTCGTCCGCCCCGGGCATCTGGGGACGCCCCAGCAGTTCCGCGCCCGCCACGGCGCGACTGGCGCCGGAACGACGCTCCCGGCCCGCGACCTGGCCGGGCTCCGGGGCCGTACCCGCGAGGTCATGGTCCGCCACCGCCGCAGCGAGGTGGCGCTCATGCTCCCCCGCCGCCTAGCTGAGACGCTGTGTGTCCCACCCAGCGGCGACGAGGCCGCGCTCTATGACGCAGTGTCGCAGCGGGTGCGGCACCAGGGCCGCGGCGCCTCGCCAGCTCAGGCGCTGACGCTGCGGAGCGTGCAGCGGCTGGCCGGATCAAGCCCGCGGGCGCTGACCCCCACGCTGGAGAAGGTTGGTTGGGGCGACCTGGCGGCGCAATCCCGGGATGTCGCGACCACGGAGAAGGCTCGCGTGCTGATCGAGCTGCTCCGCCGCCACCATGGCCGGGACGAGAAGGTGGTGGTGTTCACCGCCTTCCTCCAGACGCTCGACTTTCTCGGCGGCTTGATCGCAGAGGCGGGCCTGGATTTGGCGCTCTATCACGGCAGCCTGCGCCGGGCCGAGAAGGAGGCGGCCATCACCGCCTTCCGCGGCGACACCGGAGTCCTGCTGACGACTGAGGCCGCTGGCGAGGGCCGCAACCTGCAGTTCTGCCACGTCATGGTCAACTTCGACCTGCCCTGGAACCCGATGCAGATCGAGCAGCGGCTCGGCCGGATTCACCGGATTGGTCAGCAACATGACGTGCTCCTGACCAACCTGGTGACCAAGGGCACACTCGAGGAGCAGATCCTGCGGGTGCTGGAGGCCAAGATCAACCTCTTCGAGCTGGTCGTCGGCGAGCTGGACATGATCCTCGGGAGGGTCGACGACGACTTCGACTTCGAAAAGTTTGTGTTCGCCGCCCACGTCGATAGCGCCGACGACGCCGAGTTCGGCGCCCGCCTAGAGACCTTGGGCGACGACCTCGCCCAAGCGCGCACCGACTACCTGCAGACCCGCGGGCAAATTGACGAGCTGGTCACTGAGGAGTGATGGACCCCGGCTTGCGCTTCTGGCTGCGCTACGCCGAGGAGGCGGGTGGCCTCTGCGAGGTCGGCGACGAGGTAGCGCTCGCGGTGCTGCCCGCTGGGCTCCAGGCTGACCTCGGCCTGCCAGAGGAGGTCGCCGTCACCGCCGATCCTGACGTGGCCCGCGAGGACGGCGCCTTGCTGTTGCTGCCCGGCCACCCCGCCTTGGACCGCGCCGCGGTCCAGACCCTCGATCGAGGCGACGCGGGCCAGACCTGGCTGCCCTGGCCGGCCCCCACCAGGCCCGCCACCGAGGTGCTGCTCGCGCGGGCGCGTGAGCGCTTCCCCGTCGCCCACGGGCGTATGGATGGCACCGGCCACGCCGCCTGCTGCTACGCGCCGCTGCTGCGGGTTGGGGTGGTGGTGACCTACGCCATCTCCCTCGACCACCGCTTCCAGGAGCGCGAGGAGATCTGGGTCGACGCCCGCACTGGCCTCCCAGTGGACGAGGCCACGCGCCGGGCGTTCGAGTCCTGGCCGTTGCTCGCCGCGCCTGACGCCAGCCATCCTTACCTCGATGTCGACCTCACCCAAGCGATCCCCCACGCGCACGCCTGGCTCGCCAGCCGGGCAGCCAGCCGGCAGCGCGCCCTGGCGGCCCAGGTCGATCAGGACCGCCTCGAGGAGCGCGCCCGCGCTGAGGTCTACTACGACGCGGCGCTTGCGTCCATCGCGCGGCGGCGGGGCTCGGCCACCCCGGAGCGCCAGGCGCTGCTCGGCGCCCAAGCAGAGGCGACCCGCACCGAGCGCGACCGCCGGCTACACGAGATCGACGAGCAGTTCCGCGCCAGCCACGACCTCCGGCCGTTCCGCCTGCACCTGGTGTGGGCGCCAGCGATGCGCCTCGCTGTGCACATCCGCCGCGGCGCCCAAACCTACCCGTTAAACCTGATCTGGCTGCTCGGCGTCGGCGCCGCATTCGCCGACCTGCGCTGCCCCAGCTGCAGCGCAGCCGAGCCCCTCATCGCCGGCCGTGACCGGCTCGGCTGCCGCGCATGCCTCACCTAGGGCGTGCTGCGCGCCCCGGCCCGGTGGGCTCGGGCCCGGGGGGGGGCAGCTCGCTCCTCGCCATCGCGACCG